>Ga0163150_10005624_pt1 | contig 15877 bp, 9 predicted proteins | sample OliLakLV19P2IB_FD_148628 | JGI IMG/M metagenome (GOLD analysis project Ga0163150, IMG submission 148628) | Freshwater microbial mat bacterial communities from Lake Vanda, McMurdo Dry Valleys, Antarctica - Oligotrophic Lake LV.19.P2.IB | ecosystem: Environmental > Aquatic > Freshwater > Lake >...
TTCAATGGTACGCCGTTTTGAAAGACGCCTCCGGTACGGAAGTAGAGAAGCTCGCGCAGCATGCTCCCGTTCCCGTGCGCGCTCCCGCGGCGTTTCAATCGCACCACGAATTAACTGTCTTGAAACCTAGTGATTCCACAACTGTAAAGAATGCGGTTTTCGTCGATGACGCACGCACCGAGATCGAAATCGTATTGGGAGCTTCTCCGGTGTTGCGCGTGTTTGACGCGCTTAAGCACGTCATCGGTTATCCCTATGGCTGCATCGAACAAACCACGTCACGATTGATGCCCATGTATCTGCTCAAGCAGAACTCGGACCTCGTGGAACAACAGCTCGAGAAGGAGCAGAACCTTGAGGCATTTATACAGACCGGCATCAAACGCTTATTCTCGATGCAAACCGATTCTGGCGGTCTGGGCTTCTGGCCAGGCGCGCAAACACCATACGACTATGGCTCCGTTTACGCCCTGCACTTCCTCACGCTCGTGAAGAATGGCCGTGACTTCGAGTTGCCGGAAGAGAACTTCGCGCAGTTGCAAAATTATGCAAAGAAAGTCTCGCGAGACTGGTCGAATAGCAACGAATCCGCACTCTATCTGCGCGCCTACGCCGTATACGTTCTCGCCCTCGGCGGCGACGGCGAAGCCTTGCAGCAAATCCAGCGCTTTGACACGGTAAGCATTCCGCGCGCTGCCCGCTTCCTCCTTGCCGCGGCACTCGCGATCAATGGCAACGATGCTGACCGCGTGAAACTGTATCTGTCGAGTGCGCCTTCGACCCCATTTACGATTACGGAACCGGACGGCACCCTAAACTCCGAAATTCGAAACGTTGCGGTCGAGCTGCTTGCCCTCCAACAGATCAATGGCGATGCCGCGCAGATGTCAGAGAAAGCGGACCAGTTGACAGCGTTTCTTACCAAGCAGCGCCACGGAACAACGCAGGAAACCGCGTTCATTTGCGCCGCGCTGATCGGCTACCTTAATGCTATCGCAATCGATGCCGGAAAAGCCGGCGCGTCTATCGATGCTCCGCAGGGCAAATCGGAATTGAAAGGCATCGAGATGTACAAAGGTTTCCACGCCGGACCGAACGGCGCGTTCACGATCTTGAACACCGGCGCCGCGCCCTTGTACCTAAATGCCACCACGCGCGGCGTTCCTGCGACGCCGGATACCTCCGCAATCGCTGAAGGAATCGAAGTAACCCGCGCAACACATGCGGAAAATGGCGATGTGTACGCACAGACCACGTTTACACAGGCCGAGAGCTATATCATCGGTGTCCAGCTTGTTTGCGACAGGCCTGTGAAGAATCTCATCGTGGCCGATCTCATTCCCGCGGGCTTCGAGATTCAGAATCCGCGCCTGGAAGCGGATGCCGTCCCGTCTGCCGCACTAAAAGGCGCGGTTACGCCGAGCTATCTCGAAGTGCGCGATGATCGCCTCGTCGCCGCGTTCGATTCGCTCGACGCCGGGAAGCACATGTTCTATTACCTCGTGCGCGCGGTGACGCCAGGACATTACACCTACCCCGCTGTCACCGCCGAGTGTATGTACGATGCCAGCGTTCGCGGGCGCGGTGTACCCTCGGAGATCGACGTAACCGCAAAATAAACCGCAATGCGTAACCAAATAGCACATATAATCGCCCGTGCATTTCAATCCCGAATGGGATTGCGTCGCGGATGCACAATTCAATCCCGAACGGGATTGCAGCGCACAGCCCAGGGTTGCGGCGCGGCCAGCGACGCGAGAACTTCCCACCACTGCGTGCCACAATCAGGTGAACTACAATCCCGAACGGGATTGCAACGCGCAGCCCAGGGTTGCGGCGCGGCCAGCGACGCTACCCTGGGTAAAGCCATCACCCCACACACGGCAACCCCGAACGGGGTTGAAGCAGTCCCAGGCCGATACCCTCGCCGCTTTCTACATGCCTGTTGGCGACAAAAAATTCCGCTCGCGTGTTGCGCGGCGTTCTGCGTCGTGCTGTTCGTTCTCGGACTCGCATGGCCGATGGACACAACCCGATACCTCACCGTCCAAGCCTCCTCGGAATTGCTCGATCGCGAAGGCAAACTCATCTACGCATACCTCAACACCGGCGAACAATGGCAATTCCACCGACCCCTCGCCGAGATCAGCCCCTACCTCGTCAACGCCACTATCGCCGTCGAAGACCAACGCTTCTGGTCCCACCACGGCGTCGATCCCATCGCCATCGCGCGCGCAGCCACGCAAAATATTCGCAAGGCCCGCGTCCATTCGGGCGCATCGACCATAACCATGCAAGTGGTCAAACAGTCGGACTCCGGTAGCCGCTCGCCCGTCGATAAAGCACGACAGGCGTGGCAGGCGCTACGCCTCGAGTTGCGCGCGGAGAAATCTACAATCCTTGAAACATATCTCAATAGCGCGCCGTATGGATTGAACCTGATCGGTTGCGAATCAGCCTCGCGGCGGTATTTTGGAAAGCCGTCGAGCGAACTCACGTTAGGAGAAGCTGCGCTACTTGCAGGTTTGCCAAAATCTCCCGTTGGCTATATGCCGCTGCGCTATCCAAAAGCCGCACGGCAACGCCGCACACAGGTGTTGGATCGTATGCGCGATAAAGGCTTCATTTCAGCCGGCGACTATACGCGCGCGAACGCTGAACCCGTCGGGGCTTCCTGGCACGACTACCCGCAGCTTGCGCCGCATCTCGCCATGCGGCTCGCCAGCACGCTGCCGCCCGCACGCCGTACCGTAACGACGGTGGACGCCGCGTTGCAGTCGAATGCTGAACAGTTACTGACCGAATCTCTCAAACAATTCGACAACGACGTCACCAATGCCGCCGCCATCGTCATTGACGTTCCAACGGCGCGGGTGCTCGCGCGCGTGGGCTCTACGAACTTTTACAACACCCCCGGTGGCGGCCAGGTCGACGCAACCCGCGCGCCGCGTTCGCCCGGGTCCGCACTAAAACCATTCACCTACGCACTGGCATTGGATCAGAATCTGCTCTACGCGAGCGAAATGTTGCTGGACGACTCGCTCGACTACGGCCTGTACAATCCCGAAAACTATGACGGCAAATATCGTGGCGTCGTGTCAGCGTCGTATGCATTGCGCCGCTCGTTGAACGTACCATCCGTCATCGTGCTCGAGCGTCTCGGTTACGCGAACATGCACCGGTTTCTGCTCACCAGCGGGCTCACCACACTCGCAAAACCTCCGGAGTATTACGGACTCGGCCTTACCCTTGGCAATTGCGAAGTCAGACTAGACCAACTCGGCGCGGCGTATTGCATGATTGCCAACCTCGGGGAATACCGGCCCCTGACAGAATTCGACTCCCCGCTGCCCGCTCCGCGCCGCCTGTTATCACGCGGCGCATGTCTGTCGCTGTACGAAATGCTTGAACAGGAATTCCCCGAAGAATTCCAACGCGATATCGTCAGTGCGCAAGGATACAAACCCCGAGTGTGCTGGAAAACGGGTACTTCAACTGGCAACCACGACGCGTGGTCGTTCGTATTCAATCGCCACTATGTCGTCGGCGTCTGGCTCGGCAATAACGATGGGCGCGGCTCGAAATTCCTCGTCGGCGCGCGCGCTGCCCTTCCGCTCGCGGAACGTCTGTTTCGATCACTGCCAAAAACATCTGAACCGGATTGGCCAGGTGGCATAAACGATATGCGCGTAGCAACGGTGTGCGCGGACAGCGGCCTGCCCGCATCGCAGTTCTGCGCGCACAAATCTTCCGTCCGCGTCGCGGTGGATCAGTTCCTCAATCGCCGGTGCGACGTACACTACCCGCAAACAGCGTTGACATCCGGCATCATGCAACGCTGGCCCGCGACCGCGCATGGCTGGGACCTCGCGCGCGTCGATGTTCCTATCAACTTGCATCCCGATCAAAATACGCGGAAAACCGGTTTGCGCATTCTCACCCCGGCGAACAGCAGCGAATTTGTGATGACGTATGAAGCGAATGCGGATCGCTTGCGGGTGCGCGCCTCCGCCGATGGCGCGATGGACATTAACTGGTATCTCGATGGGCATTACCTCGGCGCGTCGGGCCCCGGCAAAAATCTCTTTCTCAATCTCACCGAAGGCGCGCATACCCTCACCTGCATGGGCCCCGGCGGAGAAACGGATTCGGTCTCGTTCATCGTCGCCGCCCCAACAAATACCCCCCACTTCAAAACCGCCTCCAGGTGAACCAAAGCCTTCTCCTTTTCCCGGCGCTAATGCTCGTGCTACTTCAAAATAACCAGCTGCATTACGGAACTCGTGCTCGTGCTCGTGCTCGTGCTCGTCATCGTAATCGCTAATCGCTAATCGAAAATCCTGCATTGGAGGACCAATAAGAGAACGAAATAAGATTACGATTATGAGCACGATTAATTTCGAATCACCATTCCCCAATCTCCTCCCGTCCCCTTATCCCCTTCGCATTCCACGAAAAATGCCACCCCACCCCGCCGATTTGCTATACTCTCCAGTTCTATGCGAGTTGGTTTGTTTACATTGGGCTGCGACAAGAACACCGTCGACAACGAGTATCTCGCGGGGATGCTCGAAGGCAAAGGGTGTGAAGTCGCGTTTATCGAAGACATCGAGGGCGATCACCCCTACGATGCCGTTGTCGTCACCACGTGCGGCTTCATCGCTGACGCCAAAAAACAGTCCGTTGACACGCTGTTCGAGTTCACCGAACGTAAAAGGGAAACCGGCCAGCCAGGCAAGGTCTACGCGGCAGGCTGTCTTGCCCAACGCTATGCGGATGATTTGGCAAAGGAACTGCCCAACCTAGACGGCATGGTCGGCGTCGGACAGTACGAACGCCTGACCGAAATGATCCTCGACGGCGCACCCGCTCCCGTCCGCGACGTCCGCGAAGTACCCCGCTTCGAAATCGAACAGTTCATGCGCCGCAAACGCATCGATAACAAACCCTATTCGTTTCTAAAAATCTCCGACGGCTGCAACCACGGTTGCACCTTCTGCTCCATTCCTTTAATGAAAGGACGCCATACCTCGGTCCCTATCGACGTCTTGCTGGAAGAAGCCAAGTCGCTGCTCACGCAAGGCGTGAGGGAGTTCATCCTTGTTGCCCAGGACCTTGCCGACTACGGTCGCGACAAGGGCCGCGAATTCCGTCTGCACGATCTTCTCCGCCGCTTGTGCGCGCTCGAAGGCGATTTCTGGGTTCGCTGCATGTATGTCTACCCCATGGGCGTCACCGACGAATTCCTCGAACTCATGGCCACCGAACCCAAGCTTGTACCTTATATAGACGTTCCGTTGCAGCATCTCGACACCGATGTGTTGCGCAAGATGAACCGCCCATCAAAAGATGTGAATACACACAAACTCATTGAAAAAATTCGGGCTCGCGTGCCGAATGTCGCACTGCGCACCACGATGATCGTCGGGTTCCCCGGCGAAACACGCCTCGCGCATCTCAACATGTTGCAAAGCATGCGCGAACTCCGGTTCAACTGGCTCGGCGCATTCCAATATTCGATCGAAGAAGGTACACCCGCGGGCAGCATGGCCGCGCAGCTTAGCCGTGCCACCAAGCAACGCCGTTGGCAAGCCACGATGGCACTCCAGTCTGAGATCACCGCGGAATGGAACCGCCAACGCGTCGGCACGGAAACGCGCGTCCTGATTGAATCATTCGATAGCGATCGCAATGAATGGGTCGGACGAAGCCCCTACGAAGCCCCTGAAATCGACGGCAGCATCTACGTCGAATCGTCGACTCCGCTGCGTATCGGCGAGTTCTACGACGTCGAAATCACAAGTGCAGAACTCTATGACCTCGACGCGCGCATCGTCAATACCTGACCGTCACCGTCTCCCCTGTGCGCGGCAGAGCGAATTCCCTCAATCGAAAATCCTGCCACACCAGAAACACCAAAGACTCGTCCTCCAGCGGCTTCTCACAATCGACCCGCATCCGTGTTGGACTTCCTTCCAGAACATCCAGCAAGGTCAATCGACAGAAACCTAGGTCGACCAGATCGCCCTCGGTGTACGGAAACGATTTGGCCCGCAATATCTCCGCGAATACGCCCTGCATCAGCGCGCCGCGCGTTGTCTTCAATTCAAATTGCCGCAACCCCGTCCGCGTGAACGTATGGTCATGCGGCGATGCCGACAGCACGTGCCAGCTTGCGGGTAGCGGCCGCCCATCTAAAAATCGCAAGATCGGCGGATACATCAGCGTTAGCGGATCGTTCGCGGCGAGTAATACGAGATGCTGCTGCGCGACCCGAGCGTCATCGATGGGCGCATCCCGGTATGCCTGCTCGCCCCAGCGCCCAATGAACGAAACCACCGCGGATTGCAAGGGCCATGCAACAGGCGCAAGCACGAGGTGAATTCCCGCTATGATTCCGCAGACAATCCCAACCGCTCTCCACTTGCGCTCACCGCGGCCTTGCCACCACGCGCGAAGTATCATCGCAACAACCACGCTGCCCCCCAAGGATGGACCCAGCAACAAACGGTTCATCGGAAATGCGGCAATCACGGGAAACATCGACAGCACACCGCCGAGAATCAACCAGCGGAGCGCAAACGTATCCCGCGTGTCAAGCCGGGGCCAAAACTTTCGCAAAAGAAAACCAAACAGCATCACGCCCGCAAGTCCGGCTGCCGCAAGCAACCATCGCCATTCCGGAAAGAATCCCCATGCGTCCACAGGCGACGAAACAAGTAAGCCGCCCAACAACGACAACATCCGGTTGGGTGCATCCAGGAAGTATTCACGCGATAACGGCTCGGTGTACGCGCCGGAACCATAAACGCCGTAGTCCGACAATTTGTACGCAATCGCATACACGACCGCGCAGATGGCGGCCGGTGCTATCGACAGCGCGCGCCGCGCGACGGAATCGGTGCGCCCAGCGAATTCGTATGCGGCGACGTATGCGGCCATCCCGAGCCACGCCTCGCCGCCGAACATGCCGATGACGTAGCCAACAACCGACAACGGCAATCCCGGCCGCCACTCATCTTCGCGCCAACGAATGTGTGCCCACAGACCAAACAATGCGGGCACGCACGCGACCAACGCGTTGCGGTTCGCCAACCATACCGCGGGCATCCAGTGGACGTCGTCAATCGCAAAGATCAAAGTGGCCAGAGCGGCGACCGGCGCCGACACCACCTCGCGCGCGATTAACCCCCATAGCGCGACCAGTGCGAGATACCACAGCATCGCGTGAATGTGCCAGAACACGGCGCGTTCCCCGAAAAGCGCAAAATCCAGTTTGTGCATCGCGACCGAAAGGGGACGATAAAATTGCGCCTTGGCCTCAGGCAGGGTCCACCACGGAAACGGGCCCGTTTGAATAAATCGTCTAGTCTCGACCGGATCACCTGAAATGAACGTAAACAGGCTTCCATCGCTTGCCGGCGTTTTGCCGCCCTTGAGGATCATGAGATGATAGCAATCGTCCCCGACAAACCCGACGCCCAGCCCAGTCGCCGTAAGCAATGCCGCCGCCAACAGCGACACGCGCAACGGCGCGCGCGCATACCATTGCGCAAGTTTAGAAATCACCCGCTGTATCCGCACAACTGCGCGACATACGCCTTGCTGCCGTCGTTCGCCCACGGGTCAAGTTCAGACGGGTCCTTGAGCTGTTGCCCACGCGCGCGCGGCACCGCGAGATACCCGCACTGCACATCGGGCAATCCCGTCATGTCACTCCACAACTTTTCAAACTGCGCAACCGGATACACGTCTTCCTGCCCGTGCCCCCAACGCCGTTTCACGTCTTTTATCGTGACATAGGTTGGCAATCGCTGCGCCATCCGCCGCACTGCATCCGCAATGCGTTCCTCTGGTCCATCGAGGTCCGCGCGCGTGAGTCCGAACGCTTCCAGCAACGTGTCGATCTGTATCCAAGTCGTCATCGAGTTGTAATACCGCAGTTTGTACTCGTCTTCTTCGCGCGGTTGCGCGAGACCCTCCAGCAACCGCACGCGTCCGTTCACACGCGCGAGACCGCCCCCACTGTCCGCAATCCGGCGCGGCACAACTTCAAACGTCAGCATGTTTCCCGACGCCAGGTGATGTCCCAGCGCGTCGGGATCGAGATTCGCCCCAAGCGTGTCGATGTTATGCAACATGATCGTCTCAAGCTGCGGCCTGTCCCGCAGCAGTTTCGCAAGCACTCCGTTTCGCAAAAGGTTCGGCACTTCATACCAGTGTCCCGGCGGACTGAACCGCTGGATGGGCACGTTATCTGTATAGTCGCTGCCCTCCCCCACGTTCCGCGACCAATCCATTAACGAAGTCCGCACCGCCTCGCGAACTTTCTGTTTCTGCACGTCCAGCGTTTCCTGCGGCATCTCTTCCCACAGAAAAACTAGGTCGCGCGCCATCGGCACGAGCCGCTGGCCAATCGAACGTCCCGGCGAAAGCACCACCGCGCCGTCACATCCGAAGCCGCTCGTCCGCGCCAAATGCCGTTCGATGGGCCCGTGGGTCAAAAAACTGGTCGAAACAATATGCGGCGGGTCCTGACCAAATAGCTTTGCCGTCTCCCGGGATTTTGCACGATGAATTTCCAGAAAGCTGCGGTGTTGTCCCCCGAGCAGAACGAACGGATTCAGCGCTTTGATGACACCCGCGCCGGTGGTCCATCGGCTGCCGACACCGCCGGCAAGCGACATCACCGCCACGCGCCCTTCGCGCAATGACTTCTCGCCCAGCGACCGCGCGCGCGGCTCATTCACCAGTTGCGATACATCACCGTCGGACACGTCCTCGACTTCGGTATCAACCGAAAGACGATTGTGCGCCAGCCCGATGCGCCCTGCTTTCAGATCCGCGCGAAGCTGCTCGTGCTGAACGGTATCGAATCCGTTTTCAACCAAAGTGCGCGCGGCTTCCCGGTCCCACTCCATCCGGTCCGATCGGGTTGCAGAATCCGCCACCCGGAACAGATTGCTAACAATGGTGCGCAACAGCCCAAATGTTTCCCCAGGCTCCTTGCTGCGCGCGGTGAAGTGGTCCAGCTCCGCCCGTCGCAAGTACGAGATCGATTCCGGCGCGTAACGCACCAGTTCCGGCACCTGTAGCGCGTAGTACCGCGAAGGCATCAGCGCCTCGTCATCGGCGTGCAACGTCGCCCATGTACCCCTCGGATTGATTTTGAAGTTGTACACAACCGGGTCCATCGCAAACGGTAGCGCGTCTTCAAGACTGCGCTTCGTGTCGCGCATGATCTCGAGTATCTGATCGCGAAACGCGTCGCGCTGTTCCGGTGCAACGTACATCGCCATACCGCCGCCGGACATTCCCCCCAACATCTGAAACCCCCAGAACGACGCGCCGAGTTTTTCCCTGGCCTGCGCAATGATCGTTTCCGTAAACCGGTTGGTGACCCACGGAATAATCGTCTTCAGCGGCCCATCCCAATTTTGCGCAGTGTGCGACGCAAGCGACTTCACGTCGCCGCGCTTGAGCGCGGTGAGAATCCCGTCGAATATCGCGCGCATGTGGTGGCGCGCGCGCCACTCATCCGTCGCGCGCAATAAATACTTTTCCGTCACCATTTCGAGGATCGGCCCGACGTTCTGCGCCATCCCCCCATGAATCAACACAAGCGATTGCGCAAGCCGCTCGGTAATTTCCGGATGCAACTCACCCGCGCCGAGCAAATGATGTTGCGGCAGCAAACATCCCCGGCTCACGCCAAATTCGCTATCCCCTTCCACCGCGTGCGCGCCTTCAATGATCTTGATACCAGGCCAGATACCGCCGCTGTCCTGCCAGCCGCCGCCGGAACCACCCAGCCATTCGCCCAAGATCGCGCGGGACGCCACCAGTCTGCGTTCCGACTCTTCCAGTCCACCTTCGAGCGACGCCGTCTGCCCCGTGGCGCGCATGAGCACGCTCACAATGCCAGCAAGCAGGTTCGTCGAAACCGCGAGCCGCGACCCCTTTGGAATGTCATTAACGCGGGTGACCAGTTCAACGCCCATCCCCGGCGCAACAACGCTCGCGAGGATCGCCGCTATCGTGTGGTCTGTCCCTTCAAACGACGCGGGGATCAGGCCCGATGCGATCACGCCGGCCTTCAGCAGACTCATGTAGTCGTTACCGAAATTAAACAGATCGGAGAGGTCGGTGATGTCTTTTGTCGTGCCAAGATCGATGCTCGTAAGGCGCAGCACCGGCTCCGGAATCACGCGCACGTACGCCTCGACTGGCGAGTAAACATCTTTGTCGCGACCGTACACACCGAGGTCCACGCTGATATTGATCACGCGCGCGCCTTCGGGATAGTCCATACCGAGAAAAAATATGTCCGACCATCCGCTATGACTCAAGTCCAGCCGCACCGGCGTGCGTTCCGCGAGAATGGGATAGAGCAGTGACCCGTGCGGGCGCCGCAACATCTCCGCGCGAATCCGCACGGGATGCTCGTCCGCGTGGCCCACGCGAAACATCCACTGGTTGCCCCGGCTCGCGCGCACGCTATGCCGCACCTGGTCCGCAAGCGTCTGAAACGCGAGATGCCGGTAACTCTCCGCCAACGCGCTCATCAGCGATCCGCTCGCGCCGGATTCCACCGCTTCGCGTCGAAACTGCGTAATCGCCTCCTCGAACCGGCGCTCCAAGAAATCGCGCACGGCGTCAAATGGAATCGCGCCGGACTCTTTAATCCCCGCGGATTCCGTCAGCAGGAAACGGTGTGCCGCATACAGGAAAAGCGTGGCGCGCACGCGTTCGTACAGGTTGGTTGAGGACTTGCGGAAGGATTCCAGTTCCTCGCAGGCGCGCGCCAACGCGGTAGCGTCCATGCCCTGGCACAATGATACAAAGGATCGATCACGCACCGCCGGCGCGTCGCTAATAATCGTCTCGATAAATGGGTTCATGCGCGGCAACTACTCTGCATTGCGGCGCGCGGCGTCCGCCAACACTTCGAGCACCGTCGCGAGCATCTCCTCGCGATTGCGCCCCGCGAGCGCGAGCGCAAGCTGCGTCTGCATCCAGCCAAATTGTCCGCCAATGTCGTAGCGTGTGCCTTGCACTTCAAGCGCCAGGAACTGTTCGCGTTGCGCCAACAGTTGCAATGCCGGCGTCAACGCGACATCACCCCGCCGCGCGTCCGAACGTAGCGCATCATTGAGCAACGCGAAGATCGACGGCATCAGCACATACATGCCGAAAAAACATAGGTAATGTCCCACCCGCAGGCCAGGCGTGTGCAACTCGGTTTCCGCCTGGCTCAACGCGGGCTTTTCAATGATGCGTTCAATCTGGTACGCGCCCGCGTAATCCCGATGACGCTTTCCGGTGAGCGTTCCGTAACGTCCCACAAGATGCTCGCGTGTCGCCTGTACCGCGGCCACCGAACACTGCTCCTGCTTCGCAAGATCGATAAGCTGTTCCGCGCACCGGCGTCCTGCGACATGCGACACATACAAATGATCGCCGAGCAACAACAGAAACGGTTCGTCCCCGACAATCGGTCGCGCGCACAACACCGCGTGCCCATATCCCAACGGTTCCGATTGCACCGCAAACCGCAACCGCTCCTCGAGCGCGGACAACTTTTCCGCCTGCACCCGTGCCCAATCCGCCCCGCGATACGCCTCCAACACATTCTCGCGCAGCGCCCGAAACTGCCGGCGATACGACTCCTCATCCCCCGGCGCGCAAATCACGACAATTTCTTCAATCCCGCTTTCCAGCGCCTCCTCCGCGATGATCTGAATCACCGGCTTCGTCAACCCATCGCGGTCCACAAGAGGAAGCATCGCCTTCTGCACAGTATCTGCCGCGGGATACAACCTCGCCCCCCGCGCCGCCGCGGTAATAACAGCCTTACGTATCTGCAAACTGAATCCCCTCTCCGAATCTAAGTTGTCGTGCTCGTGCTCGTGCTCGTAATCGTAATCGTAATCGAGATTCGTTGGTCGATTCCAAAGGCATGCACACCCCACAGCCGGGCGAAGAAACCACAAGCGTTAGAATCGGCTGTACGCCAAGGGGGGTTGCGCGGAAGAATACTCCGGGGCCGTGCGGGCCTAAACCAGCGCGTAATCGGGAAGATCGTGCAAGGTCATGAGTTGGTTGGGCGTTAGCGACAACATCGCATACGTACGGCCTTCTCGATCCGCAAATTCCACTTCGCACGCGCCATCAGGATACTTCGTCACGACCGTACCAATCTGGCCACGCCGGAGCATCAACGCGCGTCCATCATCGAAATGTTTTGCTGGAATATCTTCGAGTAAGGCGACAAGGTCATGTATATGGAATGCGTCACTCATATTCATAGTATATAGCATGTAACGAGTCTTGGAAAGTCCTCCCCGTACAACACGATCCACGCTGTCACAACGACAGCTCGTCGCTGATCTGTCTCCATGGGGAACCTCAATACGTAAATCTCTCCATACCCATTGTCTCCTCGAAATTCCGCTTCGCTCGAGTTTGAAGCAGCACTAACAATGGCATCTGCCAATACATGCAAGTTGCCCTGCGTAACTCCCAACACGGACTCAAATACCCGCGCTTTATGACGCCCTTCCCGATGATTTGAATTGAGAACATAATCTGTTAGCTTCGACCCGAGGTCTGCATGTTCTCCATTAGGTAGTTTCATGGAATGAAGTATCTCACCAACTCACAGAGCGCAAAGGCTTTCATACCTGGGCGCCACTGAAAGTGTAGGAACCACTACTGCCTGTCCAGGTTATACGCCACCGCCCTTGGCCAACGCTCCTTACTCCAACACGCCGGACACATGACATCTTCAGGGTAAAGTTTTTCGGACAAATAATTGTCGCAACCCTTGCACGCTAGCCACCCATCAGCACTCAAATCGATCAGTATGCCCTTCTTCCACCGTTGCGCGGTTCGCTTTGTCAATCCAAAAATGTCCCATGGTTCGATGCCGAGGGCATCGGCCATTGGCCGCAAGGCATGGACATATTGGACAACCAGGCAACCCCAGACGATCACAATTCCCGAACGCATAAAGACCGCGATCAACACAGCCGCAACGATCGGCGACCACCAGGCAATTCGAATCGCAACGGCCGCGTTCCGCGTCGCGATGCTTGCAGCAATTGCATATGCACCAATGCACACTAACCAAAACAAGCCCAAGGGTACCATTCGCTCGGGGTTCGGGATGTATATCCACATCACCATCATTAACAACAATAAGCACGACACCATAATCGCGAACGTTCTCAACCGCTGCTTCAATTCTTTTACGCAAAGATCCCTGTCGCGCGGGCAGCTCGACGAGAACGACATTCGATCAAGAAATCCATAGTAATAGTCCCGTCCGCTCAACGGCCGCCAACGGATGGACAGCGCATGACCCGGAGTAATAGAGAAGGTGACCCCACGCCGTGATAGCCCGCGCTTGCGCACTGGGCCCAGAATATATTTGCCCAAGCTGACCACATAGGTCGCGTTGGTCGCGTCTTCACGCACGTGTATCGACGGTAAATCAGCGGTGGCTATGCCATCGCGAAAGTGGCCCTTCTCTATACCGGTGATTCCACTCATCGCTTTTTCCAAATTTCCGATTCCAACCACCTGAACGACGGCTGCGTGAACCCTAACTCTCCGGCGTTCCGTCCCGTTTTCTGAGGTATTCTTCTACGTCCAATTCATCGAGGAGTTTGTTGAACCCCGCCGGATCAATTCCCGGTAGCAGACCCATCGGCTTAGCTTCTACGACGAATCTTGGAAGCCTTGTAGAACCCTGCCCCGCCAGCGCGGTGCGCACGGATTCAAGTACAAATTCCTCCGGCGTTTTACCCGAAGCAAGTGCCGCCTGCCGGATTGATTCCGCCACATCGTCGCTAAATGTCACTATGATTTCCATGCTCGCCACTATGGACATGGTACCGGAGCGTGTCAAGGCGGTGGCGATCCCGCTTGGAACTCAGAAACTCCTTGGGCGAAATCTCTTTCTGAAAGTTGTTGGGTATGATGGCTGATAATAATATTGCCAGTCCGTTGCACACACCGGAGATTCCCTCCCTCCCAAGCATTGCAAATTAATTTAAGGGTTTTTAATTGATATTCATAGTATGAAACTCTGTTTAGTAAAATATAATTTACCACACTTGCCTTTTTCCCAATTTAGGCATCATAATTGACTCGGGCCTTTGCTTTCTGGGGTTTACTTTTGGAGAGGGGAAGTTTAGATGTACGGAAAGCTGTGCCCGGTCCTGCTCATTCTGTGTGCCTTGAGTTCCGTGTCGGCGCACGCCGATGACACCAAAGGCGCCACCATTCCCAACCCGGTGATGTTCGTCACCCAGACCCCGTATGCGGCGGACTTCGCGATGCTCAACTCGACCTTCGCGAACCATCGCGGCAACTCCGGGTCCGCGCCACGCGGCGGCGACCTCTACATACGCTATCCGAATGGGCAGCTCCGCAACCTCACGAAGGAGTTGGGATTCGGGATCAAAAAGAAGAAACAGATTGCGGTACGCGATCCCTACATCCATTGGTCCGGCACAAAGGCGCTATTCAGCATGGTCATCGGCGGGGTGACGAAAGACGACTACGATCCGGTGTATTTCAAAATATATGAGATCAGCGGCATAGGCCAGGGCGAAACCGCGGCCATCACGAAATTGAAGCAACCGGCGGATTTCAACAATGTAGCGCCCTGCTACTCCACGGACGACCGCATAATCTTTACCACAGACCGACCACGAAACGGTGACCGCAATCTCTATCCGCAACTGGATGAATACGAGTCCACACCCACCGTATCTGGTCTTTGGATTATGAATGCGGATGGTGCCGGATTGCAGTTGCTGGACCATGCGCCCTCGGGCGATTTCGATCCGTTTGTCGACAGCTTTGGCCGCGTCGTGTTCACGCGCTGGGACCATTTGCAACGCGACCAGCAGGCCGATTCTGATATCTACGCAATAATACGCGGCCAGGAGACCTCTTACGATGTCGTCACCTACGAATCGGAGGACTCGAATCAGAAACACGATCTCGCACCGGGCGATGAAGTGTTTCCCGAAGCGCGCGGCATTCACGGCGAAGGCGGACCCGACGCGTTATGGGACGATCTACAAGATACCGAGAATGGTCACACTTTCAATCATTTCCTGCCGTGGATGATCAATGAAGACGGCTCAGACCACGAGACCCTGAGCCATGTGGGCCGTCTCGAACTCGCGCGCTACATTGCGGCAGCGCGCAATTACTTGCCGGAGGCGTATGCGTTTTCGACGCCGCGTATCGAGAATTTCTTCCAGCTTACGGAAGACCCAACGAGCCCTGGACGCTATTTCGGAACGAACGCGCCGGAATTCTCGACGCATGCCGCGGGCCAAATCATCCGGCTCGATGCGCCGCCCGGCAAAAACCCCGATTCGATGGCCGTAAAATACATCACGCACAAAAACACCGGCAGTTATATCGGCGATGACGATCAGCCGGATGCTACCCGCCCAGGATTATTTCGCGATCCGATGCCGATGACCGACGGTGGCGTTTGGGCAGCGCACAGCACGAGCCCATACGCTGATGATGAAACACTCACCGATCCCGGTTACCCGAATCCCTATACCTACAGCAGCCGCTACGATTTTGCCATTCGCAAACTGGACAAAACCGGACCCAACAAAAGTTTTGTGCCCGGCGCGCGCCTGAACCCCGGCGGAATCACGGGAAACGTGGATTATTTCGAAAACAACGGATACCGGAAAGTACGGTACAACGGCCAAATGTGGGAACTGCAACCGGTGGAAGTCGCTGAACGAAGCCGCCCCGAAGCACACGAAACGCCATTGCCCGATATCGAGGCAGATATATTGAGCGCGGAGTTGGGTGGCGCGAATGGAATCGAATC
>Ga0163150_10005627_pt1 | contig 15874 bp, 12 predicted proteins | sample OliLakLV19P2IB_FD_148628 | JGI IMG/M metagenome (GOLD analysis project Ga0163150, IMG submission 148628) | Freshwater microbial mat bacterial communities from Lake Vanda, McMurdo Dry Valleys, Antarctica - Oligotrophic Lake LV.19.P2.IB | ecosystem: Environmental > Aquatic > Freshwater > Lake >...
ATCATGCACTCGTGCGAGATGCCGCAGGGCAACTACTGGGGCAAACAGGTGGCGCTGGCGGCGACGAGCCGGCTGAGCCGGCAGGATCTGGCGGGCATTCTGGAGTTCAGCTTCGGCAAGGGCGACTGGTGGGTACACCCCTTGAGCGAGGTGGGGAACAAGGCGGCGATCACGCGCGCGATCAACAGCCTGACGTATGGCGACATGCCGAGCTTCGACAACATCGCGGGCATGGCGGTGAAAGAGCTCAAGAAATCCGATGCGGGGATGAAGCACATTATCATCATCTCTGATGGCGACCCGCAGCCGCCCAACTCCGGTCTTCTGGCGGAGGCGAAACTCGCCAAGATTTCCATCTCGACGGTGCTGGTCTATCCGCACGACCGGAGCGCCAACGGGCCGTATGTGAGCAAGATGCGCGAGACGGCGAAGGCTACAGGCGGGCGGTGTCATGTAATCATCGATCAGGGCGAGTTCGCCAAGCTGCCGGAGATCTTCATCAAAGAAGCGCAGGTCGTGAAGCGCTCGCTGATCTGGGAAGGGCCGGAGTTTCAGCCGACCGTGGTGAACTCGGTGAGCGAGCCGATGCGCGGGCTGGCAGGCCCGGGCGGCGGTGGGGGCGGAGTGCCGATGATCGGCGGGTACATCGTCACCGCGGATCGCGAGGGCTTGTCTCAGGTCACGCTCCGCGGCAAGGAGAACGACCCGATCCTGGCGCACTGGCAGTACGGGCTTGGAAAATCCGTCACGTTTGCCAGCGATTTCTCGGCGCGATGGGCGCGGAGCTGGCCGAGCTGGGGAAAGTACAAGGCGTTCTGGGAGCAGCATGTGCGCTGGGCGATGAGGCCGGGCGGCAACGCCGACATGCGCGTGATGACCGAGAATGTGGGCGATCGCACGCGGGTGACGGTCGAGGCGCTCGATGCCGGCGGCGAGCGGCTCAACTTTGTGCGCTTCGACGGGCGCGTGGTCGGACCCGACGGCACGGCGGAGAACGTCGAACTGCGGCAGGAAGGGCCGGGGCGATATTCCGGGATCGTCGATAGCAGCAAGAGCGGCGCGTATGTCATGAACTTTCGGTATCGCTCGCCGACGGGCGACGGGGGGCCGGTGCGCGAAGGCAACCTGCAAGCCGCGGTGACGCGCCCATTCGCCGATGAGTATCGCACTTTGCAAGACAACTCGGCGCTCCTGAAACTGGTGGCACAGCGCACGGGCGGGCGGGTGATCGGCGAGGACACCGGAGCCGATCCGGACAAGGCCGATCTGTGGTCGCGGGCCGGGCTGACCATGCCGGTTGCGACGCGCCCGATCTGGATCACGGTGGCGCTCGCGGCTATCGGGCTTTTTCTGACGGACGTGGCGGTCCGCCGCGTGCGCTTCGACCCGCAGGCGATTGCGATCGCGGTGCGCCGCGGGCTCGGGCAGGGCCGGCGACAGGCGGGCGAGCAGATGGCATCGCTGAAAGAAGCTCGCGATCGCGCCCAGAAGCGGATCGGCGCAACCGGCGGGACCGAAGCGGAACGGGCAGCGGCCAGAAGCGCGGCGAAGGCGGATCGAACGGTGGCCGGGGCGAAGTTTGAGGCCAGCGCGGAAGAGCTGCGGCAGGCGCGCAAAAGCCCTTCGGTGGCGACCCTCGAGCGGGCGCGGGCCGATGCCGAAGCGTCGGCGGGGCCGCCGGTGGAGGGTGCGAAGAAGGATGAGGAGGGCGGGCTGTCGCGGCTGATGCGGGCCAAGCGGCGAGCGCAGGATGAGTTTGGGGACGAGGGGAAGAAGTGATGCACCACGGAGGCATGTGTTCCTCTGAGTTCCTTCCGGGTTTTTCTCCGTGTCTCCGTGGTGAATGTGTTTGAGAGGACCAACATGGCCGCAACAATCGAACAGAACATTCCGACCCCCGAAGCCGTCAAAGCCCAGTGCGAGGCATTTCGGGCGACATTCAAGAAACTGAAGGACGAGATCGGCAAGGTCATCGTCGGCCACGGCGAGGTGATCGACGCGACGCTGATCGCGCTGTTCGCAGGTGGCAACGTACTTCTGGAAGGCGTGCCTGGGCTGGGCAAGACCCTGCTGGTGCGGACGCTGGCCGAGTGCCTGACGCTGCCGTTCAACCGCGTGCAGTTCACGCCCGACCTGATGCCCGCCGACGTGATCGGCACCAACATCGTGATGGAGGATCTGGCGACGGGCCGCCGCAAGTTCGAGTTTCAGCGCGGCCCGATCTTCGCGCAGATCGTGCTCGCCGACGAGATCAACCGGGCCACGCCGAAGACGCAGAGCGCATTGCTCGAAGCGATGCAGGAACGCAGCGTGACGGTTTCGGGAACGACTTACAAGCTCGACAAGCCCTTCTTCGTGCTGGCGACACAGAACCCCATCGAGCAGGAGGGCACATATCCGCTGCCGGAAGCCCAGCTCGACCGGTTCATCTTCAAGATCAATGTCGGCTATTCGCAGCTCGACGACCTGATGACGATTCTCGATCGCACGACCGGGACCAAGCAGCCCGAAGTGAACAAGGTGCTGGATGGACCGGGGATCATGGCCGCACAAACGCTGATCCGCGACTGCATCGTCGCGCCGCACGTCAAGGAATATGCGGCCAGGCTGGTGCTGGCGACCCACCCCGGCGGCGAGCACGCTCCGACGGTGGCGAACAAGTACATCCGCTGCGGCGGCTCGCCGCGCGCGGCCCAGGCACTTTTGCTCGGCGGCAAGGTGCGGGCCTTGACCGACGGGCGGTACCACGTCTCGTACAAAGACATTCAGGACACGGCGCTCTTAGCGCTGCGGCACCGGATCATCGTGAATTTCGAGGCCGAGGCGGATCGGGTGACGCAGGACGACCTGGTGAAGAAGATCATTGACGCGACGCCGAAGGAGCCGGTGCGGGTATAGCGGAGAGGCGATGGAAGTCCATCCCTATCTGAAGCCTGGGTTGCCCGAGAGCGGGTACGAGCGAGCAAAGATGGCATGTATCGGAGAATAAACCCCCGGTCTTCTCGCTTCCCGAAACCTACGCCTCGCTCCGCTCCCTCCTCCTGACCACTGCTCTCTCTGTGTACGGCCTTTCATCCTTCCCATGCAGCGCACCGCCAACATCTCCCGTCCCAAGAACCTCGAGGACCTGCTCAACCCCGAGCTGGTCGCTCGCCTGGGCCAGCTCGACATCTCCTCGCGCAAGGTCTTCAGCGGCAAGCTCAAAGGCGAGCGGCGCTCCAAGCGACGAGGCGAGTCGGTCGAGTTCGCCGATCACCGGCCGTATGTCTCCGGCGACGATATGCGGCACATCGACTGGAACATCTTCGGCCGGCTCGACCGTTTGTTCCTGAAGCTCTTCCTCGAAGAGGAGGATCTGTCGCTGCACATCGTGATCGACTGTTCGGCCAGCCAGGACTGCGGCGAGCCGAACAAGTTTTTGTTCATGCAGAAACTGGCCGCGAGTTTGGCGTATGTGGGACTGGTGAACCTGAATCGCGTGGCGGTGACGGCGATCGGAGAACGCCTTGGCGGCACCGCTCTCCCGAGCGGGTCCGGGGCTGGAGCACCCGCTTTGGAAAGCGGCTCCACCGAAAGCGCGTCGACCGAAGGCGTGGTCTCCTCGCTCCGCGACCTCCGCGGCCGCCGCCGCCTGCACGAACTGATCGCCTACCTCTGCACGCTCGAACCCGAAGGCTCGACGCGGTTCGCCGATGCCTGCAAGCGCATCGCCATCACGCGCCGCGGCAAGGGGATCATGATTATTCTCAGTGATTTTTTCTACAAAGAGGGGTACGAGACCGGCTTGCGCATGCTCAAGGGACACGGCTACGACCTGTTCGCGATTCAGGTGCTCAGCCCGCAGGAGATGGAGCCGAACATCGGGGGCGATCTGCGGCTCAAGGACATCGAAGACGGCGACACGGCCGAGGTGACCATCTCGGCACCGCTGCTGAAGAAGTACAAGCAGATCCTCAACGCCTACTGCAACCGCCTGCACGAGTTCTGCGCCCAACGCGACATCACGCACATGACGGTGAAGAGCGATATGCCGGTGGATGTGCTGGTGATGGATTACCTGAGACGGAGGGGACTGCTGCGATGAGACGAACCCAACAACCGCGTGGTGCTACGGCTTGGCCGCGCAGCCGCAGGCCGTGCCGTGGCACCCCCACCGTGCCGTGGATGGGTGTGGAACAAGGAGGTGCGCGTTGACGTTCGCCACCCCCCTCCTCGCCGGTATCGCGGCCGCCATCGCCATCCCGGCGCTCATCATCCTCTACTTCCTGAAGCTGCGCCGGCGCGATGTCGAGGTCTCGACGACGCTGCTCTGGAAGAAGGCGATCCAGGACTTGCAGGCCAATGCGCCGTTTCAGAAGCTCCGCAAAAACATTCTGCTTTTTCTGCAACTGCTGGTGCTCGCGCTGGTGCTGCTGGCGCTCGCGCAGCCGGAGTTCAAGGACCGGGCTCTCTCGAATCAGCGGCAGGTGATCCTGATCGATCGCTCGGCGAGCATGCAGGCGACCGATGGCGCGACCTCGCCGGATGCGGGCGCGAGCGCAGCATCAAGCGCCGAGACCATCTCCCGGTTGGAAGCCGCCAAGACCCGCGCGCTGGCGATGGTCGATGAGATGAAGGAGCCGGGCGTCTTCCAGGAGAAGGCGGAGGAGGCGATGGTCATCGCGTTCGACACCTCGGCCGAGGTGCGGCAGGCTTTTACGAGCAACAAAGGCGAGCTTCGGCGCGCCATCGAGGGGATCGAAGCGAGCGATGCGCCTTCCGGCCTCGACCGCGCCATCACGCTCGCCAAGGCGTATGGGGGCACGAAGAAGTTCGAGGACCAGGTGCAGGGGCGAGAGACCACCGAACCGGGGCGCGGCTTCGTGCCCAGTTCGCCGCCCGCGACGATCCACCTGTTCAGCGACGGACGACTTCCTGATTCTGATCGCATTCAGACCGAGCCGACCGACAACGTTGTCTATCACGCGGTCGGCTCGCCCGACTCGGCGAACGTCGGCATCACCAGCCTGCGCGCAAGCCGGCTCTTCGACGATCCCGGCAAGGTGTCCATCTTCGTCGGCCTGCAGAACACCGCCCGCACCGAGCGCCGCGTGCAGGTCGAACTGGTGCTGGATGATGTGGTGGCGAAGGTGAGCCAGTTCACCATCCCCGCGGCCGTCAAGGCCATCCAGTCCGAACCCGATGCCGACGACACCACCAAGCCCGAGGATATCTGGACGCCGGGCATCGGTGGAACGGTTTATCAGGTCGATCGCGCCGAGGGGGCGATCGCGCGGGTGCGGATAAGCAGTCCCGGTGGAGAGCCCGATTTGCTCGCCGCGGACAACCTCGCATACTTGACGATTCCTCCGGCGCGCCGACTCGCCGTCGCGCTCGTCACGCAGGGCGACATGCTCATCGAGTCCGGCTTGAAGGGAATGAACCTCTCGAAGCTCGACGTGCTCTCGCCCGCGGCCTTTCAGAAGCTGCTCGACAACGAGGAACTGGCGCAGTACGACGTCATGATCTTCGACCGGGTGCTGCCGATGGTGAAGGCCGACGCGGCCGCGCCGCTTGCGCCGGTCCTGCCGATCCCACCAGGCGCGCCGAACGCTGCCCCCGCTGCGCCCGCCCCGCCGGCGCCGGCCGCGGCGGTGCAGGCAGCGGTGGTGCGGGGCGGCAAGCGCCCGGGTCTGCCCCCCGGTCGCTCGCTCGTGCTGGGGGTGGTGCCCTCGCCGCCACTCGGCGCGATCGACGAGGGCGCGGGCGACGCAACGCTCTTCGCGCCCGGCGGGCGCGACCACCCGGCGCTGCGGCTGGCCGGGCTTGACAACGTGAACATCTCCAAGAGCCGCAAGGTGCGCATCGTGCCCGACACGCCGGTGCGCGACATCGCGCCGCTCTTCAACGGTCAGCCGGGCATCCTCGAAATCACCGACGGCAGCACGCTGGCGCTGGTGGTGACCTTCGACATCGTCGACAGCAGTTGGCCGTTCGACCTGGGCTGGGTGGTGTTCCTGGTCGATGCCACGATGTACCTGTCGGATGTGAACATCGGCAGCACCGCCGGCGCGGGTGGCGGTGGCGGCGGCGGCACCGCCGCGGTCGTGGGCGATTCGGTGCGCTGCGGCGACACCCTCACCACCCGCCTGCCCAAGGGCGCAAGTGCCGTGCGCATCGCGCTGCCGGATGATGAGCGGCTCGCGATGGAGCCGAGCGCCGATGGCGAGGTCGCCTTCGGACCCATCGCCAAGTCGGGCATCTACACCGTCTCCTGGGTCGGCCAGGGCACGGCCAGCGATGTGACCGTGGACGGTCGCTCCCGCCGTGCCATCGCCGGCAACCTGCTCAGCGGCGACGAGTCCGACATCGGCACACGCACCAAGCTCGCGCTGGCCCGCGAAATCGTCGCGGCCCAGACGCAGAAAGAGGTCTCACTCACACGCAAGCTGTGGCCCTGGCTGCTCATGGCGGGTCTGGCGATGGTGATGTTCGAGTGGTGGGTGTACAACCGGAAGGTGATGCTGTAGCGCGGGCGGCTCTCGCGCTCGGGTTCGGGGCGCTGCAAGCGGTCTGCGGCGCGTCAAGACTTGTCCGTCTCCGCGACGAGCCTTCGGGAGTCGTTGCCGCCTTCGCGGAAACGCACGGCTTGCCGCTGCGCGGACAAGCGGTGCCACCTGTGCCTGGCCGACTACTTTCGAGCGCATCCGCACGCGGATGTGAATCGCGCCGGCGGGATTACGGTGCAGGATCTATTCGACTTTGTGGGGGCATACCTGGTCGGATGCGGGTGATCGCCCGAGCAATTACAAGATGTTCGCCCGGCCCGAAGCGAGCCGACATCGCCGAAGATGGCGATGCTACTTGTAGATTTCCATGGCGTGCTCGCCGCCCTTCGGCTCCGCCCACACCAGCGCGCCCGGCACGCCCCTGAAGATCACATGGCACTGCTTGCGGCTGCCTTCGACGGTGAAGGCGTTGTACCAGATGCGCTCGGTCTGGCTGTTGTCAGCGGCCCAGATCCGAAAACCCTGCGCGGGGTTTGGGTCGGCCGCGAATCGGAGCGTGTCGGGGCTGTTCTGCCACTTTTCGCCTGCGGGCAGGAGCAGGCGGTAGGCCTCGTGGTTGGGCTTGCGTCCGAACGGGCCGCGGGCGGGGAGATCGACCTCGACTTCGAGGGGGATGCTCGACTGGTTTTCGAGCGTAACGCTGACGGGACGCTGGTGGCCGGTGCAGGCGGCGGCGGTGGCGATGGTGAGGATGAGGGCGGCGCGGGCGAGCATGTCGGGGAGCCTCCAGGAAGATGATGGCAGTTTAGATCTGTACGCAGGACTTGGCAGGTTCGTGCCAAGCGGGCAAGGTGGTGGTGCCTGGATCTTTATGCACCGGATAACCCACTCCCTAATCCTTTCTCTCTGGGACGGGGAACCAGACCGAAATTTCATCCAGACTCTTGCGGCGGATGTCCGGCACCACGCATCCGGCCGCGGGATAGCCGACTGGCACCAGCAGATATGCACGCTCGTGGGCGGGGCGTTGCAGCACCTGCGTGAGAAACTTCATCGGGCTGGGCGTGTGGGTGAGGGCCACCAGCCCGGCGTGATGTATAGCCGCGAGCAGCAGGCCGCAGGCGATACCGACGGATTCGTTGGCGTAGTACACCTGCCCCCCGTCGTCGGTCTGGGCGAGCTTGAAGACCGCGATGAGCCACGGGGCGACTTCGAGAAATTCCTTGTCCGGCGTGGTTTCGAGGGGGGCCAGGTCGGCGAGCCACTCAGGGCCGGCGCGGCGTGCGTAGAACTCTCGCTCCTCGGCCTCCGCGGCCGCGCGGATCTGTTTCTTGAGGGCGGGATCCGCAACGCAGACAAACCGCCAGGGCTGCTTGTTCGCTCCGCTCGGTGCAGTGCCCGCGGCCCGCACGACCCATTCGATGGTTTCCTGCTCGACGGGGCGATCGGAGAAGAACCGAACGCTGCGACGCTTGTCGACGATATCGAAAAAGGCGCGCGCGGCCGCGACCTGCGAAAGCGCGGGCGCGAATGGAACGTGGGGCACGACGGGGTGCTGATGCGACATCGGTTCTGCTATTGGGTTCCGGCCTGAACCAGTTCGCGGCTCTCCGATGACTCGTTCGCGGGGGCGTCGGCCTCCGCATTCTTGCTCGCGGCCTCGCCCGGCCCGCCCACGGGCCAAAGCTGAAACCCGCCGCGGTCTCCGAAGAAACCCCGGATCTGCCAAAGACCCCAGAGGCCATTGTTCATCTCTGCGGTCACGTCGTAGTGGACGGTGTGGCGACCGGGGTAGTGCTTGGTCCACAGCGCGCGCCCACGCTCGGTGTCGTAAGTGCCGGTCACGTCAAAGCGACCAGTAGGGTCGCAACCCCATCCGCTGGCGCGCCCATCCACGAACGTCAGCGTCATCTCCTGTGCCGACCTGCGGCCGAACTGGAGGTAGAAGCCCCGGTACCGACCAGACTTGAACCGCGGATCGGTTTCGAGGACGGGTGTGGGGCGATCGGATTGGCGATGGGTGTTCGACATGTTCCGCGGCCTTCCGTGGTGGCGGTTTGGATGAGGCGGCCGGGATAATCGGCCGATAACACAGTATGGCCCGAGGATCGAATAGCGTTGGGCGGATTTCCACAGCCGCTTTGGTGAAGCGGCTTTCCAAAGCCGCTTCGGTCGCTTTCATCGCCACCGGAGCACTCGCCGATCCACCCAAAGAGGGGGGCAATGTCACGAACCGAACCGTCCGACTGTTCGACTTCGACGGTGCCAGAAATCCCGATCCGGTCCCGCCAGGATGGGAGCGAACGACGCTCACGCCCGATGGGCATCCGCGCGCGGGGTTTGCGAAGTTCAACCGTGCCGAGATCGACAGCGCGGTCGCATATTCGGGCACGCGCAGCGTGCGTCTGCCGACCAAGGGCCAGAGCACGGCCCTGCGCCTGCGCGCGGGCGAGGCCGCGGTGTTTTCGGATGCGGACTATGCGGTGTCGGCGCGGGTGCGCACCGACGGGCTGGAGCACGCGCGGGCGTTTGTGACGGTGCGCCTGCTCGATCAGGGGCTGACACCGATACCTGGCACCGAAGTGCGCAGCGTGGCGGTGGCGGCACCGGGAATGTGGAAGCAGGTGAGCGTGCAGGTTCCGGGCGGCCGGATCGGCGCGGCGTGGTTGCAGATCGACCTCGAGTTGTTGCAGCCGCGACAGTTCGCCGAGTCGGCATCCGACGATCCCGCGTCCAAGGCGCTCGAGAAGCACCGCGTGTATCGCGAGGACGTGAGCGGGAGCGCTTGGTTCGACGACGTGGCGATCATGCAGATCCCGCGCGCGGGCATCACCACGACCTCGCCGTGCAACATCGTGCTCGCCGGCGAGAAACCCACCTTGCAGGTAAGCGTGCGCGACTTGGGTGGAGATGCGCTGCGGGCCCGCGTGCGGGTCATCGACATTCGCGGCCGTCAGATCGACGAATACGTTTCGGAGATCAGCCCGGATGGACGCGCGCGGATGTTCTCGCCGCGGCTGCCGGGATATGGCTGGTATCGCGCCCGGCTCGAGGTGCTGAGCGCGGTGGGTGGCGAGACGGCGGTGTCACACGCTGAGGTGGAGTTCGTACACCTTGCCGGAGGTGGGGCGGGCGATGCGGGGGCGTCGCCAATGGCTACGCGAGCTGCGGCGCAGACCGAAAGCGATCGCGCCCGATTCGGACTTATCGCCGAACGCATGCCGGACGACCGATGGGGTGATCTGCCGGTGTTGGTGCCGCGTCTGGGGACGCGCTTTGTGTATTTGTCGGCGTGGGGAGCGGAATCTACGTTGGAATCGGCTGCGGAGTCGCTGGCAGCGCGCCGGCCTGCAATCGAGGCGATGCTTCGCCAAGGGCAGGAAGTGACGTTTTCGATACGCGGCGTGCCCGCGGAACTCTCGCGGGCGACGCTCGCGCCGGGCGATGATGCCCTCGCGCTGGCGGCGATGCAGCCAACGCAGTGGATGCCCTACCTCTCGCCGACGCTGGATATCTTCGGGCAGCGGGTACTGCGCTACCAGATCGGCGGAGCGGGCGACGACCACGCGTTCTGGAAGAAGGATCTCGCGCGAGACATCGGGGCCGTGGAGTCGGGTCTGGGGACGCTGGTGCCGGGACCGATGATCTGCCTGCCGTGGCCGGGGGATCGGGTGCTGCCGCTGCTTGGTCCTCAAAGCGGCTCGCTCAGCACCAGATCCGGCGCAGAAGGCACTGGTCGGCTGGTCGATGCGCTGACGGTCAGCTATCCGCTGGGGTTCCCGGCGGAGGCGATCGGGGGAGTTCTTCGCAGCATGAGGGAGGCAATCGGCACCGAGGTTGAAATCACGGTGGTGCTCGAACTTCCGCGGAGTTCATTGTTCGGCGGCTTCGCCGGCATCACGGAACTGATGCGGCGGACGGTGGAGTTGTGGAAGACGCTCGGTGACGGCCCGGTCGGAGCGAGCGGTAAGGCGGGCGCGACCGAGCAGGCGATGCTGCGCCTGGCCCTGAACCAGCCCTGGGTGTGGAGCGGCGACGCGGACGGCGGGGAGGGCGAGGAAGTCGGCGGAGGGTCGCAGGTTTGGCCGCGTCCGGAACTCGCGGCGCTGTCGGTGGTGATGGAGCGGTTGTGCGGCCGGCGCGTGGTGGGCGAGCTGACGAGCGTGGCGGGGGTGAAGTGCTACATCATCGCCGCGCGGAACTCGGCGCTGGGCACGCTGGAGCGCGGGGCCATGGTGGCGTGGAACGAGTCGGCAGACCCGGCGCACGCGATCGTCGACGCGGCGGCGGTCGGTGCCGCCGTGACGGTCGTCGATGCCTTCGGCAACCAGGTGTCGATACCGGTGCCGGGGTCGGAATCCGACTCAGCGTCGGGATCGAACGCGGCCAGCCCGTTGGTGACGGTGCCGGTGGGCGAGACGCCGGTATTTGTTGAAGGGATCGACCCATATCTCGCGCTGTTCGCGGCCAGCTTCAAGCTCGAACCCTCCTTCATGCCGGCGGTGGTGCGCGAGCACGAGCACCGCATCACGCTCTCGAACCCGTGGCCGATGCGGATCACGGGCAAGCTGCAACTGAAAGAAGATGCCGAGGCCTCGCCGCGGGGGTCGCGGGGTGTGACGGACGAATGGCGCGTGTCGCCGACGGGCATCATCGACTTCGACATGGCACCGGGCCAGACGCAGAGCCTCCCGGTCACCATCTCATTCGGGCCGGGGCAGCTCGCGGGCGCAAAGGACTTCGTGATCGTGGCTCGGGCGACGGCGGATCGGCCGTACCCGCCCATCCGAATGCACGCGACGGTGGAGGTGGGGCTCGAAGACATCGAGATGAACCCCGAACTGCAGATCGGCAGCGGCAGCGACGTGGTGGTGGTGGCGACCGTCACCAACAAGGGCACGCGAACGCGCACGCTGCGGCTGGAGACCGCGGCCCGCAACATGCCCAGCCAGCAGGTGCAGGTCTCGGACCTTCCCGCGGGACAGACCGTGCTCAGACGGTTCGTATTTAGGGGCGCGGCCGCAGCGCTATCGGGGCGGAGGGTGGTGGTGAGCCTGACCGATCTGGAAGAAGCGCAGCGCCTCAACAAGGCCGTGCTGGTTCCGTGAACCTCCACCACAGGGTACGATGACTCGATGTCTCAAATCGAAACTTCGCGCATCGTGATCGACGCGTTCGTTCGGACGTTCAAGGCACAGAAGCACCTGGCCGACACGGCCATCGCCCAGCTCAACGAGGCTCACCTTCGCGCACCGCTGGATGAGAACACCAACAGCGTGTGCGTCATCATGAAACATCTTTCTGGCAACCTCCGCTCGCGGTTCACCGACTTTCTCACCGAAGACGGCGAGAAGCCCTGGCGCGATCGCGACGACGAGTTCGTCGACAGTTTCGGTTCGCGCGAGCAAATGCTGGAGGAATGGGAGGAAGGGTGGCAGGCGCTCTTTATCGCGCTGGATGTGCTGCTCCCGACCGATCTGCCCGCAACGGTAATGATCCGCGGCGAGCCCCACAGCGTGGCCCTCGCGCTGAGCCGGGCGCTGGCGCACACCGGCTATCACACCGGACAGATCGTGCAGACGGCGCGGGTCATGGCCAAGGAGCAGTGGGCGACGATCACGGTTTCGCGCGGCGGATCGAGAGCGCACAACCTCAAGCACGGATTCGACGCGCGGCGGGCCGGCTCGGGCGGGTGAACGCCGGAGAGTTCACCACCGAGGCACGGAGAAACGCGAAGCAAGAGAAGCGGAACAACTGGAGGAACCCCGTTCACCCTTCACTTGTTCACTCCTGATCCGCGTTCATGCGCGGTCATCCGCGATCCTTCTTTGTATTCTCCGTGCTTCCCCGCCTGCGCGATGAACTTCATTCTTCACCAGCACCCGAAACGCATAATCCACACGATCGGCCGGGAGGTCGCGAGCGCGATCATCGTCGACAATCGCGATCTCGCTCAGTCCGGCCGAGGCCGTGCAGCGGTGCCACATCGCCGGATCTATGCAGAGCAGGTCGTAGACCGATTCGGTCAGCCGCGAGCAGCGACCGACGCGCACGGTGTTGTGCGTGAGGATGCGCTCGAGACGGTGGCCACTGGATGACCGAGGCGCATCGAAGTACTGGCAGGTCGAGGTGACGCGCGTCTCGCCGCGTTTGGCGGTGTGGACATCCTCGCCGACGACGGCCTGGTCGATCGGCTGGAGGCTCGTTCCGACGGCGTAAATGCCGCCGGGCGCGAGCACGGCCGCGACGGCGCACAGGTGAGCGGTGAGGTCGGGGGGAGTGGTCAGATGACGGATCGAGTTGTGGGGGCAGAACGCGAATCCGAACGGGGGTGCGAGACTGCGGGGAAAAGAGAGGCGGTCAAGCGAGCGGATGTCGCCGACCAGCGCACGGGCGCGCGGGATTTGCGATCGGTCTGTGCGTGCGAGCCGCTTGTTGGCATATTCCGCCACGATCGGATCGAGCTCGACACCCACACACCGCACGCGCCCCCGCCGCGCGAGCAGACGCAGAAAGCGGCCCGTTCCGCAGCAGGGCTCCAGCCAGCGTCGAGAGGGCGGTGCGAACCGTCGCGCGATCCGCTCGATTCCGTTCAACTCGGCGGCCGTGCCGGGTGTGTGCAACAGGTCGTAAAGGGCAGGATCGTCGTAGGCACCCTCGGCCAATGCGCGCGACGGACCCTGAACATGGCGTGCCGCAGAGCCGGTCAAGCCGTGGCACCCCTCGCCCGCGATCTCAGCTCAAGCGACTCACTTCCCATCACGATCCCTGCTGAGTACGCCGTAAAGCGCGAGTCCGCTCGGGCGGGCCTCACCCGCCTCGCGCGCCGAGTCGATCGCGGCGAACGCCGCGTCGCGCTCGCCGAGCGCCGCCGACATGGCCGCGGCCATGAAGCGAGCGTCGGTCTCGGCAATCGAACTCCCGAACCGGCGGCTTTCTCGCCGTTCATAGACGGCGACGGCTTCGCGCAGCCGGTCGCGCATATCGACATCATCGACGAAAAGCACGTTCGCGGCGGTATAGGCTTCGGGGTCTTGATAGACGCTGTGACGCAGGGTCTCGATCGCGTCGGCATACCGTCCGCGCAGCGTCAGTCGAGTCGCCATGCGGACATCCGGCCGCACATCGCGCGGCGGCGAGCTGCCAGCGCTGGGCAACGGCACCGCGCGGACTCTGCCCGATCTCGATCTGAACCCCGACTTGCCCTGCACGTCGCCCGCCGCTTCGGCCTGCGCCGACCGCCGATCCGCATAGATGCCCGACGCCGGAAGGGCTGGCTCCTCCGCCTGCGGATCGGGCTGAATGGTCTGCCCGTTGACTTGCCCATTGGCCGGCCCGCTGCGCTGCGCACCGAACTGAACACTTCCGGGCACAATCACCCGAGCGCCCTGAGCAGCAAACCCGCGCGACGAACCCGACTGCGCGCTCGCGCCCGACACCGGTGGGCGGGATTGCTCGCCGGAAAAATCGTTGTGGCCCGGCTCTACCGCGAACCCCGTGATGCCAAGCTGCGGGGTCCGCGGGCGCGTGCGGTTGTAAAATGAGTTGTCGTTCTGAAGCGGTGACACCGTCTGGATCGGGCGAATGTCGCCCGCGGTGGGGCGGATGTCGCCGCCGACCGGCCTCAGGCCGCCGCCGGTCGGACGAATGTCGCCCCCGACCGGACGCAACTCGGTGATGCGACGCAGTTGTCCGGGAGCGGGCCGCGGCTCCACGAAAAATCGGTCGTCGTTCTGGTCGTTGCGTCGCTGCGCGAATGCGGCTGCGGGCGCGAGCGTACAACCGGCAACCGTCGCCGCAAGCAGCAATCCGGCAAACCTCAAACGTGCGTTCGGGCATGACATGATGAAGCCCCTCGTTCCGCGCCTACCCCAACCCTGCGAACAATCTTGCAGAGCTCGGGACCGCTCAGGAATGATACGGTTGGGGGGCATTCCGGCTTCGCAAAACGAAGAGCTCTGCATCAGATTTCAGCGAGCGCATCGGCCGTCGCCGCATCGGTCGGGCACACTAGAAAAAAACGTGCAATCTTGACGTCGAACTCCGGCATGGTGCCGGTATCGCCCGCGGCCTCGCCCGCGCTCCGGCGACGCATCCGGTACGCGCCCTCCATCGTACCCCACGTCGTCGAAAGCGGACAGAATGAGGCATATTCGAAGGCCTGCCCCGGTTCGAGCACCGGTTGCTGGCCGACCACGCCGTCGCCGCGAACTTCCTGTTTCTCGCCGTCGGCATCGACGATCACCCAGTGCCGCGAGAGCAACTGAACGGTGTGCGGCGACTCGTTGCGTATGCGGATTCGGTACACGAACTTGAAATAGTTGTTGGCCGGATCGGAATCCAGCGTCGAATAAGATGGGCGAACGGTCACGCGCAGCCCGTCGGTGACGACCTCAGATCCCGTTTGCGGTGGTTTGGCGAGCGTCGATGGTGTAGTCGGGGCGGCGGCCATGCGAGATCCCTCGGGACCGTGAAGGATACGTCGGTCTGCGGCCCGGGGTTGCCGATCCCCGGGATCGAGCTTGCCGGTCGCCGCGACTGAATCCCGAACCACCGCTGGTCGAACAGAGTGGCGATGAGCATGGACATTCAGACCGATCTCGGGTCGGCGAAGGGCAGGAACTGGCCCCGACGGCGACACACTCTGCGGGCGGAGCAATGGATCCCCCGCGACCTCGACGAGGTCTTCGCATTCTTTTCCGATGCGCACAACCTCAATGAGGTTACACCGCCCTGGATTCACTTCCAGATTCTCACGCCGCACCCGATCGAGATGCGCGAGGGCGCGCTGATCGAGTACGCCATTCGGCTGCGGCTGATGCCGATGCGATGGCGCACGAAGATTACCGTATGGGATCCGCCCCACCGGTTTGTCGATGAGCAGCTCAGCGGGCCCTATACGCTCTGGCATCACGAGCATTCCTTTGAGGGTCTGAACGGCGGAACGCTCGTGCGCGATGCCGTGACATATGCGCTGCCCTTGGGATGGTCGCCGGTGTCGCGGCTCATGCACGCGTGCGTGGTGAAGCCGGACCTGGCGAAGGTCTTCGCGTTTCGGCGCGCGGCCCTGGAGCGGCGGTTCGGAGTCTCAGCGCCGAGACACGCAGACACGGAGGCACGGAACAACGGGAGATAGTCTGCGGATGAACGCGGAGCAACGCGCGTCGGCCTAAGAGCCTATCTCAGTAGGCCCGCAACCCGATAGGTGATGAACGCGCAGGAGAGGTGCAGGAGGCCGAGATAGTTCTCGAGTTTTTTCTCCCAGCGGGTGAGGATACGCCGGAAGCGGTTCATCCAACTGTGCGTTCGTTCGACCACCCAGCGCCGCGCCTTGAAGCCGACCTGGTGCTTGATCTTTCTGGCTTCCTCGCCGCGGGCGCGGATAT
>Ga0163150_10005629_pt1 | contig 15871 bp, 20 predicted proteins | sample OliLakLV19P2IB_FD_148628 | JGI IMG/M metagenome (GOLD analysis project Ga0163150, IMG submission 148628) | Freshwater microbial mat bacterial communities from Lake Vanda, McMurdo Dry Valleys, Antarctica - Oligotrophic Lake LV.19.P2.IB | ecosystem: Environmental > Aquatic > Freshwater > Lake >...
TTCCAAGGGCCAAGCTTCGTCTCGATGATGGGGGCTTCGCTCCTCGGTACAGTGGCAGGCTACGTGGTCGCGTCCGCGCTGGTGAGCACATTCCTCCCTGACGCCGGAGCCGGGTCCTCTGCCGACACTGCAGCAGCTGACGACCCAAGCGCAGATGCCGGAACCGATGCCGGTGCCGACACGGGATCTGGCGACTTTGGTGCGGATGCCGGTGGCGATTTTGGCGGCGATTTTGGCGGCGATTTCGGGTTCTAGGCCGATCTCGCTCAGTCGCGTTCACACCCGTCCAGTAGGTTGAACGCATGGCCTCCGCTTTGCCGACAGTGTCGATCGTCATCCCCGCGTACAACGAGGAAGACATCATTCGGTCATGCGTACTTGCCGCGCTTCACCAGACCGTCGCGGCATCCGAAATCATTGTCGTAGACAATAAGTCAACGGATTCAACGGCGGCGATCGTGGCAGCGCTCCAGAGCACATATCCGGACGCCCCACTGAAGTACTTTCGCCAGGATGCGGAGCAAGGGCTTGTTCCAACCCGCAACTTCGGTTTGGATCGAGCGCAAGGCGATGTGATCGGTCGAATTGACGCTGACTCGGTGCTTGAGCCCAACTGGGTCGAGGCCGTGCAAGTCGCGTTCAGCGATCCGGATGTCGCGGCATCCACCGGGCCAGTCATCTACTACGACATGCCGCTTCGTCGTATCGGCCACAAGGCCGATGACACGATGCGCCGGGCAATGATCACGATCGCTCGGGAGTATCGCTTGCTGTTCGGCAGCAACATGGCTCTGCGGGCAAGCGCGTGGCGAGAAATTCGAGGCGAGGTGTGCCGCGACTACGACGATGACTTTCACGAAGACATCGACCTATCGATCCACCTGCACGAGGCTGGGCTGAAGGTTGTTTACTCATCGAACATGGTCGCCGGGATGTCGATGCGCCGGATTGATGATTCTCCCCGCGAGTATTACAACTACATGATGCGTTTCGAGCGCACCTATCAGAGCCACAACGTGCGCAACATCGTACTGCGCGCCCCGATGTGGCTCTTCATGTCCGCCTATCCAGCGCTCAAGGCAGTTCGCAAGAATCAAGCGCGCACCGCCCGCTTGCTGACGCGGCGCACCGAGTCAGAGCTTCGCTAGTGTCAGCTACGGGTGGGCCGGATTTTTCTTCGTGACCGGCTAAACTGATCTCAAACACGGGAGTCCGGTGTGCCGGGCTGAGAGGAAGCGATCCACGCTTCGACCGTCGAACCTGATCTGGATAATGCCAGCGCAGGGAGGAGATTCTCATGGCGACAATGATCGACCTGCCGGTAGTCGACCAACACGGCAAGCGCAGGCCCCAATCGCGCTGGCGAGTCATTGACATCGTCGTTGCGAGCGTGATCGCGGTCGCTGTCGGATTGGTCTACTTTTCGTGGAACCTGATCTACAGCCCGGCGAGCGCGCCACTTCAAGCTGCACTGCCTGGGCTCCAGGCTCTCGTCTTTGGAGTCTGGTTGATTGGCGGAGTACTCGGTGGACTCGTCATCCGAAAGCCGGGAGCCGCCCTGTACGTGTCACTCGTGGCTGCAACCGTCTCAGCGCTGCTCGGCTCGCAATGGGGGCTACTCACGCTCGAATCCGGGCTCGTTCAGGGGCTCGGTGCCGAGTTGGTCTTCCTCGCGTTCGCATATTCGAACTGGCGGCCGATCGTCGCGCTGCTCGCCGGGGCCGCATCAGGCCTCGCGCTGGGCATCAACGACCTTGTGCTGTGGTTCCCGGGGGCCACGCCCGTCTTCGCAGTCATCTACACGAGCTCGGCGATCATCTCCGGTGCAGTGATCGCTGGACTTGGATCGTGGTTCCTCGTGCGTGCTCTCGCGGCGACCGGTGCGCTCAGTCGATTCGCGTCTGGTCGGCAAACCACGGTCGACGGCTGAGCGAGCACGCTGTGTCCGTCGGTCCAGTTGGCGTGCGTATCGACGCACGCGCGTGGGGATGGCGTCATGCTGGGCGATCAGACTGGGCGCTGCGTGGCATCAACCTGACAGTGTTGCCCGGGGAGCGCGTGCTGCTGCTTGGTGCATCCGGAGCCGGCAAGTCGACACTGCTGCATGCGCTTGCCGGGGTCCTCGGTGGTGATGATGACGGCGAAGTCGATGGTGAACTCCTCGTTGATGGTCGGGTACCTGAGCGCGCGCGCGGTCGAGTCGGCCTCGTGCTGCAAGACCCTGACGCACAAGTGATCCTTGCCCGCGTCGGTGACGACGTTGCGTTCGGCTGTGAGAACCTCGGGGTACCAAGAGCGCAGATATGGCTTCGGGTTCGGGGCGCGCTCAAGGCGGTCGGACTCGATCTCCCCCTCGACCACCCGACCACTTCGCTCTCCGGAGGGCAGAAACAACGACTGGCACTGGCAGGCGTTCTTGCGATGCAGCCGGGGTTGTTGCTGCTTGATGAACCGACCGCCAATCTCGATCTGGACGGCGTTGGTGAAGTTCGCGCGGCGGTCGGAGCGGTCGTCGCAGACACCGGTGCGACGCTCGTGGTGATCGAGCATCGGGTTTCGATCTGGCGTGATCTTGTGGATCGCATCATCGTGCTCGCACCCGGCGGAGCAGTACTGGCCGACGGCCCGCCTGATCGTGTCATCGCGGAGCATGGCAAGGCTCTCGCGGCATCCGGAGTGTGGGTACCGGGGTTGCCGCCAGCGAAGCCGGTGCGACGGCCGACATCGAACGCCACCGCGCTGCTGACCACGGAGGCACTGCTCACTGGGCGCAACGCGCGCGCCATCGGCGACACACCCATCAACCTTGAGCTGCGACGTGGACGCGCGCTCGCGATCACTGGACCAAACGGCTCAGGAAAATCCACGCTGGCGCTCACGCTCGGAGGTCTCTTGCCACCGGTCGCCGGAACGGTGAGTGCGGCAGGGTTGGCGAACGGGGCTGCAGACGAGCCGATCTCGTGGAAATCCAAGGAGCTGCTCACCAGAATCGGTACCGTCTTTCAGGATCCTGAGCACCAGTTTGTTGCGGCAACGGTTCGCGACGAACTGGCCGTCGGCCCTCGCGCCCTCGGACTCGCCGAGGAGGAGATCGAGCACCGCATCGCCGAACTTGCCGCACGACTGCGGCTGGACGCGCTGCTCGCCGCCAACCCCTTCACGCTCTCCGGTGGCGAGAAACGTCGCCTCTCGGTCGCAACGGTTCTTGCTACCCGGCCGCCGCTCGTTATTCTCGACGAGCCGACCTTCGGGCAGGACTCGCGCACCTGGCGGGAGCTCGTGGCGTTGTTGGCGGAACTCCTTGACGACGGAACTTCGATTGTCGCGATCACCCACGACCGCGAGTTCATCGCCGCGATCGCAGATCGAGAACTTCGGCTCGGGGCATCACCGCCAGTGCGGCGTGCGCAGATCGAGGCAGCGAGATGAGCACGCTCACCCGCCTCAGCGGCCGGCCGGCCGTGTATCGACTGAATCCGGTCTCCAAACTTGCCGCATCCGCCATCATCAGTGTCACCCTCGTTCTCTCGATCGATTGGGTTTCAGCAGGCGTCGCGCTCGGGCTTCAACTTGTGCTCTTCTGCTGGGCGGGGATCGGCCTCAGACAGTTTGTTCGTCGAACGATGCCGATCTGGATCGCCGCGTTCCTCGGCGGCTTCACGATCCTGCTTTACGGGCGCGCAACGGGCGAGACGTATTTCCAGTTCTTGCTCATCCACATCAGCGACGGTTCGATTGAGCTTGCGATCGCGACAACCCTGCGCATGCTCGCAATTGCCCTGCCAGCCGTCGTGTTGTTTATGAGCATCGACCCAACCGATCTCGCAGACGGGCTCGCCCAGATTGTGCGATTACCGGCCCGGTTCGTGCTTGGCGCGCTCGCCGGCTTGCGCTTGGTTGGACTGTTTGCCGAGGATTGGCGGTCGCTGGAACTCGCGCGCCGAGCCAGAGGCATCGCCGACCACGGTCGTATCCGGCGATTCTGGGGGCAGGCGTTCGCACTGCTCGTGCTCTCGATCAGGCGTGGAGTGAAGCTTTCGACAGCGATGGAGGCCCGCGGTTTTGGCACCCCGATTCGGCGCACCTGGGCGCGCGAGTCGAGGTTGCGTTCAGCCGACGGCGTGCTCGTCGCGCTTGCCGTCGTGATCTCGGCCACGGCCGTGACGGTCTCTGTTCTTACTGGCAACTGGAACTTCATTGCCGTCCAATCCTGAGGCACGCATTGAACTAGCCAGTGGCAGCCGGATCCGGGACGCTATTCTTCAGGCGGCCGGAAACCGACGTGCTGTCACCCTCATCGACGGTCGCTCCGGTTCGGGAAAGTCGATGGTTGCGCGCGAACTGCTTGCCAGTTGGCCGGATGCGCAACTTGTGCGCCTCGATGATGTCTACCCCGGCTGGGCAGGACTTGAGCAGGCAAGTCGGCAGGTTGCCGAGCGAATGCTTGCGGCATCAGACCCTGCATGGCAGCGCTGGGACTGGGTACTCGGGCTCGCCGCTGAGTGGGTTCCATTGGATGCGACACGACCGTTGATCGTCGAGGGAGTCGGTGCCTTGAGCCGTGAGAATCGGCGCCGTGCGAGTTACGGAATCTGGCTCGAGCTCGATGCCGCGACGCGCAAGTTGCGCGCGTTCGAGCGCGACGGTGAGCAGTACGAGTTGCACTGGGACGACTGGGCCGCCCAAGAGGAGCGGTTCATCGCCAGGGAGCACCCGCAGACGCTCGCCGATCTCGTGATCGAGGAACGGGTCAAGCACTGACGCCGATGCAATCGAAGGCGGCCGCGCTTCCGCGTAGCCTTGAGCGCATGACCTCCCCGTTCATTTCTGTCTCCGCGTTGGCCGAGCGACAGGGTGCGGCAAACCCGCCCGCTGTGCTCGATGCAAGCCTCATCCTCCACCCGGCCACCTTCGACGGCGACTACCGCAGAGAGTCCGGTCGACCGAAGTGGCTCGAAGCCCACATTCCCGGTTCGATTCATGTGGATGTCCCGTCGCAGTTCAGCGACGCGAGCGCGGCCCTGCACTACACGCACCCAGAGCCACAAGACATTGCCGACGAACTGGCCAGACTGGGTATTGCCGGTGGTCGGGCTGTCGTCGTATACGACTCAACTGGAACACTGTGGGCTGCGCGGCTGTGGTACTTGCTGAGGTGGATCGGCGTCGAGGCGAAAGTGCTCGATGGCGGGTTTGCCGCTTGGCGGGCGGCCGGGCATCCGGTGGAGTCGGGCGAGTCACTCGCATCGCGACCAGTGCCGAGCTGGACCGCAACCGCCGCACGGCGCGCCTGGGTCAGCAAGCAAGAGCTGGTTGAACGAGCAGATGACGACGAGCGTGCACTCGTCTGTGGCTTGCCGGCCGGCTCCTTCACGGGTGCCGACCCGACGCGGTATACCCGCCGCGGTCGCATCCCCGGCAGCATCAATGTCTCAAGTCGCGATCTGTTCACGAGCGACGGTCGCGTCAAAAGCCGGGTCGAGCTGATCCTCGCCTATGACGCCGCCGGGGTCGATGTGTCAGCGGATGCCGCGGAGGTTCTCCTGTATTGCGGAGGCGGCATCTCGGCTTCCGCCAACGCACTGACCCTCGCAGAGATCGGAACAACGGCCGTCAGAATCTACGACGGCTCGCTCGAAGAGTGGTCGGCCGATCCGAGCCTGCCGCTCGAAACAGGAGTGCCGGCGTAGCTCGCTAGTTAGCGCGGGTCCACGCCTGAGTGATCGGTTCACCGCGCGGCGCCGTTGTCATCGATGTTCCAGCGCACGTCACTTCGATGCCGACTTTGTCGTCGAACGTGGTCTGCGGGATTGCAAACGGCACCGCCTCCTGCGCAACGCCGCCGAGATCGGCGCTCGCCAGCGTTTCCAGTCCAGTGGCATCCCAGTTGCGTGGAATCGCGACCGTGCCCGTGATGTAGGCCTTCCCGGTCGACGTCCCGGAGATCTTTTGCAAAACGGTGAGCACTTGACCATCAGCAGCTGGCACCAGAATCGTCAGGCTGTAGTCGGATTGAACAACCGCGTCGCCGAGCTGCGACCACGCGAAGGTTTCGGTGCCTGCACCGGTCACCTCTGTTGCCGCGATTCCGTTCTCCTGCAGGGTCGTAAGAACCTGCGTCGCCAGGTCGGCAACATCAACATTCCATGTTTGGCCCTGAGCACACAACTCGAGATCGGTCGGTGGTAGCTCCGGTGTGTTCGGCTCCAACACTGCGCAACCGGCAAGCGCCGCCAGTGCGACAGCGTAGACAGCGACTGCGCTCAGACGACTCGCTCTCATGCGTTGCCTCTCATTATTCTTCGAGGCTCGGTTCGCACAGCCCCATGGAATACTACGGCCGCCCGGCTGGGAGCAGGGAGCGACGCCCCAGCAAGCCACCTCGGATCATCCCCAGCCAAGCTCGTGCAGTTGCTGGTCATCGATGCCGTAGTAGTGCGCGATTTCGTGCACGAGTGTGACGTGAATTTGATCCTTGAGTTCATCGATATCGGCAGCGACGGCAAGCAGTGGCTCGCGGTAAAGGATGATCCGGTCCGGTAACTCGCCGAATCCGTACTGGCCGCGTTCGGTAACCGCGACGCCGTCATACAGGCCAAGCAGATCGAGGGAGCCGTCCTCCGGGCGGTTCTCGGTTACAAAGACGAGGTTCTCGAGGCCTTCGACCATATCGTCCGGCAACAGGTCGAGTTCATCGATAACGAGTCGCTCGAACTCCTCGGCTGGAACATCATGCTCGTTCACTCGATCACCTCGATCAGGCTGCCCTGCAGGTACCCGAGCCAGTCGTAGACCATAAGCGCTTCGTCGTCACCGATACCGTTGTCCCCGTCGTCTTCGATCTGCAGTCGTGCGGCAAGGGCCAGTCGCAGATCGGTTAGTGTGCGAAGCCACGACTGTACCTCGGTGGGCTCGAGTCGAACTTCGGTGCGTTCAAGGATCGCGGTATCGAGTGAGGCGATAACCGCTCGTGCATTTGCCATTTTTCGCTCAACGAGCGATTGTTCGGTAAGTTGTCGATGCTCGGATGCCGCTTCAACGTCGCCACGGTACGCATCCGGCAGCAGGCGAGCCAACGCAGGGTCGAGCGGACCTGACGATTCGCCGCCAATACCGAGTTGGGCGTACAACACCGAGCCCGCGGCATCCGGTGCCCGTTCAGAGAGCAGGTCGATCAGTTGCTGTGCGAGGTCGGCAAGCACCGCGGACTCACCGGTCGTAAAGCGACACGTCACCGCCCCGCCATCGGCCATGAAGGGAATCACGAATCGCTCCTCGTCAGAGTCGCCCACAGGCCAAAGTCGTGCATGGCCTCGACGTGGCGCTCCATTTGCTCTCGAGCGCCGGATGCCACGACCGCCCTGCCCTCGTTGTGCACGAGCAGCATGCGGCGCTCGGCCTCTGCACGTGAGAATCCGAAGTACGTTCGAAAGATGTACGCAACATAGGACTGCAGATTGACCGGGTCGTTCCAGACGATTGTGACCCATGGCACGTCGGCCACGAGTTGTTCGCGGCGATCCACATCCGGCTGCGCAACGGTTGCCGTGCTTGCCATTGAATCCACAACCCAGACCTCGCCAACGTGGCTGTTGAGATTGGGGTGAACGACGGGGCTCGAACCCGCGACATCCGGCTCCACAAGCCAGCGCTCTACCAACTGAGCTACGCCCACCATGCAGCGCGAAAGCCTCGAAGGCGCACGCAGCCTGATAAGTGTATTACAAGCGCGGAGCGAACCCCTCAACGACCTCGGCTGCAATCGACTGCACCTCTTCCGTTGTCGGGCCAGGCTCACCAACGAAGACCGCGCGGCGGTAGTACTCGAGCTCGCGAATCGACTCCAGGATGTCGGCAAGCGCCCGATGCCCGCCGTTCTTGGCTGGCGCGTTGAAGTAGACCCGCGGAAACCACCGCTTCGCTAACTCCTTGATCGAGGAGACGTCGACGCTCCGGTAGTGCAAGTGCGCGTCGACGCGCGGCATGTATCTGGCCAGAAATGTGCGATCCGTTCCAATGGTGTTGCCTGCCATGGGTGCAGTGCCTGCCGTTGGAACGTGGGACAGGATGTATTCGTTGACCGCGTACTCGGCGTCAGCGAGGGCGACCCCGTGCTCGATTTCCGCCAACAAGCCGCTCGATTCGTGCATCCCGCGGACGAAATCGCCCATGTTGTCGAACGCGGACCGGTCCGGCTTGATCACGACACTGAAGCCCTCGTCGAGCGCACGGAGGTCGTAGTCGGTCACGACGACCGCGACCTCGACAAGCTCATCGATCGCAATGTCGAGTCCCGTCATCTCGCAGTCAATCCACACGAGAAGATCAGGGGAAGCAGCCATACCGGCAATTCTATCGGCGGTACTCGATTGCGGCTGTTGGGCCGCCGACCTCGATGTATGCCACGCCGAGAACATGAGCCGCACGCGCTGCGAGCAGGCGGTGGCCAGCACTCGATAGGTTGGCCCGACCGTTCGTCCACATTGCCTCGGAGTGCAGTTCGTGCATCCCCCAAAGGTCGAGAGTGAACGTGCCGTGGTTGCGGGCGATCCTCCATAGGTGTGCATTGAAGAGCGCAGACCGGAGGCGCGCCGGTATTGACGCGGAAGCGAAGCGCGGATCGAAGCTCGTCGCAAGCAACACATCGCTGCCGGCCTGGCGCAACGCCTTCACGCCATTCTCCAACTCGGATGCGAGTTGTTCCGGTTTCGAGTATTCCCGCACGAGATGCTGCGGTCCGAACAGAATCGAAACGAGATCCGGCTTGAGGTCGAGGGCCCTACTGACGTGGTCGTCAACGAGTTCCGGAATGCTAGGACCGGTCATCTCGATCTTCGTAAACTCACACTGCTCACCACGCAGCCGCGCGTTTCCGTCAAGAATCGAAGCAAGGCGATCTGCCCAATCGAGCCAAGGTTCGCGCGTGGCCTCGTCAACCGCATCGGCGTGTGCAGCGAAGGGGTCGCCGAGAGCCACGTACCGACGCCACAAAGTCATATCCGAAGTTTCAACTGTCGAGGTGAACGGGAGGCCAGCAGCACGGCCAGAAACCGAAGTGTCAACCAAGAGTTCAGAGTTTGGACACATTGCGCCCCGCGCATGTGGTCTTCTTGACTCGACAAGGCGGCTCTCGGGGGCTGGCGCGATGCCTGCGGTATCGTAAGGCGTCCGCCCTCGTAGCTCAGGGGATAGAGCAGGAGCCTTCTAATCTCTTGGTCGCAGGTTCGAATCCTGCCGAGGGCACAGCGGTCCCCGTCACCGGTTTCTGCTCGCGAACGACTCGATTGCTGCGAGCATCCCGGCTGATGATCCGAAGTGGTAGCTCGTGATGCCCAGGCTCTCGGCCCCAAGGATGTTCTCTAAACGGTCGTCCGCGAAGAAGGCGTTCTCGGCAGCAGTGTCGTAGCGGTCGAGCACTCGCTTGAACACCACCGGCTCCGGCTTGCGGGCCTCATAGTCACTCGAGGTGTAGAGATGATCGCCGAACAGTTCGACCAACTCCGGTGCGATGGCGCGTAAGTGCAAGGATGCGAGCGGCCCGTTGTTGGTGAGCAACGTGATCGTTCCGAGTTCGGATGCCCGGCGCACGGCGGCCAGCGAGTCCGGCCAGACATGCATGGCCGCCGCGCGCGCTTGAACCCAATCCGCCTCATCGACGCGCACCCCCATCGCCACGTTGAACTGCTCGAGGTAGTTCTCGGGGGAGCCGTAGCGGCCGGCTTCTGCCGCCCACTCGCCGTCGTCGTGCCACCAGCGTCTGCGAAGCTCGTTGAGGTCATGGCCAGTAATCGCCGTCATGTCCGCCATGCGCGTTCGCCAGTCGTAGTCGTATAGCACGTCATCCATGTCAAAGATGAAGAGCAGGCTCACCGGTTGCCCTCTGCTGACCTTGAGATTGCGTCGTCCGGTACTGCGATGTCGAGGGTCAAACGGTAGTGGTCCACTGCCTCCCCAGTCTGACGCACATTTGCCAAGTACGATGTTGGGTCATGGCCACCATCTACGATTGCTCGGCCGAAGCTGAACTTCTTATCGGGATGCGGCTGGCAAGAACAGCGATCGGTCGAGGTGATCTGGTCGTCATGCCGACCGATACGGTCTATGGCGTGGCTGCGGATGCCTTCAATGCTGAGGCGGTCGCGAAGCTCCTTGCGGCGAAGGGACGAACCCGCCAGGCGCCACCGCCGGTGTTGATTCCAGGCATTCCCACCCTTGATGCGCTCGCCGAAAGCGTCCCGAGTGTCGTTCGCACCCTCGTGGACGCATATTGGCCTGGCGGTCTGACAATCATCGTGCCGGCGAGGTCTTCCCTAGCTTGGGATCTCGGCGAAACGCGTGGCACCGTTGCCTTGAGAATGCCGAGTAACAGAATTGCCCTCGAGTTGCTTTCTGAAACCGGTCCGCTGGCCGTCTCAAGCGCGAACCTGACCGGCAAGCCGGCTGCGACAACGGCCGCCGAGGCTGAGTCAATGCTTGGGGAGTCTGTGAGCGCTTACCTCGATGATGGCAAGGGCGGCACGGTGCCATCGACGATCGTGGATGCGACGGGTCTCTTCGCGCTCGAAGGAAAACTTCGAATCGTGCGCGACGGCACGATCCCAGCCAGTGACATCCGCGAACTGGTCGGAGCCGACCAATGCGAATAATCTTTTACGTTCTTGTCACCGGCGTATCCGCGATTGTGACGTTCGTGCTGTCTCTGGTGATTTGGAAACTCAGCACCAGATACCGGCTGTACCCAAAGATTCGCGAGCGAGACGTGCACACTCGACCGACACCGCGGCTCGGCGGCGTTGCAATGTTCATCGGGATTCTGGTGGCGTTCGGAGTGGCGTCCCTGATCCCGCAATTGAGCCTCGTGTTCGCGGAGCCGGGCAAAGTGCTCGGGCTTCTTGGCGCTTCACTCATCATCGTGTTGATCGGCGTCGCCGACGATGTTTGGGATCTCGACTGGACCACCAAGCTTGCCGGGCAAGTCGTCGCAGCTGGCCTGTTGGCGTGGCAGGGTGTGCAACTCGTCACGCTACCGATTGGCGGCCAAACAATTGTCTCGCCGTACCTCTCGCTCATCATTACGATTCTTGCGATCGTGTTGGTGATGAACGCCATCAACTTCATCGACGGGCTCGACGGATTGGTGGCTGGCGTCGCCATCATTTCCAACAGCGTCTTTTTTATCTACGTCTACCTCCTGCAGCTTGAGGCGCAAACCGACTACTTCAACCTTGCCTCGCTCACGACCGCGGTGCTCATTGGCGCCTGTATCGGATTCCTTCCGCTGAACTTTCACCCCGCGCGCCTTTTCATGGGTGATGCTGGCGCGCTGCTCGTCGGACTGCTGATGGCGGCATCAGCGATTTCAGTAACTGGAACAGTCGACCCGGGTGTCATCGCTCAGCCAGAGCGGTACACGGCGTACTTCGTTCCAGCATTCATCCCGATTCTGTTGCCGTTCGCTGTGCTCATCATTCCGCTACTCGACTTTGCCTTGGCAGTCCTGCGCCGATTGCGCGCAGGCAAGTCGCCATTTACAGCAGACCGAAAGCACTTGCATCATCGACTGCTCGACATGGGCCACTCTCACCTGCACGCCGTGCTGATCTTTTACGGATGGACCTTGGTGGTCTCGGTCGGCTGCCTAGGTTTCGTCTTCATGCCGTGGTACCTCGCGTCGAGCATCCTCTTGATCGGTCTGATCACTTGCACGATCATCACGCTGTCGCCACTCAGCGGTCGAAAGCGACTTGAGCAGGTAGCCCAGTCAACGCCACCAGAATTAACCACGGTGCAACCTGAACTGTCGAAATTCGACGGCCTTGATGCTGCTTCAGAAGAAGACGCAGACCCGGCCAAGCTGCTCACCCTCCCGGAAGGCGAATCCCGATGACAACTACGAGCATGTTGAGACGAGCGCTCGTCTACGGACTGATCCTTGCCGTGGCCATGGCAGTGTTCGGCTCGGCGATTGGCTACCTCGTCGCCGGTCAGGCAGGCCTCCTCAGCGCGCTGATTGGCGCAGGGGTCACTGCCATCTTCATGGGATTTACCGCCGCGAGCATCATGATCGCGAACAGGGTCACGGCGGATGAGCCAACAAGTGTGCTGTTTTTTGGCATCATCTTGGGAGCATGGCTCTTCAAGTTCGTGGTGTTCATCGTCATCATGGTGTTCTTGCGCGATCAAGCGTTCCTTGAGCCCAGAGTGCTTTTCGTGGCGATTCTTGCGGCGGTGATCGGAAGCCTTATCGTGGATGTCGTCGCCTTTGTGAGGAGCAGGGTGCCATACGTCGGCGACGCTGAACTCCCTGCCGCCCCGACCGAGGGCGTGGACGCCCTCTGATTCGTTGGGGACTCGTTCTCTTGATATGGTGGACGCGCAACCACAACTTTCATCGCCGCGTAATTTCACGCCCCGATTCTGGAGTCAGCGCTGTTACATCACGCTCTCACCCACCTCGTAACCGCCGTCACTGATGACGGAACCGGCGACGGGGGTTTCAGTGGTCCTTCGCTATCCGACTTTTTCCCCCCCGCGATCTTTTTCGAGGGAACAGCGTTTGAGATCAACCGGATCATGTTGGTGCGATTCTTCGTTGTTGCGGTCCTGATCCTGCTGTTCTGGCTCGGCACACGCGCGATGAAGGTCGTGCCGGGGCGCGGTCAGGCGGTCATGGAGTTCGCGGTGACCTTCGTCGAGAAGAACATCGTCGAGGGAGCGCTCGGGGCAAAAGACGGAAAGCGGTTCTTGCCGCTCTTGACCGCGATGTTCTTCTTCATTGTCGGCATGAACATCACCGGAATCGTTCCGGGCATTAACATCGCAGGCAGTTCCGTCGTCGGACTTCCGCTCGTGCTCGCGATCGTTGCGTATGTCGCATTTATGTATGCGGGCATCAAGAAACATGCCGGCGCGTTCTTCAAGAACTCACTCTTTCCGCCCAACGTGCCGTGGTACCTCTACATCATCGTGACGCCGATCGAGTTTCTATCGACCTTTATTCTCCGCCCGGTCACGCTCGCCATCCGTCTTCTCATGAACATGGTCGCTGGGCACATGCTTCTTGTGCTCTGCTTCTCGGCGACCCAGTTCTTCCTCTTCACGGCTGGCGGCTGGTACAGCCTGTTCAGTATCGGAACCTTGGCATTCGGACTCATCTTCACCGTGTTCGAGCTGCTGGTTGCGGTCCTCCAGGCGTACGTCTTCACCTATTTGACCGCCGTGTACATCCAGCTTGCGCTGGCTGAAGAGCACTGACCAACACAAGCCCCGACATCCGTTTGGGCATTCACCATGGAAGGAAACACTCGTGAACCTCGCTGAACTCACCGGAAACATTGCTCCGGTTGCATTCGGAATCGCCACAATTGGCCCAGCAATCGGGGTGGGCATCGTCGTCGGCAAGACTGTGGAGTCGGTTGCGCGCCAGCCAGAACTTCAGGGACGTCTGACCGGTCTAATGTTCCTCGGTATCGCGTTCACCGAGGCGCTGGCCTTTATCGCGATCGCCGTCGCGTTCATACCGTTCCCCGCCTAGACCTGACTATTAAAAAAGGAGGCAGGAATGCTTACCGCAATCCTGGCCGCTGCCGAGGGTGAGCAGCCGAACCCGTTGCTGCCGGCACTGTACGACATCACGTGGTCTGCAGTCTGCTTTGCAATCATCCTGTTCGTGTTCTGGCGGCTATTCCTGCCGCGCATCAAGGTGACACTCGACGCTCGCGCCGAGGCCATCGAAGGCGGTATCCGCAAGGCTGAGATCGCTCAAGCTGAGGCAGCAGCCGCGCTTGACGAGTACACCGCCAAGCTCGCTACCGGACGCGCGGAGGCTGCGGCAATCCGCGACCAAGCCCGCACAGACGGCGCGAAGATCCTCGCCGAACTCAAGGAGCAGGCGAGTGTCGAGGCTGCGCGCATCACGGCCAATGCCCAAGTGCAGATCGAGGCAGAGCGGCAATCGGCGCTCGCGTCTCTTCGCGCGGAAGTCGGTTCGCTCGCGATCGATCTTGCTTCAGGCGTGATCGGGCAGTCGTTGTCAGACGACAAGAACGCTTCAGCCCTCGTCGACCAGTTCCTTGCCGATCTCGACTCGAGCGAGAAGGCGAAGAACTAGCAGTGGGATCGGCCACGAGGGAAGCGTTAGCCGGAGCGAGAAATGCGCTCGCGAGTACGAGCGCCAAGGACGGACTCGTTCTCGGGGAGGAGTTATTTGAGGCCGGTCGGATTCTTGGGAACTCCGCTTCGCTCCGTGCTGCTTTGGCAGATCCAGCGGTAGCCCCGGAGTCAAAGACTGCCCTCGTCGTGAAGCTGTTCGCTGCACTGACCGCGCCAGCGAAGGAAGTCCTATCGACGGTTGTTGCTTCGCGCTGGTCGACCCAGAACGATCTGCTTGCCGGCCTCGAAGAACTCGGCATCCGTGCGATCGCTCGGTCGGTACCTGCTGGCACCTCAATCGAGGACGACCTGTTCGCGTTCGGCTCGGCCGTGACCTCCAATGCTGAGCTCGAATTGGCTGTCGGTAGCAAATTGGGCACGAACGAGGCTAAGGCCGCCCTGGTGACAGCCCTTCTCGGGCGCAGCGCGAGCAAACACAGCATTGCGATTGTGCGCCACCTTGTTCAACAGCCGCGAGGGAGAAGGATCGCTGAACTCCTGCGCTCCGCAGCAACGACTGTGGCAGACGAGGCATCCCTCGCAATCGCTAGCGTGACATCCGCCAGCCCGCTCAGCGCCGCTCAACTTGAGCGTCTCGGCGAGGGCCTCGCGGCAAAGTACGGTCGCGGCATCCGCCTCAACCACACAGTCGATCCATCGATCATCGGCGGTGTCCGCGTGCAGATTGGCGACGACGTCATTGACGGCACCGTCTCAACACGACTTACCCAACTCAGACTTCAACTCGCAGGCTAGCGAGCGAGATTCCTCTTACGACACTAGGGAAAGAACGATGGCAGAACTCAAAATTAGCTCGGACGAGATCCGGGACGCGCTCAAGGACTTCGTTAAGGCATACGAGCCCGGAAAGGCTGCGACGAGCGAGGTCGGCTACGTCATTGACGCCGCCGACGGCATCGCGCACGTTGAGGGTCTGCCAGGGGTCATGGCCAACGAGCTCATTCGCTTCGCTGACGGCACCCTCGGCCTCGCCCAGAACCTGGACGAAGACGAGGTCGGTGTCGTCATCCTCGGTGAGTTCACCGGCATCGTCGAGGGCCTCGAAGTGACCCGCACCGGTGAGGTGCTATCGGTACCGGTCGGCGACGCCTTTCTCGGTCGCGTAGTCGACCCACTCGGTGCACCGATCGACGGCCTCGGTGAGATCAAGGCGGATGCCCGCCGCGCCCTCGAGCTGCAAGCCCCTGGCGTTATGCAGCGCAAGAGCGTGCACGAACCGATGCAGACCGGTATCAAGGCAATCGATGCCATGATCCCGATCGGGCGTGGCCAGCGCCAGCTCATCATTGGCGACCGGCAGACCGGCAAGACGGCAATCGCGATCGACACGATTATCAACCAGAAGGCCAATTGGGATTCTGGCGATACCAATAAGCAGGTGCGCTGCATCTACGTGGCCATCGGGCAGAAGGGGTCAACGATCGCAGCAGTCAAGGGCGCACTCGAAGACGCTGGAGCGATGCAGTACACCACCATCGTTGCCGCCCCTGCCTCAGACCCCGCCGGCTTCAAGTACCTCGCTCCATACACCGGTTCGGCGATCGGGCAGCACTGGATGTACGGCGGAAAGCATGTGCTGATCATCTTCGATGACCTCTCGAAGCAAGCCGAGGCTTACCGCGCTGTTTCACTGCTGCTGCGCCGCCCGCCGGGGCGCGAGGCGTATCCCGGTGACGTCTTTTACTTGCACTCCCGTCTG
>Ga0163150_10005630_pt1 | contig 15869 bp, 12 predicted proteins | sample OliLakLV19P2IB_FD_148628 | JGI IMG/M metagenome (GOLD analysis project Ga0163150, IMG submission 148628) | Freshwater microbial mat bacterial communities from Lake Vanda, McMurdo Dry Valleys, Antarctica - Oligotrophic Lake LV.19.P2.IB | ecosystem: Environmental > Aquatic > Freshwater > Lake >...
TGCAGATTGTGCGCGGACTTGGTTACATCGTGTCCGACGGGCGCGCGGTCGGCATCACCCAGGAATCGTTTTTCACGTTGGGCAATTCGAGTTTTCTCCAGATTCCCACGCCGGTCTGGATCACGATCGCGTGTTTCGCGCTCTTCGGGCTGATTCTGAATCGCACGGTTTTCGGTCGCGACACGCTCGCGGTCGGCGGCAATAGCGAAGCCGCGCACCTCGCCGGCATTGCGGTCGATCGCGTGAAGATCGCCATCTTCGCCGCGCAAGGCGGGATGGCCTCGTTTGCCGGCGTGGTGCTCGCCTCGCGGATGACGAGTGGGCAACCCACCACCTCGCTCGGGTTCGAACTCGAGGTGATTTCCGCCTGCGTGTTGGGTGGCGTTTCGTTAACCGGCGGGATCGGCAGCATGGCCTTCGTCATCGCGGGTGTGCTAATTATGGGCATTGTCCAAAACGCGATGAACCTGCGCAATATCGAGCCCTTCTATCAATACGTCGCGCGCGGCGGAATTCTACTCGGCGCCGTCTTGTTCGATCGCTGGAAGCGCCGGAAGCAAGGCGCCTGAGCAGGCAGTCAAAGGTGACCGCTCGGCGCAAAGAGCACTCTGTCGGCGCGAGCAATTCCGCAGTCGAGTCCGTGAGATTGCCTTGGCTCGCGCCTGGGATTCAGTTCAGCCCCGATCACGATCTTCCCGCGCTGGCAGCGTCGTGCCCTCGTTCCACTGGCCCTCAACCATCAGGGTGGTCGCCTGCTGGGGCAGTCCGCGTTCGTGGCGCTCGACCAAACTGATGAGCGTATCCAAAGCGAGCGCACCAATCAGGTGTCCGTTCTGATAGACGCCCGTGACCGGAGCCCCCACCTGCGGACAGGCCAGGAGGGCCAACCCGACATCTTCGGGCACGCGCCAGCCAGCTCGCGCCAAGGTCTCGGTCAGAACGTCCGCCGCAGGAGTAATAATGACATCCGGCTGTTCACGTTTCAACCAAGCTTGAAGGATCGAAACGTTACTCCGGTCGTCGAGGTAGAACGGAGAGGCGAGTTCCAGTTCCGGGAGCATCTCACCGCCCACGCGGTAGCCCCCCTCCCAGCGGCCTTGGAACCGCATCTGATGGGCGCGGCGCAAGACGAGGCGCGGTCGACGATACCCCCGGCGATGGCATTCGCGCATGATTTGCAGACAGGAAAAATAGTGGTCGTTGCACACCGTGGTGATGGCCAGTGAAGGCAGCGGAACACTCAGGCACACGGCCGCGAAGTAGTCCCACCGCAAGCGCGGTGGCGGATCACCCTCGCCGAGCGGGCTGATCAGCATCCCCTGAATTCCGCGCGCATGGAGCATCTCCGAAAAGCGCTCGTTCGACATCCCGTCCCGGTGTAACCAGAACTCTTGCGCCCGATAACCACGCAACGCAGCTCGCTCCAAAGCGCCCTCCCGCATGTGCCTGATGGTGGGAGCAGTATGATTGTTCCAACCCGCCTCCGTCGGCATCGCACACACCAGCGCCAGGACCGGCTTGCCCTTCAGGGGCTTCCCCTGCCGCCGCATCCGCATCAGCGTGGAAATGTAAGGATTCGGCTGATAGCCAAGTTGCCTCGCGATCGCCTGAATTCGTTCCCGCGTGACCGGCGGAATTCGCGGGTTGTTAGCCAGGCTCATGGAAACCGTCGCCTGGGTGACGCCCGCTTGCGTCGCAATCGACTTCATTGTCACGCCATCGCTCATTGCTTAAGGATGAAAGCATCACGAAGCTTTCACTGCGAGGCGCAAAACGAATTATTCCTACCGTCTCACCCTTTACCCACCCCTGCCAAGTTAAGCCGACTGCGTGTCGACGTCGGTTGCCCTCCCTGAATTTGACCAAACCCATGAACCCAACCAAATCACGATCCCCACGATCGATCCTCGGAGCGATCCTGTTCACCAGCCTCGCGGCCACGGGGCACGCGCAGACGGCCCCCGCTGCTCCCGCCGCCCCGCGTAATCAAGAAGTGGTTACGCTGTCTGAATTCAATGTCAGCGCCGATGGCGACCGGGGCTATATCGCCTCGGAAACCCTCACCGGCACGCGCGTCCGTACGCCGATCATCGATCTGCCGTACACCGTCAACGTCCTCACCAGCGAATTCTTTGAGGACTTCGGCATCTTTGAATTCTCCGACAATCTCGTGCACGTCGGCAGCTTCACCGGCCTCGACATCGGCGGCAGCTTCTCGCTCCGCGGTTTCAGTTCCAGCTACCAGCTGCGCGATGGATTCTTCCGGCTCGGCCGCTATGGTTCGAGTAACATTGACCGGATGGAGATCATCAAGGGCTCCAATGCCGCCATCTACGGGCGCACTTCCCCCGGAGGCATGGTCAACATGATCTCGAAGCAGCCCAAGTCGCGGACGAATCACAAACTCACGCTGAATTACGGTGACTACGGCACGCAACGCGTCACCGGCGAATCAACAGGTCCACTCGCTTCCACCAAATGGGGCAAGACGGGCTATGTCGCCACCGCGAGCCACTATCAACGTGAGTTCAACCAGGAGTACGCCCGCAATCGGAATCACGAATACTACCTGGCGATGTCCCACACGTTCCCGGACAACTCCAATCTCTTTGTTTCCGGCGAGTTCTTCCTGCAGCAGCGCGTTCCCCCTATCAATTCCGCTCCGCTCATCATCGACCAAAAGGGCACCGCGACCAACACGGACGACCAAGCCATCGGCCACGCTTGGAACCTTGCCCAATATAATCCCTACGGCCCGAATAGCGAACTGACCCGCGGCTACTCCGGCTTGACGGCGTTCTACGACAAGCGCATCAACGAGGTCTTCAGCTTACGCGCGGCCGGCAACTACTACGGCGCTCGTCGTTGGGACTATAATCAAAACACCGGCTGGGGCACGATTAACATCAACCCCGCCAACCCCACCACCCCGATTACCTCCGCCCGTGGCGCTACGCCCACCAAGGGTCAGATCGTCGAGGACGGCGGCGGCGTTCAGGTCGATTTGCTCGCACACTATTTCCTGCGCAATCGTGCCATCGAAAACCGCACGCTGCTCACCGTCGATGTCAACGACTATTATCGTTGGGACCCCGCCCGCCAATTCGCGGCCGCGGGCGATCCTGACTTGGTCGCCTGGAACGCAATTCGCACCGTGCGCCTCGACTCCGAGTTCCGTCCCATCGGCCCCATCGCATACTTCCCGTATTGGATCAAGTGGGGCAAGGAAGTCTCCACCCGCATCCGCAAGATGCGCTCGACCGTCACCGGCGGTCTGATCCGCCATCAATCGGCTTTCCTGAAAGGCGACCTCCTCACCTACGCCGGTGCCCGCTATGATTCCGTGCGTTTCCGGCATCGCGAATTCACGACGCCTCCAGCGGGTTTTGCTCCCGGACAATTGCTCGACAAATCCATGTCCGAGTTGAAGCCCAACTTGGGCGTCAACTACAAGCTCACGCGCAATCTCCGTATCTTTGCTAATTATAGCGAAAGCTACTTTGTGCCCCAGGCTGACGCTCCCGCCGCCGTCGCTCGTCCTGACTACCAATCCGAAACCGCCGAAGGCTATGATTATGGTTTCAAGGGAGGTTTCTTCGAGGATCGACTGAACTTCACCGTCAGTGGATTCTACGCCACGCGTAATAATGTCAGCGTGACCGAGGTGGAGGAAACGCCTATTGGGTCCGGCGACTACATCACGATTGTTCGACGCGATGGCAATCAGCTGGTCCGCGGTTATGAACTCGATGTCAACTGGCGCGTCTCGGATGAGATTTCAGTCGGTGGAAGCTGGGGCAATGTGTATTCGATCTATACCGACTTCGGCAGCGCGTTCCCGCTCGCCATCGGCCGCCGCGTTAACGGCATCGCGCCGAAGAACGGCAGCATCTATGCCCGTTATTCCCCCAGCCAGGGATCTTTGAAGGGATTCTCCGCCAATGTGAGCGTCGCACATTCCGGCGCCACCCCCTCCTACGCTCCAAACTCGGGCGACACCTATATCACCACTGCGACGGGTGCACGGGTTCTCACTCGATCGACCAATCAATGGAGTCTCGTGTCCGATGCCTACACCCTCGTAAGCGTCGGCGCCCGTTACCGCCTGCCGGGCCGCTCCAAGGTGAGCCACACGATCGGAGTCAATATCAACAATGCCCTGGACAAAGTTTATAACCGCGCCAACCGCCTGCCTGGCGAGGAGCGCGCGTTCTACTTTACCTATACCCTAAATTTTGCGGGCGCTGGCCGCTAAGCTGCGATCGTGTCTCTGCCTCGCTCTCAGCCGCCGGCTCACGCCGGCGGCTTTTTTGTCCACGCGTCATGCCGGCGCATCAATCGCGCTGAGCGGGTCATTCAAATCCGGATGGGGGAAGGGGACCCGGTGGCGCCACGCAGGACCTCTCCGTTGGCCTTGCCCAGCCGTGACGTGACCACTTTACCGCCGAAGGGAACGCGGGGGATTCGGCCTAACCCTCGGAAAAGGTCCCATGGAAGACCGGGTACGTTGGCTGATAGTCGCCGCCTGCGAAATCCTTTAAGATAGCAAAATCTTCCGGGCTGGGTGCAGTGGCTGCGAAATCCCCGCGCGTCCCCCGCCATCCTTGGCCCCCAGCCCGGAAGATTGCTCTCTCTTTCCCGGGCCAAACGACCTTGGGACGCCACGACGGTTCCTACGAGGCCAGGCTTCTCCCGAGACCCTTCGCGTATTTCCCGACCGCTGACCCGTTGAAGCGAGTCTTCCGCCCAAAGACACTCGTTGACGGCAACCGCCGCGTCCGCCCCATCTGCCGCCGTGATCGTCCGTTTACCTCATGGTTTCGCCACGTTCACGATAGTGAACCTCCGGTGTCGAAGCGGGCACATGAAAGGGTTTCTTGGAGGCAACGATCCCTCCTTACCCTCGGCCAGGGTTCGGCGGCCAGGCAGCGTTGCACCGCTTTACGATGGCATTCGTCCGGAGCCTCGCTAGGAAGTGCACCGTGAAGCGACGCGCCTTTCTCTCGGTTCTGGGCTCAGGCGTTTGTGCCGCCGCCCATGGACAGCTCTCATCGCCTCGGATCGGCCAACCCGCCAAGCCGACGCCGACGGTGCGCACCGTTCGGGGGCCGATTGCGGCACACGCCTTGGGCCGCACCCTTCCTCACGAGCACGTACTCGTCGACTTCATTGGCGCGGACCTCGTTTCACCCTCCCGTTACGACCCACTCGCTGTATTCGAAAAGACAATTCCCTATGTCCGGCGGGCGGCCGAATTGGGTTTCCACGCGATCTTCGAAGCAACGCCCGATTACCTCGGACGGGACCCGCGACTGCTCGCCCGGCTCAGCGAGGCCTCGGGAATCCATTTTGTCACCAACACCGGGCTCTACGGCGCCCGACAAAACAAGTTCATTCCGCCGTACGCTCACAGTGAATCCGCCAGGCAACTTTCTCTCCGCTGGATCGCAGAAGCTGAACACGGCATCGGCGAAACCGGGATCCAACCGGGCTTCATCAAGAGTGGAGTTGACGCTGATCCTACGCTGTCGCCGCTGCATGAGAAATTGGCTCGCGCTGCTGCACTCACCCACGCCGTTACCGGCCTCACGATTGCAGTCCACACGGGGCGCGGACCCGGTCTTCAGCAAATCGCGCTCCTGCGTGAACAGGGAGTCGCACCCGCCGCCTTCGTCTGGGTCCACGCGCACGGCGCGCGCGATGACGATCTCTTCGCCGCCGCCGGGCTCGGCTCATGGCTCTCATTCGACGGGCTCAACCAACCCACGCTCACACGTCACTTGCATCTATGCACCGTCATGAAGCAGCGAGGCCATCTCAGCCAAATTCTGCTCTCGCACGACGCCGGTTGGTATGATCCCGCAAAACCAGAGGGCGGACCATTTCGCAATTATGAGCTCTTATCCAGCGCCTTCATCCCGGCGCTACAGGAACACGGATTCACGACGGCGGAGATCGATCAGCTGACTATCCACAATCCCGCCGCCGCGTTTGCTGTCCGCGTCCGCGCCCTGAACTGAGACCGGGAAACCCAGTCGGAACCGGTGTGATTAACTGAACCACGTCCGAACCGACTGAGCCCTTCAACGGCGATGCACGCCGTGACGACCCATCGAACGGCGTTGATCCCCACCCTCTGACAGAGGTCGGCAATGACGAGCTTCCTTTGCTATAAGCCAGCGGTCGAAACGCCAATCAAACCGGCGTGTAAACGATGTTCGCCGCCCCGGCGATCACCTCGACTGCGGCCGGCGCCAAGCCCGCCATTGACTCAGAGTCAACGCACTTGATCCTCAGACCATGAACGACGAACGGTTGCTCGCCCTCCGTCCTTTAATCTCCATTCTCGTCCTGCTGAGCGTCATTGCCGCCCTAAAAGCAACCGCTGCTGTCACCATGCCGGTTGCTCTCGCCGTCTTCACCTTGATCCTGGCGTGGCCTTTGCAGCAGCTGCTCGAGCGGAAGCGGGTTCCGCGGCCCCTCGCCTATTGCATTACACTGGGCGCCATTCTGTTTATCTTCGCCTGCTTCATCGGTCTGCTTTATCTTTGTGTACAAAGTGTCGCCGCCAAGGCCCCGGAGTACGAAGATCAGTTCGCGGCGATTTATGAAAAGGCCCGGGTGTGGATCCAAGATCGGGGACCTGAATCCGGTGTGAATCGCAATGACGAAAGCGCCACCACCAGCACCATCATCGAGGCACTTCGGACGGCGGTCGTCTGGAGCTATGGATTGCTCGGCCTATTCACGTTAACCATCACTTTTCTCGTCCTCGGTTTGATCGAAAGTCACCGCTTCCGGGACAAACTCAGCGGCAGCATGCAGCCAAAGGCAGCGACCGCATTCCGCGAAGCCGGACGGGAAGTGGGCGTCACCCTGCAACGCTATATCCTGGTGAGAACCGTGGTGAGCGCCAGTACCGGCATCGTCGTCGGACTCTATACATGGGCAATCGGGCTGGATTTTCCGCTCATCTGGGGAGTCAGTTCCTTCCTGCTTAACTATATTCCCGTGCTCGGCTCCATTGTTGCTGTGATTCCTCCCAGTGCGTTCGCGCTTTTGCATCCTGAAGCATGGGTCTTTTTTGCGGCTCTGGGAGGCCTGACGCTGATCCAGTTCACGATCGGAAATTTTATCGATCCAAGGCTGGAAGGGAAAATCCTTTCGCTCTCGCCGTTCATCCTCTTCTTCTCGTTGGTATTCTGGGGCTGGGTGTGGAACATCCCCGGTGCGCTGATGGGAATCCCGATCACGGCGACAATCGTGATTTTTTGCCGCAAATTTGAGGCCAGCCGCTGGTTCGCGACCCTGCTCACCAAATGATGTGGAAGCGGAAACGCACGCGCTGGTCACGTACGTCGGCACGAAGCGGGACCCAAAGTCGGATAGTAATTATAAGGCGGAAGGCTGTGGCCGCGAAACGATAGTTCGCATGCGATTCCGCGCTATCTGAGACTACGGATCCAAGCGGGACGCGCTTCTATAAGCTGCCCGATCGATTAACCGCCGGTCTGTCTGATGAACTTTCCGAGGTCCGTCAGACCGTGCCCCCAAAACAGCGCAAGTCCCGCGTCTTGATCACAGCCAACGCCTGCTTTGCCCTCTTCGGGCTATTACCGATTACGTTCGGTGCAAGCGAGGTCACGTCTGCAACGACCTTAAGATCATCTGCTGAAATAAACGGACCTGCCAGATAACGCATGGCGTCACTCAGATTTTCGCGAAACGCCTTGGCGACTGCCGTGTCAGTCATTCCCACCGGGCCGAGATCGCCGGGAAGTTTAAAGAGGGCCTCGAACTGCTTTGCGGCTTCGTCAACATGCGTCTTCCACTGAAGCGTTGGCTTCAGACGCGCTTGCCGAAATTGTGCAGCCGATTTCCTCGCTTCAAGTGCAAAGCTGCGCTTCCGTCCAGCGAGGTGGAGCTTTCATCATTCGATTCCGCCCGACGGCACAGGAATCCTCCCTGCTTCTCCGGGCTCGAATTTTGTGAGCCCGCCACCATAGGTCCGTCCGTCCGCAATTCGTACGTTGGCGTTGAGCCACGCGACCCAGCGTTTTTCGTGCGCGATGGTCATGGATCGCAAAGGCGTAAGTGAGTGAGCTATATTGAGCAAGCGTGCATCACAGGCGTTTCGAGCAAAGACCGGCGGGCGCCGACCCATGTACGTCATGATGATCGGCGGAGCGGGCTTTAATCCCACGCGCCACCAAGGTCTCCGGTGTTGAGCAATATAGGAATCGAAGGCCCCAAAACGCTTTGCCACCTCCAAATATTGCTCGACATTTGCGCGCTCTGAACGCGTGAGTTCATCCAAGTCCGCCGGGAGGTCGATCACACATCTGAGCCTGTTCGCTGCTCGCAGGACACCGCCGGACTGAATGATTTCTGCTGCATCGGTGACACATGGATAGAGGAACCTTTTAGGGATCAGCGCGACCGTTTCGGGTGCTGCAATAAACGCGGGATTACATCCTGTAACTTGACCACGAGAAATCTTGAAAAAATCGCCGAGAGTTGATGTTCCTTCACCTTGCTGAGGCAACTCCCGACCGAAACCGGGCCATTTGCCGATTGCAACCAGCCGCTCGCGGCCGACGACAAACCGCGGCTGCACCTGCTGCCTGACTAGATCCGAGAACTGCACGGCAAGATTCGACCCCACGGTCCACTCCCCGATGACAGAGGTGGTGAGCGCGTCGGCAAAAATCCGCTCGGTCGGGTTGGCCCGAATCAAATGACTCCCACCCATTTTCCCGAACAACGCGCGCATGTCGCCCCCATATCCGTTGTCGAACCATTCAGCCGATGTTATGAAAGAGCCAATATCTCCCGGTCTCCCGAGTAAGAACGATTTCAGGAAAAAGTGGATGTGCAGCCCAGCCAGCTGGCTACCCGACAGTCCGAGACGCCTCATCGTCGTGGCATACCACCTCTTCCCCTTTCCCCCGATGTCATGATGGCGGACATAGGGCGGGTTGCCGACGAATACAGTTATCCCGTTCACCGGAGGTAGCTGAACGTCGGTATAATCCGCACAGATCACACGCACCCGCACCCGGGCGATCTCAGCGGTGGTTTCGGCGGCACGCGCAAGGTCAGGATCCTTCTCGATGGCGATGACTTCTGCACGCGGCCATCGGCGTGCAGCTGCAATCGCGTATCGGCCACTTCCGGATCCTGCATCGATGACACGGGCTGGCTGACAGCAGATCGCGTCGATCCGCGAAAGTTGAAGTTCAACCACCCAAGGCGGCGTAAACGTAGCTCCCTGGCTGCGGCGCACTTCTGGTGAGACGCACTCCACAAAGTGCTCACCGAGCGGATCCCGCCCACTGCGAATCGCTGGTGCGACATCTTCCAAGGTTATGCGCCCGGCTCCCGATCTGCTTAACGCGTGTAAGCTCCTTAATATTCGGTGCGTCATCCCTCGTTCCGACGACTCTTGCGGATTTGGCAAACCCCATGCGAGCTGAATCTGAAGTTGTTCCATAGGTTGAATGCGCTACCAAGCGTGTTCTAATGAACACTATCTTGCGAGCAAATTTCCGAGGCCCTTATTCGCGTCCAGCGATCCCGCCAGATACCGACCCGCGACCATGACTATACGCTCAGGTCGGCGAAGCCTTGCCCGAGTCCAGGGATCCAAGGCATCCGGGCAAACCGTCTACCTTTCAATGGTTGCCCGCCTCGCGATCAGCGAGCCGTTTCACGCCGGGCCACGGCGGTCGCGAGGCGTCGGCCCGACGCGATGCAGTTAGCCAGAGAAATTCCGTCCCGACAGTTCCCGCCAATAAAAAGTCCGGGGGCGCTGGTTTCGAACTCGGTCAGCGTGTCCTTGTGGCGTTTATAGCCGAGCGTATATTGCGGGATCGCGCGCGGCCAGCGTTGCACATGCACAAAGGTGGGCTTTCCCCGGGCCCCTAGGAATCGGCCGAGTTCGTCCTGCACGGACTGCACGAGTTCACCGTCCTCGACCAGCGCGCGTTCAGGCTGCCTCGTGCCTCCCACGAAACTCGTCAGTGCCACATGACCCTCCGGCGCACGACCGGGAAACAGGGAACTGGAGAAAAGGGTTCCGAGAATCAATCCCCGCTCCACTTCCGGCACGAGCGCTCCAAAGCCATCCAACGGATGCGCGACGTCCTCTTTTCGATATCCAAGAAAAACGGACGCGACCGGCGGATGCTCGATCTGCCCCAGACTCTCGAGTCGCGCGGATTGGGGCACGCCCTCGAAGTGGAGGCTGGCCAGGGCATCGGCCGGGAGTGCACAGATCACATCCGAGAACAACTCGTGGTGCACCACACCGCTGGTTTCAAATTCCAGCTCCCAATGCGGACCGTGTCGCCGGATCACGCGGACATTCGTCTGGAGCCGAACCGCCCGGCCCAAGGCGTTGGCGATCGTCTGCGGCAGTTCTTCCAACCCATTTGGAAACGAAAACATCCGGCCCTGTGGCCCACCACTGGTGTTATGCCGGGCGATGGCGCCTCGAATCAGCGAACCGTGCTCCTGTTCCAACGCGTGGAGTTTCGGGAATCCATCGCGCACCGACAGCTGCCGGGGATCGCCCGCATACACGCCCCCCACGAATGGGTTGACGGCATAATTGAGAAACTCCTCACCCAGCCGGCGCACCACAAAGTCCGCCACACTTTCATCCAAGTCGGAGGCGGCTTTCGCCCGGAAGGGCTCACCCAACAGCGCAAGTTTGGCCCGGCTGGAAAACAAGGGCGTCATCAGGAACTCGCCCGGTGAGCCCGGCATCCGCACGGGCGCGCCTTCATGAATAATATAGCGATTCCTGGCTTCCGGCGATGCATACAGGCGCCGCTCCCCGAGCCCGACCGATTCCACAAAATCCGCCACTTCCGGTGCACTCTCCATCAGCGAGTTGGGCCCGAGTTCGTGCAACCATCCCTCCGTGCGGAAGCTGCTAATCGCGCCACCCACGCGATGGGAGCGTTCAATGACGACGGGCGAAAGCCCCGCCTGACGCAGATGCCAGGCAGCGGATAAGCCGGTGATGCCGGCACCCAGAATAGCAATGTGGGGCGTGGGAGGAATGGGTAGCATAGTGGGAGCGGGCCTGACAGATTCGAAACAATGCAGTCGAAAGGTGAAGGGTGAAAGCCGAAACACCGACTCGCACGCCGGGCGCAGCCGCGACGTATTATCTACACGCGTCCCCCCGGCATCGCCAGCGCACCGTGACGTTTCCCGGTCGCATTGGCCGAGCAGCGGCACACGCCGATCATTATATTATATCCTGCATCGTGGGATGGTACGGAATTCGGCTTTTTACCTTCATCTGTCAGCGCGCGGCTTCCCTTCGGTTCAATCCGAGTCATGGTACTCGAAGGCGATAGGCACGCGCATCCGCGTATTCACCTTGCGCCCATGGAGAGTCCCGGGACGAAACCGCCACCGGGCGACACCTGAAAGCGCGGCCGCATCAAAACCCGAGTTGGTGCTATTGATCACAAACGCCCCCACGACCTTGCCTCCGGAATCGACGATGAACTCAATATAAACGGTGGCCGTCAGCGCGTCGCGCTTCATCGCAATCGGAAAGATGGGCGACGGTTGCAGAATCGGTTCGGGAATGCGGTCGAGTTCGGCGAGGTTAAAGATGTTGCCGATGCTCTCCGCCAGCTTCCGCCCGCCCCGGAAGTTATCGGGAATAACATTAACGGTCAGATCCTTGAAATCAGGTCGTTCGAGCAACGACGTGAAATTGATCTGCTGTACGAAGTCGGTCGGCGACGGCAATTGCGGCAGATCGGCTTGCATGGGCACCAACGTCGCAAGATCCGGCGGCGGCCCGGTTTCATCTCCGGGAATTGGTTCTGGCTCCTCCAGCTCCTGAATCAGCGGAGGCGTTAGGGTAAGGGCGATAATGTTCTCGGGACCTTTGACCGCGACGGGCTCCGGGCGCTTGCGGTCGAACCCGAACAACAAAGCGAGATGAATTCCAATCGAGGCAACCGCCCCAATGACGAGCAAACTCCGGGAACGACGGCCACCGTGGTAATGCAACGAATCCGATTTATCCGACGGTAGCGTGGTTCGAACCGGCCGGGCGACACCCCTCGCAGCAGGGTCGACCCCGAAAGTGACGGGGTAGGGAGTTATCATAACGACAACATACTCCGTCTTCGTGGCGGACGCACCGCACGGGTTGGCGTTGGCTATGCATCCTTTGTCAATGCGAGCGCCGGGCTCAGCTACCCGGGAGTGATGCAGACGATAAACGGCTCATCGGATAAACGCGGTGTTCATTCCGAAACGGTCCACCGTCGAGCGGAACGGCGCTACGAAGGCACGGCGCAAGAAATGCACAGCTGTTCGTAGCGTGTGCGCACGGTCCAAGCTTTCGCCGCGCGACCGAACGGTCAGGCTGTGCGAACCCGCCTACCATGAGCAGCCCAGATTGGAAAACCCAGGGAGTTTCAGCGTCCGATGTCATGTCGCTTATCCGAAGTGATACCAACATCTTCATCCACGGAGCCTGCGCGACACCCGCTCCGTTGCTCGAGGCCTTGTGCGCCCGAAAGGATCTGGAAAACGTGAAGCTCTATCATCTGCACACCTCGGGGCCCGCGCCCTTTGCCGCCGCGGGCCGGGAGAACGAATTCCGCTCCGTGTCCCTTTTCACCGGCGCGCCCTTGCGCACCGCCATCGCCGAACATCGCGCGGATTTTGTCCCCATCTTTCTCTCCGATATCCCCGGGCTTTTCCTCTCCGGATCGGTTAAGCTGGACGTCGCCGTACTGCAAGTTTCTCCGCCCGACCGCCACGGACTGTGTTCGCTGGGAACATCCTGTGATGCCGCCAAAGCCGCCGCGGAAACTGCGCGTCTGGTCATCGCCGAAATCAATGAGCAAATGCCGCGCACGCACGGGAACAACGTTCTGCCGTTCGAACGCATCCACGCGTTTGTTGCGACGGATCGACCGCTCTTCGAACACCATCTCGGGCCGGAGTCGGCCATTGAGGCGCGTATTGGCGAAATCATCGCCGATCTCGTCGAAGATGGATCCACGCTGCAAATGGGTATCGGCGGCATTCCGGATGCCGTGCTCTCCCGCCTCCATAATAAACGCGACCTCGGGATTCACACCGAGATGTTCTCCGATCGCATCGTCGACCTCGTGGAATCGGGCGCCGTCACCAATCGCAACAAAACCGTGGGATCCGGCCGCATCGTGACAAGCTTCGTCAACGGCACGCGCCGCCTCTTCGACTTCGTTCACGATAATCCCCTCGTTTCCTTCTACCCGTGTGATTGGACCAATGATACGTCGGTCATCCGCAAGAACCCCAAGGTGGTGGCGATCAATTCAGCGCTGCAGATCGATCTGACCGGACAGGTATGTGCCGACTCCATTGGCCATCGAATCTATTCCGGCATTGGCGGTCAGATGGATTTCATCCGAGGGGCCGCATTGTCGCGCGGAGGCAAACCGATCATCGCACTGCCTTCAACCGCCGCACGCGGGACCTTGTCGCGACTCGTCGTCGCTCTGAATCCAGGAGCCGGGGTCGTGACCACCCGCGGTCATGTCCACTGGATTGTCACGGAGTATGGTGCGGTTAATCTGCATGGAAAGTCCCTCCGCGAACGGGCCGAAGCGTTGATCTCGATCGCTCATCCGGACTTCCGCGCAGAACTCGGGCGCGAGCTCGCTCAAGCCCGCCATTTTCCGGCGCAAGTCGCCGCCTGATTCCCCGTCGGATGAACACGACGCGCCCCACCCTCCCCGCATCCCAACCGGGCGCTCAACCGGGCCCGGTCACCGCTCCCGCGCAACCCGCGAGCAAACTTTCCGCGCAAGAGAGTCGGCTCCTCGTCAACCAACTACGCCGCTCCCAAGTGTACCGTGACTACGAGCAGGCATTCCGGGAGACCACCGGTTTACCGATCACGCTGCGGCCATTGGAGGCGTTCGATCTTCCGCATCACAATGACCCGAAGGAGAGCCCGTTCTGCGCGTTGATGTCGCGCTCAAACCACTCCTGCGCCGCCTGCCTCCAGCAGCAACGAAGGGTGGAAGAGGAAGCGCAGCTCGAACCGAAGACGCTGAAGTGCTTCGCCGGTTTGTGCGATTCAGCCGTGCCTGTACGCGTCGGCGAGAACTTGGTCGCGTTCCTTCAGACCGGACAGATCCTGCTGCACGAACCGCGACAGGCGGACTTCACCCGGACCACGCGCGAACTGCTCAAGCTCGGAACCGAGGTCGACCTGAAGCGGCTGGAAGAAGCGTATTTCCAGACGCGGGTCATCACGCGCAAGCAATACGACTCGATCATCCGCCTGCTGACAATCTTCGCCCAGCATCTCGCCGCCTTGAGCAATCAGTTAATGGTCAAAGGCTCGTCGGCGGAATCACCGGCGATGACGCGCGCCCGCACCTTTATCGCCGAGCGGCACCATGAGGAAATCTCGCTCAATGAAGTCGCCCACGTGGTGAACATGAGTTCGTTTTACTTCTGCAAAAGCTTCAAGCGGGCAACCGGGATAACTTTCACGAACTACCTGGCGCGCGTCCGAATTGAGAAAGTGAAAAACCTGCTGCTGAATCCGCACAAACGCGTGAGCGAAGCGGCCTACGATGCGGGTTTTCAATCGCTATCCCAGTTCAATCGCGTCTTTCGCCGCATCGCCGGAGAAGCTCCCACGGCCTATCGCGAGCGGCTGCATGGAAAGCCAGCGCACTGAGACCGGCGGGGCCGTTATCGTATCGCCCGCGGCGGCAGTTGGAGAACGGATCTTCGCCTCGGACGATCAGCCGCCCGGTCCGGCGGATCGCCCGGCCGACTCGACTACACGCTGGGCTTCCGTCTGGCGCTTGCCGTGGACTGAGCGTAACCGCCGCCACTCACGACGTTGCCGGGAGAGGCGGGTTGGCGTTGATGTCGGAAACCGCGTGTGCTTCAGCACTGCGATCCCGGAACTGGCAAACTCCGCAAAACGCCTCGATCTCCTGCCGCGCAATTTCGTGAAAGACCAAGGTCAGTTCTTCGAGTGAAACGTCGCGCTCGAGCGGATCCAGCCCCGGACTTGCGGCCTGCGCCAGCACCAGCGCTTCCTGCAGCACTTGCTGCCCGGCCGCAAAATACCCCAGGAGCGGATTGCGACCGCACGGACATTCGGAACGGGCCGCCGCGAGATTGAGGCGTCGTCCGAGCCGTCGGCGCAGCAACGGATCCACTAACGCGCGGTCAATTTCGTCCAGCGTCCAGTCGAGGAGGTGTACCAAGGCATCCGGGTGCCCCAAAGGAGTGAGGGTCGGTTCAACGTGAAGCAACTCGGCCCATCGCATCCGAATCTGCGGACGGCGAAACCGTAACGCGTTTAAGAGCTCCTCTTGCATTATATCAAAGGATAGCCGAACCCCCGGCATCCGGCTCCGCGAATGTTGGCCATTCGTGCGCACCCATTGACGCGAAGTGCCGAGTCCGGTTCAGCCTCGGGGCGTGAGCGCTAACCGGGCTGGATCAAGCGCAGCAATCTTAGCCCGGGCTCTGCGTTTCCACCCAACGCACGGCATGGCGGATCAACGAGGTCGCATCCTTTAACTCAAGCTTCTCTTTAATATTGCCGCGATGGACATCGACGGTCTTGGGACTGAGGTGAAGCTGCACCGCGATGTCGCGGGTGCTCTTTCCCTGCCCGATCATTTGAAACACCTCAAACTCCCGATCGGTCAGCTTCTCGATCGGCGAGGTCGACCCGCGCGGGCGGCCGCCAGAAAGCCCCTCGAGAATGCGCGCAGACATCTTCGGGCTGACATATACTTCGCCGCGAAGCACCTGTCGAATCGCCGTGAGAAGATTTTCTCCCCCCGCCTCCTTCATAATAT
>Ga0163150_10005632_pt1 | contig 15868 bp, 11 predicted proteins | sample OliLakLV19P2IB_FD_148628 | JGI IMG/M metagenome (GOLD analysis project Ga0163150, IMG submission 148628) | Freshwater microbial mat bacterial communities from Lake Vanda, McMurdo Dry Valleys, Antarctica - Oligotrophic Lake LV.19.P2.IB | ecosystem: Environmental > Aquatic > Freshwater > Lake >...
GTTTCCGCCTCGTTTCTCTGCCGAATTGGCACGAAACTGGTTGGAACGGAAATTTTTCAAACTGGCCAGCAGGAACGAACGAAACCTTCCACGTTCCGGATCGGCGATTCTCAGACGGCGGCATTCGATTAATTCCAGCAGGAACGATTGAACCAGATCCTGGGCGTCGTCGTGGCTGCTGCCGCTTCTCCGCAGCCAGGCATACAACGGGTACCAGTATCGGGAGCACAGGTCTTCGAGTGCTGCCCGCGCCCGGTTTTCATCACCGTCACATGATGCTGCGACCAGACTCCAGTGTGTTGTTGCAAATCCGCCTGAGGATTTTTGCGACGGGGAATCTGGTGTGACGTTTTCCATTCCGCCATTTTGCACGGACAGGATGGGGATCGGCAATAGCGTGGCCGCCAGAAGGGGCTGGTTGAAGCGGGCGGAAGAGTTGGCAGCTGGCGGCGATGCAGAGTCTTTTGGAAAGGCAGGGTTTCCGCCAGGATCAACCTGGCGGCTGGCCGTTTCCTGTTATCGGTCCGAGTAGACGCGGGTGGACTCTTCCTTGGTGATGTTGATTTCGCGGCCGTCGGTCTGCAGGTTGACCGCGACGCGATGTTCCCCCGGAGCGACTCCGGTTGCGAGAATGGTTGCGGTGATTTCTTCGCCAGGATTGATTGCGGGAATTGGTTCAAACACAATCTGCTGACCTTGTGTCTGGCCACGCAATCCGCCGCTGACCGAATCGGGCCGGATGCCGCTGTCAAACTCGGCAAGCAGCCGGACGTTGCTGGCCGGTTTCGTTCCCTGGTTGATGATCCTCAGCCGGTATTCCGTAGACGTTCCGGTTTCAATGTGGTCGGTGACGTCGTCGATTTCGAAATGGACATCGACGAGGTGTTCGATAGCGATATCGTGCTGGACCACCGATTTTTGATTCAGATCCGCCCGGGCGGTGAATTCAATTTGCGAGTTGCCGGTTTCAACTGGCTGGGTTTGCACATCGACGCTGGCCGAAAGACCAGGCCGCAACTCGGCCAGGCTCCAGTAAACAGCATGCGAACCGGGGTCGTATTGCCCCTGGTTGTTGGCCGAGACAAAACGGAGTGAGCGGGGGAGTTGTGCGATCAGGTCGAGATTGGTCGCGGGTGCGGTTCCGGAGTTTTGTACCGTCAGGGCATGGGACGTGTCCCGTTTGAGGAATCTCCGGTGCGGTCCGTCGGCAGATGTAACCAGTTGCGGACTGATTACTTCGATTGTTGTTTCGTGACTTGCATTCAGTCCACCATCACCGACGATGCCGACCACGTTGCGGAACTGGCCGACTTCGGCCGCTTGCAGACTCAGGACAATCGAACGGGACTGGCCGGGAGCCAGGGTTCCGATCTCGTATTCCAGGTCCCGGACGCCGGCGTTGTAGCGCAGCTGCTCCGGCACTTTTTCCTGGATGATGACGTTGGTTGCCGGTCCGTCTCCGTTGTTGCGCACGGTGATTTGCAACGTCACGGCGCTGCCGATCATGACTTGGGCTGGGGCCGAATGTTCGACGCTCAGCTCGGGCCGGGTGACCCGGGTACGCATCGACGCTTGTGAAGCAAAAGTTACCTGGGCGACTGATCCTATTTCGCCGGGTCGTGTTGGGCGAAGTTCCATTTCTATGGATTTTTCCTGGCCGGGCGGCAGTTCGCCCAGCGACCACGAAAGGGCGTCTCCTCCCCCCTGGTTGTCTGGCCGTGGAGTGGACGAAATCAGTTCGGTTCCTGCCGGGATCCGGTCATGGACCCGTACGTCGCTGGCCGGAGCACGGCCAACATTGCGAACGACGATCCGGAATTTTGCAGGCTGGTTCACTTGAATTTCACGGGGAGCGATTTTTTCGATGGCCAGGGCCGGAGTTTGAACTCCTTCCAGGTTCGTTTCGCCCGGGGTCGCCAGCGCTCCGGCCGGGATTGCACCCGGGACAGGTACGTTGCCGCCAATTCCCGTGCGAGGTCCGGCGGGAACCATAGGAGTCGTTGCGGCCGGAGTGATTGGCGTGTTGATTCCGGAGGTTCCAGGCAATTCGGTCCGTCCATTTCCAATAGGCTGACGGATTGGTTGGTTCGGGGAACTGGTTTCGGGAATCGGATTGGCGTTGGATTGATCAGGAAGCTGGTTGGCGTTGGGTTGACCTGGAAACTGGTTCGCGTTGGGTTGTCCGGGAACCGGGTTGGTATTGGATTGACCAGGGAACTGATTAGGTCTGGACGAATCTTGTGGAGAAGAAAAGGGGGCGAGTTGGGTGCCGGGAATTGCGCGAATGGTTGCGGGGTCCTGTTGGGGAATCGTTCGGGGCTGTACTGGCGGTTTCGCCGGAATTTCCTGGGAGGCGTTTGCGAATGGACTGTTGGACTGAATCGGATTGAATGCCGGCGGTCTGGAATCAGCCGGATTGGCAGCGGCCGATTCGGTCGGATTGAATTTCCCGACGATCGAGTCTGCCTGTTGCAGCAGATTGTCGGAGGATCCTTTCAAGGCTTCACCGGCAGCCTCGGCGTTTTGCCGGACTTTTTCGCCAACGTTATCGGTAGGCAAAGCGAACGGGGCTGGCCTGGCGAGATTGGCGGTGGGATTCTGCGGATCCACTGGACTGGATGTTGGGGACGGCACCATCGGGTTGGGCACCAATGGGTTGGGCACAGGACGGGCAGGAATTGTCGGTGCCGGAATCTTTCCTGGACTGTCGGCGGGTTTGTCTAGCAGGGGGAGCCCGTTTCCCGTACGAGATTCGGGTCCGGCAGGGTTGGCACTTCCAGGTTGAACGTCCGTCACTCTGGGTTCGGGCATTCCGGTTTTTCCCGTTCCGAACCTGCTTTCAACAGCGGGGATTTCTGTACTGGTTTTGGCAGGTTCCTGCTGTGCGGGGACTACGGGTGGACCGGTTTGATCTGCCGGTTCTCCGGGTGTAAATCGGGCAAGTTGTGATGACGATGGGGCAACCGGGAGAACTGTCGGAGCGGGTTGGGGCTGACCGGCTCCGGAGCCGTTACCAGTCTCCGGACTCTGGGTGACGGCTTGGCCGTTAACGCCTTGAGTTGTCCCAGCGGGGTCTTCTGATCCGGACAAGTCGCCTTCGGCTGCGGCGAGTTGCGCGTTGGTCCTGTCACCGATCACCGACTGAAAGACCGCAAACGAACCCAGTGCGACAAATAGCAATACCGCCACGACGCGGACAAGAAATGTCCGTGAGATGATTTTGCGGCCGCGTTCCTGATTGTCCTGTTGCTGCGACATGGCGTCGTCCGTGTGCTTTTCTATACGAAAGGTAAAACCCGATTTCGCGTTTTCGGGCAGGTAATTCTGCGCTACCGTGTTGTCAAAAAGCGGAGCTTCAGGCCGATGAGGCAAGGGGCCTCAAGCCAGAATCTGCGCCGGCAAACAACAATTTGTTGAACTTTGCGGTTTTCCGTACAAAATTTGCCGGATTGGACGCAAGATCAATCAGTCCAATACCGACAGCCGGGGGTGTTCGGTGGCGAAAACGATCGCAGAAAATGCCGGCATTTGGTGTTGCCAGCACCGGTGCTGGCATAAACAATGAACGCCCCTGAACTCCGGGTGCTGTTTGCAATTGCATCAGGCACGGTTTCGGAGAACCTCTTAACGGAAACGGCGGGAATCTGAATTGACAGTTCGAATCGGCATCGTCGGATGTGGGATGATTTCCCGTTTTCATGCCCGGGCAATTCGCGATACTGCGGGTGCGGAGCTGGTCGCCTGCACCAGTCACAGTCGTGCGTCGGCGGAAAAGTTTGCAGCGGAGTTTCATTGCGAACCGGAGGCCAGCCCGGAATCGATGCTGGCCCGCGAGGATATCGATGCGGTTGCAATCTGCACACCAAGCGGTGCCCATCTCGAACCTGCCCTGGCTGCGGCACATGCGGGCAAACATCTGATCATCGAAAAGCCGCTGGAGATTACGCCCGAACGGTGTGACAGGATTCTCCAGGCTGCCAGGGAAAACGGGGTTCTGGTTGCCACGGTATTCCAGTCCCGTTTTTCACCAGTCTGGCAGCGGCTGAGAGAAGCGGTCCGGCAAAACCGGTTTGGCACGCTGTCGATTGGGGACGCTGCGGTCAAATGGTTCCGTCCCCAATCGTACTATGACAGTGCCCAGTGGCGCGGCACTTGGCGACTGGACGGTGGTGGCGCCCTTATGAATCAGGCGATTCACACGGTGGATCTGCTGTTGTGGATCATGGGTCCGGTCACGGATGTAAGTGCTTTTGCGGCGACCCTCGCCCACGAACGAATTGAAGTCGAAGACACGATTGTTGCCAGTCTGCGTTTTGCCAGCGGTGCCTTGGGAACCATTACTGCAACCACAGCCTCGCATCCGGGGCAGGACAAACGGATCGAGATTCACGGCAGCCAGGGATCGGCGATTATTGTGGAAGACCATATTCTGGACTGGTCCGACAACGGGGAACCGGATGACGCCGCATCCAGTGTGATTGATGGTGCGGGACGGGGTGGCAGTGGAGCGTCCGACCCGGCCGGGATCAGTCACCATTTGCATGCGGCCCAATACGCTGATTTCGTTGCGGCGATCGGGGAAAACCGCCCTCCCTTCGTCGATGGAATCGGGGGCCGCATCAGCGTCGAATTGATTGATACAATCTACCGGTCGGCCAGGGAACAGCGGGTGATCCATTTGGAGTGACGCTCGCTGCCGAATTTGCCCTGACTCCGTTTCTGCCAAACCACACGACTGACGACCTCCAGGAGCAACCCCGATGCTGCGGATTTTGTTGACGATGACTGTATTCCTGTGCACAGGTGCCGGATTTTGCACGGCCCAGCAACCTGACGGGAGCGTGATGACCCCCGAACTGCTTTGGAAGCTGGGGCGTGTCGGCACAGTGGCCGCCAGTCCGGACGGAACGATGGTTGTCTGGACGGTTCGCCGGTACGAACTCAATGAAAACAGCGGTACCTCCGATTTGTTGATCGCCGGTTTGAACGGAGATGGAGTGAAGGAACAGACTGTCCTCACATCATGGAAATCGATCGGTGATGTGCAATGGACCGGATCGGGCGATACAACAACGCTGTGGTTTACGGGGCAGAAGACCAAAGACGAACTGGCAAAAGCCCAGGTGTTTCGTGTGGCCGGTTCGGCCTTGCCCGGCAACGACACAACGCCCCAGCAGGTTACGGAGCCCCAGCAGGTTACTGCGATGGAAGAGTCTCCGGCCAACCTGAAGGTTTCGCCGGACGGCAAACTGCTGGCCTTTACTCTGGATGTAAAACTGGACCAGACGGTCAACGATCTTTATTCCGACTTGCCCAAAGCCAACGCGCGAATTATTGACTCGCTGATGTACCGGCATTGGGATTCGTGGCACGACTTCAGCTATTCCCATTTGCATGTCGCAGCAATTGGCGAGGATGGAAAAGCGGGCATGGCAACCGATCTGATGACCGGCCAAAAAAACGATTGCCCGGTTCCCCCGTTTGGCGGATCCGAGCAATTTGCCTGGGCGCCGGATTCCATACACATTGCCTACACGACCAAGATTGCAAAATCTCCAGCCGAGTCGACGGACACAAGCGTGTGGGTGATCAACGCTACCAGTCCGACTGGTGCAAAAGATGCAACCGAAGGTCGGCCGGGCTACGACAACAATCCGGTTTGGTCGTCGCAGGGAGACTGGCTGGGATTTCACTCGATGAAACGGGCGGGTTTTGAGGCCGACCGAAACCAGTTTTCCACCATCGATTTGCGATCGGGCGACCTGACCGAATTGACGGTCGGGCTCGACCAAAATGCACATGAAACAGCTTTTGTTCCGGGGAGCAGGTCGGTGCTGTTTTCCACTGAATCTGGTGGAACGGACCAGATTTTTGAATTGTCAGGTCCCCAAAAAATCCGGCAAGTGACTTCGGGAGATTATGGATGGGGCCTGGTATCGGTCCTGCCCGACGGAAGACGGGCGGTGGTTACCAGGCAATCGATGCTGAGGCCCGACGAAGTGTTTTTGCTGGATATCGGAACCGGAGCTGCGGAACAGATCAGTCACACCAATGACGAAATCATCGGCAGCTTGAACCAGCCAAAATTCGTCCGGCGGATGGTTCGGGCCACCGATGCCCAGGAGATCATGTGCTGGGTCGCATTGCCGCCGGGGTTTGATCCGGACTCGGGAAAGAAATGGCCGTTGTTGCTGTATTGCCAGGGTGGACCGCAAAGCCAGGTTGGCCAGTCATTTTCTTTCCGCTGGAATTTTCACTTGATGGCGGCCAAAGGCTACGTCGTCGTTGCTCCCAACCGGCGCGGATTGCCCGGATTTGGACAGGCGTGGAATGACCAGATCAGTGGAGACTGGGGCGGTCAGGCGATGCAGGACTATTTGTCAGCGACCGACGATATTTCCCGCGAGCCGTGGATCGATACGGAGAAACGTGCCGCAGTCGGAGCCAGCTTCGGGGGATACTCGGTCTACTGGCTGATGGGAAATCACGAGGACCGGTTCAAGGCGATGATTGCCCACTGCGGCGTGTTCAATCTGGAATCGATGTACGGATCCACCGAAGAACTGTTTTTTGTGAACTGGGACTTGGGTGGTCCATATTGGCTGTCCAACGACACGGCCCGCCGATACGAAACTTTTTCGCCACACAAGTTTGTCAGCAACTGGAAAACACCGCTGCTGGTGATCCACAGCGAAAAAGATTTTCGCGTTCCGGTGACGCAGGGAATGGAAGCGTTCACTGCGGCCCAGGTCCAGCATGTTCCTTCCCGGTTCCTGTACTTTCCTGAAGAAAGTCACTGGGTCAACCAGCCGCAGAACAGCGTGCTCTGGCAGCGCGTCTTTTTTGACTGGCTGGACAAACATTGCCAGGGGAACGAGTAGTCCCGAAGCCAAAGGCTGTTAGCTGCCTTCCTTGCGACGGGTCAATCCGGCCCGGTCCAGCAGGGATTGTCCAAACAGGTTGTCGAGCTCTTCGTCTTGCGGCGGCGTGCCGACGGCACCCAGTGCGGACGGGTCGTAATCGACAATGAATTCATGTTTGGCGATCGACATTTTGACTTGGGGGTCGATCCGCCGGCGAACGTTGGCCATCACCCGTTTGTCGCCCAGTTTGACCCCATTCTTGGATTGCAGATCGCGCACGAACCAATAGCCTTCCTCAATCTCCAGCAGGCAATGGTGCCCGGAAATATTGGAGAAATTGAGTACAATGTCACAGCCTTCGCGGCGACCCACCCGCAATTTCTTTTTCAGTAGCGGAATCGGGTCGCCACCACCCACTGGTACCAGTTCGCCGTACATTGCGGCAAATCCTCGATTGTGTCAAAACCAGAAAAGCACTGAATTGGCAGGCCCCAAACCGGAATGTCTGCAAATATTATAGTAACCACGATCTTTTGATTTGAAATCTTATCGGCTGGCAAAAGGGCGTTAACGAACAAAGATGGGTGAAATAGGGGCAGAATCTGTAGCACAAACCGGCCAGTTGGAACAGTTTTCCTGGCGCAGGGCTGGTCTGCGATATTATTCGTACAACCATTTTCTGCGCAAAAAGTACGGATTTCGGGTGCAACGGGTCAGTATCGATGCCGGGTTTACCTGCCCCAACGTAGACGGAACGGTCGCTCATGGAGGGTGCCGGTTTTGCGACAACCGGAGTTTCAGTCCCAGTCGCAGGACAGTTGGCAACACGATCATCGAACAGATAACCGAAGGGATCCGGCGGCTGAAGATCCGCTACAAGTGCGATCACTTCACGGCCTATTTCCAGCCGGCGACCAACACCTACGCTCCCGTGGACCGGTTGCGGGAACTGTACGTTTCAGCCCTCAGCCATCCCCAGGTGGTTGGCCTGGCAATTGGGACCCGTTCGGACTGCGTGCCGGACGATGTTCTCGATCTGATCGAGGAGTTCGCCGGCCAAACCCAGGTGACGCTGGAGTACGGCATGCAAACCATGCACGACCGGTCCCTGGAATGGATGAACCGTGGCGAGGATCACGCAGCGTTGATCGACGCGATGGAGCGAAGCACCGGACGTGGCTTGGAGATTTGTGCACATATCATGCTGGGACTGCCGGGCGAGTCGCATGCGGACATGATGCAGACGGCGCAAGAAGTATCGCGACTGGGTTTTGACGCCGTGAAAATTCACAATCTGTACGCCGTTCACGGAACTCCGCTGATCGACGATATCAGCTCGGGAAAAGTGAAACTGATGGAGCAGGATGAGTATGTTCAAACGCTGGTTGATTTTCTGGAACTGTTGCCACCGCAGGTCGTAATCGAACGTGTGATTGGTGATGCGCCTGACAGTTTTTTCGCCGGTCCGGCCTGGTGTCTGGAGAAACCCAAAGTGCTGAAGGCCATCGAAGAAGAGTTTTCCAGGCGGGATTCGTGGCAAGGCCGGGAATATGGAAAATCCAGGGGTTAGCCTGAATCCTGTCGTGCATGCATTCAATCATTTTCCCGGTCATGGTTCGCAGGTGCGACACGATCGGCACGATGCCGTTAAAGTCGAACAGGGAAAATCCCGAATAATCCGCAAGGACGAACTGGTTTCGCGAACCTGAACCGCTGTGTCAGAGTCTGCGCAGTTTGCCGGGTCTACTTGTTCAAAAAAGGGACTTCGGATAGTTTTTGTGACTGCAGAAACTGGTGCGGCCGATCCGGATCGGGGCGAAAACCTGCCCGATTCAGCACCATTTGGCGTCGTGGCCGAGCGGTTAGGCAGCGGATTGCAAATCCGTTTAGGGCGGTTCGACTCCGCCCGACGCCTCTTTTGGTACTAACCCAAATCACGCCGCAGCCAGCCTGGCTGCGGCGTTTTTTTTTGCTGTGCGATTTTCGGAGCCGGATCCGGTTCCTTTCGCATTGGAATTTCGACGTCTGTCCGGAATCAAAGCCATGGATGGCAATTGCATTTACTGCCTCTCTCCATGAGGGACAGACTCCCGCCGGGTTTTCAGGAGTCTGCCTCTGTTTGGGATGGGCTCCTGTTGGAAATCTGCCATTAATGCCACGTCGTAAAAAATCGCTGCCTCCGATTCCGGAACCGCTGCAGCACCGCACAAAGAAAAAGCTGGTCGTGCCGGCCATCGAACAGACGCTGATCGATCATCTCGAAAACCACGAATTCCGGTCAGCAGTTTCCTGGACGGCAGGTCGTGGCCAGTTGGCGGCCGCCCTTTCCACTTGCGGCGAGTCGTCCCTGTTGGTGATGGACAACTGGCAGTTCCGGCAGTGCAAATCGTACCTCGAACGGGAATCCCAGGGAGCCGTTCAAATTCACTGCCAGCCCGACTGGCCAACCGTGAAGCATGATCTGGCTGTGATCGCGCTGGCCAAGGATGACTCGCAGGAATTACTGCTGGAACTGTTTCAGTCTGCCTGGATGGGACTGGAGCCGGGTGGCAAGCTGGTGGTTGCAGGTGAAAAATCTGCCGAAGCGTGGTTGCGAAAAAGCCTGTCGGCGTACTCAAAATCGATCCAGGCCCGGGTTCACAAGCGTTCCATCGTGTTGACCGTCGAGTCAACGGGCGAACTCAATCGGCCGCGAAGCTGGGAATGCGAGCTGGCATTTCGGGACCAGGGAAACCTGGTGCGGCTGCTGACCCGTCCGGGTGTTTTTGCCCACCGGAAACTGGATAACGGTGCCAGGCAATTGCTGGAATGTGTTCAGTTGGAACCGGGTGCCCGGGTGCTCGATATTGGTTGCGGGAGCGGGGCCGTTTCGTTGGGACTGGCCAGCCGTGATCCATCGATTGAAATTCTCGCGGTGGACAGTCATACCCGGGCTGTTGAATGCACCCGGCGCGGAGCCGAACTGAATGGCCTCGAGAATATCCAGACGCTTTGTTCCGACGAAGGTGATTATGGTGCAGACGGAACGTTTGACGTGGCCCTCGGAAATCCTCCTTACTATTCGGGATTCCGGATCAGCGAAATCTTTTGCCAGGCCGCGATCCGGAACCTCCGTCCGGGTGGCCGGGCCATTTTGGTGACCAAGACGCCGGAATGGTACCAGCACCGTTTGCCGGAAATTCTGGACAACGTGGAACTGCTCAAAAGCGGCCGGTACCATATCGCAACCGGCGTCGCACGGGAAACTGCGTGAACTTGCGTACCAGCCGGCGCATCAAAAAAGCCACCCGCGCCAGCCGTGGAATCGGGCAGTTCCCGAAACAACGTTCAGCTTGTCCTGCGAACGGTCAGTGATGGGCACCAGATTTCCCTGGCGTCCGGAACCGACAGTTTCAGTTCGGACTGGCGCTGCAGAATCGCGGCTCCACTGGCCCGGGACATTTCCGATTCCTGTTGAAGAGGATTGGCCAGGCTCCCCCAGTCAGCCCCTCGCGAAACCCAGCGGTATTCGCCCGTCAACGGATCGATCTCGATGCAGCACAGGGAAACATCTTCATAACCGTCGAAACGTTGCTGGATAATTCGAAACGCCCCATCGATAATCGTCGCCGGGGAGACCGGCAGCGAACAGAATGCATCGAACGCCGATCGAATTGTACTGATTTTCCGCTTCGCCCATTCGGCTCCCACATGGACTGACAGGATCATCATGGTTTCGGCGGCGGTAATCCGGTAACCAGTCCAGCGTTGCCGGAAACAGGCCTGTTCCGGGTCGCCGTTTCCGGCCGCTTCGATATGCCATCCGTGAAAAGGGGGCTGGATCAGCTCGAATTCACCTTGGCTTTCTATGGGAAGTTCCGGTTCATGCGAAACGCATTCTGAATCATCTTCGGTCTCGATCCCAACGGACTGTTGTTGTGACAGTTTTCGGGCCAGTCCCGTTCGTTCCAGTTCGCAGGCAATTCGCCCGGCGATGACTTCCAGCAGGCAGGAGTCGCGATCACTCACCGGGCTGCCGTCACCAGCGACCAGCCAGATTGTTCCGTACAGGTTCGACATGGAGGAAACCGGCAGGCAGATGGCTGATTCACATCGGACCGGAGCCTGCCAATGTGCCGTCTCATTGATATCGTTCATGACAATGACATTTCCGGTCATCGACCGGACGTCCGCGCGGCTGTCGCCCAGGTGCCGCTGGCCGATCAGGGATGGGAAATCAGGCCCGGTCGCAAACCGCTGGTTCAAACAATGCGTGTCGTCGTCGATCAACCAGAGACTTGCCGAACGAAAACCAAACTGTTCGGTCGCCGTTGTCATCAGTTGCCGGACCAGATGTTCCAGCCGGCCCGATTCATCGGCAGGCAGACTGGCCGGCACGCAGGTCGCCAGTTCCGTCTGGGCAGCCCGCAACTGGGTGCGGCAGGTCTGAAGCGATTCCACCAGGCTACTGATTCCATCGGCCAGTCGCTGACAGGAATTCCGGTCCAGAGCCTTGCGGGCGGGTCCAACGGATTCAGCCAGATCATCGACAACAAGCTTGCCGGTGGCATCTTCCGGGCCGAGGCCATTTTTCTGGCGATGCTGAACGCTGGATCGCGATTCGTCAAAGGCCAGAATCCACCCGGTCAGCGATTCGAAAGAGGCGTTGATGTTTTTGAACCAGCTGCCAGGTTGGATGGGAGCGCGCGCTCCGGCAGCGGATTCATCTGCCGACCATAGTCGCAGGTTGTGATTGGAAATGTCGCTCATCGTACTTTCGCCAAAAGGTTGGTGTTGCCATCCCATGGCCATTTACGATGACGTCTGTATCGAACGAACCAGCTCCGGAGTACCGCGAGGGGCTGGGGGGTCGCCCCTGCGGTCCACCGAAGCAAGTGAAGTCTCAACGTCATGGAACAGCCTCCCTGGCGTTCCACGGGATAGAATCGGGATCAACAACCGGAAAACTTTTCCGGATCATGCAAAATTGCCCGAGCCCGACCACTTGCCGGGCCGGATATTCCGAAGTTGAGGCCTGAACCGCAGGTTTAAGCCCTGTTTGGCGGGAAAAGCGGGGCACATCGACCGGAATCGACCTGTTGCCGCCGGAACCCCCGTCGCCTGGTTGAACAGAAACTGACGCCAGGCTTGTGCGGCGGAATGTGCTGGTTAATTGGGGATCCGCAGCCTTGGCAAAAAACGGTTCAACGGCTAAATTCGTGGGTTCGATTCAGTCCCCCCGGACTGGCCCGGCCGTGCCAAGTTTCATAGGCGACCGGATTCGACTGTAGAGATTCTGTTTTTTGCCGATGGTTTCAGGAGTTCATTGTGGCAGGTACCCGTAGCTACTACGCCAAACCAAACGAAGTTGCCAAACAGTGGTGGCTGATTGACGCTGACGATGCGATTGTTGGTCGACTCGCCACCCAAATTGCCATGGTGCTGATGGGAAAACATCGGCCGACATATACTCCCCATACGGATACCGGCGATTTCGTAATTGTGATCAATTGCGAGAAGGTCCGGTTCACGGGCAACAAATGGCAGAACAAACAGTACACCTGGTTCACGGGCTATACCGGACAGCGAAGCGAAAATGCTGCCAAACGTCTGGAACGTGCACCGGAACTCATTCTGATTGAAGCCGTTCGGCGGATGCTCCCAAAGAACGCCCTCGGTCGCCATATGCTGGACAAATTGAAGGTATTCAAAGGCAACCAGCATCCACACCAGGCTCAACAGCCCCAGGCTTTGAACCTCGAATCATTGACTGCCGCCGAGTAGTCACCCCATTTTTTCCGGTCCATCGAATCAGTCACCCAGTCATCAGCCAAATCAAAAATGGTATTCACGAAAAAAGACGCTGCTACAGGTCACTCCATCGGAACCGGACGCCGCAAGAAATCGGTAGCCCGAGTCCGTGTTGCTTCAGGATCCGGCAAGATCATGGTTAACGGTCGCGAACTGGAAAATTACTTTACGAACATCGCCGACCAGACTGCAATCACCCAGGCATTGGCTGCAACTGACCAGCTGAAATCGGTGGATGTCACGATCAAGGCCTCCGGCGGTGGATCAACCGGACAAAGCGGTGCAGCCCGAATGGGACTGGCCCGTGCACTGGTCAGCTACAACGCCGACCTGTTCGAGCCGCTTCGTGATGGCGGGTTTCTGACCCGCGACTCGAGAATGAAAGAACGCAAGAAATACGGACTGCGTGGAGCCCGCCGCGGGGTACAGTTCTCCAAGCGTTAATTCTTCCTCCCAATCCGAATCTCCAAACGTCTTGCTGGCAAAACCGGCAAGGCGTTTTTTTTGGCCCCGATTTGCCTGGTTTCGCCCGTCACCCTGCCTGGCGACAATCGCGGGTCGCAGTGTTCGACACCCGGAGTCCAACCAATTCCTCTTTTAGCGGCGAAGAGCGACCCACGACGCAGGCGCGCTTCGCGGTTAAACATTCAATTTCCGGTGATCTGTGAAGCAGATGTCGTCAAACGGCCATTTGCACCCCGGATTTGCCTGCAATTGCCTTTGGAATTGACCCGTTTCCGGGAAATTGTTAATTTTCCCTGCCGGTTTTCAGGGGCCTGACCCGTTGGAGCCGGTCTCAAAAAACAACCAAAAATACTGTTGCATGGAGGCAATCACCAATGTCCGGTAACAATGAAGTCACGTCGGTACCGCTGCTGGACGTAGTGCGCGACAACCAGCCGCTGAACGAAGCTCTGGTCGAGGCGGCGGCCCGGGTCATCCGGAGTGGACAGTACGTCGGCGGCCCGGACGTCCAGGCTCTGGAGCAGTCCGTCGCCGGTTTTTGCGAAACACGATATGCGATTGGCTGCGCCTCGGGCAGCGACGCCCTGCTGTTGGCCCTGATGGCTATCGACCTCCAGCCAGGTGATGAAGTCCTGCTCCCCAGCTTTACCTTTTTTGCCACCGCCAGTTGCGTAACCCGACTGGGAGGCGTTCCGGTCTTTGTTGATATCGATCCATTGACATTCAACATCGACGTAGCGCAAATCGAAAGCCAAATCACATCACGGACCCGGGCAATCATTCCGGTACACCTGTTCGGTCAATGCGCCGGGATGGGGGACATTCTGGATATCGCCACGATGAATTCGATTCGGGTCATCGAGGATTGTGCCCAATCGATCGGTGCCACCTGGTGCGGCCGGCAGTCGGGCGGCATCGGCGACATCGGATGTTTCAGCTTTTACCCAACGAAAAATTTCGGCGGGTTTGGTGACGGTGGCGTAATGACGACCAACGACGCGGACCTGGCTGACCGGATCCGTTTGCTGGCCAATCATGGAATGCGACCCCGCTATTACCACCAGGCTGTTGGTCTGAATTCACGACTGGATTCCATCCAGGCGGCGCTGTTGAACGTCAAGTTTCCAAAGCTCGGCGAGTGGACCGTTGCCAGACAGGCCAACGCAGCGTTCTATCAAAAGGCTTTCACCGAAGCAGGTTTGGGCGGATTCCTCAAGGCACCGGTCGCCGAACCGGAGTGCGCGCACGTCTGGAACCAGTTCACCATCCGGATTCCAGGCGGACAGCGTGATGCGGTCCGCCAGAAACTGAATGAGGCGAGGATTGGTGCCGAAATCTACTATCCGGTCCCGCTGCACAAACAGTCCTGTTTCTCCGAGTTCAACACCAACCGGACGACCCTGGTGGAGACCGAGCGGGCATCCAACGAAGTGTTGAGCCTGCCGATTTTCCCCGGATTGAATACAGCTGAACTGGAATATGTGGTCGACCGGTTGCAGATGATTCTGTGCGGCCGGGAATCCTCGCTACGTCGGGTGGCATGATCGCCACGCCAATGGCCGAATGTCCCCCTGGCCGACTGTGGATCAGCGGGCTAAACTGCGAGTTTGCCAAATTCGCAGTGGTTGACAGTTCATGCTTAAAAATGCGCCAGTCCGCTCGATTGCCCACGACGGACTGACGGTCGAAGGATATTCGCGTGCCGCGGTTCAGACCTATTGGCGGGTTCCGGAACTGAAGCTGGGATTCGATCTGGGATCGCATCCGTGGGACTTCATGGGGGTCCCGAACTGGCTGATTTCGCACTGCCACCTCGACCATATCGCGGCTCTTCCGCAATACGTTGCCCGGCGGCGGATGATGAAAATGGAGCCTCCCCGGCTGTTCATGCCTGATTATGCCGTGGCTCCGGTGAAAACTATGTTGCGCAGTTTTACCGCGCTGGATCGCGGAAAATTCCCTTGCCGGATCCTCGGGATGAAAGCGGGTCAAACGGCCGACATATCGCGGGAGTTGGTTGTCGAAGCGTTTGATATGGTCCACCGGGTCCCCTGCCTGGGTTATGTGATTTACGACCGGCGGAAAAAGCTGAAGCCGGAACTGGCACATCTTTCCGAGGACGAAATTCGCGAAGTTCGAATGGGAGGCCAGGAGGTCACCAACACCGTGATGAAACCGCTGGTCGGGTATACGGGTGACACGGCACCGGCGGGACTGGACAACAACCCGATTTTCTTTGAGTGCAAAATCCTGATCACCGAGATGACGTTTCTGTCGAAGGATCACAAGCTGGAATTCGTTCACCGGAACGGTCATATGCATCTCGATGATTTTGTCGTTAGGCAGGACCGGTTCCAAAACGAAATGATTGTCGCCAGCCATGTAAGCACGCGGTACACCCGACCCCAGGCCGAACGGTTGTTGGAAAAAAAGCTGCCGGGCCGGCTGGGCGGGCGATTGAATCTGGTAATCTGAAACTGGTTCCTGACCGGAATGCCCCGGGTTTTTGATCCGCCCCAATTTCACGAAATCCTGCCAGCATGAATCCAGACTGGCCCGACAAACGCCCGCCGCGAAGCCTCTATCTGCACGTTCCGTTTTGTCGCCACCGCTGTGGATACTGCAATTTCACGCTCGTCGCCGGACGGGATTATCTGATTGTGCGGTACGTCGATGCGGTGATTGCTGAAATGGACCATTGCCTTGCGGGACGGCATGCGGCACTCCCTCCACTCCAGACAGTCTATCTC
>Ga0163150_10005633_pt1 | contig 15863 bp, 10 predicted proteins | sample OliLakLV19P2IB_FD_148628 | JGI IMG/M metagenome (GOLD analysis project Ga0163150, IMG submission 148628) | Freshwater microbial mat bacterial communities from Lake Vanda, McMurdo Dry Valleys, Antarctica - Oligotrophic Lake LV.19.P2.IB | ecosystem: Environmental > Aquatic > Freshwater > Lake >...
CGCCTGCGCCAGCGGCGGCGCCAAGGACGTTTGGTACAAGTATCGCCCGGCTGCGAGCGCCGATGTGGACATCACCACCGACAACAGCGTCGCCGTCGGCGGCCAGGCCGGCGGATCGACCAACTTTGATACCTCGCTGGCGATCTACACCGCATGTCCCGGCGGCGGCGGGGGAGGGGGCACGCTCATCGACTGCGACGACGACGGCGGCACATCGCCGGAGACCTCATCGCATATCTACTCCGCCCCGCTGGTTGCCGGCAACACCTACCTGATCCGCGTGTCGGGCTATCCCTACAGCGATGTCGCGCTGCAAACCGGCGTGTTCACGCTCAAGGTCATCGGCGGCCAGGGTGTCGTGCCGTCCGCCGGCGCGTGCTGCACCGCAGCGGCCTGCATCGTTGCCGAGCCGGGCGCGTGCGCTCAACCCTCGACCTTCCAGGGCGGCGGCACCGCCTGCGGACCGCCCGGCAACCCCACCACCTGCTGCCCCGCCAACTTCAACGGCGTCGCGGGCGTGACCATCCAGGACATCTTCGACTTCCTTATCGCGTATTTCGCGCGCACTTCGCGCGCCGATGTTAACGGCCGCGACGGCGTGACGGTGCAGGACATCTTCGACTACCTGATCTGGTATTTCGCTGGCTGCCCGGGATAAGAGAACTCAACGCGGGGACGCGGAGAAGAAGCCTAAAACCGCTTGTGCGACTCGCGCTCGCTCGCGCCGCGCACGCCCAGAATCGCCCGCGCGAGTTTGATATCCGCGTAGCGTGTGATCTTCAGGTTGCCCGCCTCGCCCGGCACCACCAGCACCGCCTCGCCCAGCCGTTCGACGAGCTGCGCATCATCCGTGCTGCTCAGATCCTGCTGCGCGTACGCCCGCCGCAACAGCCCGATCTCGAAGATCTGCGGCGTCTGCACCGCCACCAGCCGCGCGCGATCGATGGTTTGCTCAACCCGCCGTCCGACGATCTTCTTCTCATCCGAATCGCCGAAAATCGCTGCCAGCGGATCGGCCTCGCCCGCGACCTCTTCGGCGGAAACCCGCTTCAGCGTGTCGGCGACATCCACCCCCGGGATCACCGCTTTATGCCCGCCACCGGCCGGGGGAGCGCTCGCCGCGGCGAACACACGCTCGATCAACTGCTCGCTCGCGCACGGCCGCGCCGCATCGTGAATGGCTGCATGGGTGCATGCCTCGGGAACGAGCTTCAGCGCATTCGCCACCGTCTCATACCGATGCGCTTTGCCGCCCTGACACAGCTTGACGCCCAGCAGCCCGAGCTTGTCGCCGAAACGGACCTTGAACTCTGCAAACGCCGCATCACCGTGCGGTCCCGCCACAATGATCGAAGTCACATCCGGGTGCTTGGTGAAAAGCTCCACCGTCCGCTGCAACACCGGCCGACTGCCCAGATCTTCCTCCAGCTTCGATCGCGGCGCAGCCCCAAGCTCGGCGTGGGCCGACTCGAGATAACGCGAAGAAGCCCCCGCGGCCGGAATGATGACGCAGATGTTCATGGGAAAAGAGTCGAGTGGTGAGCGATGAGTAGTGAGCGGTGCGATTGCTGCTGAGCGAACCAACAGTACCCGAACTGCTCCACTGAATAGTTTACCCACGCACCCAGCGACGAAGCCATTCGCGCGTGCGCACTTTCGAGATGACGGCAAGGACACAACGCGCCCGGAGCTATTCCGGGCGGGTTGAGCAAGAGAATCAATTCGATCGAGTCAAACCACCATCAGGACTGGGCCTTATTGACGATCCCGCTTTCCTCCGTACTCTCCGTACGTCCGTGGCGAGCCCTCTTCATGCAGCACTCATGGGCACGCGGTGAAGTACGCGGCGAGGAAATCGAAGATGTCCTGCACCGTGATCCCGCCGCCGCCGTTGAAGTCGGCCCGCGGATCATTGTTGAAGTACGCCTCGAGGAAGTCGAAAATATCCTGCACCGTCGGCGCTCCGCCGCTCTCATTGAAGTCGGCCGGGCAGAGCGGCACATTCACCGTCAGCGTCGCCCGCGAACTGATTTCCGAGCCGCACGAGCTTGTGGCGACCACGTCGTAGACCCCGCCATCTGCGACCGACACGCTCGCGAGCGTAAGCTCGCTCGTCGCGGCCGAAGGATTCGCCGCCGCATCGATCGCCACGCCGTCTTTCCGCCACTGATAGGTATTGGCCCCCGCCGGGCGCACGCTGGAACTCAGCACCACCGCGTCGCCGACGTTGGCCGTCGGAGCGACCGGCGAGACCCGAACGAACGCGCACGCCCCGATGAACAAATCCAGGTTGTTCAGGGCATTGGCGACATTCGGGTCCAGATCCTGATCCGTCCGATACGCGATATTCCCGTTCGCGGCCACCTCGATCGCCCGCCGCGTGGCATCGTCGGAAAGCGCGACGATCGACGATCCGCCCGTAGTCGCCGTCAACTGCGTCAGCAGCGATGTGCCCACATCGTAGAAGAACAGCTCGCGGTTGCCGTCGGCGTTCGAGCCGGTCAGGTTGATGTTGCTCTCGAAGTACACGCGCGACCCATCCGGTGCCATTTCCGCATCCGGGTAATCCGCCCCGCTCCCGCCCACGCCGGTGCTGGTGATCCGACGAATGATGCCAGTCTGCGTGTCCGCCACGAACACTTTCCGCCCGGTCGCGCCCGCGCCGGAGAAGTCAAACAGCGACACGAACGAAACGTGCCGTCCCTCCGAGTCGATCCTCGGCAAGTTCGTTTCGAGTACGCCCGCCGTCTGGTTGGTGACGGCCGCGATCGCACCCGTGCTCTGCGTCCAGGCCCAGATTTCCAGCCCACCGTTGGTGTTGGTTCCGTCGTAGTTGGCCCGATCGCCCCACACGATCCGCGACCCGTCGCCGTTGATGTCGGGAAATTGCGTCGCGACCGTCGTGTTGTTTGAGATCTGAATCGTTGCCCCGCTTACGCGGTCGATTCGGAAGACCTCGAGGCTGCCATCGGCGTTCTGGCCGCTCGGATTGATCCGCGCCAGAAACACCAGGAAGTTCCCATCGCCCGACATGCGCGGGTCGAACACCGGCGTCGAGGCCGGGTTACTCGTCACCTGCCGATACGGCCCGCTCCCGGTCGAGGTCGCATCCACTTCCCACAGTTGGAACGTGGCTCCCGGCGCGCCGAGCGTAAAATCCCACGCGGTCCTGAACACCACCTTCGATCCATCCGGCAGGATCATCGGCACCGCGATCGCCGTACCGCTGCCGCCCGGCGTGCTCGTCACTTGGTTGGTCAGCCCGGTCGAGCGGTCATAGACAAACACCTCGAAGCTGCCGTCGGCGTTCTGTCCGCTCAGGTTGGCCGCGGTGCGAAACGCGACGCGCATCCCATCTGCCGAAATCGACGGCTCGAACATCCCCACGCCGAAAGGCTGCACCACGATTTGCTCGAACACGCCCGGCGGGCCGGCGAGCGCCGAGGCGGCGGCGCAGGCCCACGCCGCGGCCGCGAACCGGGTGACAAACCTACATGGACGGGTATTCGAGCGAGGCGACATGTTTCATCTCCGTTCTGAAAAACTGAACCTGGCGAGGCTTAAGAACGATCGATCTCTATAATCTCAGAATAGTCTCAGGTGAAAGCATACCTCCGCTTTTTCTGGGCTGCAAGCCAAACTCTGGTATAATCTGTGCGTGCCTCTTAAACTGCGTTCACAGTCGCCGACCTCCGATCGCGCCCAACTGGCCCGGTTCCGCCGCGTGGCCACCCGCCTCGCGGCCGAGCTCGGCGCGCTCATCCGCGAAATACCCGCCCAGCATCGACCCATCGCTCGGTTCTCGCGTTGGCTCGACATCGATCGCTCGGTATGCTCCAGATTCCTTGCCGCTGTCAACCCGCAAGTCGAGCCCGTCGACATTTTCGCAGTCATACCCGGCGCGACCGGCCTGCGCGACGTGCTGCGCACGCTCGGGCGCCGGGGGGTTTCCCGCGCACGAGTCTCCCGCGCGCTGGTGGCGGCTGCTGCCTACGAGCAGTGCATCGGCCTCGCCGACGGAAGTCAGGCCAAGTTGATCCAGCGCTGCGGCCTGCTCATCCAGTCGTCGCGGGTTTGGCCCGACACGACCGCCGACGCAACCTCGCACCGGCACGCCTCCCAGGCCTTCGACGCCGCCCGCCACCTCACGCGAACCTGGGCCGACGCATGCACACTCACCTACGCCGTCTGTCGCCACCCCGGCGGCCGCGGCCTGGCCGCCGCTGCGGTGCAGGGAATCGTCGGGCTGCGCCGCCACAGCGGCCATCTCCCGGTGGTGCTCGCGCGCAACACCAGCTTCGCTGAGGGCGTCTTGTCCAGCACGACGCTCGACACGGATCCCGACCAAGGCGCGGCGCCCACCAGCGTGCTCGGAACGCTGAGTTCGGATCCGCTCCCGGTGGTCACCGGCTCTCGCGACGGGCGGACGACTGTCATGCTCGTCGATCCGACCCAGACCAAGGCTCAGCCGCTGGTCATCTACCTTGGCGCTCGCATGACCGTGGCCGCGCCGTCTGCGAGTGAGCCGCACCATGTGGTTTCACTCATCCCGCGCGTTCCGACTCGGTGGTCGCTCATGGATGTGTACGTTCACCAAGACCTTGGTGTCGCTTCCACCCCTGACGCCGGCCTGGGGTACGTCGGCGTCGAAGGCCCGATCCTGGGAGATCCCGACGCCCGTTGGTACGACCGCCTCGCGAATCCTCTGCGGCCGCGCGATCTCGGATTTGGCCTTTCGACCGCAAGCTGGTCCGCCGCGTCTCGCCATGCAGAGGCCGCATCGATCCTCTTCGGAACGACCGGATGGAACCCCCAGGCATTTCGCTTATGGAGGATTGAAGTCGCCTACCCCGCATGGGGTGTTCAGCAGTTCTTGAGGCTGTTGACGAACGCGCATCGCCAGGAATCGGAGTGATTCTTCCGTTCCATCTGAAAAACAACCCGCCCGGAGCCATTCCGGGCGGGTTGAGCATGAGAGTCAATGAATCTTCAGAACTCGGCCTTGGTCAGGATCCTGCCTGCCGCCGTGGTCAACCCTCTTCACTGGTTACTCACGGGCACGCCGTGAAGTAGGCCGCCACGAAGTCGAAGATGTCCTGCACCGTCACACCGCCGACCCCGTTGAAGTCCGCGGCGGCGGCGCTGTTGAAGTAGGCCGCAAGGAAGTCGAAGATGTCCTCAACAGTGGGCGCGCCGCCGCTCTGATTGAAGTCGGCCGGGCACAGCTCCGCCGGCATGATCGGGATGTGCAGGCCCGCGGCTTCGACTGATCCGGGCAGGCCGGTGCGGAAGAGCCCGAGTGTGACGGCCCCGGTCGTCGGCGGCTGGTTGCACACGAAGCGGAAGTTGTACAGCGTGCCCCAGCGCAGCGCGTTGGCGTTGGGGTTGGTGTCGAACGGCACGGTGGCCCAGCTCAGCGTGCTGGCCTCGAGGCTCGGCACCCAGTCGGTCCCGTCGTACGGCTCGCCCGAGTGGTACGCCACATCGTGGAAGCCGATGCTGGAGAACGTCACGGCCGGGTTGCTGTTCTTGGCAATGCTGAAGCTGCCCACGCCGCGGTGCGAGTTGTGGTTATACACCGCATACTCGTAAGACCAGTTGCCCCCGCCCAGGTCGGTCGCCTTCGACGAGACTTTGATGCGCCCGTCACCGGCGATGTCCACCGTCGAGCTGCGCACCGCGACGTCGAGCGTCGCCCACGCGTCGATGGCGGGCTTCAGCGGGACGGTCGAGCCCGAGAACGAAAGGCCGTAGCCTTGGGTGGACGAGCCGCAGCTCCCCGCTTGCGAGCCATTGCTCAGCGTGCCGACGATCGCCTCACGGTATGAAGCGTTGTTGGCGCGGTTGAACGTCCCCTCGTCGGTGGTCACATAGTGGACCTCGACAAAATAACGACCACCGGCATAGTTCGCCGGATCGACATCGCTGTTGAAGATCTGGAGCCGCTTGTACACGCAGTCACCGCTCAGTCCCCAGTTCAGTTGATACGGGTACGGAAAAACTCCGGTCGCCGGGTTGACCTCCGAGCGCGGTCCGCAGAGGGATTGCTGCCCGTTGAGGCCCGTGCTGTAAGTGTCGGTGGCGTACAGGCCGAGCCAGTCGCAACTCCCGTTCGGCGCGTACGCCGACCCGGCCGGCCCGAGGTTCGTGCATTGGGGTGCGTCGGCCGCACAGAACCCGTGCTTCAGCCAGTTCATCCCGATCTGCTCGAACCGCCCGTTGTGCAGGCGATACATCTGCGTGCCGATCACCGGGTGCTGATTGTTGTTCTGAAACCACTCGGCCAGGTCGGTGCCGATGTTGCACGACACCGTCGTCACCGCATACCCGGTCACCAGAACCGGAGACTGAGCGGTGCCGACATTTTTGGTGCCATACTTCGAGAACCCAGATCCGATCGTGCTGACGACCACATCCGGCTCGGCCGCGACGGCCAATCCCGCCGCACTCACGCCAACCGTCAGGCCCGCAACAACCGCAAGGCGATTTAACAGCGACATTCGACCTCCTCGTTCATCGAAAGAAAGACCACGCACGCGGAGCCTCTCCGGCTTGTCCCGACATGGGTGCGCAACGCTCCCGGCCAGCCCGAACGGGCCACCCGTACATACGGCCCGGCGACCAGCCAAGATGCACCCGATGCGCTTTGGCCGCACATTCGTGCAACATCGGCTGAAAATCATCCGTTCAATATCCTAACGTTGGGTGGGTGGTCGGTTTGCGGTTCACCGTGCCGCGGCCTAGCACCCCCGAAACCACTCGCTCAAATAGTCGAACACGTCCTGCACCCCGATCCCGTTTGCCCCGTTGAAATCCGCCCGCGCATCGCCGGAGAAATACGCGATCAGGAACTCGAACAGATCCTGGATTGTCACGCCACTGACGCCGTCGAAATCCGCTCGGCACGCCGCGGCCGGAACCGGCAACCCCGCCACACGAACCGTCGCCGGATCGCCCGATCCCGCAACCGCCGGCACAAACAGCCCGAGCGTCACCGTTCCCGACGAAGGCGCGCGGTTGGACTGAAATCGGAAGTTGCGGATCGTGCTCCACCTGATCGCGCTGGCATTCGGATCGGTCGTGTGCGGCGTCGTCGCCCACACGATCGCGCCGACCGTCACTTCCGCATTCCACCCCGCCGCGCCGTACGGCTCGCCCGAGTGGTACACCGGACCATTCCCGCCGATCTGCGTGAGCGTCAACCCCGTCTCGCTCCCCCTCGGCACGCTCAACGAGCCGATGCCGCGTGCGGCGTTGTGGTTGTAGACCGCATACTCGTACGCCCATTCACCGCCGCCCAGCGCCGTCGCTCTCGCGCCAACCGCGACTCGCCCGTCGCCGGGCACATCCGCATACACCAGCGCGACCTGCGGATCGATCGCCTTCCACGCCTCGATCGCCGCCTTGAACGGAGCAAGCCCGCCCGTGAATGACAGGTTGTATCCCGGCGGCGACGGAGTGCACCCCCCTGTCAGCGGCCCGGAGGTCAGCGATCCCACCAGCACCTCGCGGTACGAAGCGTTGTTGAACCGCACCGCCGAGCTCTCGTCGCTGGTGATGTAGCTCACTTCGCAGAAGTACCGAGCCCCCGGATAGTTGGCCGGGCTGAGGTCGCTCGTCGCCAGTTGCAACCTCTTATACAAGCAGTCGCCCGCCAGATTCCACCCCAGCGTGAACGGATACGCGAACACGCCCGTCGCCGGATTGACCTCCGACCGCGGCCCAAGAAAGTACTGCTGCCCGTTCAGCGACCCGCTGTAGGTGTCGTTCATGAACAGCCCCAGCGTCGCGCACGACTGATCGGGCGGCGGAGAAACCGAGCCTGGCACCAGGTTGGTGCAGCTCGGCGAGTCGGCCGCGCAGAAGCTGTGCTTCAGCCAGCTCATCCCGATTTGCTCGAAGCGCCCGTGAAAGAGCCGGTACATCTGCTGGCCGATCACCGGATGCTGATTGGTCGCGTCGATCCAGATCGCCGGCATATCCCCGATGTTGCACGCGGTGCTGGCGACGGCATATCCCGTGACCATCTTCGGCGACCCGGGCACCCCGACATCGCGCGTGCCGAACTTCAGGAACTCAGAACCCACCCCGCTCACGACCACATCCGGGCCGACCGTCGGACGGGCCGAAATCACCCCCGCGCTCGCGCACACCCCGAGCAGCCCCATCGCGCATTTCAATCGAAGTGACACAACAAGCTCCTGGATGGTAAAACCGCCTTCAAGGCCGTTCCCCGCACTTCCCAACCCCGAAAAAAAGACCCCGCGCCACCCATGAGCATACAGCGCACGGCGGCGGCGGGGCCAGTCTTTTTCATCACCCAAATCGTGCCCGCAGCCGGATTTACGCCATCCGGCCTCGGGTTTTTCTTCCAAACAGTCCATCTTCACCACGGAGACCGGAGAGATCGAAGAAGCTCGGCATATCAATCCGAATCTTCTGGCTTCTTCGGTGCCCTCAGTTTCTCCGTGGCGAACTCAGTCTTAAGGGCAGCCCGCAAAGTAGATCGCCAGGTAGTCGAAGATGTCCTGCACGCTCGTCGCGCCGGACTCATTCACGTCGGCCTGTAGGTCACCCGAGAAATACGCGGCCAGGAAGTCGAAGATGTCCTGAACGCTCACCGCGCCCGACTGGTTGAAGTCGGCCTTGCAGCACGGAGCGGTGTTGTTGCCGGGCACGTTGCAGACGGTGCCGTTGCCGGCAAAGCTGGTGTTGGCACCGGTGCATGCGCCCGCGGCGAGCAGCGAGCAGGTGGTTCCGGAGCAGCATGCGCCGCCCGCGGCACCCGCACACGAGATCGTCAGCGTTCCTGCTCCGGTAAGGGTGCTGAAGCCGCCCACCCGGATCTTGTATGCCTGCCCACCGACCACGGCGAGCGTGACGGATGCACGGCTGGTAGCGCACGCCGGCCCGAAGTCGTCATTGCACACCAGCGGCGGGCTCGCGACCGGGCAAGCCGTCGACCCATACACCGCGAGCGTCGAGTCGTAGGCCGACGCGCAAGTGCTGATCGTCGCCGTGCCGGTGCATCCGGCGGTGTAGTTGTACCAGATGTCCTGGTTCACGAACACCGGGCAATCGTTGGGCCCGTCGGTCGTGGCGTTGACATTGCTGAACGGAAATGTACCTTCGCCGATCGCTATCGCATCGGCGCAGGCGGTGTTCGCCGGCACCACGCGAACGTGGAGAACAAACGGCCCGGAGGCCACCACGTTGAACTTCGAGACCCGGATGCGAACACTTTGTGCCGCACCCACCGCCACCCGCAGCGAGGAATCGCGCGGGCTGCCGCCGTCGGTCGCCGTACACGGCGGCAGCGACGCCACATTCCAGTCGTCGTTGCAGTCGATCTGCGTGCCGCCGCAGCCGTTGATCGCGGACACCACCGTGTCCATGCCCGCATCCACACCGCCCATGTCGTGCGTGCCGCAGGTATCGACTTCGATAAACACCGGGTAGGCCGGAGCGGTGTAGGAGTACCACACGTCCGCGTTGGTCGCCGAGATTCCGCAGGTCGCCGTGCCATCGTTGGTCGCGTTGACCAGCGAGCTGTTGAATGTGCCGCCCTGGCCCACGTTGATGGCATTTGCGCACGCATTGTTGCTCGGCGCAAACGAGATGTTGAGAAGGAATGGGCCGGCGCTCGAGCCGCCGAACTTGGAGACGCGGATGCGCACAGTCTGACCCGGGGCCAGGTTGGTTGCGACGAAGGAATCCCGGTTCACGCCTCCGTCGGCCGAGCCGCAGTTCCCCGCGCCGTCGTCATCGCACCCGAGGCTCGTGCCGCCGCAGGTATCGAATACCGCCAGCACCGTGTCGATGCCGCTGTCGACGCCTGCGAAATCGTGCGTGCCGCAGGTGCTCGCGATGAGCGTCACCGGATAGTTCGGTGCCGTGAACGAATACCACACATCCGGGTTGCCGGCGGAAGTTCCGCACGGACCCGCACCATCATTGGTCGCCCCCAGCAGCGATCCGATGTACTGACCCGCCGTCACATTCGTGAACAACGCGCACAGGTTGTTCGGCGGCGAAGGCGCGATCGACGCGGCCGCCGCCAAAAGGTTCGGTCGAGGCCCGATGTTCTGGCTCGCCGGGTTTCCGCCGGAGGTCTGCGCCGTGCCCGTGTTCCGCAGGATGGTCCGAACCTGCGCGGGTGTCGGCGTCGAGCCGATGTAGTTCAAGTAGATCGCGCTGATCACCGCGCACGCGCTCGTCACGATCGGCGAGGCACTCGACGTGCCGCCGAAGCTACCGGTATACCACGCGTTCACGCCGTCGGCGCTGAACAGCCCGCCATACCCGGTGGTGACGACATTCTCGCCATACCCCTGCAAGTCCACCGTCGCGCCATAGCAGGAGAAGCCCAGCCTCGAGCGATCGGTGCTGCTGCCGCCGGGGCTGGCGCTCGCACCCACGATGATCGCCCCCGAGTCGTTCGCCGCCAGGAACGGCCAGTGGTTGGCGTGCCCGGTCGAGTACGCCGCGACATCCAGATTCTGCGAGCCATTGCCCGCCGCCTCGACGACGACGCGGTTGTTGCCGATCGCGGTGCGAATCGCGTCGTACACCGGTCGGTCCCATTCCGACGCCACCAGACCGAACTGCGTCCCCGCGGGAACCCCCGTGTAGTTCGGCCCGAAGGTCTGCTGTTCGATCAGAATCACGTCGCCCGCGAAGATCGCATTCGATCCCAGCGTGATCGCATTCGCCAGGTTATAGGTGCCGCCGCCCGCGCCGGTGTTCGCGGCCGCGATAAACGAGCGTGCCCCATACGCGCCGCCCGTGGTCCCCACCCCGTTGTTCCGCGAGTGAATCTCGCCCAGCACCGCCGTGCCGTGGTTGTTGTCGGCGAACGGATCGTTGGGCGCGGCCGTCACCAGCGTCGTGCTGGGCAGATCGATGTGCGCCGTGTTCCACGAATATTCGCAGTCCACCACCCAGGTGTTGAAGCCCGTTCCACCCGTCAGCAGCCGCACGCCTCGCGCGTTGATGCCGTCGGTCGCGGGCTGAAGGTAAAGCTGCTGCGCCGAAAAGTCTGGCGCGACGGGCAGGGGCGGAGGCACGTTTACCGTGTCGCACAGCTCGACCGCGTCCAGCCCGTTGAAATCGTCGATCGCCTGCTCGGCATTCGCGCCCGCCGGCAAGTACAGGAAATAGTACTGGTTCAGATCCGCCACCGGCCCGCCCAGGTTCTTCTCCGCCGTCTCGCGCATCTTGTCCAGGATCGCTTCATCCAGCGTGTGCATCCGCTCCCAACGACCAGCGCCATACTTCGTCAGCACCGCCTGAGCGCCCGGCGCGGCCAGCGCACCCTTGCCCATGTCGGTCAACAGGCCGTCGCGCAGACGCACCATCTGCCCATCGTTGAACTTCACCGAAATCACGTCGCCACGGTGCCACGGCTTCAGCTCGGTCTTCGCCGGCTTGCACGGATACACCGGAGGACACCCGGCCTGCTCGCCCACCCGCTGGTCCGCGCTTGCGACCGCTCCGGCCGCGGCCATCAGGGCGCACGCGCCCGCGATCACCAAACACTGTTTACGCTGCTTCATCGGCGACACCTCCAAATAAAAAGGGGATTGACAACGCACCGCAACGGCGGATCGTCGCCTTGACGCACCGCTGCCGGCCAATTTGAACATGCCACGAGCAAACCCACGCTCGGCAAGTACTCGCATATGCGGGGAAACCAATGGAAACCGCCAGAGACCACATCAACAACCCGTGACGATTGACCACGGGCTCCAAGTAGACACCCCGAAATGGGGAACGTCAACTGTTGATGGTGTGCTGACAACATATGGGCGGCGATGCTCAAGGTCCGAGAAACCCATAAGCGGACGAGCACCACCAGTAGTTACAAGCGGCATCCGCCCGTTCGACCGGACAACCTACACACCTGAAAAATCCGATACCGACTGTATTTTTCGTCTTGACAGATATTTTATTCTATGTATATTGAACGCGATGGCTCTTCCTGCCACACGCTCGGTCACAGTCGTCCGCGGTGCCGAAGCTGCGGCGGCAATGCTCGATCCCACCCGCCTCCGCCTCGTCGCCGAGCTCGCGCAACCGGCTTCCGGAACAGATGTTGCGCGCCGCATCGGCCTCCCACGCCAAAAGGTCAACTACCACCTCCGCGAGCTGGAAAAAGCCGGCATCATCCGAACCGTCGAGCTCCGCCGCAAAGGCAACTGCACCGAGAGGGTTGTGCAGGCCGTCGCCACTTCTTATCTCATCAGCCCGGAAGTGCTCGGCACCATCAGCGCCAATCCGGCCACCATCGCCGATCGCGCCAGTTCGGCCTACCTCGTCGCGCTCGCGGCCGAAACCATCCGCGAAGTCGCTGAACTCCGCGACCGCGCCGAAAAGGCCGACAAGAAACTGCCCACCTTGAGCCTGCAGTCCTCGGTGCGTTTCAACTCGGCCGAGGCCATGAACGGATTCGCCGAGGAACTGACCCAGGCCGTTGCGAGCCTGGTCGCCAAGTACCACCGCGATGAGCGCGCATCGGCCGCGGGGCGGCTGTTCAAGGTCAACCTCACCAGCTATCCCGCCATCACCTGCGACCCGCCGGTCGCCAACGAAGGGGCGCAGCCGTGACCACTGCCAGCACATCGAACGTCCCCGTCAAAGACTTCAAGCACGAGATCGTCGTGGATGCCGCGCCCGAGGTCGTCTGGCGTGCGATATCCGAAGGCGAGGAGCTTCGCCGCTGGTTCCCGATAGATGCCCGCGTCAAGCCCGGTGTCGGCGGGTCAATCTTCCTCTCCTGGGGTCCGGCTTGTGAGGGCGAAGCGCCCATCACGATTTGGGAGACGGGCAAGCACCTCCGCTGGGAGGAGTCGCACGAAAACGGTGCCGTCGTCATCGCCGTCGACTTCTTCGTCGAAGCGGCGGAACGCGGCCAGACCCGCCTGCGCCTCGTGCAGTCCGGCTTCGGCCGTGGCGCAAAGTGGGACGACATGTACGACTCCATCTCCAACGGCTGGAAGTTCGAGTTGCTCTCGCTCGACCATTACCTCTCCCGCCACCGCGGCATCGACCGCACCGGCAAATGGCTGACCGTCGCTTCGCCGCTCCCGCCCGAGCAGGCCTACGACCGGCTGGTCGCGCGCGGCGCACTCGCACAGGATGCGGCCTTGACCGACTTCCCCGCCGATGGCGAATACCGCTTCACGGGCCCCGACCGACGAATCTACTCCGGGCGCGTCTTGCGCACCATCCCGCACCGCTCGTTCGTTGCCACCGTGCGTGAGCTCGACGATGCGATCCTGCGCATCGAGATCGAACGTGCGCCCGCGAGCCAATCCATGCCCGGTGTGTGGCTCGCCATCTGGGGACCCAAGCGCGACCTGGCCGCTCCGATCGCCGAGCAGTGGCGCACAGCCATCGAGCGATCGATCCAAGCGCGACCGCAACAAACCTCCTGAAAGGACAGACCGTGAGCAAACAACTATGGCGGAGTGGGGCAATCGTTCTGGTCGCCGGATGCGCGGCGATGTCGTTTCATTTGAGTGCTGATGCGCGCAGCGACGAGCCCCAAACCCCACCCGCCAACGAAGGAGCGAAGACCATGCCCGCCGAACCCGTTGTTCCTCCAATGGTGGATGCCAAGGCCCTGGATCGCCTGCGCGAGGATGTGGGCGTGTGGGACGCAACGGTGACCTTCTGGTTCACGCCCGACGCCAGGCCGGTCAAATCGCGGTGTACGCTCACCAACCGCATGGCCCTCGACGGCATGTTCCTCGAAACCTCCATCGATGGCGGCGACTTCGGCCCGGAAATGGCCAACAACAAGTGGAGCAGCAAGTCCTTCACCGGTTACAACACCACCACCCGCCAGTACGAAGCCGTGCGACTCAGCAGTTCGTGCTCCACCATGATCGTCGTCCGCGGCCGCCCCACCAGCGACCGCCTCGAACTCTCCGGCGAGTATCAACTGATGGGCATGTCGTGCGCCGAGCGCGATGTGCAGACCGGCACCGACGACACCCGCACGATCGCGACATACCTGAAGTTCGGCGACGCGCCCGAGTTCATGGGAGTCGAAATGGTTCTAAAGCGGCGGAAGTGAGGCCCGCTCGCGTACGCTCCGAGCATGGACCGCTACCAGCAGTTTCAGGAATTCCGCGCCCGCCTCAACGACAAGATCCTCGGCCCCGCCGGCGGCACGCTCGTCACCAAGAGATTCTTCGCTCTCGATGACCAGGCCTACCGAGACACCAGCGCTGAAGCTCCCCCGGGCTTGAGCAAGCCGACGAAGGAACTGCTGGGCCTGAGCGCCTCGATGGTGCTGCGCTGCGACGACTGCATCGCTTACCACATCGACCAGTGCGTCAAGGCAGGCTGCTCGGATCGCGAACTTTGGGAGACCTTCGACATCGCGCTCATCGTGGGCGGATCGATCGTGATCCCGCACCTGCGCCGCGCGGTCGAGTTTCTCGAGTTGGCGCGGGCAACTCACGCGCCCAAAGCGTGATTGTGATCACCTGAACGACCGCGCCGGCGGCGGCGGCGCATCGGGGCGCGTGCGTCGCGCCACCACAAACCGTCCGTCATCGAGCACGATCTCGTCGCTCGGGTCGGGCTGGCCGCGCTTGCGCTCGTAGAGCAGGATCGCGCCCACCGGCACCTCCCACCGCCGCCCCGTGGCGATGTCTTCGACAAACTTCGGCCACACGCCCGTGCGAATCGCCAGCGGCGCATTCTCGTACACCCGCAGCGAACCATTCCAGTAATCCTCGCCCGGATGCTCGCGGATGAAATTCGCCAGCACGCCCGTGTCGGGCGGATATTGCGGGATTCCCCAGTCGAACCGCGTCCGCGTGGCAAGCACCACCACCAGCGCTGCACAAGCCAGCGCCGGCGAGACCCGCCAGAATACCCGAAATGCGCCGCGCGGGCACGCGCGCACCACCGCCAGTCCCGCCAGCCACGCCAGCCCCGGATACACCGGCACCAGATACCACATTTTCTTGTCGGCAAACAGCGACAGCCCTATGAGCAGCCCGCCCGTCCACACGATCGCGAGCATTACCCCCGCACGCGATTGCCGCCGTACCAGCCGGTGCCCGCTCATTCGCCACAACAGCGCCGCGGCCGCGCACGCGACCAGCGGAATGCTCCACGCCCCCGCACTGCGCCCGCCGATCCGCGCCTGAAATCCCGCCAGATATCTGAAGTACGCGTGCCACGGCTCGGCGCCGAACTGACTCCCCGTCGCGCGGTCCAGCGCCTGCTCGTTGAAGTATGTCCTGATGAACGGGTCGCCGTGCAGCCGCCACATCGACACATGCCACGGCGCCGCCATCACGACCGCCACCGCCGCCGCGCCCGCCAACCAGACGAACCGCCTCCGCGGCCCCGCGCCCACCAGCAGCATCCACACACCCGCAATCGCCAGCGCCGCCGGACCGAACAGCGGCTTGGTCATCAGCGCAAGCCCGATCGGCACACCCGATGCACCAATCAGCCACGCTCTCCCTCCGCGTCCGCGCGCCGCGCATCCCCCGACGATCAACCGCACCGCCGCCAGCATGAACAGCGCGTGCGGCATATCGAGCCGGAACTGCGGAATCAGACGCACATAATCCGGGCACAAAGCCAGAAAAAGCCCCGCCGCCATCGCCGCCCGCGGCCCGTGCAGCCGCAACACCAGCGACACCAGCACCCCAACGCACCCGAGCGCCGCCAGCAGATCGGGCAAGCGCAGCACCCAGTCGGCCTCGCCCAGCACGCTCGCGCACGCCGCGTGTACCCAGAACCACAGCGGCGGCTTGTTGAGGTAGACCAGGTTCGCGTGGTGCAGCGTCCACCAATGCGCCTCGCGCGAGGCGCATTGGTGGACGCTGCACCAC
>Ga0163150_10005637_pt1 | contig 15858 bp, 14 predicted proteins | sample OliLakLV19P2IB_FD_148628 | JGI IMG/M metagenome (GOLD analysis project Ga0163150, IMG submission 148628) | Freshwater microbial mat bacterial communities from Lake Vanda, McMurdo Dry Valleys, Antarctica - Oligotrophic Lake LV.19.P2.IB | ecosystem: Environmental > Aquatic > Freshwater > Lake >...
GGTCAAGGCCGCGTCGTTCGAGGAAGTCGGGGTCCGGGCCCGTGAGCTCGAGGAGTTCGGGTACGACGGGCTGCTGACGGCCGAAACGGCCCACGACCCGTTCCTTCCGTTGGCCGTCGCCGCGATGAACACGGAACGCATCGAGCTCGGGACGGGCATCGCGGTCGCGTTCGCCCGCACCCCGATGGTGACGGCGTACACGGCCAACGACCTCCAGCGCGCGTCGAAGGGCCGGTTCATCCTCGGGCTCGGCAGCCAGATCAAGCCGCACATCGAGAAGCGGTTCTCGATGCCCTGGTCGCACCCGGCGGCACGTATGCGCGAGTACATCTTGGCGTTGCGCGCGATCTGGGGTGCGTGGAACGACGGCGAGAAGCTCGACTTCCGCGGCGAGTTCTACCAGCATCACTTGATGACGCCGTTCTTCGCGCCGGCGCCGCACACGTTCGGCGCGCCGAAGGTGTTCCTCGCCGCGGTGGGCGAGAAGATGACCGAAGCCGCGGGCGAGGTCGCCGACGGCATCCTCATCCACGGGTTCACCACCGAGCGGTACGTGAAGGAAGTGACGCTGCCCGCCCTCGAGCGCGGCCTCGCCAAGGCGGGACGCGATCGTGCGACGTTCGAGGTCTCGGGCCCGTTGTTCGTCATCACGGGGACGAACGAAGAAGAAATCGAGAAGGCGCGCCAGGGCACCCGGCAACAGATCGCGTTCTACGGTTCGACGCCCGCGTACCGCGGCGTGCTCGACCTGCACGGTTGGGGCGGGTTGCAAGACGAACTCAACTCGCTGTCGAAGCAGGGCGAGTGGGTGAAGATGGGCGGGCTCATCGACGACGAGATCCTGCACACGTTCGCGGTCGAAGCCGAACCCGCGGCCGTCGGGCGCGAGTTGCAGCGCCGCTACGGCGGTGTCGTCGACCGACTCTCGTTTTACGCGCCGTACCGCAGCGACCCCGAAACGTGGGCGCCGGTCATCGAAGACCTCAAGCGCGCGTAGCCGCGTCGAAGGCGAGCATGGACGCGACCGCGGCGTCAGGGTCTTCCTGGGGGCCGAAGTGGCCGCGGCCGGGGACCACTTCGAGACGCCCGCGCCGCAACCGCTCGACGATCTTCTCGGCCAGTGGGGGGCCGATGTCGGTGCTCAATTCGCCGCACACGACGAGCACGTCGGCATCGATCTCGCCGAGGCGCGTGTAGAGCCCGTGGTTCGGGCCCATCGAGTAGACGCGCGCCTCTACCTCAGGCGCGCACTTCAGTTCGAACACGCCGTCGCCTCGGTCGCGCAACCCGTACTCGACGTACGCTCGCAACGACTCCTCGGTCATGACGAAGAGCGGGCGCTTCGACGCGTACGCGTCATACGCCTCGTCGATCGACGCCCACTCGTTCCTACGTTTGCGGGCGGCCGCCGCCATCGGGAAGTCGGGCTGCGGCGCAATCGGTGCGTCCGACGGAAACACGATCGGTTCGTACGCCCACACGCGCGCGAACGTGGCGGGTTCCTTCCCGTCGGCGAGCAGCAGCGCGGCCGCGCCTTTCGAGTGCCCGCACGCGAGCAGCGCCGGGTCGCCCGCGATGTCGAGGTGCTGCGCGACGGCGAGCACGTCGTCGCCGAACCCGTGCCACGAGTACTCGATGTCGGGCGCGTCGCTGTCGCCGTGCCCGCGGAAGTCGAAGGACCAGACGTGCCGGCCGCTTGCGACGAGACGTTCGGCGATGGGCGCCCAGATGCGGCCGTGGAAGCCTGTGGCATGTGACAGCAACACCGGGTCGCCGGTGCCGCCCCAGTCGTGCACCGCGAGCGTGAGTCCGTTGGCTTCGATCGAAGTCGTTGTGACCATTGTGTGGAGATGGTCAGGTCTGGTTTGACGGAAGCGACGGCATCTCGGCCGTCGTTCCCTGCGCGGCGGCGTCGTCGCTGATCGCCTTCATGATGGCGCCCGCGGCGCGGTTCACGAACTCGCCGCCGCTGCCCGTCACCCACTCGCACGACCGCTGCGGCCACTCGGCCTGGCCGTCGAAGTGCGGCATGACGAACTGCGCGATGAGTTCGAAGCTACGGCGGGTCGCGGCGGGCGTCGCCCAGTCGTGACCGAAGATCAACGCGGCGCCGAAGCCGCCCTTCGACTCTGCTTCCAACTCGCGCAACTTCGCGATCGCGTCGTCGGGCGTGCCGATGACGGCGAACCCGTCCTCGGCCGTGTTCTTGATGATCTCCTCTGCCGTGCTGCCGCGCACGGGGCCGGCGGGCAGCACGTGGGTGAAGTAGTTCGAGAACTGCACGATGCCGTACTCGACGTCTTTCAACGCCTGCTCGCGCGTCTCCGCGATGTGCATAGGCACGACAAGGCGCCACTTCGAGCGATCGGCGACGTGGCCGTTCGCTTCGGCCGTCTCGCTCCACGTCTTCCAGTGGGTGCCGATCGCGTCGAAGCCCATCTTCGTCGTCGCCGCGATCGACATCAGTCCCGCGCCGTACTTACCCGCGGCGCGCGCACCGACCGGCGAGATCGACGCCGCGATCGCGACTTCGAGCTTCTCGCTGTACGGCCGCAGTTGCAGCCGCGCGTCTTGAAGTGTGAACCCGTCGGTGTGCATCGTGACGATCTCGCCGTCGAGCAGGCGCATGATCGCTTCGAGGCACTCGTCCATGCGCGGCCGCTGCTGATCGGCGGGGATGCCGAGCATGTGCGCGTCGGACGTGAGCTGACCGGGACCGCACCCGAGCATGACGCGGCCGCGCGTCAGGTGGTCGAGCAGCACGAACCGGTCGGCCAGCATCAAGGGGTTGTGGTACGGCAGCGAGTTGACACCGCTGCCGAGCCGGATGTGTTTGGTCCGTTCGGCCGCGACCGCCATGAACACCTCGGGCGACGAGATGATCTCGTAGCCGCCCGAGTGGTGCTCGCCGACCCACACCTCGTGGAAGCCGAGCTTGTCGAGGTGCACGATCAGGTCAAGGTCGCGTTCGAGCGCGAGCGTCGGGTTCTGACCGGTCGGGTGGAACGGTGCCATGAAGAGGCCGAAGCGCATGGTGGCCATTCGACCCAACACTTGACCGTCCGGTCAAGTCAGGCGTTTACGGAAGCTGTGCCTGCACCCACGCGTCGAGCGCGGGGCCGCTCTCGAAGCTTGTGATGAGCGCGTAGCGCGGGCCCGAACCGGGGTGGGCGACGACGTGCCACAGCCGTTGCGTGTCGAGCAGGAAGCGGGCGCCGCGGTGGAGCGGTAAGCGCACCTCAGTCGTCGGGTCGGGGAGACCGTCGGTGCCGGTGTCCATCAGCAACATGTAGCTGTCGGGGAAGTCGGTCAGCTCCAACCACGTGCGCACGACCCACCCGTCGGTGGGCGGATTGAAGCGGTTGTTGTCGTCGCGGTGGAAGCTGCGGAACGCGGTGTCGTGATCTTGCGGCTCCAACTTGATGACCCGCACCCGCCCGAAGTCGGCGCCGACGTCGTCGACGTATTTCTGCAACGTCGGGCACGTGGCCGCGTTCGTCGTCCAGCGCGCACCCTTGTCGGGGCGTTCGTCGCCCTTGTTCCAGAACCCGCGGCAGTCGAGCCGGCCGTCGGCGGTGGCGAGCGGCGCGAAGTTGGTGTCGCCGCCGCTCTTCCAGTCCATGTACTCGAGGTCGAGGTACTCGCGCTCGGGCACGTCGTACGAAAGGTCGGTGAGCTGCACCCACCCGCGTGCGGCGAGCACGTCGAGGCGGGGGTGCGGCGTGTCGAGCTCGATCTCGCACGACCAGTGCTCGGTCGTGGGCCAAAAAGCAGTACTCACGGACCCGAGTCTACGGGTGGTCAGGGGCGGAACCCGTGGGACCTTGGTCCTTTTCTGCGCACCGGCGCGGCGAGCGCGGCGAACTCGCACAGCTGGGGGCGGGTGGCACGGGGGTCGATGATTTCTTCGATCATGAACGCCTCGGCGGTCCGGAACGGCGACTGGCGCGACGCCAGCTTCTGTTCGATCTCCGCCCGCAACGCGACCGGGTCGTCGGCCGCTTCCAGTTGCGCACGGTACGCGGCTTCGATGCCGCCTTCGAGGGGCAGGCTGCCCCAGTTCCCCGATGGCCACGCGAACCGGTACGAGAAACGCGACGCGTTCTGGTGCGCGGCGCCGGCCACGCCGTACACCTTGCGCAAAATGACGGAACACCACGGCACCGTCGCCTGGTAGATAGCAGCGAGCGTGCGCGCGCCGTAGCGGATCGTCGCCTCGTGCTCGGCCTTGGTGCCGATGACGAAGCCCGGGTTGTCGACGAGGTGCACGACGGGAAGGTGAAACGTCTCCGCGAGGTCGACGAAGCGAGTGACCTTCTCCGACGCGCTCGCGGTCCAACCGCCCGCGTAGAAGTACGGGTCGTTGGCGAGTACCGCGACGGGCCACCCGTCGAGGCGCGCGAGGCCCGTGACTGCCGAGCGACCGTTGTAGCGCCCGAGTTCGAACCACGAGTCGCGGTCGACGACGGCGGAGATGATGTCGCGCACCTTGTAGACCTTGCGCCGCTCGCGCGGAATGGCGGAGATCAGCGATTCCTCGCGCCGCTCCGGATCGTCCGTGGCGTCGGCGCGGGAAGGAAGCTCATCGACCGATGGCGGCAGGTACGAGAGGAACGCGCGCGCCCGCGCAAACGCTTCTTCCTCGCTTGCGACTTCGTCGTCGACTGCGCCGTTGCGGGTGTGGATCGCGCTGCCGCCGAGCGTTTCCTTGTCGACGTCTTCGCCGAGTTGCTTCACAACCGGGGGACCGGCCACGAACAGCTGCGACGTCTCCTTCACCATCATCGAGTAGTGACTGGTCACCACCCGGGCCGCGCCGAGTCCCGCGACGGAGCCCAGGCACAACGACACGACGGGCACGGTCGCGAGGTTCGCGACGACAACGTCCCAGCCGGGGTTGAACGGCACGAACGACCGGCGGTCAGTCTCGAGGGACTTCACCGAACCGCCGCCGCCCGAGCCGTCGACGAGGCGCACGAGCGGGATGCGGAGCTGGTGCGCCATGCGCTCGGCGTGCACTTGCTTCTGGAAGATCGCGGCGTCGGCGGCGCCGCCCCGCACGGTGAAGTCGTCGCCCACCACGACGATCGGCCGGCCGTCGACCCGGCCGCGCCCCATCACGCAGTTGGCGGGTGTGACGTCGACGACGTTGCCGTCGTCGTCGTACGACGCCCGGCCGGTCAGCGCGCCGATCTCGTGAAACGACCCCTTGTCGAGCACCGCGTCGATGCGTTCGCGCACGGTGAGCCGGCCCTGGGCGTGGTGCTTGGCGACCTTCTCCTCGCCACCCATCCGCCGCGCGAGTTCTGCGCGCCGTTCGAGTTCGTCGAGCTCCGGCTGCCAGCCCGTGCCGTCCATCGGGCGAACCCTAATTGCACGACGGCTGCCGGGGGCCGCCGACCCACGCGTTCCACTCGCTCGCCGAGAGCTCGTGCGCGGCGACGGCGCACGCCTCGGCGCGCCACTCGGCGCTGTCGAGGGTGACGTGCACGAACTCGAACGGTTGGCCGAAGACGATCCACATGGCGACCAGCTCGCTCGTGTCGGGCGCGAACACTGCGTTGCCGATTGCAGTGAACGGCGATCCGAACGGCAGCAGCGTGTGTACGTCCCAGATGCGCGTCGTCCCGGATGCTCCCGAGGCGACGAGGAGCGATCCGTCGGCCGAGAGCGCGATCTGGGGCTGGAAACCCAAGTCGGTCCCGGTCGACAACTCGGCGACCGTTGCGCCCGTCGCGGTATCGAGCACCACGGTGGTCCCGGGGCTCCGGTAGAACGCGGCGCGGGTTCCGTCGTCCGAGAACGTCAGCCCTTGTCCCGCCGCGTTGGCGAAGACGGCGGGAATCGGGACGTCGGCGCCGGTGGCGACGTCGACGGCCGAATCGGCGCCGATGAAGCTGCCGAGCACGGCGGTGCGACCGTCGGGCGTGAAGCCGACGAGGCCCCGGTCGGTCGTGGGGTCTTCGAATGTGTGAAGGAGTGCCCCCGTGTTCGCGTTGTAGAGCGTGGCCGCGAGTCTGAAGTCGGCCGTGAACTGCGTGAAGGCGACGACATTCGCGTCGGGGTCGAACGTCGCGGATCCGTAATGTGGCATCTCGATCTCGAACAGGCGCGTGCGCGTGGCGGTGTCGTAGACGGCGAGGCGGTTTTCGTTCTCGGGTGTCAACGGGTCGTCGAAGCCGGCGGCGGCGAGTCGCGAACCGTCACGCGAGAACACCACACCCGGTGCGATGCTCGCGGTAGGCGTCAGCGGTCCGAGCTCGGCTCCGGTGGCGGGGTCGTACAACACAAGGGCCGTCGTGTACGTGTTGACGGTTACCGCGATCGACCCGTTCGGTGCCATCACCATGCTGTCGTCGGGCGACAAGCCGGGCACAGTGACGCGCTCGACGAGGGGTGCCTTGGGCGCGACGACCGAGTACAGGCGGACTTTGCCGTCGACGCCGCCGGCGATCACCTGGGTCCCGTCGGCGGTGAACTGCACGTTCGAGACACTGCCCAGCGAACCGGTCGACCCGAACGTGAGTTGGAGGTTGGCCGAGAACGGCGCGCCGAGTCGTTCGCCCGTGGCCGCGTTCCTGACGCGGGCGAAGCCGTCGTCGCCACCGGCGGTGACGACGAGCGACCCGCCGGGCGAGACGTCGGCGACGACCTCGCCGGGTTGCAGATCCGGAACCGTCACCGACGACACGGGTGTCATCGAGGCGGTGTCCCACACGATCTGCGCGGTCGCGGCCCCCGGGGAAAGGGTCGTCAGCTGGGCGCCGCCCGCGCCGTACGAGAGACGGATCGGCCGCAGCGTGAAGCAGCGGCACGGGCCGTCGTGGGCGAGCGCGACGGGTCCCGCGGGCGCGCCCGTGGTCGCGTCGATCTCGCGGATTTCGAACTGGGTCGTCAGGAACACGTCGGATGAGGGCTCGGGGTCGGCGATCGCAATGCGCGTTCCGTCGGGCGAGAACCGGAGCTCCTCGATGAATTCGACATCGGCCGGGACGGGGATGGTCGTGGTCGCGCCGGTGGCGACGTCGATCATCTGGATGTCGGGACTGAAGTACGTGACGAGCGCGATGCGGTCGCCGGTGGCATCGAGGGCGAACCGGAACACGTCGGGGGCGGGTACCTCGCCGACGACTGCGCCGGACGGAAGATCGAGGACGGTGATCATTCCGGGCTGATGCACGGCGAGGCGGCGTCCGTCGGTGCTGTAGGTGACGTCGAGTACCTCGGCGAACGCGGGTGTGGGTACGAGTGCCAACGTGTCCGCGCGCAGGAGCCGAAGGTCGCCGCCGACGAGCGCGATGTACGCCCCGTCGGGCGCCGTCGTGACCTGCGTCAGGAAGCTGCGGGTGCGGGGGAGGTGCCGCACCAGGTGCGCCGGGCGGGTCTGGAGCGTGCGCATGAACGCCTCGCGCACCGCCGCGTCGTCGGGCGCGCGCCGGAGTGCTTCGACGCCGAGCAGGAGGCCGTTGTCGTAGTCGTTCCCGTTTAGTGCTTGCGACAGCCCGAGGTTGGCGAGCGCGCGTGCCGACGCGAGGTCGAGCTGGCGGCCGACCTCGGCCGCTTCGGCATCGGCGCGTGCGGCTTGCGCACGTGCTTCCTCGGCCGCGGCGTCGGCGCGGGCGGCCTCGCGGAAGTCGCGTTGGCCGCCTCGGTCTGCGCGTTCTCGGCCTCCTGGTCGGCTCGCGCCGCTTCGGCGAGGGCAGCGGCGGCGGCGGCGTCGGCGCGTTGGGCTTGGGTCTGGGCGTTGGCAGTTTCGGCGTCGGCCCGTTCCGCCTCCGCGATGGCAACCGCCTCGGCCGCGCGTGCCAGTTCGGCCTGGGTTTGCGCGTCGGCTTCGGCGTCCTGCGCGTTCTGCGCTTCTTCGAATGCCGTGGCTTCCGCGGCGAGCGCGCGTTCCGCTTCGTCGCTCGCCCGCGCTTCGGCCTCGCGCGCGCGATCAGCCTCGTCGCGCGCGAGTTCCTCGGCGGCGACCGCGCGCTCCGTTTCATCCTGCGCTTCGGCCTCGGCGTCGCGCGCGCGTGATGCGTTGTTGACCGCGAAGGCGCTCGCCACGGTCGCGCTCGACGCGAGCAGGATGAGTGCGAAGACCGCGGCGCGTACGAGGCGGCGGGCGCGGCGGTACAGACGAATGTCCTCACCCTCGAGTTGATCCTTGCTGACGCCGTGGATGGGCGCCGCCAATTCCGCCACACCTTCGCGGAACTTGCTGTGCCGGAGGTCGAGCTGTTCTTCGTCGTGCGCCCACCGCAAGTCGGAAAACCGAGGTTCCTCGGTAAACACACCGCGCAGCGCGGCCGGGACGGCAGACGCGGCGGAGAAGTCGCCGATGGTGTTGTCCCACGCGATGGCACCGGCGGTCAGGACCGGAAGGATGTGCTCGGGCCGCTTCGTTGCCAGCCAGTGGTTGACCTCGCGCTCGACCCACGGCGACGCCGCCGCGTCGGGGGAGCACATCAGGATGAAGTAGTCGGACTCGTCGAGTGCGTTCTGGATCGACTGCCACAGGTGGGGGTTGACGGCGAGGCCGGTCTGGTCGCGGAACACGTGCAGCGCGCGCAGGCGGTACCACGGGCGCGCCAGGCGCTGCAGTCCGTCCTGTACCGCCGGAGCCAGGCGGCCGTCGGCCGCGTGGCTATACGAGATGAAGGCGTCGTAGGCCATCCGTGTGCTCCCCCGACGGTCGTCGCCGTCCCGCTGCCACGCTACGCCGTCACGAGGCGACTCGCCGTGTGCACGCCGGGTTTCAGCCCCCGTTCCGGGGACGCGTATCCGCGGGATGCCGCGGATACGCGTACCCAGCAGGACTGGTCAGGACGTCCTCGGGCGTAGGCACGACGAGCCCGTTCAGGTCGGCCGCCGAAGTCCCGAGCGGTTGGTGGGGCGGTTCGTCAAACTCGTGCCGCAAGCCCCACGGAAGCGGGTCGTCTCGGCGAGCGTCACCCGCACCGCGGGCACGTCGGCGCGGGCACACCCCAAGCGCACGGGTCTGGCAGGCTCGCGGGGTGCATGAGCGCGTCTCGGTGAGCGCGGTGTCGTCGTGGCAGTGGAGCTTCGACGACGACCTCGCGTTCTGGGCGCGCGCCGGCATCACGCAGGTCGGTCTGTCGTTGCGCAAGTGCGACGAGTTCGGTCTCGATCGCGCGGTCGCGCGCGTTGTCGACGCCGGGGTGCGGGTGAGCAACTTCGTCGAGTGTGGTTCCGAACCCGAGCGCTGGCGCGCGGCAGCGGCCGTGCTGGCGGAACTCGGCGGCGGCGCGCTCGTGCTCACGACCGGCCCGGGTGTGACGCTCGACTGGGCGGCGTCGGTCGACCGGCTCGCGACGCTGCTCCCGCCCGACCGCGGTTGCGTCGCGATCGAGAACACCGGACCGTTACGCGTCGACCTCTCGTTCGCGTTGACGCTGCGCGACACGGTCGACCTGGCGGAGCAGCTCGACTGCGGCGTGTGCGTCGAGATCAACTCGTGTTGGGCCGAGCGCGGGCTCGCGGCGACGCTGGCGCGTGCGGCCGACCGCATCGCCCACGTGCAGATCAGCGACTGGCGAGTGGGGAGCCATTGCACGCCCGACCGGGTCGTGCCCGGCGACGGCGACATTCCGCTCGGGCGTGTGATCAGCACCATCGAAGCGACCGGGTATCGCGGCGTGTACGAGATCGAGTTGGTCGGTCCGCAGATCGAGGCCGAGGGCTACGAGCCCACGATTCGCCGCGCGGTGGCTCGCGTCGACGAGCTACTCGGATAGGTAGCTCGGTAGGCCCGTCGCGAGGCCGTCGCGGTGCGCCGTGAGCGCAGCCTCGTCGGTGAACAGCTCGAAGGTCATGAGCGTGTCGGGCTCACCGTCGATCGTGTGGAACGAGTAGACGAGCGCGCCCGGCTCGTCGGCCTCGACTTCGGCGATCAGCTCGCGCAGCCCCTCGATCAACTCGTCCCGCTTCCCGGGCACGATCTTCATCCGGACGATGTACGAGATCATCGACGTACGCTACGCGCCATGCTCGCTGCCGTCGCCCGTGACCAGAAGCTCGTCGTCGAAGAAGTTCCCGACCCGGTGCCCGGTCCGGGAGAGGCACTGGTCGCAGTCAAGGCATGCGGCATCTGCGGCTCCGACCTGCACGCGCTGCACTACGCCGACCAGTTGGTCGAGGCGGCGGGTGACATGGGAGTGCCGACGACGTTCGACCCGGGCCGTGACTACATCATGGGGCACGAGTTCTCGGCCGAAGTCGTCGCACTCGGCCCGGAGACCGAAGGTGCGCCCGTCGGCGAGGGCGACCTCGTCATCTCGTTGCCCGTTGCGCTCACACCGACGGGGATCGAACCCGTCGGCGCGTACTCCAACACGTACAACGGCGGTTACGCCGATCTCATGCGGTTGACTGCCGGAATATGCATGAAGGTGCCGAACGGCCTCGACCACCGGCGCGCCGCGCTCACCGAACCGATGTCGGTCGGTCGCCATGCGGTCGCCCGCGCCGAAGTGAAGGTGGGGCAGTCCGCGCTCGTGATCGGTGCGGGCCCCGTCGGGCTCGCCGTTGTCGCCGAACTGCGCCGGCTCGGCGTCGAGCACGTCGTCGTCAGCGACTACTCGGTGCGCCGTCGTGCCGTCGCGCTCGCCATGGGTGCGACCGTCGCGGCCGATCCCGCTTCGGAAGATCCGATCGAAGTCTGGCGGGCGGCCGGCGGACGCGAACCGCTCGTCGTGTTCGACGCGGTCGGTGTACCGGGCACGCTCACGGCCGCGATGCGCGCCGCGCCCGCGTTCTCAAAGGTGTGCGTCGTCGGATCGTGCATGGAGGCCGACACGATCCGGCCGCTGCTGCCCCAGACGAAGCAGCTCACCATCGTCTTCTCGTTCGCGTACGACCCGTTCGAGTTCGCCGACACGCTGCGCGCGATCGCCGAGGGCGAGATCGACGTCGCCCCCATGATCACCGGGGTATGCGGGGTCGACGGCGTCCCCGCCGCCTTCGAGGCGCTCGGTCGGCCCGAGGAGCACGTCAAGATCCTGGTCGAGCCCGGAGGGCCGGTTACACCGACGCCCGTGTGAGCCGATGAAGACGGTGTGATCGTGCGGCCGCAGTGGAGCCACGGACGGCGCAGCGAGGGAGCCCTGTGAACGTCCGCCTCCGCGCCCAACCGGCCGCCGTGCTGTCGATGCTCGTCGTCGTTGTCGTCGCGTGCTTCTTCCTCACGAAAGTGCCGGTCGACGGCCCGGCCGCGCCCCGCGCGCTGCTGTGGAGCGCCGCGCTCCTGTGGTTCGTCTGGGGTCTGCGGCTGCGGGCGACCGCGTGGCGCATCGTCGACACGCCGACGTCGAAGGTCGCGGCCGCGGCAGTCGGGACGAGCGAACTGGCAGGTACCGCGATTGCGTCGCATCCGGCGCCCGCGCCGGCGTCGGGCACGAGCTGTGTCTGGTTCTCGTGGAAGCTGCAGCAGTGGCGCAAGCGCGGCAAGGACCACGAATGGGTCACGGTCGACAGTTCCGAGTGGCGCCATCCGTTCGTCATCGAAGACGACACGGGATCGATTCGTGTCGACCCGCAGGGCGCTGACTTCCACGGCGTCAAGGAGCACAAGTATCCGGTCCCGGGTCGCGCGGGAAAGTGGCAGCAACTCGAGTGGCTGGTTGCGGACCGGGCGCAGGTGTACGTGCTGGGACCGGTGCGGGTCGACCCGACGGGCACCGCACTCGAAGTCGGCGGTGACGGTGAGTTCATGATCTCGGACGATTCCGAGAAGCGCATCGCGTTCCGTTTCGGCGCATGGGCATGGGTCGCGTTGGTTTTCGGTCTCGCGGCTGCGGTCGTGGCACCGATCTTCTTCCTGCGCACGCCCGAGTTCGGCGATCGCGAGATCGGGGTCGAGCTCGACGGGGTAACGCACCTCATCGTTGCGGCGGGCGCGATCTACCTGGTCGCCCTCGCCGCGAGCTGGTTGCTACGGGCGTACAACCGCCTCGTGATCGTCAAGAACCAGGCCCAGAAGGCGTGGTCGTCGATCGAGGTGCAACTCCAGCGGCGCTTCGACCTCATCCGCAATCTCGTCACCGTCGTGCGCGGCTACATCGAGCACGAAGGCTCGTTGCTGACCGCCACCGCGGCCGCCCGGGCACAGGGCGAACTTCCGAGTGCTCCCGAGCTGCACGCGGCCGAAACCCACGATGCCGCCGCCCACGCGTCCGCGCAGCAACTCTTCGCGCTCGCCGAGACGTACCCGCGCCTCCATGCCGACGAACAGTACGAGCGTCTCGCCGAGGCACTCCGCGACTGCGAAAACCGCATCGCGTTCTCACGTGCGTTCTACAACGACGCCGTCAACGTCATGCGCGACCGGCGCGGCACGTTCCCGTATCTGGTCGTCGCGCCCCTCGTGAAGATGCCGACGCTCGAACTGTTCGAAACCACCGACCGCGACGCGGTGGCACTCGGTCTCTAGTCGAACGAACGAGCCCGGGTGGGTCGGCCGCGGTCACCTGTACCCGGGCCGGGAGGCCGTGCGACCGGGAGAAGCGCTCGGGTTCGTCGAGAAGGTGAGGCAGGGTCGCGTCCACAGCGGTAGATTCGCAGCTCATGGCCAAGCGCGCTGATGTCCTGCCCTTGCTCGAAAGCGTCCCGCTGTTCTCGGGCTGCTCGAAGAAGGACCTGCAGACGATCGCCAAATGCCTCGAGGTGATCGAGTACCCCGAGGGCGCGGCGATCGTCACCCAAGGCGAAGCGGGGAACGCGTTCTATATCGTGCTCGACGGACACACCGTCGTGCGGCGCAACGGGCGCAAGGTCGGCGAGATCGGACCGGGCGAGTACTTCGGCGAGCTCGCACTCCTCGACCCGAGCCCGCGCAACGCCGACGTCGTTGCGAGTGCCCCGGCGACCGTCGCACGCCTGCTCGTCAAAGACTTCCGCAGCCTGCTGCGCGAAGTGCCCGCGATGAACGAACGTCTTCTCGCCGGCCTGGCGCATCGCCTCCGCGAGTCCGATCGCAGAACCGTCGAATAGCGGCTACGACTCGAGGCGGGCCTTCAGCGCGTCGAGTGACTGTTGGTAGATGGGCTGGAACGCGCCGAGCATTTCGTCGGGTGTGACCGCGACCGCCCACGTCACGTGCGAGCCGGCGCCCGCGGGCGTGACCGTGATCGTCGCGAGGTGGTTCTGCAGCGGCATCGGCGAGTCGATGATCGAGTACGACACCTGACGGGCCGCGTCGTCGCTCGACTTCAGCTGCTCTTTGATCTCGATGCCCATCGTCTTGATGGTGCGCACGTCGCCCTCGAGCGTGCACCCTTCCATTCCCGGCATCCAGTCGGCGAGGCCGCCGAAGTCGCCGACGAGTTTCCACACGTCGTCCGGGCTGGCGGCAATGTCAGTCTCTGCTTGTCCTTCGGCCATGCGGTTGAGCCTGTCACACGGAGTACGCGCCGGGCGAGGTGAACATGTCGCGCCGCCACCGGTCGGGGGTCAGCAGCAGGGCGCGCGGGTAGCCCTCGAAGAGCCAGCGGCCGAAGTTGCGGCGGGTCCACGGCATCAGGTCGACGGCACCGAACGAGAGCCGGGCGCCGAGCGGGCGGGCGAGGAGCCGCTGGAGTCGCATGGCGAAGCGCAGGTCGCGTCCGAGGGCACGGTCGACGGCGCGCGTGTACCGATCGGCAACCGCGTCGACGGTCCCGCCGGCGGCGATTGCCTCCGCGGCGAGGACGCCCGTCTCGATGGCCTGCGCGATGCCCTCGCCTGTCATCGCGTCGACCACCTGCGCGGCGTCGCCGATGTAGAGGACGGGACCGTCGGTCAGGTTGGCCGCGTCGTACTCGGTGGGTATCGGCCACGCGCGCATCGGACCCCGCGGTACCGCGTGCGGCCCGAGCGGAAGGCGCGCGAGCACGTCGGGCCACAAGTCTCTGAGCTCTCGGCCTTTGCGGCCGGCGCGCCGCACGACGAAGCCGACGTTCGCGCCGCCGCCGGGCAGGGGGAAGATCCACGCGTACCCGGGAAGGAGATCCTCGTAGAAGAACGTCCACAGCCGCGGGTCGTCGATGCCGTCGTAGTACTGGCGGACCCCGTGCCACGTGCCGAGGTTCGGGGGCGCGTCGGGGTGCAGCGCGCGCCGGACGGGCGACCAGTGCCCGTCGGCGGCGAGGAGGTGGCGCGCTTCGATTGTGCTGCCGTCGGCGAGTCCGACTTTCACGCCGTCGGCACCGATCACGACGTCGTCGACGGCGCATCCTTGACGCACGTCGACACCCGCGGCGAGCGCGTGTCGTACCAGGAGCGCGTCGAATCCCTCCCGGGGAACCACGCCGGCGCAGTCGCCGTCGGTCGGGAGCGGGAGGCGGATCTCGCGGCCTCCCGGGCCGACGAGCACGGCTTCGGTCACCGGCATGTAGCCGGCGTCGACGAGTTCGTCACGGCGCACCCCGAGGCATTCCAAGAGGCGCAGGGCCTGGGTGGTGAGACCGTCGCCGCAGGTCTTGTCGCGGGGGAACTCGGCCCGGTCGCACACGACGACCGAGCGCCCGAGCCGGGCCGCGGTGAGGGCGGCGGCGGCTCCGGCGGGTCCGGCCCCGACGACGAGCACATCGACCGGCGTCACGCCCCAGACGGTATCGCCATGACGGCACCGGCGGCCTCGTTTCGACGTCGTGACGAGGCAATTGACAGACTCTCTGACTGCCTCGTCCGCCTTCTCTCTGAGGAGCTCCATGAACGTCGCCGTCTGCGTGAAGCAGATCCCCGACCCGGCCGTGCCGGGCTCCCTCGATGCCGACCACACGCTCAATCGCGACGGCAAGCTGATCCTCGACGAGTCCGACAGCTACGGCGTCGAGATGGCGCTCCAGCTCGTCGACGCGGCCGGCGGCGGTGAGGTCACGTTGATCTCGATGGCGCCGAACCGCGAGGTGTCGGGTCTGCGCACCGCGCTCGCCATGGGCGCGGCCAAGGCCATCCTCGTGTCCGACCCCGCGCTCGCCGGTTCCGACGCGCTGTCGACCGCGAAGGTGCTCGCCAAGAGTGTCGAGCGGGCGGGTGGCATCGACTTGGTGCTCACCGCGACCGAGTCGTCCGACGGCTACACGGGCACGGTGCCCGCGCAGGTCGCCGAGTTGCTCGGCTGGCCGTCGTTGACGTTCGCCAAGCACGTCGAGATCGCCGACGGCAAGGTGACGATCCAGCGTCAGACCGAAGCCGGCTACGACGTCGTGCAGGCGTCGCTGCCCGCGGTCGTGAGCGTCACGGCCGGTGTGGTCGAACCTCGCTACCCGTCGTTCAAGGGAATCATGGCGGCGAAGAACAAGCCGGTCGACCAGGTGACCGCCGGTGACCTCGGCCTCGACGCGGCGCAGGTCGGGTGGACGGGTGCGCGGCAACAGATCACGAACGTCGAGCAGGCGCCCGCGCGCCAGGCCGGCGAGAAGTTCGAAGACGACGGTACGGGCGCCGAAAAAGTCGTGGCGTTCCTCGAGCAGCTGAAGGTGGTCTGAGGTGAGCGTCTGCGAGGCCAAACGTGCGTTGCTGCTCGATCGCGGCTGCGGTCGGCACTCCGAATGCACGCCGAGTAGCGAACCGGGGCCCGAGCGGCCCTCTGAGCGGAAGGAAAGGCCATGAAGGTCTGGGTATTCGCCGAGGCCGATGGCGACAAGGTCACGACGGCCACGCTCGAAATGCTCACGAAGGCGCGCGAAGTCGGCGACTCGGTCGAGGCGATCTACGCCGGACCGAACCCCGACCCCGTCGCCGCGACCGTGGGTGAGTACGGCGCGACGAAGTTGCACGTGATCGACCCGGGCGATGGTCTGCCCGGCCAGGTCGCGGCGGCCGCGATCGCGCAGCTCGCGGGCGAACAGAGCCCCGACGCGATCTTGTTCG
>Ga0163150_10005638_pt1 | contig 15857 bp, 13 predicted proteins | sample OliLakLV19P2IB_FD_148628 | JGI IMG/M metagenome (GOLD analysis project Ga0163150, IMG submission 148628) | Freshwater microbial mat bacterial communities from Lake Vanda, McMurdo Dry Valleys, Antarctica - Oligotrophic Lake LV.19.P2.IB | ecosystem: Environmental > Aquatic > Freshwater > Lake >...
CGACAGTCGGGCGCGGACGTAAGAGCATCGATCATAAATACTTCGTCGATTGCTGCATATCTTGGCAATTTCGGTCAGGCAAATTATTCAGCGGCCAAGCTGGGCTTAGTGGCGCTTTCTCGCGTGCTTCAGATTGAAGGAGCCAAATACGGTGTTCGTTCCAACTCGATTTCACCTTCTGGACGTACACGGCTGACAGGTGGTGACACCCCGTCGCCTGATCAGTTTGATGCACGTGACCCTGCCAACGTTTCGCCGCTCGTTGCGTGGCTCGCGGCCGCCGACTGCACTGCCAACGGACAGTACTTCCAGGTGTTTGGCAGCCGTCTACTGATACTGACCTTGCCTCAGATCGCGCACGACCTGAAAAGTGCGGTTGGACGCTGGACAATAGAGGAGTTAGACGCGGAGTTGCCACACCGACTAGTGAAATACCCAAGCGTCGACGAGTTCTTGGAAAACCTCAGATCCAACCAATAGTTTGGGATTCCAGGACGTACTTGCGACCACACGACTGCCATCAAATAAGAGACCAGGAGAAGTAGGATGACCACCGCTGCGTCAACTGATATACAGGTAACGCATCGCAACATTGGAACCGGGTGGAGCGTTGTCAAAGCGCGCACCATACCTGAGCACGTTATTGCGGGTTGTCGAAGGTTCACGGACAGACCATTGTTGATTTTCGAAGACGGAGTATCCGTCAGTCGGGAAGAATTCGTCACTTTAGTTGAACAACTAGCTGGCTATCTCAAGACAAGAATAAATCCTGGGGACCGTATCGGCCTGTGTCTTGGTACACGAGCGGAATACATGATCGCACTTGTGGCGGCGATTGCATGCCGCGCGATCGTTGTCTCGATCAATCCTGACTCGAAAGAGCATGATGCGAAACACATCGTTGATGACGCGAAGCCAGTGTTATTGATCGTTCAGCCAGACAATCGCCAGATCTTCGAAGCGCTTGCGAAACATATCCCCGAAGTGAGGGATGTAATTTGCCTCAATGCAGAAGAACCGCGCGGCCTGGCGCACCTAATTGGCAAAGGCAAAAACTTTAAGCTCGAAGACACAGAGTGCCAGCCGGAAGACGTTACCGCCGTATTTTATACCTCCGGAACAACTGGCACGCCCAAAGGCTGCATGGTCAACCATCTCTGGTGGTTGCGGGTTGTCGACGTCGATCTGCGTCTTAATCCCGATGGAAGGGAGCGGGCACTGTGTGTCGTGCCATTCTACTATGCCGACCCAGCCGTCTACGTATTCATGCTGTTGCAAGTGGGCGGGACGCTGATCGTAATGCGTCGATTCAGCGTTTCGCGATACTGGGACGTTGTCCACGAATTTGGCATTACCAAGCTTCACGCAATCGCGTCGATCCCAGTGCTGCTTGTCAAAGCGCCGCCCAACCCACACGAACGCAATCACAAAGTCCATCACGCCACATGCGTGGGGGTGCCTGCCAATCTGCACCGTCAGCTGGTGGATCGATTCGGATTTCCATGGATCGACAATTATGGCTCCTCCGAGAGTGGCCAAATTTCTCGGGTACCGTGGCATATGCGCGATGAGATTGTTGGTTCAGGAACAGTGGGAGTTCCGAGTCCGGAGGTGGAGCTACGCATTCTTGACGAGTCTGGGCAAGAGGTTGGTGTCGACGAACCTGGCGAAGCAGTTGTTCGGGCACCCAACATGTTCAGTGGGTATTTCAACCAACCGGAGGCGACCGCAGCGGTTCTTCGGAATGGTTGGTATTACACCGGCGATTTGATAAAGCGGGACCGCCGCGGCCTGATCTATTTTCTCGGCCGCAACAAGGATGTGATCCGGCGCTCCGGGCAAAACATGTCTACTTCGGAAATTGAGGCAGTTTTGCGGCTGTTGCCCCAGGTTAAGGATGCCGCAGTAATTCCGGTGCCGGACGAAATACGCGGCGAAGAAGTAAAGGCATACGTGCTTCTTGTGGACGGAGTCAAGCCTGAAGATCTGCCGCCAACCGAAATAATCCGGTTCTGCACAGAGCGACTGGCCGGTTACAAAGTACCCAGATACATCGAGTACCGAAGTGGGGATTTCCCGCGCACACCCTCGATGCGTGTGCAAAAACAGGAATTGAAGGCTGAGCACTCGAGTTTGACTGAAGGCGCTTGGGACCGCGACAAGGAAATGGGCCGGGTGCGTTCATGATCGGTCGGCAATGCTTCAAGGAGAGCGATAGTTGAACAAGAATCCAACAGCCCCAGAGCCATGCGACGTGCTCATCCGAAACGGCATCGTGCTTACTTTGAACGACGATCGCACCGTGTATACAAGTGGTGCGATCGCAGTGCGTAACGGCGATATCGCGGCGGTCGGCAGGGAGGCTGAGCTCGCAAAGCGCTTTGTCGCTACAAGTGTCATTGATGCCGAGGGTGGAGTCGTACACCCGGGTTTCATCGACCTTCACACTCACGTAAGTATTCATTTGACCCGCGGCGCTGTGCCGGACGATCCGGCGGCCAAGTCGCTATTCGGCTATGGCGACTGGATGAATCTTGTTGATGATGATGATGAATACATACAGACGCAGAATGTCGCAATCGAAATGCTTCGAAATGGCTATACGTTTGTGCTTGAACCCGGGACGGTATACACACCAGACGCGGCTGCAGCAGCTCTTGAGAGCGTGGGCGTCCGTGGCTCGCTGGCCGACCCATATATCTGGGATGTACCTGAGTCGGTTGGTGGCAACACGATGACGGGGATGATCAAACGCGCGCCTTGCAACGAAGAGCGAGCGATGAAACTGTTAGGCGGTCAATTGGCGCGCAATCAAAAGCCGCGTTCACTCGTCCGAGGCCATATTGGCTTGTATGGCTCTAATTCCCAGTCAGAGCAGTTGATGCGGGCTGCCAAGGAATTCGCGGACAAGGACAACGTCACGTTCACGATGCATCACAATTTTACGCTTGATGCCGCCAAGCGAGATGATGTTCGTTTCGGTGGTCAACATAACCTCAGGTCGCTTGCTGAAAAGAATCTGATCGGTCGACGTTGCTCATTCGTACACATGAACGTTATCCGCGATGACGAAATGACCACCGTCGTTGAATCTGAGATGTCGCTTGTATGGCAACCGGGAAATTTCCTGTTCTACGGCATTTGCAGAGATGTAAAGAGCCGCATGGCGGAATTGTCGGCGCTCGGTGTCACGATCTCATGTTCCGTCGATGCGGCCAAATGCTGGACATTTGGTGATCTCGAGCTGATCGGCTATCTGGTCGCTCGCATGGATGGTCACTTCATTCCAACTACGAAGATACTGGAAATGCGCACGCGTGACGCGGCGCGAGCGGCCAGCATGGAACAGGAAATCGGCACCCTCGAAGTTGGAAAACGTGCCGATATCGTGATCCGGAATTCGCGTTTACCTGAGACGGCGCCGGGACTGAATGTGATTCAGGAGCTGCTCTTGGGTGGGCAGGCCAGCACGGTTCGGACCGTATTGATCGACGGCCGAGTTGTCTACGACGACGGGAATCCGACGCTGGTCGATGGCGGTGATGTTGTTTCACGTGGTCGCAAGGCCGCTCGCGACGTGCTCAGCCGGTCTGGATTTACGCCAAGACTGGCGTGGCCGGTCGTGAGCTAGTGAACTGAAGCAATGACTCTGGAGTTCTTTTCACCTGACTATTGCACGGCGGCCGAACGATTCCGCGCGGTCTGCGCGTCCTTGGGGGTCGTCACTGAGCGCTACGTCAATCCGGTTGGACTCGGGGCGCGTGGCGAGGAACTCGTCATCGATGTGGCCTGGTTCGGACCGCGAACTGCAAAACGTGTATTTATCCTGAGCACGGGAATGCACGGCCTGGAAGGCTTTTGCGGTTCAGCGGTCATTCTGCATTGGTTGACCAAGAGCCGAGCACGCGTGCCGCCGGAGCAGGCCGTCCTGATTGTCCATGCCGCCAATCCGTGGGGCTTTTCATACTTGAGTCGCACGACCGAAAACAATGTCGATCTCAATCGAAATTTTCTGGACTTCAAGACGGCGGATCTGCAACGCAATCCGATCTATGCGTCATTGCACACTGCCCTGTGTCCTGCCAATTGGACACCAGCGACGATCGCCGCCGGTCGCGCGGTTTTGGTCGATGCCAACAAGACATACGGCGTTCCGGCGGTGACTGATGCGCTGGCACGTGGCCAGTATGAGGTTGCCGATGGCCTCTTCTATGGAGGTCGTGCTCCTGAGTGGTCAAATCTCACTTTGAGGAAAATCCTCGCCCATCAGTTGCCGCCAGACAGCGTGATTACGGCAGTTGATTTACACACAGGCCTGGGTCCATACGGAAAGCCATTTCTGCTGTGCTTTCATCCCACGGAGAGTAAGGCCTATGGACGGGTAGTCCGCGCGTATGGTGAGAGCGTCCGGGAAGCCAACAAGACCTATACCGGCGGGCGCATACCGAATTTCAGCGGACTATGGATAGACACCATGGGACAGCTGAGCGCGCATCAGAGTTACTGTGGTTTGGTAATCGAATTCGGGACGCGACGCAACGATCCTCATGATCAAGTGAAGGATGCGCTGCGACTCGATCGCTGGTTGAAGTTCGGTCAACCAGACAAAACCATTGATCGGCCGGGTCTCCAGGCCAAAGTCCTTGAGGACTACTGTCCGAATACCGAGGAGTGGAGACGGAGCGTGCTTTCATACAGCGACGAACTGGTCGAAAAGGCAATCACGATGTAGGGGACGCAGGCGCGCATTTGCGCATGGAGTGCCTCGCGCATGATGAATTCAGAGGCACGTTGTATCGGGAATTGTCGGTGCAGAAGTTGATCGGTGGGGCCATAGGTCAGCCATATGGAGAATCTGCGTGTCATGTTCGCTCGCTGCGCAGGTGTGCTGTGCCAGATTGCGGCCGGCGCTTGCCTTCTGATTGCGATGCCAATCTCAGGGACGGAGCGCGGCATTTCGATCAACACTCCGATCCAGAAACCGCCGGCGCTTTACGACGTGACCGTCGAGAAACGGGTCATGATCGAAATGAGAGACGGAATCAAACTCGCGACCGCACTCTACAGGCCCGTTGGTTTTGATGACAAGAAGCTTCCGGTCATTCTCATTCGAACACCCTATGGCGCACACTATGGGGCGAGTGCCGACGAGGCAAAATTCTTTGCAGGACAAGGATACATAGTAGCGGTACAGGACAAGCGAGGTCGTTGGGACTCAGAAGGCGAGTATCGCTATATGTTCGGCGACCGTAACGACGGCTATGACACCGTCGAATGGTTGGGGGTGCAGCCGTGGTCATCGGGCAAGGTGGGCATGTATGGCTGCTCTTATGATGGAGTGTTGCAAAACCTTACTGCGGCCGAACGCCCGCCCCACCTGGCAGCCATCGTACCGAAGTCGTCTGGATCAACTATCGCAAAGGCTAACGAGGACGAGCCGCTTACGCGCTATGGCTATCAGTACTCGAGCGGCGACTCGTTCAGCGGCGGTGTGATGAAGCTTGCAACGGGTGCCGCGTGGAAGTTGAGTGCAGGCTACAACATTTTCTATACACGCCCGGCGCACGTATCACTAGAACGATGGAAACAAGTAGCGGACCTTTACGACCCGTCTGGCAAGATCCCCAAGGTGGACGTGCTAAGCGCACTTTGGACCTTGCCGGTCTTGGGAATGCTTGAACGGATGGGTGCGCCGCACAATGATTTTGATTTTGTACTGAAGATCGGAGCCGCAGACCCCTACTGGCGAGAAGTCGGCTATCGGCAGGAGGTAAGAATCGCGGTGCCGGCGCTGCACGTTTCGAGTTGGTACGACTCAGGGCCTGGCCAACAACTTTGGAACATGAAAGTGTTTGCAAAGTACGCGACGACGGAGACGGCGGCACGCAATCAGTACGCAATCATTGGACCGACCGGGCATTGCAAAGGAGAGGAGGCGACAGCGAACACGATCGTCGGCGAGCGTCCTGTCGGCGACGGGCGTTTCGACTACTGGCACATATATCTCGATTGGTTTGCTACCTGGCTAAAGGGCGAACAACGCGGTATCGACAATTGGCCACGTGTTAGTTACTACCTAATGGGTGCAGGGGAATGGCGGACCGCGGATGATTGGCCGATTCCGGAAACCCAATACGTAAAGTATTTCTTCAATAGCGATGGAGATGCCCGCAGCCTGTATGGCAATGGAAAGCTCTCTACAAAGTCACCTCGGACCGACGCAACAAAGGACACTTTTACCTACGATCCCGCAACGCCGGTACCGACCTATGGCGGGGCTCTCTGCTGCATCGAGGGCGTAGTAGGAGGCGAATCGGGGAGTTACGACCAGCGCATAGTCGAAGCCCGTGCCGACGTGCTCGTCTATACGAGTGAAGTGCTGGAAAAAGATGTGTCTGTGGTTGGAGACATTGAAGCGGTGCTCTATGTTTCGTCCTCAGCCAAAGACACGGATTTCACCGTAAAGCTTGTGGATGTCTACCCGGATGGTCGGGCCTTTGCCATTCAGGACGGAATCCTGCGCGCGCGGTTTCGCGAGGGATTTGATCGCGAGACGTTCATGACAGAAGGGGGCGTTTATAAGCTGCACGTCAGTGCTGAAGCCACCGCCAATATGTTTCCGGCCGGTCATCGAATTCGAGTGGAGATTGCGAGTTCAAATTTCCCGAAATACGTCAGGAACTTGAATACCGGTGGTCGTAACTACGACGAGACACATTTCGTAACTGCATACAATACTTTGCATCATGGCAAACGGTACCCCTCGCATATCTTGTTACCGGTAATCGACTCGATCACGACGCAGGACTCCCAGAAGTGAGATCTGGGCAGTCATTGGTTGGCCTCAAGCCCATCTACATAGTTGGGGCAGCTGAGTCCCCACTCGGCGTCGTTGCCGACCAGTCAGAATTGTCAATGGTTGCGATTGCTGCGAAGGATGCGTTGGCCGAGGCAGGTCTTCGGCTTGGCGACGTCGATGGTCTTTTTGTGAACTATATGGGAGATGAAGGCTCGGTAAGAGTGGGTGAGTACCTTGGCATCCAGCCGCGCTACGCGGATTCATCTGATTTTGGTGGGGGATCATTCGAAACATTCGTACTGCGCGCGATGATGGCAATATCGCTTGGATTCTGTGATGTTGCGCTAATTACTTATGCGTCGCGCCAGCGCAGTCGTCGCAGCCGGAAGAGCGCACTTGCCCAGGATACGTACAGCATTGCGGGCCAGTACGAAGCGCCATACGGTCTGCACATGCCGATCGGATACTACGCGCTGACTGCGGCACGACACATGTACGAATACGGCACGAAGCCGGAGCAGCTGGCAGAGGTCGCAGTAGCTGCGCGAGCCTGGGCGCGACTCAATGAAAAAGCCTGGAGCCGCGATCCGTTGACGATCGATGACGTGTTGGCTTCACCCTTGATATCCGATCCGCTGCACAAGCTTGACTGCTGTCTGCTCACCGACGGGGGTGGGGCGATTGTCGTGACGGCACGCGAGCGCGCCAGAGATGCGGTGCGACGTCCGGTACGAATATTGGGTGTCGGCGAAGGCTACGCACAATGGCACATTTCTCAGCATACGGATTTGACGACTACGCCCGCCATTCAATCTGGCCGGGATGCACTGGCGATGGCTGGGCTTGGTCCCGGTGACGTCGACGTATTCGAACCTTACGATAATTTCACTCATTCGGTGATTCACTATCTCGAGGATCTGGGATTTTGCGCGCGAGGAGAAGGAGGAGCGTTCGTCGAGGGAGGCAGGCTTGGACCTGGGGGTGAATTGCCATCCATGACGAGTGGCGGGGGACTATCGTACTGTCACCCGGGCGCTCTCGGAATCTTGCTGCTTGTTGAGGCAGTCCGGCAATTGCGTGGTGAGGCGGGGGGACGGCAGGTTTCCGATGCGAAAATTGCCTTGGTCCACGGAACGGGTGGGCTGGCGTATTCCACCGCCTCAACAGTCATCTTGGCAAATGAGTAAGTCGAAAAGCGGCGAACCCAGCGTCGATCCAACATCGGCGCGATTCTGGGCCGAGGCCGGCGAACGGCGGCTGATGCTGCAAAAGTGTCGCCAATGCGCAAAGCACCAGTTCTATCCGCGACCCTTCTGCATGGCGTGTGAGTCGTCCAGTCTCGACTGGGTAGCTGCCAGTGGGACAGGAGTCATCTACTCAATGACCGTAACGCGCGTGCAGTTGTTGCCGGAACTACCACCCCCGTATGTCGTGGCGCTCGTGGAGCTCGATGAGGGCCCGCGACTCCTTACCAACATTGTTGGTGCGCCATGCAAGATCGGCGATCGCGTTCGACTCGCCTGGCGAACCCGCGAGGGCGCACCTCCTTTGCCAGTCTTTGAAGTGTTACAGCCTCTTTGATGCGTAGACAGGAGATCGAGAAATAGTTGCGTCATGTTGGTGTCAAGATGCAAGACATACCTATGCAGTCGTGAAGAAGCATACGTTTGCGCTTGTCGGCAATCCTCCGTGGTCAAGGGACGCGCGGGCGGCTCAAGTCATCTAGGAGAAGAGTCAACTTGATACCACATGTTTTTGTCGCTCCGGACGATCTCAAGTCAGCGATCGACCAGACTTTCGGCCCAACGGATTGGCTTCAGATTGATCAAGCGCGTATCGACCAGTTTGCCGACGCAACAGGAGACCACTATTGGGTTCACGTCGATCGAAAGCGCGCCAAGGAAGGGCCATTCGGCGCAACAATCGCACACGGGATGCTCACATTGTCGTTGGTGAGTTCCTTTCTGCCAAAACTGTTTAGCGTCGGCAAGGTCGCATGGCGCATCAATTATGGGCTCAATAGAGTGCGTTTCCCGACGGTTGTCCGTTGTCTTGATCGAATTCGAGCACGCGCGTTGCTGCTATCTGCAGAAGATGTGGGTGAGGACAGCCTGCAATTTGTGCTGCGCGTCACGATTGAGACAGAGCGCGGCGACAAGCCGGCTTGCGTGGCGGATCTGATCATCCGCTATGTTCGCGGGGACGACAACAACGGCAGTGCATTCAGTGCGTAGTTGCCGGTCGGCGCTTCGACTTGTCGCCAGGTGTGAGTTGTTATGCCGGAGCGTTGCGGCGCGATCTTCAGATTGCTGCGAACGCGAAGTGTGGCCTCTGACTCTGGGGTCTTTCAGCACAAGTGGCGTGCTGATGCGAGATTCCGGGGGAAGGTCCTACATGGCTCGGTCGACACCTGTTCGGATCGAGGTGTCCGGGGTCGGGTCGTTCTGGCAACGCTAGCCCCAATGGGCGAAAACAAACTCTCCACACTTGCAGGACCGGCTGATTCCTTGGGAGTCAGTGGCGTATCGCGTGATCGATGGTATGTCCTTGGCGTCCTGACATTCGTCTACATGATCAACATTGCAGATCGCATTGCCATATCTACGCTGATAGAGCCAATAAAAGCAGAATTTGCCCTGACCGATACGGCGGTGGGATTTCTGACCGGCGTAGCCCTTGCAATATTCTATGTCGGTGCAGGTATTCCGCTCGCATCACTGGCTGATCGTTACAGCCGACGGAATATGGTCGTCGCGGCACTCTTTTCGTGGTCGGTCATGACAGTCGTCTGCGGGATGGCTCAGAATTTCTGGCAATTGCTGGCAGCGCGAATTGGGGTTGGTGTGGGCGAGGCAGGCGGTACGCCTCCGTCTGCCTCCATCCTTGCGGACAAGTTTCCCGCCAAGGATCGAGCCATGGCGCTGACAATATTCGTGCTTGGCGTACCCGCCGGCTACTGGATCGGAACGTCCGTTACGGGCCGTATTGCGGATACATTCGGCTGGCGGGCACCCTTGCTTGCTCTCGGAATACCAGGAATCCTTGCGGCAATCCTTGTGTGGGCGATCGTCAAGGAGCCGAAGCGAGGCCAACTCGACGCGATGACGATTGATCGGCGCCCAGCGTCGCTCCCGCAAACATTGAAGTTCATGCGTGCTCGCAATTCAATCTTTCACTTGCTCATGGCAACCACATTGCACGCGTTCTGGGGCGGAGGCATGTTGTGGTGGGCACCTGCATTTCTCATGCGTTCGCACAGCATGTCCATCGGAGAGGCGGGAGGTGCGCTCGGGCCCATGCACCTGATTGGTGGAACGGCATGCATACTCTTCACAAGTTGGCTGATGACTCGGCGGGCGGCGGTCGATCCGCGAAATATCGCAAGCTTATTGGCGCTCTCCACGGTAGCCGGAACCATCGCGTCAGTGCTTGGATTTGCAGTTGGCGACCAGTCATTCGCGATCGCAGCAATGTGGGTCTTCGTTACACTCAGTCAACTGTACTTCGGTCCTACCATTGGGCTCATGCAGAATCTGGTACCACCAGGAATGCGAGCGCAGTCCCTCGCAATATTCCTGTTCACACTCAATGTTGCCAACCTGATCGTTGCACCTCAATTAATTGGCATCGCAAGCGATTTGCTGGCGGGCACCTACGGCGATGAATCCCTACGTTGGGCACTTGTCATGGTGACACCCGTCGGCATGTGGTCTGCGTATCACTTCTGGGCGGCGAAGAAGAATCTGCGCGAGGACTGCGCGTTCGTCGGTCTCGAGGTGCCACGCTGAGGTTTGATCTGACCGTGGTGCGAGGATTGACTAAAGGCGTGCTTGGCCCGATGCGACGGCGTTTCTGTATCGACTGTGTGAGACTATGAGATTCGATTCATCGCTTCTTGGACTGGAACGCCGAACGGCGGAATTTCGAGTTAGCTCGGTGCGACTGGCGCAGTTCGCGGCGACAGTTAACGATACCAATCCGCGTCATCTGGCCGGTGACGTGGCGTTTCCGGTATTTGCAACCATACCGCCAATGCAGGCAGCGATGGAGGTGTTGTCGAAGGTCACCGATCTCCCGAGGCTTCACGGTGAACACGACATTCGGCTTTACAAGCCGATCCGGCCGGGTGTACGCCTATTCTCTCGTGCCGTGTTGCACGGCGTTCGACCATCCCGCGCGGGTGTCACGGTCGCAATTCGCACTGAAACGGCGGACGCCCATGGTGACCTATTCGACCAGCAGCTTCTTACGACCTTGATACCTGGCGCGACCTTGCCCCATGCCTATGGGGCTGATTCGCCTGGGCACGGGCTGCCCGAAGACGTCAAGTCTTCCGCGCCAAAGTTTGCTGCCTGTTTCGACATGCATGAAGATCAAACGCGTCGCTACTGTGAAGCCTCGCGCGACTATTCTGAATATACAACTCGTCTCGAAGCGGCTCGCGCCAAAGGATTCGACGGGTTGCTCGTGCATGGGCTGCTCACAATGGCGTTTGCCTGCCGTGCGGTTGTCCAGCATGCATGTTCGGGCGATAGCACGATTCTGCGGCGGTTGGCCTGCCGTTTTACGGCTCCTGTAATTCTTACGCCGGGTCAGGCGATTTCCACGAGCCTTTGGCAGTGGGATGTGGAAGAGCATCGGCCTGTCTTTGGGTTCGAGTCGACTGATGCAAGAGGAAGTGTTGTCATCGGGCACGGGCGAGCTGAGCTCCAATCATGATTGAGCGTGTGAGTCATCGAAACGTGTGTGATTCGTCGAGTGTCGCGACGTTTCATACAATCGTCGGGCTTTTTGTTTACGGATGCAGTCAGGAACCAGAGCGGCCAGCGATCCTTGTCGAGGGCGGACTTACGATAACGAGGCGCGAACTGCTTGCCCGCACTGCGCGTTTCGCCGGCTTTCTCGCTGGCCGAGTGCGTTCGGGAGATCGTGTGGTCGTCATGCTCGGGGACCGCATTGAATTCATCGTAGCGCTACTAGGCATCGTCGCCAATCGCGCAACGCTCGTTTCAATTCCTCACACAGCGCAAGAAACGGATGTCGGTCAAATACTGCATGAGAATGCCCCGACGTTGGCAATCGCTGGCACGCAGCAAGCTGCATTGCTCAAGAAACATCGGACGAATGTCCCGTCGATGCGGGATATTCTCATTGTGGAGGGGCCCGAACCGGAGGGTCTCACGGAATTCGGCCATTCCATTTCGTCTGACGTGTTGCATGACTCCGCTTGCCGTCGAGATGATCTTGTCACTCTGAACTACAGCCCGAGAGTCACCGGCGTAAAACGGGGACGCATGCTTGATCACGGCTGGTGGTTGCGCGTGCTCGATGTGGACCAGCGGTTGTATCAGCGCAGCAGTCAGGACAGGCAGCTTTGCTGTTTGCCGATCTGTAGCGTGCTGTCTGTTCTGCAGTTGCTCACGTCGCTCAGTACTCGGGGATCGCTAATTGCGATGCGGGCCATGAGCGCTTCCCGGTTCTGGGATGTAGTGCGAAACCTCGATGCGACCGAAGTACTTTCCTATGGCTCCATGCCTGCCACACTTTTGCAAGGCAAGCCGGGTACCCAGGAACGCGATCATCGTATGCGCATTGCATTTCATGCGGGTGTTCCGAAGGACTTGCATTGTGAACTAGCCGAGCGCTTCGGATTCGACTGGCTCGACAACTACGGAAACACTGAATGTGGCTTGATGTCGCGCGTTCCGATGCATATGGCGCGGGAGCTTATTGGCAGCGGCTCAATCGGGCTGGAAGTTCCAGATGTAGAGATACGGATTGTCGACGAAGCGGGAAATGATGTTGCGGACGGGATTGTTGGCGCGGCGCTGGTTCGCGGTCCGAATCTGTTCAGGGGCTATGTAGGACACCCTGACCTGACCAGCGAGGGAATGCGCGGCGGTTGGTATTGCACCGGCGATTTGCTTCGTCGTGACGAGCGCGGACTGCTTTATTTCATAGGGAGTAACGAGGATGTCAATCGCCACAGCGGCGAGAGCATCGCACCTTCACAAACTGGAGACAGTCGTTTTACCGGTCCAGTGTGATGTTTACGCTGAGGAGGTTGAGATCTGTCTAACTCATGTCGGGTCCTACGGGTGTAGCGCAAGCACTTCAATGTGCGGGGTTAGTCAAATGGGGGTGTCGTCTTTATTGAACGCAATCCTCGACTGCTTCTTGCGGATACATCGACTGTGACAGCTGTTTAGGAGGTCCTGAAGATGCTCGTGAAGGATCGTTGCGTGGTGCGGATCGCAGTTTCGGAATCTTCGATCCCCGCTCGCGTCCAGTGGCGAAAGAGGTGCCAATGATTCTCTCTATCCTCGATCTAGCATTCATCGCCGAGGCGAGTACGCCGACTGCCACATTTGAAGCTAGTCTTGAGACAGCTCAGCATGCCGAACGATGGGGCTACCTGCGGTATTGGTTTTCTGAACATCACAATATGCCGAGCATTGCATCATCTGCGCCAAGCGTGCTCATTGCGCATATCGCGGCTCATACCAAGCACATTCGAGTCGGCGCGGGTGGCGTCATGTTACCCAATCATTCACCTCTGGTTATTGCCGAGCAGTTTGGGACTCTCGAGGCGCTTTACCCGGGACGGATCGACCTCGGACTCGGACGAGCGCCCGGCGGGGATCAGAAAGTCGTTGCGGCCCTTAGGCGCGACTCAATTGCAGCCGAGCAATTCCCGCAGGATGTCATGGAGCTGCAAGCATTGCTTGGCCCCTTCAATGCTGACCAACAGGTTCAAGCCATCCCGGGAACCGGCATGAATGTGCCGCTCTATATCTTAGGTTCGTCGCTGTTCGGCGCCCGGCTCGCCGCCGCACTCGGGCTTCCCTATGCATTCGCCTCTCATTTTGCGCCTGACGCTCTTGAAGCGGCGATTGAAATTTATCGCGAAGAGTTCCGCCCATCTGCACAATCGAAAGAACCCTATCTCATTGCTGGATTGAACGTGTTTGCGGCCGATACCCTTGCCCAGGCTGACAAGTTATACAGCGATACCCTGCGACGGATAACTCTAAGTCTTTTGAATCGCAGCGGTCGGGCGGCGCAAGGAGAAGGTGATGATCAGCTGTTTGACTCGCCTGCCGGTCGGCAAGCGCGGCATACCCTACACTATTCCGCTGTGGGCGACATGCAACTCGTGAAGCGAGGGGTCGAGCGGTTCATGCAGCATACAAGTGCCGACGAAATCATCGTCGTGACCACCGTGGTTGATACTAAAGCCCGGCTTCGCTCCTATGAGATTCTTGCAGAAGCGATGGGACTCCTTCCGAGTAAGGAGGCATTGCACCCCATATCAGGCGCCATTTGTCAGGGCTAATCTTTGTTGCATACGGGCCGTGCAACACGGCATACCGCCCTTGAATTGGTCCTCGATAAGGACAGGCGCAGTCGCTGACGCATCACGAGTTGCAGGATGACGTCAAAAAAAGCCATAGCGCCAGCCGCCCGCAGCGAGATGGTGAACGTCTTGGTGGTTGAACATGGCGTGTCTGAAGGAAGCGAAGGCCGGTGTCGGACGGTTTCGGCAACCAGCCGATTGTCATGCAACGTGACATTCCATAAAAAGCGCGGGCGCACTAGCGAAGTGCATCCATGACCACTGTTCTATTCACGCCGCGCTTTTTCGTCATGTGTGCATACACGTTCACGGTATTCATTTCGCTGTTTCAATTGTTGCCGGCAGCGCCATATCACATCTTGGCGTTAGGCGGCACCAATTTCACGGCGGGGCTCTTCCTCGGCTTCCTAACTTGTGCAGCCGCCCTGTCGGCGCCGATTACTGGCCATCTAGCCGACCGTATTGGGCATCGGCGGGTACTCATTGTGGTAAGCCTCGTGCTCGCAGTGTTCTCAGTGAGCTACTCTTTCATCACGAACTACCGCACGTTGCTGGCCGTGGTATTCGTACACGGCCTGTTCTGGTCCGGATTGATGGCGGCTTCCGGCGCGTATATGACCGCTATCCTGCCAGAAGAGCGGCGCGCGGAAGGTCTCGGCTACTGGAGCCTTACGTCGATCTTAGCGGTTGGTATCGCGCCACCATTCGGATTCTGGATGTTCAGCTTAGGATGGTCGACGTTGTGTCTTGAGATCGCGGTCCTAAATATGATTATGGCGGCCATTGCGTGGCGATTGCCAGATGATCGCGACGAGGCTGCCGCCGTTCCGTCTCGGCCACGCACCCTTAGGGATCTTGTCGAGTGGAGGGTACTCGCGTTGTCAACAACGATGGCGTTTATTGCATTCGAGTACGGGAGCCTGACTAGTTTTTCGGCGTTGTTTGCAGATGAGCTTGGCGTGTCTCCGAGAAGTCTCTTTCTGACCGCGATGGCCAGCACCATTTTGCTCGGTCGCCTCTTGGTTGGGCGCTTTCTCGATCGACTCGACCATCGGCACGCGATGATCCCGTGTCTTGGCGCGACCGCTGTGGGTATGACACTGCTCGCGTTAGCAGAAGGGAAAGTAGTGTTCGTGCTGGCGGCGCTTATATTCGGATCGGGATTCGGTCTGCTGTATCCGGTGTATACCGCGCACATTATGAGGCGCATTCCTAAGTGGCGCCGTGGCGCCGCGTTTGGTGCGATGCTCGCGGTATTTGAAACCGGCATTGGCACTGGCTCCACCGTGATGGGCGCGCTCATTCATCAACTGGGGTTTCGTCCGGCGTTTGGCGTAGCTGCTGCGTTGGCGGCCATGTCACTACCGTATTTCCTGTTTGCCGAGAAGCGTTTCGGATTCAAGTCGTGAGTGGTTTGCGAGAGACAATGCCATGCTGGTCGACGATGCATATGGCGAAATCATTACGTCCAGTGTTTTCCGAACCCGTGCAGGTAATCTGGGTCATGTCACGAGTGACACGGTCTAGATCGAGTCATTTGATGTGCACGTGCTCGCCGAAGTCGGCGGGGCGCCCTACTTCGACCCGAAGGGGGTAGCGTGTCCGAGCGTGGTGGAGGCGGGGACTAACAGTTCGTTGAAGTTTGCCTATTTACTGAGGGCGTAGTTCCGTTGATCATGATGTTTTTGAGGCTGAGAAGCG
>Ga0163150_10005639_pt1 | contig 15852 bp, 12 predicted proteins | sample OliLakLV19P2IB_FD_148628 | JGI IMG/M metagenome (GOLD analysis project Ga0163150, IMG submission 148628) | Freshwater microbial mat bacterial communities from Lake Vanda, McMurdo Dry Valleys, Antarctica - Oligotrophic Lake LV.19.P2.IB | ecosystem: Environmental > Aquatic > Freshwater > Lake >...
GATCGCGGCAACTGCCGATGAAGCGGCGAATGCGGCCGGCTCGATCGGATACCCCGTCGTCCTCAAACTGCACTCCGAGACCATCACGCACAAGACCGATGTCGGCGGCGTGAAGCTGAACCTCGACTCCGCTGAAGCGGTTCGCCAAGCCTTTAATGAGATCCGCGCAACCGTCGTCGAGAAGGCCGGCGTAGAGCACTTCCTCGGCGTCAGCGTGCAGAAGATGGTGAAGCTCAAGGATGCATACGAGCTGATCATCGGCAGCAGCATCGATCCTCAATTCGGTCCCGTGCTGCTGTTCGGGCTCGGCGGTCAGTTGGTTGAAGTCTTCAAGGACCGCGCCCTCGCCCTGCCACCGCTCAACTCCACGCTCGCCCGCCGCATGATGGAGCAGACCAAGATCTATAAGGCGCTCAAAGGTGTTCGCGGCCGTAAGCCGGTGGATCTTGAAGCGCTTGAGATGCTGATGGTACGCTTCGGCCAGCTTGTCGTCGAACAGCCGTGGATCAAGGAGATCGACATCAATCCGCTGCTCGCCTCACCCGACGGCTTGATCGCTCTCGACGCGCGTATCGTGCTGCATGACGCAGCCACGCCAAAGGATCAGCTTCCCAAAGCCGCCATCCGGCCGTACCCCATCAAGTACGTTTCCGAATGCACTCTGAAGGACGGCCGCAAAATTACGATCCGGCCCATCCGTCCTGAAGACGAGCCGCTCATGGTGAAGTTCCACGAGACGCTGTCCGACCGCAGCGTCTACCTGCGCTATCTACACATGATGAAGCTCAGCCAGCGCGTCGCGCACGACCGGCTGACGCGCATCTGCTTCATCGATTACGACCGTGAAATGGCGCTGGTAGCCGAGGACGTCGATGCGCAAACCGGCGAGCGCCGCATCAACGGCGTCGGACGGTTACAGAAACTGCACGGCACATCGGAAGCCGAACTCGCCGTCATCATCAGCGATGATTTCCAGGGCAAAGGCCTCGGCCCGGAACTGGTGCAGCGCCTGATCGACATCGCCCGCAAGGAGCGCGTGGAGATCATCCGCGCCGACATACTCGCCGACAACAGCGTCATGCAGCGCGTGCTCGCGAAGGCGGGCTTCAAGCTCCATCGTGAGATCGGCGATCCCACGGTCTCAGCGTCACTGCCGCTCTAAACGCCAGTCCAAACTGAGCGGCGACCCTGGCCATGATAGAATCTGCGGGATGCAGGTCTACGATTGGAACATCATCCCGCGTGAGGAAATGAGCCCCACTGTCGCGCGCCAGGTGATCCACACCGAAAAGATGACGGTCGCTCGGATTTACTTGAAGAAGGGCTGCCGCGTCCCCGAGCATAAGCATCATAACGAGCAGGTCTCGATGATGCTCGAGGGCAGTCTCAAGTTCGTCGTCGACGGTCGGGAACTCGTGCTCAACGCCGGTGAAACGCTGCGCATCCCGCCTAACGTTCCGCACTCGGCCGAGGCGCTTGAGGACTGCGTCGCCACTGACCTGTTCTCACCGCCGCGTGACGACTGGCAGCGTGGCGACGACGCTTACCTTCGCGGTTGAAGATCGTACCAGGCCGGACCATCGGCGCCTACCGCCAGCACTCGTCCGTCAACGATGAACGCGGTGTGCGTCCCGTTCGTCGTCGTAAGCTGCACTGGTGCGGCTCGCCCCCGGAATAGGAACAGCCGCGACCCCGGTCCCGCATTCTCGCCCACCACTACGTCACCGCCGCTGGCAGCCAGCGCGTGCGGAAAGCGCAGCTTCAGATTTTCACCCATCCGCAACTCGTTCCAAAGCTGCGTCGGATCGGCAGGTGGAGTGAATCGCGAAAGACGCCCTTCCTCGCGGTGCCCTTGCGCGACGATCGCGTCATCGCCGTCGAGCGCCATTCGCATATTCGCCGATTCGGTCTCCTCGTGCCACGTATTGATGGCGAACTCCCGCCACGCCGGGCCCCATTCCGGCGCCACCCGCAGCCAGTAGTTGCCCACCAGCAGCCCGAGTTTCATCATCAGCAGGCCGCCCTGCCGCGAGGGCGTATAGATCGAATACACCTCGCGGTACGGCCACCTTGCACCCTTCGATTCCGGTCGCGTGTAAAACCGAACTTGGGCCATTCTTTGCACGACGAAGATGCCCCGCTCACCCAGAACCGCGGCTTGAAGACAGTCGTGCATCTCGACGTTCGTGTCGAGCACCTCGGGCGCAAAACGGGGAGCGCGGCGCAGCACCAGCTTGCCCAGGGGCAGCCCTTCCTGTACCAGAAGCCCCCAGTCGGGCCGATCGGGATCGACGATGCAGCCGCCTTCGCCACGGTCCATCGGCGTCCTCGCCAAGGTAGTCGCCCGAAAACTTGCGATCTCCCAACGTCGGATCTGACGCCCCCACGTCACCAGATGACGCCTGTGAAGAGCGGCTCCCACCACATCGGCGCCATGTCCGTTCAGAGCAACTAACACAAAGATCAGCGACCGTTTGAGCACAAGCTGTTATTCTAAGGGCCTGTGAAGGCGTTGCGCGAGCTACTCACCGCCGATGAGACAGACGTCACTCTCGACATGGCCGCTCTCGACCTGGCGTCCATCGAGCATCCAGACCTCGATCCCGGGCCGTGGCTCGGCGAACTCGACCGCTTCGCCATGCGGATCGCCGAACATATGGACGATCTCACCGATGGCTATTCCTTCATCCGCGAAGCCAATCGCTACCTGTTCCAGGAACTGAATTTCCACGGCAACGAGACGTTCTATTACGATCCGCGGAACAGTTGCCTCAATGACGTAATCGCGTTCCGCACCGGCCTCCCCATCAGTCTCTCGCTCGTCTATATGGAGGTGGCGCGCCGCCTCGAGAAACCTGTATACGGCATCGGCGCGCCCGGCCATTTCCTCGTGCAGTTCGACGACGGCCGCTTGAATGTCTACGTCGATCCCTTTAACCGGGGCCGCGTCCTCAGCCGCGAACAATGCCTCGAAATGGTGGGCGAGTACGTCGGGTCGCCCGCCGAACACCTGCTTGCCCGCACAACGCCTAAGCAGATGATCATCCGCATGCTTCGAAACCTCGAAGGAGCATACGTTCGCCTCAACAGCTTTAATAAGGCGCTGGCTGTATCCGACCTTCTTCAGGCCGCCGGACTCGAAACCGGCCATTCCCTCCCACGCTGGCCTTCTTCAACGAATTAGTCTTCGACAAATTGAGAGGAATCGGAAATCAAAGCGACTATACTTAAGGAAAGCAAAATAGAATACGATTCGGCTGCTTAAGGTTTCCGACAGAACGGCCGATAAGATCGTTAGGCATGATCGATTCACTACCCGACAGCGAGACCGTACTTGCGCAGTTCAACCGTCTCATTCAGGAACTCCTGCGCGGGGCTATGAACCGTAACACGTTCAGGCCGTGGGAGATCGATGTCCTTCTGGATATCGAGAACTGCCAGTTGAAAGACACCAACAAGCGCGAGCTTCTGCGGCGCTATCAGAAAGCCGTCGTACGCCACATGGACCGCGGCGCCCGGCTGCCGCTCAAAATGTCCGAATATCTCGACGCCCAAAAGACGAAACGTCAAGTCGTCGCAAGCTAAACGGAACCGCAGGTATCAACCGAACCGTCCGGCGTATTACGAGTACCAACCTGAGCCGAGCGCGTATGCAAGCGCCACGCCAATCCCGAATCCTCGTGGGTCGCCCGTTCCTGCCACTCCGTCATTCGCCACTTAGTTCACTGGCCACTCGCCACTCGCCGCTCGCCACACAGGTCGACAGGAACCTCCCGTTGAACCACCTTGGCCACCGTCACCGGAACATCGCCGCCGCCCTTCTTGCCGGCGCCCGGCCCTTTCGCCTCGGCCTGGTTGCCCGATCGATTACAGCCCGCCGTGAAAATCAGGCCTAACAATATAGATGATGTGAGAAATCGTGAGCCGAGTCGCAATCGCCGCCCCAATGGAAAAGTCGGGAACCATTCTACTCCCAGCCGGATCGAGGTTCCCTGTCACTACATAGGCGTCGATACCGCCCGGCCCGTTACGGACGATTCGGTAACGTCTTTGCTAAGATGCTGTTGGATGACGAAGGTGACGGTCGAGTACGATCTGGTGAGAGCGCTCGGTGACGACGATGCCGAGGCAGTGTCCCGGGCGCACGGCGTTTACGGCATCGCACGCCTGCGTCTGGCTCCCACGCTCGACAAGATTTCGGTGGATTACGACGCTTCCCGGCTCTCCGAGAGCGACGTCGCAAGCTGGCTCCTACGCGTCGGAGTCCCCGTAAAATCACATTAGCTTCGCGCCAAAATCACATTAGCTTCGCGCAAATCGCAACGTTCCCGCTTCAGCCGGGTTCAAACCAGTCAGAATAGGTACTGACGGTCTGGGACTCTTTACTATGCGATTCTATTCACTGCTGCTTCTTATCGTGATAGGCTCCGCCGTCACCGCACTTCCGGCCTTCGCGCAGGAAGAAGCCGAACTGAAGGCGCCGCACGCCGAGTGCGCGATGTTCGGTCCTAAGCGGGAGAAGATGGCGCAGGAAGCGCGCCAGCGATACGAACGCAGCGCCCTTACTGAACAGGTCACCCGCCTCATGAGCGTCTCCGGAACCCGCTCGAAGGCGACCGCGAAAGCCGCCGCCTCCGACGCTGCCGATTCGGGCAACCTCATCGATAAATACATCTACAGCGCTTTGAAGAATGCGGGTGTCAACCCCGCCGAGCGCACCAACGACTACGAGTTCATACGCCGTGTGACGCTCGATCTCACCGGTCGCGTCCCCACCCCCGAGCGCGTCCAGGCCTTCGTCGCGGACAAGGCAACGAACAAGCGAACGCAGTTGGTGGACGAGTTGCTTTCAAAGCCGGAGTGGGTTGATAAGTGGACCATGTACTTCGGCGATCTGCTGAAGAACACCCGCGCCAACACCCAGGTTCAAACTTACGAAGGTGGACGCGACGCGTTCTACAACTGGATCAAGACCGCGCTAACGGAAAAGCGCGCCTACAACAAGATCGCCGGCGAGATCATTTCAGCGCGCGGGACGAACAGCTACGAACCGGAGCAGGGCGCGATCAACTGGCTCGTCGGAGGACGGGTGACCATGGGTCCCCAGCAGGATATCTGGGATGAGCAAATCGCCAACGTGTCGCAGACGTTTCTCGGAATCTCGAGCATCAATTGCATCCTGTGCCACAACGGGCGCGGCCATCTCGACAACCTGAGCCTGTTTGGCAAGAACACCAATCGCTACGAGACCTGGCAGCTCGCGTCCTTCTTCTCGCATTCGGCCCAGATCCCGACGCCGGTGGATCCGGCCGTGCCCGGTGGTCCGCGGTACTGGTCAATCGTTGACGACGCTACAGTGAACCGCAATCTTGACCTCAGGGTGGACTACCAACTGAACACGGTGAACGGCAATCGTCCACCACGGCAGCCCGTCGGAGGCGAGCGGCTCGTGGCGCCGATGTACACGTTTACGGGTGAAGTGCCGGCCGGCGGCGAGAATTACCGCGATGCACTGGCCCGCTTTGTCACCAAGGATCCTCAGTTTGCCCGGGCGGCGGTCAACTACATCTGGGCCGAATTTTACGGACGCGGCATCGTGCATCCCACAGACCAGTTCGATCCCGCAAGGCTCGATCCCGAGAAACCGCCGCCGAGTCCGTGGGCGCTTCAGCCATCACATCCTGAACTGCTCAACGCGCTCGCGAAGGACTTCTCGGAGCACGGCTATGACCTGCGCTATCTGATGAAGGTCATCGCTACTTCAGAGGCGTATCAGATGTCGTCGCGCTATCCGGAGCAATGGAATCCGGCATGGGAATCGCTGTTCGCCCGCAAGCTGGTGAGGCGGTTGTGGGGTGAGGAAGTGATCGACGCGCTGGTGCAGATCAGCGGCGTGCTGCCCACCTACCTGGTGAACGGCAATCGCTTCAACTGGGCGATGCAGGCGCCGGAACCGTCCTCGATCGGCCGGGGGAACGCGCTCCTGGCTGCGTTCACGCCGGGCAATCGCGACGATCAGCCGCGCAACAACGATGGCGCAATCCAGCAGGCGCTGGCGATGATGAACGATGCCCAGGTGATGACGCGAACCCGGGCCACCGGCACCGGCGCCACAGCAACTTTTCTTGCGAGGCTGCTGGCGCTTCCCAACGACGAACTGGTGGACACCTTGTTTCTGCGGGTGCTGTCACGGCCCGCAACGGCTGAAGAGAAGGCCGCGGCGCTGGCTGCGCTGGGGCAGGGAACACGGCAGCAACGGGCAGAGGATCTGTTGTGGTCGCTCTATAACAAAGTGGATTTTCTGTTCAATTACTGAGGAGCCGAACATGCAAGGTCAAGACAAGTTCAACCGGTTTATCGAGCGGCATCCTCGCGCGAGCCGCAACATCGGGCAGTTTCGTCCGCATCTCTCGCGGCGCGGATTCTTTCAACTGGCGGGAGCGGGCATCACCGGGTCGTTTCTAGCGGGCGGAATGCGCGCCGCTGAGCCCATCTGGCAAGCCGACGTCACGCCGATCAACAAGGCCAAAAACGTCATCTTCATCCTCATGGCGGGCGCGCCGAGCCACACCGATCTGTTCGATTTCAAAGTGGTGGAGGGCACGACGCCGGTGAACACGGCCAAGCCCGAGACCATCAACGGAGTGTTGTGGCCTACCGGCACGCTGCCCAAACTTGGGGCTGCGTTTGGAGCGAAGGATCTCGCCGTCGTTCGCTCGGTGCGGGCGTGGGCGGTGGCGCACAACCTGGCACAGGTGTGGAACCAGATCGGGCGCAATCCAACCGCGGCGCTTGGCGATATCGCGCCCAACATGGGCACTGTCGTGGCGCTTGAGAAGACGCCGGAGCGCTCGGCGAGTCATGTGTTCCCAACCTTTCTCGCGCTCAACTCCGACGGCGCCGTGGGACCTGGTTATTTCGACTCGAAATTTGCGCCATTCAAGGTGACGCCGAGCGCCATCGGCCTGACGAACACCGCCAATGCCGATGGTGAAGCCCGGTTCAACACCAAGTTTGAACTGTTGCACAAGATCGACGATCCGCTCCGCGTGGGTTCGCCTTACGGCCGGCGGCTCGAGGATATGGAGGACTTCTACCGTGCGGCGCGCGGGATGATGTACAACCCTGCCGTATCGAGCGCATTCCGCTATGCGACAGCCGATAGCCAGCGTTACGGCAACTCGGCGTTTGGCAATTCGTGCCTGATCGCCAAGCAGGTGCTCGCCGCCAACGAAGGCACGCGCTTCGTGCAAATCACCATGGGCGGCTGGGACATGCACTCCAATATCTACGGCGCCAATGGCAACCCTGCCGCGGGTAATAACATCTTCACGCTCGGCAAGCAGTTTGACGATGGCGTCGGCACGCTGATCGCCGATCTGAAAGCGGCTGGACTGTTTGAAGAAACGCTGATCGTGATTTCCGGCGAGTTCGGGCGGACAGTAGGCGCTCTGACGGGTCAGGCGGGACGCGACCACTTTGCCCAGCAGTTCGCGGTGTTTGCAGGCGCGGGTGTGAAGGGCGGCCGCACCATCGGGTCAACGACGCCCACTGGCTCGAGCACGCTCGATTCGGGATGGTCGCGGCAGCGCGACATCAAGCCCGAGGACATCGAGGCGACGATCTATTCGGCACTGGGGATCAACTGGACCACCATTCGTTACGACGATCCCTTCGGGCGCGGATTCGAGTATGTGCCGCTGGCAAAAGAAGACGTCTACGGACCCATCAACGAACTCTGGGTATAACAGCGCCCCCGGTTCCTAACACTTCAAAGCGACGCGGGCCGCTCAGCGCAGCTTGCCAGGTTCGATCGTGCGGTGGCACCGAGGCCGGGCGAGTCGGTTGTGCGCCCCGCCTCGCGTAAAGTAAACCGCGGGTGACGGCTGTGAGTCTGATTAAATAGACGGTGTGAAAATCACCGCAATCGATACCTACATCGTCGGCAATCCGTGGAAGAACTGGCTCTTCGCAAAAGTCTCGACGGACGAGGGCATCTACGGCGTGGGCGAAGGCACGCTCAATTACTTCGCCAAAACCATTGAGGCCGCCATCCATGAATTGAAGCCGCTGATCATCGGGATGGACCCGTTTGCGGTGGAAATCATTTCGCAGCGTTTGATCCGCGACGTGTACTCGGAGGGCGCGCAGCTTCACATGTGCGCCGTCGCGGCCATCGAAATCGCCTGCTGGGACATCATCGGCAAGGCCTGCAATCAGCCCATCTATAACCTCTGGGGCGGCCGCTGTCACGAGAAACTCCGGGCCTATGCCAATGGCTGGTATCGCGGCGCTCGAACGCCGGAGAACTTTGGCGAGAAGGCCAAACTGGTGGCGGCCCGCGGCTATACGGCACTGAAGTTCGATCCGTTCGGGAATAACTGGCGGACGATGTCGCGCTATGAGTTCGACCTCAGCCTCGACATCATACGCGCCGTGCGTTCCGCCGTAGGGCCAAGCGTGGACCTGCTCATCGAAGGGCATTGCCGGTTCAACACCGCCACCGCCATCGAGTTCGCCGAGCGTATGGCGGACCAGCGGCCCATGTGGTTTGAAGAGCCCGTGCCGCACACCAGCATTCCGGCAATGATCGAGGTGGCGCGCCGCAGTCCGGTGCCGATTGCCACCGGCGAGAGCCTCTCATCCAAGCAGCAGTTCGCGGAGTTGCTGCAAGGCGAGTGCGTGAGCATCCTACAGCCTGAGCCGCTGAACCTGGGCGGCCTGTTCGCCACCCGCAAGATCGCCGACATGGTGGACGCGCACTTCGGCATGATCGCTCCGCACAGCGCGCAAGGCCCGGTCTGCTCGGCGGCGTGCGTGCAGTTAAACGCATCGCTGCCAAACTTCCTCATCCACGAAATCTTCGATGAGTTCAACGAGTCGTGGGAGGCTGACATCGTCACCAACCCGGTCCACGTAGTCGACGGGTACATCGACATACCGGACCGGCCGGGCTTGGGGATCGACCTGAATATCGACGAGATCCTGAAGCATCCCTATCAACAGGAAAACTACCTGCCGCTGTTCAAGCCCGGTTGGGAGCGGCGCCGAAGTTCAAGCGCAAACTAACGGCTGTCCCGGCACCAACGGCGCCGCTCCACAATTACGCCGCTCCACGATTTTTAACGGCTTCGGCTACCGGACGGGCCGGAGCACGTGCTGTCCATCGCGTTGATCAAACTTGAGCCTCAGGCGCTGCATAGTGCGGCCGGCGACGGTAAGCACCTGAATCGCCGAGCGGGTTTCGACGTTGGTCAGGATCAACGTGTCGGGTGAACCCGCGTATCGGAAGTAATAGCGTCCAGCGGGCATCTTCACGTTCTGACAAGTGAATGAGAACGGCGCCTCAATGATGCCCGACGGGCTCGCACTCAGTGTGCCGGCGGGCCAACGCGGCGGCACATGCGGTAGTCAACAGTAGGCGCTTCCAGTTCATTTCGTGAATCTCCTCGCCTAAGTAACGCGCTGAATGAGCGGCGAAAAGCTCATCTGAAATACTGCAATTTCGAGCGGTTGTGCGAAAGTGAGAAGCGGAACCGCGCAACTCACACTCAACACCCATGAAAGTCGCCACCTGGAACGTCAACTCGATTCGCAAAAGGCTGCCTCTACTGCTGGAGTGGCTCGCCGCCAACCAACCTGACGTCATGTGTCTCCAGGAGACAAAGGTCGATGATGCCCTGTTCCCCGCCGACCCATTGCGCGCGGCCGGCTACCACGTAACGTTCCGCGGACGGAAGGCCTACAACGGCGTCGCCACGCTCACCCGCACACCGCCCGAATACGTTCTGCACGGCTTTCGCGAAGATCGCGACGAGGACGACGACCGCGTTCTACAGACGGTTGTCAACGGCGTCACCGTCCTCAATACCTATGTTCCGCAAGGCTTCAAGATCGACTCCGAAAAGTACGCCTACAAGCTCAGATGGTTCGCTCTTATGCGTCAGTACCTGGAGGAGCGCCTCGATCGCTCGAAGCCCGTTGTCTGGATGGGAGACGTGAACGTGGCGCCCGAGCCCATCGACGTCTATCATCCCGACCGCCGCGTCAACGACGTCGACTTCCACATCGACGCGCGTAACGCCTATAAGAACACGGTCGCCTGGGGCTTTCAGGATGTATTCCGTCTCAAGCATCCAGACCGTGTGCAGTACACCTACTGGGACTACTTCCGCAACGCTTACGGGAACAACTGGGGCTGGCGCATCGACCACATTCTCGCCACCGCTCCGCTCGTCGCGGTGTGCCGCGCAGTGGACGTCGACGTCACCCCGCGAGAGTCCTCCGCCGCCTCGGATCACACCGTGGTCTGGGCGGACTTCGATGTCTCAGCGTCCTGACGGCCCTCGCACCGACGTCGGCGCCGCGCCTCGTGAAGCACTCGAATCATGCCGGGGCGATGTTGCCGCAATCGACACCGCGAGAATTCACTCTTCGGTCACGAGCCCGACTCCACCTCAGGCACGGCAGCTTTGAGGCGAGCGGAAGTATCGTAGCCGGGCGGCCAGAAGTCGGTTCGTTTCAGGCGTGCGTGCTCAACGCGACTTGTTTTGCTCGTCGGACGATGTCCCGGACGGCGCTCGAAAGGATCGAGTGCCCGTGGCGTGGAGACCCATGTCTCATGCGGCCGTAAGTTACCAGTTCCCTAACTAATCTGGCAAACCGCGTGCGCCAATCGCAAACACAGCCCAAGTCCAAAGGAGATCTTCGGGCCTCTTTACCGAATCTCTAACAGTACTAGAACTGCGACCGATGAGAAGTTTAGATGTTACGCTGCTTGCTTTGCTTCCTATTCTTAATCACCGCGCTCGCGGCGTTGTCACAGGACCTCACATCGTTGAGTTTTGAGGACTTCATGGCAATCAAAGTGTCTTCCGCTAGTAAGACACCTCGGAAAGTCTCCCATACGCCCGCGGCGGTTTTTGTGATCAGCCACGAGGAGATTCGGAGGAGCCCCTACAAGAGCTTGCCCGAGGTACTGCGCTTGGCGCCGGGTGTGCATGTGGCGCGGATCAGCGGCACCTCGTGGGCGGTGGGTATTCGCGGCTTCAACGGATTCTATAGCAACAAGTTGCTGGTCATGATCGACGGCAGAACCGTCTACAACGGACTGTTCTCGGGCGTCTTGTGGAGCGAGAACCTGATCATGATGGAGGATGTCGAGCGAATTGAGGTAATCCGAGGCCCCGGAGCGACGATGTGGGGAGCCAACGCCGTCAGCGGCGTCATCAACGTCATCACCAAGAGCGCCCGAGCCACTGAGGGTGGATTCGCGGCGATTTCGGGGGGCGTCTTCGATCCGGTACGAGCTACCATGCGGTACGGTGGCCGATCCGGCAACACCGCTTGGCGCACCTGGGCGCAGTATTCCCTGCAAGGGCAGACAGACCAGTCGCCGGCGGGCCCACGCCCCAGACCTTGGCCCTCGGCAGTGGTGGGAGCGCGGATCGAACTAGCTCCTACCGCGAGCGACTCCGTTCTCGTGGAAGGTCAATTCCACCAGAACTCGAGCCCCGTACCTCAAAGCGTCACGGCCGGTGGATTGCCGCCAACTATGACGATCCACGCCGGCAGCACGGGTGGCAGTTTGATGATGAGATGGGACCACACCAATCGCCGCGGAGATGTGTCGGCGCTTCAGATCTACGATACCTACGACGCGGTGAATGCTAACACGGTCACGGCCAAAGTGCAGACGCTGGATGTGGACTTCCATCATTCCATTCAACTGGACGGTGGACATGCTTTGATGCTTGGAGCAGCTGCCCGCTCAACCCAAATCTCCACGAAGGGCACGTCCGCATTCACATTCGATCCTGCTAAAACCACAGACGGAATATTTAGTCTGTACGTACAGGATGAATGGACAGTAGCTCGAGACCGCTTGACGCTGGAGTTTGGAGCGAGGATCGAGACTTTTACTAAGTTTGGCTCTGCGCTGGAGCCAACCGCGCGGCTGATGTGGACTCCGACGGCCAAGACTGGCTATTGGGTTTCGGTGTCGCGGGCCGTTCGGACGCCCGCCTTTTCAGACTACGGCATGCGGCTACCGATCACGCCGCCGGGCAGCCCGGTGTCTCTGCTATTGATGGGCAGCAACCAATTTCGCCCTGAAGTACTCAAGGGTGTGGAAACAGGCGCGCGTTTTGAGATCAACCGTTCATTGGGCTTCGACGTATCCCTTTTTCGCCATTATTATACCGGGCTGCACACCTTTCAGCTTTCCTTTTCACCCGGCCCCTCGGCGCTCGCCGGAATGATCGCCAGCGTCACAAAGATGCCCACCGTCCCGGCTTTGGCGACGAACGGGAGGGATGGCGTCAATCAGGGCGCTGAAGCAACCGTGCGTTACGACATTCAGTCCGGCTGGCAAGTAAGCGGATCGTACAGTTCCCTGTTCAGCGGAACCTCATATCGTCCAGGCTGGAGCCGGGACAACTCTGTCGCCATAGCCTCCTACACGCCCACGCATCAATGGCAGATCCGAACCTCGCGGCAATTTCAGCGGCACTGGTCGGCTGATCTTGTCCTTCGCCGGACGGGCGACCTGGCTTACGCCCTGCCTAGATCTACCCGGACCCTGGACAGTGCCCTTCCCGGATTTACCCAGCTCGATTGTCGGATAGCAAGGAGATTAGGCGAGTTCATGGAGTTCAGCGCCAGTGGGACTAATCTCGTTCGTCCCAATCAACGCGAGTTTGTGGGCGACATTTTGTATCCTGCCGGGTTGGTGCGCCGCTCAATTGAAGTGGGTCTGAGCTGGAGCTTTTGAACGGTGCCCCCATACGCACATTCCCGCCTTGGCCTGCTCCTCGCCGCTAGCTTCCTGACAATGGCAGCCACCACATCCGTGGGAGGCAATCCCGCGGGAGTGGTGACGGAAGATCAGGCGCGGGCCGGCTTCCTCTTCCAACTCGCGCAATTTGTTCAATGGCCCGCCGGCACGTTCACTTCTGACACCGCTCCGCTGCGCTTCTGCATCTATGGACAAGATACTCTGGCCTCGAATCTCGAGTTAACCGTTCGCGGTAAGGTGATCCAGGGGCGCCCCATCGTCGTGGTAACCGTCCACGACCCCGCGCAGTTGCAAGGCTGCCAGGTAGCCTTCATCGGCCCCCTTCGCGAGAAGCAGTTGCGCGATCTGTTCTCAAATTGGCGCTACCCCGCCGTGCTGCTTGTCGGAGAGTCGAGCCAGTTCGCCGAAATGGGCGGCACCGTGAACCTCGCGCTCGCGAGAGGCCGAGTCTCCTTCGAGATCAACACCATGGCTGCCGAGCGGGCAGGCCTGATCTTCCGGTCGCAGCTGCTCAGATTTGCACGGGTAGTTGCCGATCGTCCCGGTCGCCGGCCATGAAGTTCAGCACCTGGAAGCTTCGCACAAAGGTGTCCTTACTGGTGCTGATTGCCAATGCCATCACGTTGACTCTACTGGCTGCGGTATTTGTTCTCTTCGAGCGATCACAGGCCCGCCAAACCCTGCAACAGGAATTGGCGTCGGTGATGGAAACGATCGGCAACAACACCACGGCAGCCATGACCTTCAACGACCACCTGACAGGTCACGAGAATCTCGCGGCGTTGCGGGCTGACGAGCGCGTACTTGAAGCGGCCATTTATGCCGAGTCTGGCGCACTGTTCGCGGATTACCGTGTAACCCAGTCCGGCGCGGTAATTGCCGATCCCGGCGCGCCGGGCGTCACATTCTACGAGAGCTCAGTTGTCTTGTCGCGCAACATCAACTGGAACGGAACCAGACTCGGACGCATCGTCGTGCGGGCCGATCTGCGCCAGTTCCGGACCCGTTTTCTGGAATATAGCGCGGTCAGCCTCGGGGTGCTGATGCTTTCCCTGCTGCTCGGGTTCGCCTTGGCGCGATGGCTATCGGGCATCCTCGTACGTCCAATTTTGGCGCTGGCCGCCGCGGCTCGAACGGTCTCTCGCCATGAGAGCTACAACCTGAATCTCGAACGGGTCTCGGAAGACGAAGTAGGCGAACTTACCGATTGCTTCGCTAACATGCTGGTCCAACTCCACAACCGTGACACAGAATTGAACCTGCACCGCGAGCACCTCGAAGTTCTCGTCGCCACGCGCACGCACGAACTCCAGATTGCGCGCGAGAAGGCTGAGGAAGGCGGGCGCCTCAAGAGCGAGTTTCTCGCCAACATGAGCCACGAAATTCGCACACCGATGAATGCCGTCATCGGAATGACGAGCCTGCTGCTCGACACACCGTTGTCGGCCGAGCAGATCGACAGCGTGGAAACCATCCGCACCAGCGGCGACTCGCTGCTCGGCATCATCAATGACATTCTCGATTTTTCCAAAATTGAGGCGGGCCGGCTGAGTCTGGACAGGCTCGACTTCGACCTGCATACCTGCGTGGAAGAGGCGGCGGAACTTATGGCCGAGACGGCGCGGCAAAAGGGAGTCTACCTGCGCGTTATGATCGAGCCCGATGTGCCCTCCGGCTTTTGGGGCGATCCTGGGCGTGTCCGCCAAGTCCTGTTGAACTACCTGTCGAATGCAATCAAGTTCACAATAAACGGAGGGGTCACTCTTCGCGTTTCTATGATGCAAGAGCAACCGCGAAGGCTTCTGTTTGCCGTTACCGATACCGGCATCGGCTTATCCGAGCAACAGAAGAATCGGCTGTTTACGGCATTCACTCAGGCGGACAGCTCCACCACACGCCGCTATGGCGGGACAGGGCTTGGGCTTGTCATCTGCAGGAAACTAGCCGAATTGATGGGCGGTGAAGTTGGTGTGGAGAGCAAGTCGGGTTCCGGCAGCACGTTTCATTTCACTGCCCCCCTCCAACCCAGCGGCACCCAGCATGCACCTGCCAATCTGTATCGATTGGATAACCGAAAGGTACTGATTGCCGGCGGCAACAACGGGCCCTTCGAAGAATATGCATTGCACCTGGCCGCGGCCGGCGCCAAGGTCGTCCCGATTCTGGATTGCTGCGAAGTCGTATCGGCACTGGTCGCTTCGGCGGAGCAAAACGTACCATTCGATGCAGCCATCCTCGATCTTCAGCTGCCGGAAATGGACGGTCTCGGCCTTGCCCGCGCGATCCGCAACCATCGGATTTTAGGCGGTCTGCCCTTGATACTGACTGCATGGTCATTCTCCCCCGAGACACGGAAATTGGCGGAAGCCGCCGGATTCGCGGCTTGCGTCCTCAGGCCGGTAAAGCTGCGGACTCTGATCGACACGCTTGTCAAGGCCATGCACCCAGGCGCCGGGTGTGTGCGGAGCTCTGAGCCTCGGCCGGCCATCGAGCGGATGGACGCCCGTGTCCTGATCGCCGAAGACAACCCGACCAATCAGCGTGTTGCGCAACGGCTACTCCAGAACTTGGGGTACCAGACCGATATTGCGGCCGACGGCCGTGAGGCTGTCGAGGCGATGCGCAGGGGCGGCTACGATCTCGTGTTAATGGATTGTCAGATGCCGGAAATGGATGGATTCGCCGCGACGGCGGCAATCCGAAGACTCGAGGCCGGTACCGGCAGGCGCATGCCGATTATCGCCCTTACCGCAAACGCACTTGACGGAGAGCGCGAGCAGTGCCTTGAAAAAGGAATGGACGATTACCTTTCAAAGCCTGTCAGGAAGGATCGTCTTTCGGAGATGCTAGGGCGGTGGATTCCGAAAAGGCAATCTGGCGCATTCGACACCTCGCTACGCGCGCTGGATGACCGGGCAGGATTGCGCCAACCCCTCCTCCCGGCGGCTCCGGCGGAAGCCGCATCGGCACGGCCAAACTTCCCCGTCGTTAAGTCTTTGGAGGCGTGCGCCAGCCGCACCAACGCAGCTGAGACACTCCTCGTTCCCTAATCGTTC
>Ga0163150_10005641_pt1 | contig 15851 bp, 17 predicted proteins | sample OliLakLV19P2IB_FD_148628 | JGI IMG/M metagenome (GOLD analysis project Ga0163150, IMG submission 148628) | Freshwater microbial mat bacterial communities from Lake Vanda, McMurdo Dry Valleys, Antarctica - Oligotrophic Lake LV.19.P2.IB | ecosystem: Environmental > Aquatic > Freshwater > Lake >...
GGTCGCGGTCGTGGCGGCCGCCACCATCAGCGGCGCGCTGCTACGCGGTGAGAAGCAGCGGGGATTCGACGCCGAAGGGCGCGTACTGTTCCCGATGCTGGAAACATTCACCCCGGCCGTGCGTCCGATCGGCGTGCGGTACGACCCCTTCTCTGTTGTCAGCCCGGCGGCACTACCGCCGCTGTTTTCGTTGGCTGCCTCACCGGGTCAGCGCGTCGATCGGCAGCCTGTCCGGGTCGTGTTGAACGCGCGGTTCCGGCTGCCCGCAGGCGAGTACCAGGTGGACATGCAGGCGTCTGACGTGGCGGGCACGGTACCGAACGCCTCTGTGGGTCTGCAGGTCGGTCGAGAGGGACGCCCGCTTGAAACGTGGCCGCTGGCGCTTGTCCCCGGCGATTGGACACAGCACCGTTTCCGCCTGCCCTTGGACGCAGAATTCGTGGGATTCCGTGCGTCGCGGCCGGCTGAACGCACGATCGCGGCAATCCGTCTCAAGGCGCTGACGGTTGAGGAGGCCCCCCGTCGGCACCAGGCGCCGACGCTGCTCTCCGCGGCCGATTTTGGGATCGCGAGAGCCTTCTTCCACGATTCCGGTGCCTACATCGAGGCAGACGGCTTCTGGGTCAAAGGACGCACAAACCTGCGGATGACCCTTCTTAAGCTCAGAAAGAGCGACGCTTTCCTCACCCTCGCGATTCACAGCGGGGCGCGGCCCAATCTCATCACCCTGGCGACGCCTGACTGGCAAAAGCAGATTGAGCTCGCTCCAGGCGTGACAATGAGGATTGCCGTGCCTTCGAAGGCCGGCGAGGCGCTCATGCCGCTGTCGATCACAACAGCGGATGGATTCGTGCCGGCCGAGCTCGAGCCGGGCAGCAAGGATCGCCGTCTGCTGGGCGCGTGGGTGACGTTTATCCGCGACGATACTTCCAGAACGTCCGCAGTCCCCTGACCCAGTCTTTCGCGCCGATCTTTTTTCCCTCTTCGCGGCTGCGCGGGAAGTACCGAATGGGCACTTCGACGATACGCCGCCCACGGGCGATCACCTTCGAGGTCATCTCATGATCGAGCTCGAAGCCCGTCGTCTGCAGATTCAGTTCATTCAGCAGCGCGCGTGGGTACAGCTTCAACGCCGTCACCGTATCGCTGAGATACCGCCCCGTGCACATCAGCGCCGCGAGGCTGAGGCTGCGCCCGCCCAGGTACGCGGTCCAGGACTGCTGCGCGTGCTTGCTGCCGACCATGCCGTTCGTATAGCGGCTGCCATAGACGACGTCGGCGCGCCCTGAACGCAGCATCTGCACCATCGGGACGTAGTCTTGCGGGTCGTACTCGAGATCGGCATCCTGAATCATCACGTAGTCGCCGGTGGCCTGCTCAATGCCTGTTCGCACCGCCTGACCTTTCCCGGCGTTGCGTTCGTGACGGGCCAGAAGGACATCGGGAAACCGCCGGACCACCTCGACGGTCCCGTCTGTCGAGCAGTCGTCAACGACGATGAGCTCCATTTCGAAGCCGTGAGAATGCAGGTCAACCGCGCGAATGCGTTCGAGCAGGGTGCCGATGAAGCGCTCCTCGTTGTAGGCCGGGATGACGATCGATACGCGCTTCACGATCGATCCCGATCGAGGAGGTATTGCTCCATGCGGCGTCGATCGTCCGGCGTGTTCACTCCGATGGCTTCCATTTCGTGCGTGCACGGGAACGTCAGCACCTGGTGCGCGTGTTGAGCCATCCACGGAATGAAAGGGAGAAAGTTCCGTTCTCGGGTGGCAGAGGCGTGCAGCGCCTCTGCGCCGAAGCGCGGCAGCCAGTTGAAGCAGGCTTCTGGAGACAGGGAAAAGAGGCCCATGTCGCTCTCGCCCACCGGCGGCATCGCATCGCCCTCACGCCTCTGGCGGATCGCGGAGATGCGACCCTCCCCGTCTCGATCGATGTGAATATAGGGATCTTCCTGACGAGCGGTCGGAAATACGAGGTGCGCCTGCGGCTGTTCGTCCGACACGCGGCGCAGCGTGGCGATGGTGTCATGGTGCGCACCGATTTGATCGCACCAGGTGATCCAGATGCGATCCGCGGACGAATCACGAGCGGCATCAACGCCGAGCAGGATCGCATCGAGCATCCCCGTCGGTTCCGGTTGTCGCGCGTACGCCACGTCGAGTTCGGGCGCCACGGTGACGCAGTGCTCCCGCACGGCAGCTTCGAAAGATGGGTGCACGATCAGGACGAAACGCCGGACGACATCGCGATACAGGTCGAAGAGATGATCGATCATCGCTCTGCCGTTGACCGGCGTCAGGACCTTGGGGGTGGCGCTCTCAAGACGGGTGCCGGCACCGGCCGCGGGAATAATCAGGATCGTGTCAGGACTGCGCACGCCGCGACACCTTCAGATCGGCCGGCGTCGCCGGCGCGGCCGCCGGCCGGCGCCTCGCATGCGTCATCCGCTGCCAGGCAATGAGCGCCAGCGATCGCACGCCTTCGGCCGGCGTCGTCCGGCGAACGCGCTCAGGAGACAGTGGAAGGAACTGCACTGGCGTTTCGAGCACATCCGCCCTCTCGGCAAGGAGGGCCGACAGCAGGTACTGGTTGGCCAGCTTATCGTCCGGCGCCACCGGCAAGCCCGTCAGAAAGGAGGCGCGCATGCCGCGCACGCCGGACAGCGTGTCCGAGATGTACCGGCCGAACAACACCAGGTATGTCGCGCTGAGCAGATGGCTCCCAAGCAGGCTCATGGAGCCGAGCACGGCGTTGTGGTTGTACCGAAGTCGATACGACGTCTCGATGTCTTTCAGCGAGAGGCGCCGGCTGCCCCATACGGCGTCCAGCTGTCCGGTCATCAGCGGCGAGACGATGGCCGCGACATCCTCGCCGCGGTACATGCCTGAGGACTCGAACAGGACGGCGTAGTCGAATTCCCCTTCGGCCAGCGCCCGGGTGAACGCGTGGCCCTCCGGCCCGCCGGCGTGCTTCAAATTCCGGAGCGTCACGGGCAGCTGCTGCATGAAGGCCTCTTCGAGGTCGGTCTCGGCGGTATAGAAGACCGTGATCTCGACCGCGAGGTCCTGAATTCCGCCCCGGAGCATCTCGAGGACCGACTGGCTCAGCTTGTTGAGCGAGGCGGCGTCGTAGAGCCAGATGGCGACCCGTTGGCGCCGCCGCTGCGACAGGAACGTATTGAGAAACGGGGTCAGTACCTTGGACGCATCGTGGCGGCCGCTCACCCCGTCCTCGTAGTGCCCGATTCGGACCAGGCGCGGGTCCTCGAGCGCGTCGAGGCGCCCCAGCGGCACGTACGAGGCGATCTCGTCGCTGTCGGGCACGCGCGGGTCGTTGATGATGTAGTGCGTAATCAGGCTGGGCACCGGCAGGGGCAGGCGCCCTTTCTCCTTCAGGTAGTAGACCGCCCGCTCGACGATGTCGACCGCGCTGCTGCCTGAGATCTCCGCATCGGCCTGGATGTTGGTCACGAGCAGCTTCATCGCCGTCAGGTTCGACGCAATCGCGCGGCTCAAGTCCTTGGTCAGGTAGGACGGGAACAGGCTCGAGTGCTGCGTACCTGGCGCGTAGATAATCAGATTCGCGTCGCCGATGCGATCGCGCAACCGCGGATTGAGCGGCAATGCCGTCGACCGCTCCTCGAGCCATCGGATGCACTGCTCGCGCGGCAGCCCGGCGAGGCGTATGCGGTCTTCTTCGGTCAGCGGCCGGTCGATGAGAAACACTTCCGAAATGCGATTCCGTTGCTTCGCATCGACGATCTCCGCTTCGCTGACGAGAATGCCCCGATCGACCTCCATGGCCACGAGGAAGGCGTTGCTGCCGTCGGTGACGTTCTCCACGAGACCGGGACGCAGCCCCAGCAGGCCGCAGTAGTCGTCAACGGCGTTGTTGAAACGCCGCCCGCTCAGCAGATAGGAGCCGGCAAACACGAGATTGCCGATCGCGCAGTCCGAAAACTCGAACGCGCGGCCCGTCTCGAGCTCGTGACGCACGGCGTCGATGCGCGCGCGGACCTGCGGGCCGCTTGCGGCCGCCACCGCCTCGAGGGCCTGGAGCCCTTGTGCGCGGGAACAGGGATTCGGCAGCCTCGTGTCGATGGTGCCGATGAGGCTCTCGGGGCAGGCACGAAGCTGCTGCGCGACCCGTGAGGCGTTCTTGCGAAAATCCGATGGCCCGAGGCTGTCGCCGAGAAACCGGCGGACCTCACCGGTGGACGCGCCGTCATCGTAGCCGTTGATCGCGATGGTCAACGCAATGTCGGCGCGGCCGATGAGCTGTTGTGAGAGGACGCCGGACCCGCGGCCGCCCGAGAAGAGCACGACGTTTACGTGTTTCGCGTCCACTAGACGCTCAGTGAATGCGAACGCGCCTCTCCCTGCGAGGATTCGCGCACTTCCCTGATGACGTAGGTCGGCTTGTCCTGCGATTCGTGATACGTCCGCGACATGATCTCCGCCAGCAGCCCCATGGTGAGGAGCTGAATCCCCGAAAAAATCAGCAGGACGGCGAGCAGCAGCAGCGGACGATTCCCGATCGATTCATGCCCGAACAGCCGTTCGTAGGAGAGGTAGGCCGCGAGGGCAAACCCCAGCAGCCCCATCGGCACGCCGATGAGCCCGAACATCTGCAGGGGGCGCGTCGAGTAGCTGAGTAGAAACTTGACGGTCAGCAGATCCAGGACCACGCGAAACGTTCTCGAGAGGCCGTACTTGGACAGGCCGTGCTGGCGCGCGCGATGATTCACCACGACCTCGGCGATCTTCACGCCCATCTCGCTCGCAATCGCCGGCAGGAACCGGTGCATCTCGCCGTAGAGCTTGATCGGCTTGACGACGTCAGATCGAAAGACCTTCAGGGAGCATCCGTAGTCGTGCAGCTTCACGCCGGTGGACCATGAGATCAGCTTGTTGGCCATTTCCGACGGCAGGCGGCGCGTCAGCCACGCATCCTTGCGCTGTTTTCGCCAGCCGCAGACGATGTCGTAGCCCTCCTCGATGCGGCGGATCATGTCGGGTAGATCGCGCGGGTCGTTCTGCAGATCGCCGTCGGATGTCGCGATGATGCGCCCGCGGGCATGCCGGAATCCCGCAGCGAACGCCGCCGTCTGGCCAAAGTTTCTGCGGAACTGGATGATGCGCCATCGGGGATCGCGCTGCTGGCACTGCGCGAGGCGATCGAAGCTGTCGTCCGTGCTGCCGTCATCGACCGCAACGACTTCGTAGCTCCGCCCCCACCGTTCGAGCGCCTCCGTCAGTTCGACGTAGAGAGCTTCGATATTCGGCGATTCGTTGCGGATGGGAATGACGACCGAGAGCTCAGGGTTCATGAACGAAGTCGCTATTATACAGGCACTTACGTTTAGCCGGTCGGCGTCGAACCGCTGCGACGCGTCCAGAAGTAATACCCGACCGCGCCAACAAGGACCAGGCCGCCGAGGGCGAGCCCGACCATCCTTCCATTCTCGTGAATGTAGTCGAGCGCCTGCTTGCCGTACATCACGGCCAGAATGCCCTCGCCAAAGTATCGGACGCCACGGCCGACGCAGATGGCCCAGATGAACGTGGTCAGGGGAATCTTGGCCACGCCGCCCATGAGCACGAAAATCTTGAACGGCGCCGGAGGCGGCAGCAGCGCGGGGACGATCAGCGCCAGAGCGCCGTACTTTCGCATCAGTTCGGACGCGCGCTCGACGTTGCCGCCGCTGAACCGCTTGCGCAGCAAACGCTCGCCTCCCTTGCGGCCGACGAAATACAGGGCCAGGCAACCGGCCACCGACCCGAGCGTGGCCATCGACGCGTACAGAATCATCCGCTCGGGATGGTTCACGACGGCCAGGACGATGAGCAGGTCGTTGACCTCGGGAAACGAAAGGAATGAGGAGTCGAGGAAGGCGATAATGAACAGCCCGGGGGCGCCGATGCTGAGCGCGAAGGCTTCAATCCATGCTGTGATTCGGGCCATTTTTCAGTATTCTAATCGCGAAGTGACCGATCGTTTCCCCAAACTGCTGTCGGCCGTCGGCCTGGTGACTGGCATCGCGGCGGCGCTCTTCTACTATCGACAGGGACTCACGCTGAGCCACTACGATGCCAAGGCGCATCTGGTCGTGGCACGAAGGGTGCTCGACAGCCTGACGCCGGAGTATTCGCAGATCGGCGCCGTCTGGCTGCCGCTTCCCCATCTGCTCAACCTGCTGCCCGTTCAGATCGACACGTTCTATCGCACGGGCGCATCAGCTGTGGCGATCTCCGTGCTGTCGTTTGCGGTGGCCTGTTACGCGGCCGCGTATCTCGTCCAGCGCGTGACGGGATCGAGCCTGGCGGCGCTCCTCAGCGTCCTCATCGTGGCGACCGATCCCGACGTCCTCTACCTGCAATCGACGCCGATGACGGAGCCGCTGCTGTTCGGCCTCACGCTGCTGGGCATCAGCTTCGTGTACGACTGGGTAGAGGTAGAGATTGCCCGGGCGGGCCTGCCCGCCGTCGCGCGTGCTGGCGCCAGTCGAGCACGCGCGAAGGCGGGATGGATGCTCGTCGCCGCGTGCCTGACGCGGTACGAGGCGTGGTTCGTGACGGCCGCGGTCCTGGCGCTCGCGGCGATGGCGTTATGGCGTGCAGGCCGATCCGTGGCGGACGCACTGACGGCGACCGCTCAACTCGCGGTCTATCCCCTTCTTGCGATCCTCGGCTTCTTCTTCCACAGCTGGTTCACGATTGGCGAGTGGTTTGTCACGGGCGGTTTCTTCGTACCGGACAACATCGCGTATGGCCATCCATACAGCGCCTTCATGGCCGTCGTCTACGGATTGCGGTTGCTGGCGGGCACGCCCTTTGTCGCGATCGCGCTCGCCGGTGCGATCGCACTACTCTGGCGCGGCTTCTCGAAGCCCGAGCGTTCGGCGTCTCTTGTCGTGCTAGCCCTGGCGGCGTTCATGGTGCTGCCCGCGTATGCCTTTTATCGAGGGCATCCGTTCCGCATGCGCTACATGGTCGCGCCCTCGGTGGGCGTCTCCGTGTTTGTGGGCATCGCGATCGGGATGCTTCGCGGATGGCGGCGGCAGCTGGCCGCGATTGCCGCGGCGGTCTGGCTGGCCGCCACGGTTCGTCCGCTCGACGCGCAGGCCCCGATGGTACAGGAAGCCCAATGGGACGTGCCCTTCAGCGAGGAACGGAGGCATGTGACTGCCTGCCTGATGCGCGAGTATCGGGGTGAGCGGATTCTCGCAAGCATGGGATCGCTTGCGCACTACATGCAGGAGTTGTCGCACGCCGGCATCAACATCCGCGACTTTGTGCACGAAGGCAACCTGCCCTACTGGCACGAAGCCATCGCGCTGCCGAAAGGGCACGTCGGCTGGATTCTCGTGGAGGAGCGCGCTGAAGGCGGCGATCTGCTGGCCGCCCGCACGCGCGAATCCTCCGAGTTCCTCAGCGGATTCAGGCGTGTCTGTGCTGACGGCGGCGTGACGCTGTACAAAGCCGACTAGATTCTGGATTTCACAAACCGGTCCGTGATTGTCAGCATCTCGTCGTGGATCTTGCCGTTGGTGGCCAGCAGCTGGGGCCGCCGGGAGGAGAACGTTCCACCGGCGAAATCGGTCACACGTCCGCCCGCTTCTTCGACCAGGATCGTGCCGGCGGCGATGTCCCAGGGTTTGAGATCCTGCTCCCAGAACCCGTCCATCCGGCCGGACGCGATGTAACAGAGGTCGAGCGCGGCGGATCCCAGCCGCCGCACCGCGCGGGCCTGGCCGACGAACTCGCCGAAGAGCCCGACAATTTCGGAAATGCGGCTGTGAATGTCGTACGGAAATCCGGTGACGAGCATCGAGTCGACCAGCGTCGATGCCTCGGAGACGCGGATCGGCTTTCCGTTGAGAAAGGCGCCGCCGCCCCGCTCCGCGACGAACAGCTCCTTGCGTGTCGGGTCGTACACGGCGCCGATCTCCCCCTTGCCGTCGATCTCCAGCGCGAGCGACGAGCAGAAGATCGGCAGGCCATGCGCGTAGTTGCTCGTGCCGTCGATCGGATCGAACACCCAGCAGTGAGACGCGCCGCGCGTGTCCGCGTCCTCGCCGAACTCTTCCGCCAGAATGGTGTGGTCGGGAAAGCGCTCCGCGATCATCTGGCGGAACATCGTTTCGACAGCGATATCCGCTTCGGTCACCAGATCGATCGCGCCCTTGTGGGAGACCTGAAATCCGCTTTCGATAAAGCCCATCTGGATGTCGCCGGCCTTGATGACGGCCTCGATCGCGGTGGAGAGAAACAGCGGATTCTTCGCCATGCTAGCTGGCGCGGATGTGCTTTCGCATCCGCACCTCCGTCCCCCCCTCGTGGGACCGCGCTATTGATACCTCGTCCATGAACTGTTTGATGAGAAAAATGCCTCGACCGCTCGATCGAAGGACGTTCTCCGCCGCCAGCGGGTCGTTGATCTGCTCCGGGTCGAATCCCGGGCCCTGGTCGCGCACGCACACGATCAAATCCGCGGGCGCCGACTCGGGCGTCGCGGTGAAATCGATGAACACGAGCTTGGTCGGATCGCTCTTGTTGCCGTGGATGATGGCGTTGATCACGGTCTCACGAACGGCCATGCTCGTCCAGTGCAGCGACTCTTCGTCCAGGCCGACCCGCCGCGCCACGTGCTCGGCGACCGCCTGAACCAGATCCAGCGCGTCTATCGTGCTGTGAATTTCGAGATGCACATCCTGGAAGCCGCAGGGCATCGTATTCGACGTAGTATAGTCTCCCGATGGCTTCAATCGCCGCGACGACGGTGAGGCCTGCTCGTCGCGTCAGGGGGACGGTCGGGCTCGCCGGTGACAAGTCTATTTCCCATCGCTACGCGCTGCTCGGCGCCCTTGCGGTCGGGCGCACCCTCATCGACCAGTTCTCTCTGGGCGCGGACTGCGCCGCCACCCTCGACTGCCTGATGAACGCCGGTGTGGAGATTACGAAGACCCGCTCCCCCGAGCGCGGACTGACCGTGGAAATCTCCGGCCGCGGGCTTCGCGGGCTCCGGCCTCCCGCGGCGCCGTTCGATGCCCAGAACTCCGGAACGACCATGCGCCTGCTCTCGGGTGTGCTCGCCGCGCATCCCTTCACCTCGGTGCTCAAGGGCGACGCGTCGCTCACGAAGCGCCCGATGGGCAGGGTCATTCTTCCGCTCGAACAGATGGGTGCGCGCATCGAAGCGCACGGCGGGAAACCACCGCTGACCATTCACGGCGGGCCGCTGACGGGCATCCGCTACCGCACGGAGGTGCCGAGCGCGCAGGTCAAGAGCGCCATCCTGCTCGCGGGCCTGCAGGGGGACGGCACCACCGTCGTGGAGGAAGAGGCGGCCACGCGTAACCACACCGAGCTGGCGTTGCGGGCATTCGGCGCCACGGTGACCGTTGAGGGAAATACCGTGGCACTGGCAGCGGGCCAGTCCCTGCGCGGCGGCGAGTTCGTCGTCCCCGGGGACATTTCGTCAGCCGCGTTCTGGCTGGCCGCCGGCGCGGCGGTGCCCGGATCCGACGTCGAGATCCACAATGTCGGCCTCAATCCCACCCGGACGGCGCTGCTCAACGTGCTCCGGCGGGCCGGTGCCACGATAGACGAGCAGATCGAGCGCGAGGCTGGTGGCGAGCCCTCGGGAACCGTGCGTGTTCGGTATGGGCAGCCTCGAGCGTTAACTCTAGGGGCGGAGGACGTTCCTTACCTGATTGATGAAATACCGGCGCTGGCCGCCTGGGCGGCCCACGGCGGGGAGCTGCACGTCACCGGCGCGGGCGAGTTGCGCGTCAAGGAAAGCGACCGGATCAGCGCGCTCGTACGGGGATTCCGGGCGCTGGGAGCGGATATCGACGAGTTCACGGACGGATTTCACTTGCGCGGGTCGCGCCGGCTCACGGGCGGACACGCGGATGCGGCCGGCGATCACCGGCTCGCGATGGCGTTCGCGATTGCCGCGCTGGGAGCGGACGCGCCATCGGTGATCAGCGGAGCCGACTCGGTGGCCATCTCCTACCCGGAGTTCTTCACGACGCTCGAAGCGCTCTGCGACCCTTCGTGAAGACGGACAAGATTTATCTCGTCGGGTTCATGGCTGCGGGCAAGACCACGCTGGCGCAGGCGCTCGGGCGGCGGCTCGGGTGGCGTGCAGAAGACGTGGACGCGCTGATTGAGGCGCGCGAACGGCGTACAGTCGCCGAGATCTTCGCCCGTGACGGCGAGCCGTACTTCCGCTCCGTCGAGCGGCAGGTGATCTGGTCCCTGCTGCCAGAGCGCCATGCCGTGATCGCCACGGGCGGCGGCACGTTCATCGACCCGGAGAATCGCGCGGCCATCAATGCCGATGGCCTATCTGTCTGGATTGACGTGCCCTTTGAGGTGCTCTTGAACCGAATACCGGCAGACGGCCGGCGGCCGATGGCCAACGATCGCGTCCAGATGGCGCTGCTCTACGAGAGCCGCCGTCTCGCCTACCAGCAGGCGCAGTTGCGCCTCGATGCCTCGCGCGCGCGTGCGGAAGATCTGGTCGAACAACTCGTCGAGCAGCTCGAATAACGATGGTCTATCTGGTTCTCAGCGACATCCACAGCAACCTGGAAGCGCTCGACGCGGTGCTCAAGGCCGCCACCGCGCAGAAGTACGACGCCGTGCTCGTGCTCGGCGATCTCGTGGGCTACGGCGCCGATCCCAACGCCGTCGTCGATCGGGTGCGCGCGCTCAACCCGGTGGCGTCGGTGCGAGGCAACCACGACAAGGTCGCGGCCGGGCTCGACACGGCGGACGATTTCAACCCGATGGCGAAAGCCGCCGCCAACTGGACGCGCGAGGCGCTGACGCCGGCGACGCTCGAGTACCTGCGCGACCTGCCGATGGGCCCGAAGATCGTGGACGCCGATATCGAAATTTGCCACGGCTCCCCGCTCGACGAAGATCTCTACGTGGTCGCCGATCTCGATGCGGCGCGGTCCATTGCCGTGGCAAGGCGCCCCCTCTGCCTCTTCGGGCACACACACGTCGCGCTCAGCGGACGGATGGACGCGCAGCGGAGGCTGGAGATCGAAACACCGGAGGGACATCCGGAGTTTCCGACGCCGCTGGAAGCCGATGTGAAATATCTGATCAATCCAGGGTCGGTGGGACAACCGCGCGACGGCGACGCGCGGGCGGCGTATGCCATCGCGGATATGGAACGCCGGGTCGTGACGCAGTATCGCGTGGCGTATCCGATCGACGTGGCGCAGAAGAAGATCCTTGACGCGGGATTACCGCCGACGCTGGCGTACCGACTTGGCATGGGGCGCTAGCGTGAGGCGCGCCGTTCTCTCTTCTTCATCTCCATGGCAAACGCGTCTTGCGCGGCGCGGGAGCCGAGAATCCAGCCGAGCACGATTCCCACGAACAGCACCACGGGAATGAAAATGAAGTGCGCCGACGTCATATTCGCGAAATTCATGGCCGTTTTTTTGCGAGCTGCGCGGCGAGCGTGTTGAGGTCCTGCTCCACCTGTCCGAGCTTCCGCCACATCACCCAGCCATAGGCCACGAACGCCAGCCACACGAAGGCGTAGGCGGCAATCACCAGCGGTGCGGATGGCAGTTGCTCGCTGGCCGGAATTTCCGTCACCGGCTGGAATTCGGACTGCCCCGGCTGCGCCAGCAGCGCCGCGTTCATCAGCAGGAAGAGACTCAGATGGATTATTTTCATTCGTCGCTCTCGAGATAAAGCCGATCCAGCATCGCGCGCTGCTGTTCGACGCTCATGCGCAGCATCATCAGCGCAATGTACATCAGCAGGAAGCCCGCGAACGAGTACCAGAGCGCGAGCGCAAAATCGACCGGAAGCGTCGGCACGACCGACGTCAGCGGATGGATGGTGCGCCAGATGTTGACCGACAGGTAGACGAAGGGCGCGGTCGCCATGCCGAACAAGGCAAGCCCCGCCGCCAGGATTTCGGAGCCGGCGCCGCCGTAGCGCCTGAGCAGCAGATACGACACGAAGACCATCCACATCAGGAGCGACATGGTCAGCCGCGCGTCCCACACCCACCACACACCCCAGGCCTTGCGCGCCCATAGTGGCCCGGTCACCATGGCCATCGCACCGTAGAGCACCGTCAGCTCGGCCGCGGCGTACGCCATCCAGTCCAGCGCAGGCCGCTTCTTCACAAGAAACATCGCGCTCACGATGCCGCAGAAGATCGCCGACAGCAGCATCAGCATGGCCGGCGGCATGTGGAAGTAGAAAATCTTCTGCACGAGCCCCATCGTCGATTCGTAGCGGGCGCGCGCGATCACGAGCGGCGCCGTCATGAAGAGGACGCCGGCGATCGCCAGAAGAGGAAAAGCAGCTTTGCGCATGGTTACCAGGTCATCACTATTCAGTCATGAGCGCTTCGAACGTCCAGAGCGACAGCGTCACAAATACTACGTCAAAGGCCAGGAGCAGCGTCACCCACAGGCGCGCCATGTCGAGCTGCGGCTCCAGGGCCAGCAGCGCGCTCGTGCCGCGCACCCCCGCGATCATCACCGGGATTGTGACCGGATACAACAGGATCGGCAAGAGCACGTCGCGGCTGCGCGCGCGCGCCAGCATGGCAGCGAACAGCGTGCCGACGCTGGCGAAACCGACCGTGCCGAGCACGAGCAGCGCAGCCATCAGCAGGAAGTGATCGAAGAGCTTCGCCTGAAACAGAAGGGCGACCAGCGGTACGACCACGATCTCTGTGGCGATGAGGAGGGAGACGATGCCGACGAGCTTTCCCACGTAGACGGCGGCCCGCGAGCCGGGGGCCAGCAGCAGCGCGCGCAGCGTGTCGCCGTACCGCTCGCGCTCGAACGTGCGGCCGAGCGCCAGCGTGCCCGAGAAGGCAATGGCGATCCACAGAATGCCGGCGGCCGCATCACCGAGCGCCTTTCCGTCACCCCCCTCCCCCACGAACGAGACGGAGAAGACGACGACGCACGACAAGGCGAAAAACACCGTGGTATTGATGAGCTCGCGGCTGCGCGCTTCGATCGCGATGTCTTTTCGGGCCACGATCCAGACGACACGCCAGAACGTGCTCATGACGTGATCCCCGCCCTGAGCCGATCCTGATACCGTTGGCGCAAGCCGTGCACCTCCGGCTCGGTCCCCGAGACCCGCCCGTCCTGCAGGATGACCGCCCGATCGAGCACCGTCTCCGCGACATCCAGATCGTGTGTCGCGAGCAGGGTGATGCAGCCGGCGGAGCGCAGCTCTCGCAGGCGCGCAATCAACGCGTAGGTGGACGCATCGTCCAGCCCCGTGAAGGGCTCGTCGAGCAGCAGCAGCCGCGGGCCGTGCAGCAGCGCGCGCTCGAGCGCAAGCCGCTGGCGCATGCCGCGCGAGAAACCGGACACGAGATCGGCGCTGCGATCGCCGAGGCGCGCACGCTCGAGGGCCGCGCCGGCCACCGTCTCGGCGTCGGCCACCCCGTACAGCCGGCCGAAGAACACCAGGTTCTCAAAGGCGGTGAGCTCGGAATAGAGATGCAGATCGTGCGAGAGCACGCCGATCGTCGAGCGAAGGACAGACCCGGCATCCCTGGCCGTGCGGCCGCCATAGCGGACCTCGCCCGCCGAGGCCGTCGCCAGTGTCGATATGATCGCCAGCAATGTGGACTTGCCCGCGCCGTTCGGCCCGAGCAGGCCGACGATCTCGCCCGCGCGGCAATCGAACGTCACGCGCGACAGCGCGCGGCGGCGCCCGAAATTGCGGCTGAGGTCTGTGATGGAAACGTCGAGGAAGTCGACGCTCACGCCGCGGCGCCCTGGCCGCCCTGGGCGTCCAGATCGCGATAGACGCGCTCGAGCTGACCCATGAGCGCGGTGCGGCGGTCGCTGTAGCGTGCCATATCGATGCTGCCCGCCCGCTTCTGCTGCTCGAGGCGCACAAGATCGGCAAGAAGTTTCTCGCGCTTGCTGCCCAGTTGCTTCGCGCGCCCGGCGTTGGCGCCCGACGACGGCCTCCGCATGGCCGCCCAGCACCCGCCGCCGATCATGAGGGCTGCCAGGGCAAGCGCAAGCCTGCGCGGGACGGCGCTCTTGTGAGGCAGTCCCGAAATATTCAACGTCAGCACGCCTCCTGCCGGAATGGGAGGGCCCTGCGCGAGGATGTAGCGCTCACCCTCGAAGTCGCGCTCCTGCACGTTCGGCAGTTGCGGCGACGCGATGCTCAGGCCGCCGATCTGCTTCATGAGCACCGCGAGACCGGGCACGGGCAGCGGCAGCGTCTGCTGAATGGCGACCTCGCCCGTGTCAAACGGCATGCGGTACGCCACCTGCACCTCGGTTTGCCCTGGGGCGAACGGGCCGGTGACGGTGACGCGGTCGCCCCGGACGATCGCCTGCGGCGCCCCGCCCAGGATCGTCGCCGTCTGCGCGCCGGTCGGCATATCCATGAACAGGGCTGAGGGCGGATTGACCGGCGCGCGAGCGCTGTTCTGAATATCGAGGATGTAGTAGATCTGGAGCGACCCGTCTCCCGGATCGATGATGATCCGGGTCTGTTCGCCGAGCACGACGTTGCCGGCCACGGGCTGAAAGACCGGCGGTGGCGCTGCGCCCCCCTTGAGCGTCGCCACCAGCATCACGCGGATGCCGCCGTCGCCGGGCCACGGAAAATCCTGGGACTCGAGGCGCTCGCCGTCCACGACGGCCACGGCCTTGACGCTTGTCCCCGTGGAGACACCGCTGAATTCCGCGCGCCCGTTCTCGTCGGTCTTGACGGTAAGAACTTTTCCGCCCGCGTGCATCTCGACGGGATGGCCCAGGATGTTATTCGAGAGCTGTCCGCGAATCAGTCGAACGGACACGTGCCCTGTCGGAAGATCCGTGACCGCCCGCGGAATGCCGGACATCTGTTTGGGATCCGGCATCTGGAGCTGTGCGAAGGCAGGGGTGGCGAGACATAAAAGGAAGAAGGAAAAAGGAAGAAGGCACGCGAGTACCAAGGCGAGCAGGTTCGAGCCGCACGACTTGCAGAATCGCGCGTCGGCGTCGTTCAGGGTCGCACACGATGGGCACGAGCCAGGGCTGAAGTCCTGGGCCGCCGGGGCCGTCCCCGCCTTCACAAGCCGGCTCGCCAGCTCCCGCTCGATAATCTCTCGATAGCCGCTCCCCGACTTATCGAGCTGATCGAGCAGCCGCACGGCGCGGGATCGCAGCCGCCCGGCCATCTCCTCGTAGTCCCCCTCGGCCACTTTTCCCATCGCGCGATCGAACTCGAGCTCCTTGATAGATCGCAGCACCATGTTCTTCTCGCGCTCGATGGCCGCGCGCGTGTGGCCACCGACCATCTCGGGCTCCCGCGTCTCGCCCGTGACGAGCGGGCGCAGCGCGTTCAGCGACGCCAGTCCCACGAGGGCTGCCGCAAAGATGCCGAGGCAGACGAAGATCAGGTTCTCTGCGCTGGTGCCGCGAATGATGAACACGGCGACGGTCGCGCAGATGAGCGCGCCGAGCGTGAAGAATTGCCACGGCCGCAGCTGGTCGGACGTCTGGGGCGTTGGAGACAAAGGATTAGTCGAGGTTTTCGAGTTCGCGGTCGAGGCGAGCCTGGAGCTCCGCATCGCCGGCGGACGCACTGGCAGGCGCCGGAGCCGCATCGAGCACCGGCGGGCGGTGCGACCATTTTCTGACGACGAACACGCCGGCGAGCGCCCCGATGCCGCCGAACGCATACGGAAACAGCCACCCTAGGCGGTTGAAACCCTGATTCAGCGGCTCGATCAGGATGTCCTGCCCGCCAAAGTCCTTCACGAACGTGGCGATGACGGCATCGTGGTCCTTCCCCTCGGCCATCAACGTGCGAATCTTTTCGGAC
>Ga0163150_10005643_pt1 | contig 15846 bp, 13 predicted proteins | sample OliLakLV19P2IB_FD_148628 | JGI IMG/M metagenome (GOLD analysis project Ga0163150, IMG submission 148628) | Freshwater microbial mat bacterial communities from Lake Vanda, McMurdo Dry Valleys, Antarctica - Oligotrophic Lake LV.19.P2.IB | ecosystem: Environmental > Aquatic > Freshwater > Lake >...
GTGAAAGCGTCGGGGTTGTGGTCGCGGCCCAGTGAACCCTGGCTGCAAGGCATCCGGCCAAACTCGGTCGTCCAGTGCACGATCGTGTCCTCCAGCAAGCCTTGCTGTTTCAAATCCTGGATCAGCGCCGCCGCGCCGCGGGCCATCCCGCGTCCAAGCGGCCAGTGATCCCGCTTGAGGTCTTCGTGACTGTCCCAGTTCCGCCGGGGAAAACCGTTGTCCGCACCCGACCAAATCTGTACAAACCGGACGCCCCGCTCCAGCAACCGTCGTGCAACCAGACAGTTCAAACCGAACATCCGCGTCTCGGCCCCTTCGTTCATCGGCCCGTCCCACTCGCTGTCCGGCGCGTCTATTCCATACAGTTTTCGGATGTGGGCAGGTTCCTGCGAAATGTCGAGCGCGTCGGTGGCCGACAATTGCAGACTGGCCGCCAGTTCATACGACTGGATCCGCGCCAGCAATCGCGAGTCGCCAGGGTTTCGGTCCAGATGCATCCGGTTCAAACGGTCCAGCGCGGCCAGCATCGCCGACTGATCCTTGCCGGTTTGCTCATCCAGCTGACCGGCCCCGGCGGGAAACAAATCCTGAATCGGCGCCGCCGCCCCGGGACGGATCATGGTCCCGGCATGCGAAGCGGGGAGAAAACCGGCTCCCCAGTTTTTCGGTCCGTTCGGTGCATAGCCACGCGAGTCGGGCAACACGACAAACGTCGGAAGATTATCGTTCATCGAACCCAGCCCATACGAGGCCCACGCTCCCGCCGACGGAAAACCGGGGAGCACAAAACCGGTCGCCTGCATAAACGTCGCTGGTCCATGCACATTCGACTTGCTGGTCATGTTGTGAATGAAAGCCATCTCATCGACGCACGCACCCAGCGGTTCGACGCAATCGTTCATCCACTTGCCCGACTGGCCGTACTGTTTCCACCCCCATGGAGACTGCATCGTCGTCCCCGGCGTGGACTGAAACAATTCGACTTTCCCGCCAGTCCCTGGGTCCCATGGGCGACCATGTTTGTCGGCAAGTATTGGTTTGTAATCGAACGTGTCGCACTGGCTGGCCGCACCCGACATAAACAGCTGCACCACACGTTTGGCTTTTGCCGGGTGATGCAATTTCGGTGTGTCAGTCCGTTCGTCGGCCCGTGCCTCCGAACCCAACATCTGGCCCAGTGCCAACGAAGACAGGCTGGCCGACTGCCACAGGAAATGCCGGCGCGACAATTGCCGCCGGACATCGTCTGCATCGGTTGTTGGATTCGTAAAGGTCATGGTTGTTTCAGAAAGCAGTTCCAACGCATTGGCAATCCATAAAAATATGTATTGTGACGATCGATCATGTAGCGGAGCAGCGCGAGCTGCCCGGTTTCGCGCCTGTCTTGCACTATCACCGGACGGCTCGCGCCCTTCCGCTACGCTTCAATCTACAAATACAAATTCGTTGCTGTTAAACAATGTTCGACATACCGCGATCAAACCGGAACTGTCTGCCAACTCGACCAGCAATTGCTGTTCCTCCGGATTGGGATCGCGGCTCCAGACCTGGCGGGCGGCCAGGCGAACCTGTATTTCCACAACCGGCGTATTTGTCTGCAAGCCATCGGCGAACTGCCCGGCCAGATGCAATGCCAGGCGGTTGTTCATTAGTGCCAGGGCCTGAAGGGCCGTGGTCGATTCGTTTCGCATGTCGGTAATCTGCGATGGGTCGGCGCAATCGAGCGATTCAAAAAAAGGCTGCGGCACACTCCGGACAATAAACCGGTAAATGCTGCGGCGATACAGCGACGGGTCGTCCAGATCGATTTGATCGTAATCGAATCGTGGCGAGTGGTCGTCGGTCAGTTCAAACGGGCGGTAACCAGGCCCGTACATTTTTGAATCGAGTTGCCCCGCCGCGACCAGCATCGCGTCGCGAATCTGTTCGACGTCCATCCGCCGGCGATTCATTCGCCACAAATACTGGTTGCCGGCATCAATGGCGGATTTGCCTTCATCGTGCGCCGAAGATTGCCGGTAAGTGGCACTGGTAACCATCAGGTGGTGCAGCTGTTTCAGGCTCCCTCCTGAATCGCGAAAGCGGATTGCCATCCAGTCGAGCAATTCCGGATGCGAAGGACGACTCCCCATCCGCCCAAAATCGTTCGAAGTCGCGACCAGTCCAGTTCCGAAATGATGCTGCCAGACACGATTCACGATCGACCGCCAGGTCAGCGGATTTTCGTGATCCGTTGTCCAGTCGGCCAGTGCAACGCGCCGGACACCCTCGGAATCCGCAGGCAATTCAAAATGATGTTGAAGGTGGCCGAGTGCGGCGATCGCTCCGGGCGCCACCGCCCCCAAGTCAACCTGCGGGCTGGATTCCATTCCGCGATCCAGCACAAAAACATCTCTCGGTTTTCCACCCGTCGGATGAAAGCTCCCTTCGGCGGCGAAATCCGTTGCGGCACAATAGGTCATCCCCTGATTGGTTGCTTCCCGAAGCTTCACTTCGGCAATTTCCAGCGTGGCCTTTGCGTCCGCGATTCGCGTTCGAATGGCTATGCGGATGGGTTCTCGCAGCACATCCTGTTCGGCAACCAACTCACGAATGGAGGCCTGGTGTTTTGCCCAATCAACCAACGATTTTGCAACTCCTCCGGTCACGGCCAGACGATTCCGGCTGGTCTGTCCGTCCACCAGATAATTCTCATGCCAGCGTCCCGAATTGATCGAGTCGGAGGCGGTGACGGTGGCACCGGTTGAAACCAATGCGGACTTGTGGAACGCCTGGATTTCGCCCAACGCCAAAGCGTACTGGTTGTCGGTCGGCGAGCGGGTGGCCAACCGGTTGGCGGTCAGGCGAATTTCGGTCCACGGTCCCGGATGTTCGTTGCCAAAAACCAAAAACTGGTCGCCCGGGTTTGGGAAATCCTGATCCTGCCAGTCGGCAATGCTTTTCGAATTCCCGTTGGCATCAAACAGTTCCAGTATCCATCGCACCGGAAACGCAAATCCCGGTGTATCCGGAAAATCGACCGGTCGCGCGGGGATGATGGTGACGAACTCGATTTCGGACGGCGCAGCAAGTTGCACCGACACGGTTTTGATTGTTTCTGCCGAGGTCGCAAACTGGCTGTGATAGCCATTGGTGGTCGAACGGGTTTTTTCGATGGGTGTGGGCAAAAGCGCGCACTGTTCCCGAAGCGATGTGAGTTTCTCGTTCAATGGGCCTTCAGAACTGTTCAATTCCAAAACCAGATCCTGTTCAGCGCTATCGAAAACTTTTTCCAGCTGTGTCTTGCTTTCGGTCAGCACTTCCAGCGCTTCCCGGTCCGCCGGTTCCAGTGGAATGTTCCGCTGGGCCCGGTCGATTCCGGCGAACACGGCCTGCAACCGGTAATAATCTTCCTGGGTCACCGGATCGAATTTGTGATCATGGCAGCGTGCACACTGGGCGGTGGTGCTGGTAAAGGCGTTCATCACCGTCGCGACCATGTCGTCGCGATCGAGGTTGCGGATCCGTTTCTTCTCCAGCGTGTTGTCGGCGACTTCGATTTGCCCAACCCAGTCGAAGGGCCCGGCCACAATCATCCCGGTGGCAATAATGGCATCGCGGTCATTGGGATGCAGAACGTCACCGGCAATTTGCAGTCGGACAAATTCCTTATAGGGCATGTCGGAATTCAAACTGCGAATGACCCAGTCACGATAACGCCAGGCAGTTGGCCGCAGTTTGTCTTTGTCGAAACCGTGGGTGTCGCCGTAATGAACCAGGTCCAACCAATGCCGGGCCCATCGTTCACCGTATTGGGGGCTGGTCAATAACTGGTCAACGATCTGTCCGTAGTGTTCATCGGAGGGGTCCGCCGCAAACGACTCGATCGTCTCAGGCGTGGGCGGCAGACCGGTCAGATCAAAATACAACCGGCGAATCAAGGTTACGGGATCAGCCGGCGGGGAATGGCTGAGTTCTTTTTCCTGCAACCGTTCCAATACGAACGCATCGATTTCGTTTCGGATCCATTTTCCCGGGTCGGCCGGCTTGGGGACCGGCACAGGTTCCAGTGACCGAAGCGACCACCAGTCGGTCGTCACATTGTTGCCGGGTTGAAGAGCGAATCCCTCGGGCCAATGAGCCCCCTGATCAATCCATTTCCGGAGCGTTTCAATTTGTGGGCCGGTCAGTGCCGTTCGCTGTTTGGGCATGGCCGCGTTCCCAAACCCGTCGGGCTCAACCAGCTCAATCAGATCGCTATCGACTGCCCTTCCCGGGTGCACGATGTCGTCCAATCGTGCCGATGCCCGGTTTTGGAACGAGATCCCCCCGCTGTCTTCGCCGTCGTGATGGCAGTCCAGGCATCGCCGTTTGAGAATCGGGGCGACTTCGGTTTCGAAAAAAGAAGCCGGCTCCTGGCCTGTCGAAATGTTGCCGCCGATTGCGACCAACAACCCAATCACTGCCGAAACGAGGCTGGGGAGCACATCCTGCAGTTTCCAATCACCCTGGCGAACCAGCATATCGACGCCCAATCTTGCAGAATTTCAGTCCCCGAATGTTCACCATCCTATCCTGACGGACCGGTCAGGAAAAACCCCTACAATTATCCGGCAACCAATCGGCGAACAATGGCCGGACTGTGATGCCGGAGTGGTTTATCCAAATGTTCGGCATCGTTTTTCTGGCCGGAATTTGTGGCACTGCCATTTTCAATCGTCAGTGGTGGCTGATGGCAGAAGCGGCGGGAGTGGCCTTTGCGATGATTGGTGTTCGATCCCTGTTGCGTTCGACAGGCGGGGAGTTGGGAAAGAGCAAGTTTATGAAGAACGATCGTTAGTTGCCGAACGCCTTGAGCGAACCGGTGGCACCAGGGGAGGGGAGTGTCATCACGACGGAGCGTGATGAGTACATTGTTAACCAATCCGGTTGATTGATTCTCCTGATTCCAGTGACTCCAGCTGGCCCATCAGAATCTGTGCGTCGGAGTGGGCCCGTTCGATCCAGATTGCGGCGAGTGATTTGGGCAGGCCGTTGGCGTCAAAGGTACCGCGGTCGATGCAGGCCAGGATCCCATCGACGATGCGGCGGTTCAGCTCGGGGTTTGCACTCCATTTGCCGGTTACCGAACTCAACATCGTGGTCATGGAACGGATCAGTACCTGATGACGCGATGCCATTTGTTCATCGCTGTAAAAATCGTGCTCGCTGTGATAGTCGTCGAAGCGGGCCTGGTCAAAGGCGAACCGGCGTGCGATCGGGCCGTTGGGGAGCCAGGACAGGAACAGGTCGGTCCACTTTTCAATGCTGCGGCGAAGCTGGTTGACCCGGTCAAACATCCGCTCGTTGGCAGCCCGGCCGTTCAGCATCAGGCGCAGGGTCCGGTTGCGGGCTTCCATGTGCGAAAGAAAAATGCTGTGGGCCAACCCCGACAGTTCATTGCGGCCACTTGCTTCGTCCAGCGACACCAGAATGGCCGACCAGATCCGGGTCAGCATTTCCGAGGCGACTATCTCCTCGACGACGACTTCGATCGCGGGCCACGGATTATGGGAGTCTTCGGGATGGCGAATGTCGTGGTCAAAAGTTTTCAGTGCCATGTTCCAGCGGGCGAGACGGCTTTTGCTTCCCGACCAGTAGCTGGCGGCGATCATTCCTTCGACCCGCTTCGAGCCGTGGATGATGACGCTGGAATTGAGGGCCAACCAGGCGGCGATTTCTGTTTGCTGTCGAACGTGCATGTCGTGGGTCCAGATCGGAGGGGGAAGGCGTCGTATAAAAAAGCCAGCATCGGAACCTGGCTGCGGAAGAGGTCGGTTTGCCGCCGGTTGTATCGTCAGGTCGGAGGTCGTCGGATCCAGCCGGGCGGCGTTGGTTGAAAGTGTTCTTTCGCAATCGCCGGGCCATATCCCAAAATGCCACTTGACGTTTGTGCGCAAACCGCGATTATTTCAGCACTTGCGGCAAAATACGTAGATAATTGAGAGCGTTGCCAATTCGCATCACGTTGCATTTGGACAACAACTTTGAGTTGATGTGGCAACGCCGGCGTAGGGTCCGCTGTGCGGACCAACGGGAACAATGACTGGACCGGTCCGCACAGCGGACCCTACTTTATGCGCAACTTCCGATTCCAGGCGTGCCTGATACTTGTCTCGGTGGCGATATCATCCGTGTTGGTTGTCTCCTTCGCTCCTTTCACCTGGACGACACGTCACGTGGTTTATCCACACGAACGCTCTGCGGTACATGTCCGGGAAATAAGCAGTGCGATCAGTTCCATCCTCGAAGACTTTCCGGATGCCAACGGGGACGTTCTTCTTCGCGAGCTGTTTTCCGGCAACTATTTCGATGGTGAATCAATCGACCCGTGGGGTCATGAATTCAGGATTGAGAGACAAGCCGAAGTCCTTGGTGACGGGCATGGGTTTGTCGCTATTTCGGCCGGAGAAAACGGGAAATTCGGGGATATCGATGATGTCAATTCGGCAAGTATGCAATGGTTTACACACTACCAGGTAATCGTAAAAACACGTGAAAATGCTCAACTGTTGGGATGGATTTTCAGCATTTCGATGCTGGCCTATTTGCTGGGTTGGGCGATCTGTCAGTAGGTCCCATTACTCCGACTAACACGAAAGTGATCCAATTGAAACCGGTTTCGAATGCGGTGTACAATAAAACAACTCGATGGTTGTTGCCGACAACAGGGAAATATTATGGGTGACTTTAGCCGAATCACTTCCGACCCGGCCGTCATGAACGGACAGCCCTGTATTCGGGGTATGCGACTGACTGTCCGCCGTGTTCTGGAAGCATTGGCGACATATCCAGATCGGCAGGAATTCGCGGCTGAATACCCGGAGCTGGAGGCGGAAGATATTCGTCAAGCTCTGGGGTACGCGGCGGCAAGTCTTGACGATCAAATTCAGGAGCTTCGCGGCGTGTAATGAAATTCTTGATCGATCAGGGATTGCCACGATCAACGAAAGAACATCTACAAGCGTTGCGACTTGACGCTGAACATGTCGGCGACCTTGGAATGGCAACCGCTTCGGATCAGGCAATTCTTGACGAGGGAAAACGGCGAGGGTTCGTGGTCGTGACGCTCGATGCAGATTTTCACGCCCTACTGGCATTTTCCCAGGCAGACTCTCCATCCGTGATCCGTATTCGAATTCAGGGACTGAAGGGTGATCGGGCCGCTCGCATCATTCAGCAGGTCGTGGACGCCAGCAAACAGGACCTTGTCGCCGGCGCAGCGGTGACTGTCAACGCTCGACGCATTTCAATCAGACGATTGCCGTTGATTACGGGCAAGCGTTCCCCTTAGGCAATTGGGGTGCCAAAGAATTCTACTTGACATTTCCTGCCTGGACAAAACGGGCGAAGACCGCACGATGATCGGATGGCCAGGGGCCGTCGAATTGTTTCGTTGAAAACTCTTCGGATTCGCCGATGACGTGGGATTCCGTGGCGGTAAGTGGCGACGCGGAAAAATAGATCATGTCGATGCGGTCGTTGATCTGGTCGCCTGGAGGGCGGCGGCCGGGTGTGTCGGGCGGATAGGTTGGTGTCCAGGTGTTTCCCGGGTCGGCAACTTCGTCCGGGTACACAGATCGCCAGGCATCGCGCAAGCCCAGTTCATGCAACCGGATGGAACCGGGCCTGGGGATTGCAAAACGCATCGATGTAGCAGTCGGGTTTTCGGTCCAGCGATCGGCCCCTTCGCTGGCGTACCGTTCGGTCCAGTCGAGATGGCTCGGTTCGTTGAAATCTCCGGTGACAATAACTTGGCATTTCATGGGTACGTCCGAGAAAGTGTGCTTGCCGCCGGCCGATAATTCGCGGGGTCACGTCGGCGGCTTTTGCGAATATACAGGAAGCGGCATGATCGCGGCCATCATTCCGGCCCGTTTCCGTAAGTGAACCACGGGGCGCTGCCACCAGGAAGCGGATCGAAGTGCCTTGACGGGAGAAAACTTTTTTTGTCGTGGGACAAAGTTTGAAAATGACCCGTTCACGGGAGTGTCTTGGCGGCGGCTGGTTCTGTTAAACTGTTTTCCCATACTGTGGAAACAGTTACGCGGGAAACAGTCATTCTCAGGATCCATTGCCATGAATTCAGCAGTCCGTTTATTCAACTCAGTCTTTGGAATCGTTTGTTGGGCCGTTGCGTTTGCCCTGCTGTCAATTATGGCCCAGTCATCGCAGGGATTGCCGCAGACATGGAGCACGGTTGAGCAGGCGCACGTTGCCGACGGATTCAAGCTGGAGCATGTTTACGACGTTGCCAACAGCCAGGGTTCATGGGTCAGTCTGGCCGTTGATCCGCAGGGACGCATGATCGCGTCGGACCAGGACGGAATGCTGTACCGGATAGCGGTGGATGCGGAAAAGAAATCTGTTGCAGTCGAGCCGATCAATGTGCGAACCGGTCGGGCGCATGGGCTGCTTTGTGCATTTGATTCGCTGTATGTCATGTCCCATCGGGGAGATGGCCAGCCGTCGGGGCTGTACCGTGTTCGCGACACCAACAACGACGACCAGTACGACACGGTCGAATTGCTGGTGAAAATGGAAGGGGACGGCGAGCACGGCCCGCACGCCATCGTGTTGTCACCCGACGGGAAATCGCTTTACCTGTGCGGCGGCAACCATACCAAGGTCCCCCCGTTTGAGACTTCGCGCGTGCCGCAAATCTGGCAGGAAGACCAGGTGCTGCCGCGGTTGTGGGACCCGAACGGACATGCGGTCAACATCATGGCTCCCGGCGGGTGGGTCGTCCAATGCGACCCGGATGGCAAAAACATCGATCTGGTCAGTATTGGTTATCGCAACCAGTATGACATTGCCTTCAACCCCGAAGGGGAGTTGTTTACTTTTGATGCCGACATGGAATGGGATATCGGTTTGCCGTGGTACCGTCCGACACGCGTTTGCCATGTTACCAGTGGCAGCGAATTTGGCTGGCGCAGCGGGACCGGGAAATGGCCTTCGTATTATCCGGACAGTCTCCCCGCGGTGATGGATATCGGGCCGGCCTCTCCGACCGGTGTGAGCTTTGGGACCGGTGCAGGTTTTCCGGAAAAGTACAAACGGGCCCTGTTCGTTGCCGACTGGAGCTACGGAGTCATCTATGCGATGCACCTTCGCCCGCAAGGAGCTTCCTTTGCGGCAGAACGGGAAACGTTGGTATCCGGGCCAGGAATGGCCGTGACAGACATGGTGGTCAATCCGGTCGACGGTGCGATGTATTTTTTGATCGGTGGCCGAAAATCCCGCTCGGCGATGTTTCGTGTTTCGTGGGCCGGTGCGGAAGCGGAGTCCGGATCTGTTGAGATTACCGGTGAGAATGACTTGCACCAGTTGCGGCGTGAGCTGGAATTATTGCACGGCGAGCCGGTGGATTCGGCCGATCAGGTGGTTGCCAGGGCCTGGCCTCAAATGGGGCATGCCGACCGGCATATCCGGTTCGCTGCCCGGGCTGCGATCGAGCGCATGCCATTTGGGAGCTGGAAAGGGAGGGCTTTGGATGCCGCCGCCGACGAGGGACTTTCGGTAACAGAACGGATCAACTGGGCGCTCGCTTCGGTTCGTTGTGGTGACGATGCAGCCAGGGAGGCTGCGATTCAGGCAATGTTAAAGATTGACTGGAACAGTCTCGAAACGATTGACCAGCTGTCGATGTTGCGCGTGATCGGGCTGGGCCTGGCACGATCAGGGGCTGTTGACGATTCCGTCCGGTCGGCAATCTGCCAGGCTTTGGAACCGGCCTTTCCGGCAAGGGATTCCCGGTGCAATGCCGAACTTTGCCGCCTGCTGGTTGCAGCGAAGTCGGCTTCGGTCGTTGAACCTGCGATGACTCTGATGGAACAGGCACCAACCCAGGAACAACAGATCCATTTTTTCTATTGTTTGGGGAATGCGACGGTGGGTTGGACGCCGGAGTTGAGAGACCGCTATTTCCAGTGGTATTTGACAACCGGTTCGATGCGCGGCGGGAATTCGTTTGCAAAGTTCATCAGCAACATTCGTGATGTCGCGATTGCCAACCTGGATGCCGGGGAAAAATCGCGGCTGGAAGGATTGCTGGCCCAAGCCCCCGAACGGGCCGACCCGGTTCCTGTCGTGTCCCATCAGAAAAGGGAGTTTGTCAGGAAGTGGGCGGTTGCCGACATGGAACCGCTTGGTGACAACGATTTGGCCAGCCGGAATCTGGAAAACGGCCGGGCCATGTTTCTGGTCGGTCAGTGTTACCAGTGTCACCGTCTGGATGGTGAAGGGGGGAGTGTGGGTCCTGATCTGACACCGGCCGGCCGGCGTTTCATCACCAAAGATTTGCTGGAAACGATGATTGAGCCTAACAAGGCAATCTCGGACCAGTACCAGGCGATGGTTTTTCAGCTGGACGATGGCCGGGTCGTGACCGGTCGAATTGCCAACCTCAACAACCAGACTTACATGATCCAGACGAACATGCTGGACCCGGGCAATTTCACGCGCATTGATACGCCGAACATCGTCGGTATGCGTCCATCGACCGTTTCGATGATGCCCGAAGGTTTGCTCGACACGATGACCCGGGATGATGTGATGGACCTGGTGGCCTTTCTCCGGTCAGTGGCGGACAACGCAGCGGGTGTTGCGGGAAACCAGCCGCCGGGGCAATAACCGGTTCGAGGCGAATCACCCGGTACGATGAACGTGATTTTTGGACCATGAATTTGGTAGACTGGCAGGTTCTGCCCCACTCCCGAACCAGAACCATGCCGCAAGTCGAAGGCTCCATTGGACCAGGACATCGAACAAGACGATTGGCCAACCCACCAGACACCCGAGTCGGTGCTGCGCGACCAGTACGACGAGCTGGCAGCGATGGCCGGCTCGCTGGCCCATGAGATCAAAAATCCGCTGTCCGTGATCCGGATGAATATCGAATTGCTGGCCGAGGATATGGAGCATGCCGACGCGCCCAACATGCGCGGGGCCAAAGAGCGGATCGCCACAGTCAACCGGCAATGTTTGAGGCTGGAAAACCTGCTGAACGATTTTCTCCGCTTCGCCAGACTGCAGAATCTGGAACTGAAAACCGGAAGTCTGAACGACCAGATCAATCAGGTCCTGGAACTGTTCAGTCCCCAGCTGAAACAGCAGCAGGTGGAAGTTATCCGCTATCTCGATCCCGACCTGCCGCATATCCGCATGGAATCACAGACGATCCAGGCAGCCCTGGTCAATCTGGTCAAAAACGCGATCGAAGCGATGCCCAACGGCGGGCAACTGGTTGCCCGCACGCGAATTACCCGCAACGGTGTTGCCCTGGATCTGATCGATACGGGAATCGGGATGAATCACAAGACGCTTTTGAACATGTTCAAGACGTTTTATACGAACAAGTATGGCGGATCGGGACTGGGATTGCCGACGGCCAAAAAGATCATCGAAGCCCACGGTGGCCGGATCAACGTGCAGAGTTCCGAAGGAAACGGCACACAGTTTACACTCGAGTTTCCCACGCCCCGGCGGATCGAAAAATAGCAGTTGCCGTTTCCATAGCGGGTTCCTGAAACGGAAAACCAGAACCATTTTGAAGAAGGCAAGTTGCATTGAGACTGATTCGCCGACTGGACGACTTTCCCAGCGAGCTGCAGGGTGGTGCGCTGACGATCGGAAATTTCGATGGTGTGCACCAGGGGCACCGCCACATCATCGGCGAGTTATGCGCGATGGCCGACAGGGCAGGGGGGCCTGCAGTCGTCTTTACTTTTGATCCGCATCCTGCGTTTCTGCTGCGGCCACGCGAGGCTCCTCCGCCGCTGACCTGGATCGATCGCAAGGCGGAATTGTTGTCCGAATTGGGGGTCGATGTCGTGCTGGCCTGTCCGACTACCGAAGAACTGTTGGGGCTATCGTGGCAGGATTTTTTTGACCGGGTGATTCGCGGTTCGATCGGTGCGGCGGCGATCGTCGAAGGGAGCAATTTCCGGTTCGGTTGTAACCGCGAAGGGGATGTTGACCTGTTGGCTGGCCGATGCGCCGATGCCGGGATGGATTTCCGGAAAGTCGAAGTCATTCGGCAAGAGTCGGAAACGGTCAGCAGCAGCCGGATTCGGGAACTGATCAAACAGGGGGATGTATCGACGGCAGGCCGGTTGCTGACCCAGCCATACCGGATACGGGGACTGGTGGTTCACGGAGCGGCGCGCGGAGCCAAACTTGGTTTTCCCACGGCCAATCTGAACGGGATCGACACTCTGGTTCCGGCGGTCGGAGTCTATGCGGGCATTGCCAGGATTGGCGGACGTCCGCACGGTGCCGCAATACATGTTGGTCCCAATCCGACGTTTGGCGAAGGAGCATCCAAGGTCGAGGTTCACGTGCTGGACCTGGATGAGAGCCTGTACGGCCAACTGGTCGAAGCGGATTTTCTCCGGAAACTTCGCGATATTCAGCACTTTGCCAGTGCGGGAGAACTGAAGCAACAATTGCATGACGATATTTCAGCAGCCCGGACCACCTGGCGGGAATGGGCCGTGTCCCATGGATGATGCGGGCGCATATTGGCCGCCGTACGGGCTGGCCGAATTCGCCGAAAAGTGCCAGACTTCAGAATCATGAATTTGATTTGGCGGCAGCCGGTCGGGCTGTCAAAACGGACAGGAACCAATTGACGATGAGTATTGACTGGAACGGCTTTCGAAAAACTGTCAGCGCTGCCCGGGAAATTGTCCTGGTCAGCCACATTCGGCCGGACTGTGACGCGTTGGGGAGTGAACTGGCGATGGCCCTGATTCTGCGGAAGCTGGGCAAGCGTGTTCGCATTGTGAATGGACAAAAGACCCCTCCCAACCTGGCCTTCATCGATCCGGAAAGCGAGATCATGGAAATCGGTTCGGATATCCAGCCGTCCGAGCTGAACGATACCGATTTGTTTCTGGTTCTCGATACGAGTGCTTGGGTTCAGGTCGGCCCGATGCGGGAAGTGCTCGAAAATACACCGGCCCGAAAGGCGATTCTGGACCATCACGTTTCGCAAGACGATTTTGGGGCGGAGGTATTCAAGCGAACGACGGCCGAGGCGACCGGAGTGCTGGTGGTCGAAGCGGCGGATGCACTGGGTGTTGAACTGGATGCCGCGATGGCCATGCCGCTGTTTGCAGCGATCGCAACCGACACGGGCTGGTTCCGTTTTTCATCGGTTACCGCCGGGACCTATGAAGTGATTGCGAGGCTGGTCCGGGCTGGAGTAGTACCCAGCGAGATTTACGGGCATCTTCACGAGCAGGAGACGGCAGGGCGCATGCGTCTGCGCGGCCGGGTATTGTCACGGATCGAAATGGATCTCGACGGCCGATTGGTAGATACCTGGATACTGGCCAGGGATTACGAAGAGACTGGAGCGCTGCCGAGTGACACCGAAGACCTGATCAACCATCTGCTGCAGATCAAGGGGACCGAATTCGCGTTCATTATAGTCGGCCAGAGATCAGGCGGATTCAAACTCAGTTTTCGCAGCCGATGCGCGGTGGAATGCAATGTCGTCGCCAGCCAGTTTGACGGGGGCGGACACAAGGCGGCTGCCGGTGCGTTCATCGAGGGTGAGTTTGCCGACGTCCGCAAGCGTGTACTCGATCATGTTCGGGAAAGCATGATGGCGGCAAGCAGGACGTGACCTGATTGGCGCGACATAGGGGACAACGGACCCGGACCCCAGGAGCGGAAACGCATGAAAGTTTCGATTCGCTCGCTGTTTCTGTTGCTCGCTGCTGCCGCACTGGCCGCCAATCTGCTTGCAGGCGTTCTGAAAATCCGCAAGTCGGAATTTGAGCTGGGGCTGTTGAATCCGGGCAAAATTCCTGTGGCGGAAATGTTGGCGGCTGCCCTTGAACAAACAAAACTGCTGGTCGACCTCCAGGGGCCGCTCGCAGAGTACGAAAAAAAGTTCAATCCGGAACTGGAGCGGGTATGGGCGATTTTGGACCAGCGCAGCCAGCTCGAAAATTTTGATCCCGACCGGATTGCCTGTATCGGAATTCCTTTTCTGAGCCTTGACGATGATGTGAAAAAGGGCTGGAGGGTCCATGTCCCGGCCGGTTCACGGATCGACTTTTCCGTGACCTGCTTTGCCGTCGGCACCGGTGGAACCAGAACGGAAATCACTTCGCCCGATACGGCTATTCTGCTTAACCCATCGGCCCCGTTTCGATCGCCGCTTGCACCGGGCCAACACGAGATTGAATTGTTCTGGGCCCGGTCGGGCAATGCGTCGGCGCCAGGCAATGCGACTATCGTGTTCAGTATCGACGGCCAAAGAGTCCACAGCATTTCAACCAAATTTCCGGTCTCGGGATATTCTTCAGCGGAAAGGGTTTCCGGCAAAACAGTATTTCAGCCGGAAACAAATCGCGAAACGGTGGAGTTATGGGATTTCCGGCCGGCCGGTGAATCCGGAACGTCGAACCGGGTTGCCATCGTGCTCCGGATTGTTCCCCAGGAGGAATCGGGGCAATGACTGATGCGCAAGATCAACCGATTCCGAAGTCGTCCAGGAACAGGCGATACGGAAAGGTCTCTACAGTCCTCTGGGCGGTATTGATTCTTGCATTGGCAATCCTCAACGTGTTTGCCATACGGGATCGGCAACGTGTCGGAATCGTGCTCGAGGAAGCCCGCGGGGTTCAGGCAATTGTCGCTGGGAACGACACGCTAAGGGAAAGTGTTGAGCGTTTTCGAGTCAGCATCCAGATGAAATCGCGATTGCTGAAGACTTTCAACGAACAAGCCGACCGGGTTGATTTGTTGATGATTCCCGACCGTTCGGAAATTGCTTATCGGTCCGCAAGCCGTCAATTCGGCAGGAATTCCCTGATGTTCTGGTTGCCAGAAGGGAACCACCAGCTGCGGGTTCGGGTTTATGAGATGGCAAGTGAATTCGGGTATACGCTTCCGGATAATCCAAACGGGGAATACGTCATTCCGCTGTCAGGTGGCCAGGTCCATCGGGTTGAATTTGAATTGGAGACTACGGAGGTAACGACCCGCCAGTCGATTCAATTCGTTGAGCCCACCGGGACGGCACTACATCATTTAGTGCAAGTCACCGGGAAGATGGCAGTCGATTCACACGGTGTTACCAGCGACAGCACACGAACAGGCTTTAGCCCACCGGGTTTGGTAACCTACAACTCGATTGAAAACGAATACGCACCAGGCATTCGAATTGCGGACTGGAGCAGCGGAATGACGTCAGCGGTCAATTCAACACAGATTCACGTTCGGACGGTCGTGGATATTGTCAGTGAAGGTCCTTTGGTTTTCGATTCCCGGCGCGACCTCGAAGTGCTGCAGTATCTGTTCCGGAAACGGGGAATGAATCTGGATGAGTTCGTCAGCCCGATCGAGGGTTCCCGTTACAACGCGCTGGACCGGGAGGCATTTGATCGATACATGAGTACCGATGATGCGCCCGGTAGCAGGCAATAGCTGGGGGATTGTTTCGATGAGCGATGCGGCAAACGGTTCGGGTTGCGACTTGCATGAGGGCGAATCTGTTTCAGGCGGCAGTATAGGTGTAATCACGCTTTTCAGTTTTCTGGTTGGCAACCGGAATGCGATCCTGACGGTGGCCCAATCGCGATGGGCGATAGTGGTCGGCGCTATGTTCGTGTTGGCCGCCGGATTCGCGCGGGAGTATGATGGAGAAAGTTTGCTGGACGAGCCGTGGCATCTGGCGATTCCGTTTGGGGCCTCGCTGGTTGCCGCGTCAATCCTGTATCTGCTCGTATTTGGAGCCGCCGCCATTCGCCGCCAGCCGCCGGTCCGGTTTTTCTCCGGCTGGTGCCGGTTCGTGACCCTAATCTGGAT
>Ga0163150_10005644_pt1 | contig 15844 bp, 16 predicted proteins | sample OliLakLV19P2IB_FD_148628 | JGI IMG/M metagenome (GOLD analysis project Ga0163150, IMG submission 148628) | Freshwater microbial mat bacterial communities from Lake Vanda, McMurdo Dry Valleys, Antarctica - Oligotrophic Lake LV.19.P2.IB | ecosystem: Environmental > Aquatic > Freshwater > Lake >...
GCGTCTTTGCGTGAAATAACCCCAAAATCATACCTACAAATCCTCCGCATCTACTTTAGCCACCGTTCCAAAATTCACCTCGGATATTAATTTCTTCACAAATGCATCTACGGCGGCGGTGACCAAAAATGCCTGTTGCAATGTATAAGTTGCTAAATATTGGTTTGAAGTTTTTCTCCCGACCGATCGGGACTTCAAACAGCGTTCGTCTGGGTGCGTCTTCGCTGCGAGTCACTGCGCTGCGTCTTCGCTGCGCTGCGTCTTCGCTGCGCTGCGTCTTTGCGTGAAATAACCCCAAAATCATACCTACAAATCCTCCGCATCTACTTTAGCCACCGTTCCAAAATTCACCTCGGATATTAATTTCTTCACAAATGCATCTACGGCGGCGGTGACCAAAAATGCCTGTTGCAATGTATAAGTTGCTAAATATTGGTTCGAAGTTTTCTCCCGACCGATCGGGACTTCAAACAGCGGTCGTCTGGGTGCGTCTTCGCTCCGAGTCACTGCGTGGCGTCTTCGCTTCGCTGCGTGAAATATTCCAAACTCATTCATACAAATCATCTACATCAGCTTTAGCCAGATCGATTAAAAACTTTGCCAATTCTTGTGTACAGGCTTCTAAATATTTTTTTCCTTTTTCAGCAGTGGATTTTGAAGGGTCCCCCGAGCCGGTATCCCGACTGATCTGGGTCCATGATCTTTGGGCCTGCACCCATCCTCTTCTCAGGGCTTCTATCTTGTATTTTTTGGTGGCCCCATCTCCTGCTTCGGATAAAGGCAATAATAAATCGGGGCGTATCACCATCAAGCTACTGGTCTCAAATTCGTCGGCATGGTCGGCAGGTTGATCAAAAAAATCTTTTGCTTTGACGGCTTCCCACCAGTTGATGGCACAACAAAACAAGTTGGGGAAGAAAAACGATAACTCGCGGATGATGTTTTTAAAATTATTTCCTCCATGCCCATTTACAAATACCAGCTTGCGCCCCCCAGCCCTGGCCACCACATCACAGATATCTTTGGCAATTTGCATCTGAGTACTGGGCAGCAGGTTCATACAATAGGGGATGTCCAGTTGGCCGGTCTGAATCCCATAGGATAAATTAGGCGTTACTAATACTTTTGCACCGGCCTCCCAGGCAATGCCTGCAGCCTGCTGGACGATATAATTGACCTGGTAATTATCTGTACCATAGGGCATATGATAATTATGGGCTTCTGTCGCGCCCCAGGGTTGGATCACAACATCATACTGCGTGTCTTTGATTTGTTTCCAATTGGTTTCTTCGAGGATATACGGACGGATCATGGGAGAAAGATAAAAATTTCGAACGGAGAAAATTGGATTTAGCGGAAAAGGAATTCCACCGTGCGGCTCTGTTTCTCCGTGAGACGTTTCTTGAGTGTATCTTTAATCCTTTAAACTTATATTTCTAAATTCCCATCCCATTCAATTCCAAATATTCATTCATGCTCTATCTTCTCCTATTCATTTTATTTTCAGAACATTCGCTCTACACCAATGCACAAAAACCTCTTCAATCTTATGGAGCCTTGCCTTCTGAACGTCAACTGTCCTGGCAGGAAACCGAAGTGTATGGGCTGATCCATTTTACACCAACTACTTTTGAAAACAAAGAATGGGGATATGGTGATGCAGATCCGTCCTTGTTTAATCCGTTGCATTTTGATGCAAATCAAATCATCGCTGCCGCCAAATCCGGCGGTCTCAAAGGCTTGATCCTGGTGGCCAAACACCACGATGGATTTTGTCTGTGGCCTACCCAAACGACCCCTTATAATATTTCCAAAAGCCCCTGGCGCAGTGGGAAAGGGGACATGGTAAAAGAAGTGGAACAAGCTTGCAGAAAGGCCGGACTCAAATTCGGGATCTATTGTTCACCCTGGGATAGAAACAATCCAAATTATGGTAAACCGGAGTACCTGGAAATTTATAGGGCCCAACTAAAAGAATTATATACCAGCTATGGCCCGCTTTTTATGAGTTGGCACGATGGAGCCAACGGGGGTGACGGGTATTATGGAGGCGCCCGGGAAACCAGGAAAATTGACAACACCACCTATTACGATTGGACCAATACCTGGAACAAAATCACCAGGGTATTACAACCTGGTGCAAATATTTTTAGTGATATAGGCCTGGATGTGCGCTGGGTAGGAAACGAAAAAGGATTTGCGGCAGAAACCCATTGGGCGAGTTTTGATCCCGAACCAGAAACCGGAACAATTGCAGTTCCCGGTAATGTCAATACCCGCACCAGCAGTCAGGGCACCCGATTCGGAAAATTATGGATACCTGCCGAATGTGATGTACCATTAAGGCCAGGATGGTTTTATCATCCGGAACAAGACGGCAAAGAAAAAACCACCGCCCAACTGGTAGACCTGTATTTCAAAAGCGTGGGTCGTGGGGCCTGTCTGGATCTTGGCCTGGCGCCTACACCAGAGGGGCTACTCCATGCCAATGATGTACGGGTATTAAAAGAATTCGGGGAGCAGATAAAAAATACATTTAAAAATAATCTTATCCATGGGGCTACCCTCCATGCCAGCCATACCCGAAGCCCATCGGACCAGGTAAAAAATCTAACCGACGGCAACCGATATTCTTATTGGGCCACGCCCGATAGCATTCATTCCGCGAGTATTGAAATACATTTTAAAAACAGCACCACTTTTGATATCATTCAATTTAGGGAAAATATCAAGCTGGGGCAGCGGATAGATAAAACAACGGTGGAGGTATTGGATGAAGGCAGTTGGAGGTTGTTGACTGCGGTCACTACCATTGGTGCAAACCGGTTGATTCATCTGGATAGACCGGTAAAATCAACGGCGTTGAAGATTAGTTTTGAAGCACCGGTAGCCTTATGTATTGGCGAAATCGGGGTGTATACTATGCAATAATATCATCCACCCTCCACCACCTATTCACTAAGTGTATTGGTTTATAATTCAATTTTGCCCGAAGGGCCATCCAATTCAATTTTTAGGTGGGGGTCTTCCGAATAAATGCAGGACACATCCAGCTGCAATTCCTTAAAACATTCATTGATGAATTCCGCCTGATTGTGATATAGCCAGAGTTGGTTTAAAATCAAACCCGGCACAAGTCCCCGAGCCGGATGCATGTTCTCCCGGTCCCATTGGATAAAAAAAGGAAATACCCCTCCAAAATTATTTTCAGGAAATAATATCTTCCAGTTTAGTTGGCTTCCATCTTTTTTTAACCTCGACCCATCTATTACCCCACTATGCCTTATATGGAGATGGGTCAAACAATTTGCTGTGCCCAGGATATCTTCTGTTTTTGCTGCCCAGGTGATTGTTTGTGGTAAACGCAGGGCAGACAAAGTTTCAAATGGGGGACTGGCAATACGGCCAGGTTGTGGTGAGATTACTTCCAGATAGATATCTTCCCCCAGGGACAATAAAGCATTCTCTGTATTCCATTGTATATGTTGACCACCCAAAACGGCACGAAATTTTGTTTTATCGAAAACATAATTTATACCCATCGCCAATTCCGGTGCCCCTATTACTATATGGTCGATCATAATCCTGTGTAAACTACTCAGAATTATTTATGGCTTTTAAACAATTCAAATTAAGCCGTAATGAAAGGGACACAACCAGGGAACATGGAAAACCAAATCCGACTTTTATCTAACGAACAATCAAAACCTCCAGGATAATCCCAACCCCAGTGAAATATAATTCAGGTCGACAGGGATATTTGATGTATTGAGTTTAAGTTCTCTGGACAAAGCCTGATAACGAATTGATGGCATTAAACTGAACTTGTTTCCCAGCCCAACGGAGAGTCCTCCTTCGACCTGCCAACCCAGCCCATGACCCGAATCGGCAATGATTTCTCCGGTATTATTTTCCACTTCTAAATGTTTGTATATGCCTCCGCCCCCCAGCAGGAATTGTATCCCTGAATTTGTGATGGGATGTATAAATAATAGGCCCAGGGTATAACCTGTTTCTTCGAAATCAAGTTTATTTCCCAAAGACGACTGATCGGCAGAAAACTTGTTCCACCCCCATCCGGTAAAAGCCGAAAGATGCGGCATAAACCTATACGAAAATGTGCCTTCTATTCCAAAGCCCGTATTGAGCTCTGTAGTGCCCAGATTGCGGGTGGCCAGATCTACTGCCGGCCGAAGGGTCAGGCTCCACCTATTTTGAGCATGGGTGGATAAGGCAACAAAAAAAAGAAAAAAGATCAGATACAAATGCATTTTGATTCTATTGACCCATAAAATAATTGAGGTATTCATGGTAAATGGTTGATGTATTGTAACAACAAATTTACCAGGTGACCACACTAAATAGCCGGCTGAAGGTCATACCCAAAAATGATCCAGATCATACTTTCCATTGCTCCGGTCTATACAGTATTTCAGGAATGATACAATCGAAGTAAAATCTATTCATCCCTTGCAGGTCCACTGGCTTTATTAGGGGTTAGATCTGGCAGAGAATTGATTTTCAGGCCCTCGTGACCCTTAAAATCCTTTTTACAAAAATTCAATAATCCAATCAGCAATTTAATTTGTATTAAAGTAACTATACCTTTGAATAAAAATACTTTTGCATACTCCATCCTATTATAAGATTGATGATGAAAAACTCATTGATCAGTTCTTAAGGGACTATAGTTTCGGCACCTTGATATCCGCAGGATCCTCCTACCCGCTGGCGACCCATATCCCGATGGAGTTGGAAATCAATACCCTGGGCAAATCGGTACTCCGGGGCCATATCAGCAAGGCCAATCCGCAATGGCATTCCTGGGCAAGTCATCCACAAGTCCTGGCTGTTTTTTTATCCCCAATCCATCATTATATTTCTTCTTCATGGTACAATCACCCCAATGTACCAACCTGGAATTATATGAGTGTACACATTTCGGGAGAACTCAGCATCCTGGAAGGAGAGGATTTGAAAGAATCACTTCGACGATTGACCGATAAATATGAAAAAGATTCCAGGAACCCGGTTTCCCTGGATCAACTGCCGGTTCCTGTACAAAATCAAATAAACGGTATTGTTGGATTTGAAATCCAAATAAACCGCAAAGAAGCCTCTTTTAAATTAAGCCAAAACCGGAATGAAGAGGATTTTTTAACTATCATAAACGAATTAAAAAATTCCGGAAAACCCCAGGCCATACAACTCGCTGAAATTATGGAACAAATAAAATGAATCGCTAAATCCCACTCTTTTAATCTTGTCCGGTAAAACTAAATCTCATGTCAAAAGAAATTAAATTATTTCTGTATTCCCTTAGGCTCTCCTGGCATCATTATGAAGCATTGACCAAACTCACCGGTAAACCGGTCAATGAAATCAGGATTGGGCTGATCGAAAATGCTGCGGATATTATTCCTGGTTCTGAATCCTGGCTAGGGGGTATTCGCCAGAGTATCTCGGATCAGGGGTTTTCCCTGGCAGTTGTAGATCTCCGGCTGTGGACTGATGGACAGGATGGTTTATATGATACGCTCAACGACAAAGATGTGATTTGGGTCGGAGGTGGCCATACCTATTATCTACGGTGGATTCTCCGGGAATCCGGAGCGGATAAAATAATTAAGGACCTGGTAGATCAGGGCAAGGTTTATGCCGGTTGGAGTGCAGGCGCAGTAGTAGCGGGGCCATCCATTCGGTTTTTCGAAGCTATGGGCGACGATCCGAATGATGCACCAGCGTTAATCGAGGAGGGTCTTGGGTTATGTCCTTTTACCGTTGTGCCCCATATCAATCACCCGGATTTTAAGGAAGGAGCAAAGAATACCTCTCAAAAAATACAAGGAGAAGGTTATGTCGTTTATGAGTTAAAAGATGATCAGGCTATTATCCTGCAAAACCAGCATCGGGAAATTCTTTAAACACCTAACCTAATTATTTTATTGAAAAGGCGTAGGCGGTAGTTTGTAAATAGGTTTCCCCGGGATTAAGCACAGTTGATGGGAACTCTGGTTGGTTGGGGGAATCCGGGAAATGCTGGGTCTCCAGACAAAAACCGGCATGTTTCATATATTGGCGGCCATCCTTGGTATCGGTAAATTTTCCGCTCAAAAAATTACCGGTATAAAACTGGACACCAGGCTGACTGGTATAAAACGTCATCAACCTTCCACTACCGGGATGATAGACCGTACCCCCTAATTCGCCGGGTTTATTCAGCACATAATTGTGATCGTACCCTCCTTTAACCATAGCAATATCTTTACCTATAGTTTTTGCCGTAGTAAAATCCATGGGGGTATTTTTTACTTCTGCTAATACTCCTGTTGGAATCAGTTCATCATTTACCGGGGTATATCGGTCTGCATTCAGGTGAAGCTCATGTCCCAGGATCACGCTGTCCTGGCCGGCAGAAAGATTAAAATAGGCATGATTTGTCAGGTTGATCGGTGTCGGTTGATCGGTAGTAGCCCGGTAGATAATCTGGAGCCGATTGTCTGAAGTTAGGGAGTAGGTGACTTCCGATTGCAGGTTCCCAGGGTATCCTTCTTCGCCATCCACACTGAGGTAAGATAAAGTTACACTGCTGTCAGTATGGCTTTGGGTCTTCCAAATCATTTTATCAAAGCCCCGTTTACCACCATGAAGTGCATTTTTACCATTGTTGGCAAAAAGTTGGTATTTTTTCCCATTCAGGGCAAAACTTGCTTTAGCTATTCGGTTGGCATATCGTCCTGCCACACATCCAAAAAACGGGTTACCCGGCCGGGTAATAGCGGACAATGAATCAAATCCAAGTACCACATCTCCCGGATAGCCATTGCGGTCCGGAACGATGAGTTGTGTAATCGTGGCACCATAGTTGGTAACCGAAACCTTCATCCCATGTTGATTTTTGATGGTATACAGGGATACCGAATCCGTGTTTATCATTCCAAAATGAGATATAGCGATCATTTCATGAGTAAATGGTGACATGGCTGAGGGAGATTCTGGTGTTTCCTTGGATTTACATGACACCAGCGATAAAAAAAGGAGTATCGGGGCGCATTGAAAGAGTTTTGACATACGTTTGGAAACTGTAATTATTTAATGTAGTGAAGATATAAAAAGCCATTTAGGAATAATCAAAAAATATTCAACGGTTGACCTGATCAATTTTCAGCCGATTCGGGATTCATTTCTAATTTTGAGCCAGATTGAGCATCCAGCATGACCCATTCGCCGCGTTGCGAATAACAGAATTCCGGTATTTTATTATAGGCAGGTTATTATTTATTACCGGCCTGCGTATGATGTCCACCGTCGTGGCCTGGTGGTTGTATGAAACTACACGGGATCCTTTTGCAATCGGTTTGATTGGTCTGGCGGAAGTCATACCGGCGGTGGGATTGGCTTTGTACGCCGGCCACGTGATCGATAATCATGAACGAACCGGTATCCTCAAAAAATCGGTTATGCTTTACAGCCTGGTTACCTTTTTAATGTTTTTATTATCAACGACCCTGATTCAATCTCATGCATTGGAACGCACCTGGATTGCCGGTATATACATTTTAATCTTCCTGACCGGTGCTATACGGGCTTTTTCCGGTTCGGCTTTTCAGGCTCTCCTGGGTCAATTGATACCTTTTAATATCTTACCCAATGCCATCACATGGAGCAGCGGCACCTGGTTGATTTCTTCGATTATCGGGCATGCTGCCGGAGGGTTCCTGATTGCGGCTATTGCGGTGAAAGGGGCTTTGTTGATTTCCTTTTTATCGATCGCTGCGGCTTGTATCGTATTATGGAAAATTACCCCGAAACCAATCCCCGAATCAAAAAGACATGCTACCACCTGGAGCAGCGTCAAGGAGGGGCTTTCTTTTGTAATGAATACCAAAGATTTATTGGCCTGCATGACGCTGGATCTTTTTGCGGTATTGTTTGGAGGGGCGGTGGCTATGATCCCCGCCTTTGCTAAGGATATTTTAAATGTAGGTCCTACCGCATTCGGATGGTTAAATGCAGCTACCGATATCGGATCAATGATTACAGTAACTGCACTCACCCTTTCCCCGCTGAGGAGGAACCAGGGCAAAATCCTGCTGCTGGCGGTGGCCGGTTTTGGGGTTTCCATTATTGTGTTTGCATTATCCCGCTCTTATTTAATTTCTTTTACTGCCCTGTTTCTCAGCGGTATGCTGGATGGGATCAGCGCCATCGTGAGGGGCACCATTGTCCAACTCAAAACTCCCAATGAAATCAAAGGGAGGGTGATGTCGGTCAATTCGATGTTTGTTAATTCTTCTAATGAATTCGGGCAATTTGAAAGTGGCCTTGCAGCAAAAATGTTTGGCCTGGTGCCTTCAGTCGTTTTTGGAGGGGGGATGACTTTATTGGTTGTGCTCACCACCTGGTTTAAGGCCCCATCTTTGCGTAAATTGGAATATTGAAATGGATGAATTCAGCATTACAATTTTATTTGATATTCAGAATGACCTTACCCTGACAACCATGGAGCCCAGGATTATTCCAAAACAAACATTGACGTTTTAACCCTTCTGTCCATTACTATTATTGCTTACTTGTTCACCCAATTTGTCCATGAGGGACTCGGACATGGAGGAATGGCATTATTGATTCGTGCAAAAATCATCCAGTTAACCAATACCTATCTGCAATATGATCCAGCCGGAGTTTTGGTGTTGGCATCCAGAGCTATTGCTGCTGCGGGCACCCTTGCCAATTTCATAATGGGTGTATTGGCGCTTTGGGTTTTACGGGGAACATCCATCAAATCTGCAAACCAACTTTTCTTTCTTTGGTTATTTGGTCATATCAATTTATTCAAAGGCTTTGGTAAGATTTGTCGAGATCTCGAAATTGCAGAACCGAAAACGACATAACAAGAAGTTGCTGCCCCACACGCAGCATGTATCGAGTCAGCTACCGACAAAAGAACTGCAAACTACCTAATAAAACTGGTCGGACGTCAATACGAACCAAAGAAAACAGTCATGACATAAACAGACCTTTTAGTATTTTGTAAAGGGAGCCCAACAGGCTTTTTTTACGGTCAATTGAAGGCACATCGGTCGCTCAACCGGGTCGCTAAGGAGAAGGGTCGAATCGTGGAGCCGTTCTCCATTCGATAAAAAAATGGCACGCCTTTTCTGCTTTAGAGTCCTGTAAATGGGTTGAATAACCATGAAAAAAATGTATCTTTATTGTAGATACTGAAGAAAAATTACCTGATGCGTACAAAAGTTCAAAAATGGGGCAATAGCCTTGCCTTGCGAATACCCAAAGCATTTGCCCAAGAGGTAAAGCTGGAAAATGATACGATTGTAGACATTACTATTCAGGAAGGTCAAATCATTCTCAAACCGCTTGTTTCTCCTCGCTGGGAACTTGATGAACTTTTGGCTGGTATCAACAAAAAAAATATCCATCGCGAAATCGATGCCGGATACTCCATAGGCAATGAAATTTGGTGAATTCTATGGCATATATTCCTGATAGCGGGGACCTTGTTTGGATCATGTTCAATCCACAAGCAGGACATGAACATGCAGGGCGTCGGCCCGCTTTAGTTTTATCACCAAAGGAATATAATAGAAAAGTTAGTCTGGCCATTTTCTGCCCTGTTACTAACCAAATTAAAGGTTACCCCTTTGAGGTTAGCATTCCGACCGGTTTGAAAATCAGTGGGGCGATTTTATCAGATCAGGTGAAAAGTCTGGATTGGAAAGCAAGAACCGCGGAATTTGTCTGTAAGTTGCCGCCTGCCATTTTTGATGAAGTTTTACAAAAGTTAGGTACATTGATAGGGCATTATTCTAAATAATTTTAGTTACTGAATTCATAGCATTTTCAATTTTCAGAGCCGCTACAAACCCAGTGTGTTTTACAATCTTAAATTGGGAAAACGGGTGCTACGGCGAATAAATTAAAACGTGTAGCAATAGAATATATGATAGACCACTTTCAAACCTTGTAAAAAGGAGGCAGTTCTGTTGAAGAGTCAATCATTTTTTGAATGCCTGGACTATACCGCAACCTAAATCAGTTCCGGAGATGTGTGACGGATGGTAGCTTGGCAAGCTACTTCATTTCCCGCCCCTAAGCCAACGTCTTTGACCTTGTCGTCTAATGATCATTGAATATTGGAAACTCCCCAAATTTAATTATTAAGCAACTCATCTATCGCTTTAAACCGGTAACCTTTTTGTTTCAGTTCCAAAATCATTTCCGGCAACCTGGTATAAAACTTTTCTTTTCTATCCGCCCCGGCTCCGATATGCATCAGCAAAATAAAACCGTTTAAACCCTGTTCGTGTTTTTGTTCGTAGTTTATGATAGATTCATATATAACCTGGTTGCTCCGGTAATTTTTATCCTCCAGGGTGGTATAATCGGTATGACTTAAGGTGCCGGGGGTAAAGTTGATGAGTTGAATGCCCAGTCGGCTGGCCCAGGCTGAAATAGTGTCGTTGTACCATTCATAAGGGGGTAAAAAATATTGAGCCCTGGCTGCATTTATCCCTGCTTGTTCTATCGATTCATAATTGCGGAGTATATCAATTTCAAATTGTCGTTGAGTGACCAGCAGACTGTCCCTGCGGGTCCAATCACAATACAATAAATGCTGGTCGGAGTGTGCTCCCATAAAATGACCATCATCGGCCAGCAATTTGATGCCTGGCAGAAACCTGCGGTTTCGGTAAAATTTTCCGGTGAAAAAAAAAGATGCGGGAATATTATTTTGATGCAGGGTAGTTTGGATAAATCCCAGACCTTCTCCAAATTCATCTCCTGAAAAAATCAAGGCCAACTCCCTGACTGTGCTATCTCCCCGTACAATGGCTCCCTGGTAGGTCGAACGGGATGAGGAACCGGAGGTCAATAAAAAACCCAGGACCATAATCAGCGCTACTGTCGACTCCAAAAAACGTGACATCATATACTGTACCTTACGTGTTTAATTTGGGAATTAACCTAAGGGCCTCCCGCTTACTCAAACCAGACAATTCCGGGTGCTGATCCACAAACCGGATCACAGCTTGTGGATTAGTCCGTGAATATTGCCTCAATGCCCAACCAATCGCTTTTCTTAAAAAAAATTCTTTGGACTCTATGTGCGGCAGGATTGATTTTTTTAACTCTTCAAAATCCGTTTTGTCTTTATAGTTTAATTGGTAAATGATGGCGCTCCGGTTTAACCAGAAATCGGTATGGGTGATCCAGTGAGGAATCCGCTGTGACCTTAATTCCGGGAATTTCAGATATAAATATCCGGCGGATTTACCCGCCAGCATATCGACCGTATCCCACCAGGATTTGCTCAGGATCAATCGCTCGATCAAATCCATGGTGGATGTAGTATATTGTTTTTTAGATGCATCCAGTAATTCCAGTGCGCAATATTGCATTTCCCTTTCTTCAAACTCCCATAACCGGATCATAATTTCCTCTAAAAAACCTTGTTGAATCAGGTTAAGTATAGGCTTTTTAAACAGCTTCAAAATGGATTTCCGGTCCGGCGCTTTTACCCCGAAATAATCAAACCGTCCTTTCATGTACCGGTTCATTCCGGTCGCCAATCGGGCATCCCCTTTTTTTTTTAAAACAAAATATAAGGCATCCAGGATGTCGCCCACCGGATCAGCAGAAACCAAACGAATTAATTGAGATGAACTTTAGGCCATAGACTTACGGCATTATTGAGAATAAACAATCCACTGATATCATAAGTAAAATAATCACGGATCGGAAAGTTGTCCAGCATCTTCGCCACTTCCTCTTTGTTTTCAGCGTGGAAAACGATCCATCCCTGGGTGCGATCTTCACTGATGGCATACATTTCAATGACACCTTCAATCAGTAAATCATTAATTATTTTACGGTGAGAAGGAAGTAACTCCCAAAAATCTTCATCCATCTGTCCTAAATGAACACTGACTAAATAGCTTCCCATACCTATAAAATTAACTGATTTAGCCCAAACCAGCCTAATAAAATCTAAGTTTTAACGAAGGTGGTGACACCCAACCCGGAATGCCAAGAATCATAACTTATCAAAAATCAGATCCCAGGGACAAATAAAGTTTAGGTTTAAGTACTTCCCGGGTCTCTATACCCCAGGCATAATCAACCCTGACCTGATATCCCATCACATTTATTCGTAATCCTGTGCCATAACCGATAACGAGCGGATCGCGGGCGTATACCAGATTAATCTGAACCTTGGGATTGGAAACCGATGTGGTATTGAGCGGGCTGTTCTGGTCAAAAGGATTGCGGCCAAACCAAGCGGTGCCTGCATCTGCAAAAGCTACTACCTGTAGGTTTCGGAGAAACACTGAACGCAATTCTCTGTTGACCAGGTATTGAACAAACGGAATCCGCAATTCAGCATTAAACAGAATATGGCTCGAGCCATTGCGGATGTTTTGTTTAAATCCCCTGAGGTGGGCGCCCAGGGCGTAATATGCATAATTATTGTCCCCGGGTATTGGGGTGTCATTGTCATACTGGGGGCTGATCCAATTGTCAACTCCACCCAGGAAAAACAAGATTCGTTCTGAACCAAAAGAAGTTGCCCCGGACAGACGCAATGCCAATATGGATTTCCGGTCTACTCCAATATAGTGTCGTGCATCAAAACCCAGGACTGTCATAAACCCTTTGGCCAGATTAAGTTTCCAGTCATCCACAATCTGAACCTGCATTTTTTTGACTAATTCACTATAAAGTTTGGCGCGGGTCCCCGTAAACCGGTTGATATCCACCGGGGTTGTATTGTCATATACATATTCAGCACGCAAACCAAAGCGCTGGGTACTTTCAGGGGTTGATGTCAGGTTTGTGGGATCGGTTGCCAATAAGGTGGAGCGGTCAAACCGCATGGTAGCCGCCAGGCGGGCACTTTGATAGGTATCGAAAGGATATTTGAGTTGATATACCCCAATGATGCTTGAATTGTGGATTCGTTGGGATAGGATCTGGCTTACTTCTTCTGTAGAGTACCGGGATTGACGGTATATGGCGTAGCGTTTATCAATTCTTTTTTTGTTGTCGTCAAAAATTAAAAAATATTCAGTACCATTAAAAGTAGTTGGTATCCTCACTCCGCCTTCAAAACTATAATCTTCAAATAAATCTTTGGTCGTTGCTTTGACTAAAAATCCAGTCGGGGGATATTCAAATCCACTTTTTTGACCGGCATAACTATTGAGCCCTCCAAACAACAAACTGTTATCCATGGTGGTAGTCACATCATCCAGCTTAAATTTCAACCTGGAAGCCACCATTCGGGTAAATTGAAACTTTTCAGGAACCTTGGTTTTTGCCGGATTAAACCGGGAAGAGTCCTGAAAATAAGCTATGCGACCGTCATTTAAGCCTGAAAGTTCCGGTGGTGCTTGCTCTGAAATTATTGATGCCGGGGTGACCGGATCGGGAAATTCACTTTGGAAAATTACTTTTTCTCTTACGGGTAGTGTTGATTCCTGCAAAGCAGGAGCAGCGATTTTGGATAAAGACGAAATTCCATCGAACCCAATCCTCTTTTTTGAATAAACACTAAAGCCGGGTTCCAGCGTATCGCTAACCCGTATTAATTCGCTGTAGACCTGAATTTTTTTGCCTCTGCGAATGACCCCGATCGAATTGTTTTTTGCAGCATGAAATGTCAGCAAATCATGATCTCCCCGGGAAGAATGCAATAAGGTGGTATTTTTTTCCGGATTAACTTGGATTGTTTTTCGTTGGCTGACGCCGTGGTCATTGGACAGGAAAGAGACCTGGTTGAGGTCAGTGAGGCTTGGATTGTCCAATTCATGGTAGATATTGGAGGTCAGCCTCATCAGTTTTTTGGGTTCAATCTTATTGTCCGGATCATAAGGCAAAAAATAAATATTAAATGGTTGGACGGGCAATAATGAGTCTACTGGCATGATAAATAATGTATCCAGTACCCGGTTGGATTTAAACAAAATACCTTTTGTCCCGAGGAGTTCGGTGTAACTGGCATCCAGGTCATCATAAAAGTCCTGGGTCAACCGCTTTGATTCCCTGGTAAGGGGCTGATAAGTATACAAATCGGATAAAGCATCGGTAGCAGCATTCAGCAAAATCGTTTTGTCATCGATCCAATCTACACTATATACCCTCTGGTATTCCGGGGACAATTTATCCTTACTATAACGGCCCGAGGCGAGATCAATCCGGTTAAGCATCCAGACATCATGTTTTTCGGTTATTAAGATCATCTCCCTTCCATTAGGGTGCCAGGAAAATATGGGTATCTGGTAATCCGTCTCCTGAATATTATTTTTAATACCCCCTTTAAAGATCTTCACCGGTTTGCCTGATCTTTTTTCCTGGATATAAACCTTATATTTCCCGCGGTCATTGACGGCATAAGCAAATTGGTTGCCATCCGGAGAAACGCGGACGTAAGAAATGGGTAATTTTTTTTTGTTTCTGACTGTCAATGCCTGATTGGGATTGAAGGCACGGAATTCAGACTTATCCTCTTGGTAATTTTTTTTGAAATAGTCAAGACAGGCCGCGGATATATCTTCAAACGGAACTCCCAGTATATATAAAAAGGAAGATCGTATATTCCGGTTTATCCGCGCCAGATAAAGTATGTTGGAAACGTTTGATTTCCCGTATTCATGAGTGAGATAATTCCAGAAAGCATGCCCGATTAACCGGGGATGGTCCCTGCCCAGGGTCTCAAATTTTTTGCGGGGAGACACCGATTGCAGCAGGTCCCGGAACTGATTGTCGGTTTGAGTACTCCATTCTTCCCCCAGGTAGGCAATCAATCCTTCTCTAAACCAATCCGGAATTTTTAATTGTATTGATTTTTGGACCAAACCCTGCAGTCCGGAACCGTAAATCATGGCATTGAGGTAGACTTCGCCTATACCTTCCCGGATTTGTTTGCGCAAATGATTGTGGTCACCATCGAAATACACAAAAACACGATTACCCAGTACTGTCGTACGGTCATTTCGACTGATAAAAACTTCATCTAATCCTATGTTGGATTGTTTGAGATCACTTAAATCCGTATAACAGATGATTTCAATTTTGTCGTTGAGTTTATGCTCCAGGATATTTTCGATATGTTTAAAATCGTATTCAGCCAGTGCCAGGGTAATCTGTCCCACATTGCGGGATTTACCATACCAATAGTTGACAAAGTTTTGGGTCTCATACATATACCATTCATCAAAATCATCGTGATGTTGAATGCGGTTTTTCCCAAACTCCGTCTCGATTCCACTTTGTGAATAGCTCCAATAGGATAAACTTAAGCAGCACCAAACCAATACCCATTTCCCGGACATTGGATAAAGATAAAGGATTTTTAAGTTTGGGATTTTTACTAAAAAAGCAAACCTTTTCCGGCAGCAAAACCGAAAAATGATTGATTCGTTTTTTCCCTTATTTTATGGGATGGTTTTCCCCCTTCCAACCTGAAATTGCAAACTTTTTTAATTCGTTTTTCAAATCGTTCCGGGCGCTTTAATTCCCGGGAGTTGAGGCCACTGGTTGTTAAAAAACAATTGTTTTGATCGTTCCAACCAAAACGAAACGAAAAAAGTAATCGTTCAATAAAAAACTGACTGTATTCTGACAGCAGTTTACAAAGTGATCAATTAACAAGGGGATTAGCCTGCCTGGTCATAAGCCTTGCGTATCCATTGAACCAAATTTGAATTCAGCATTTTTTCATCTTCGACCTTGATCCTGTGGGTGCACATGGCATTCCAACTCCCCGCTGCAAGGGCAAATCCGGATGGTGGCACCCCTTTTATATTGAGTCCCAGATCCAGTC
>Ga0163150_10005646_pt1 | contig 15842 bp, 10 predicted proteins | sample OliLakLV19P2IB_FD_148628 | JGI IMG/M metagenome (GOLD analysis project Ga0163150, IMG submission 148628) | Freshwater microbial mat bacterial communities from Lake Vanda, McMurdo Dry Valleys, Antarctica - Oligotrophic Lake LV.19.P2.IB | ecosystem: Environmental > Aquatic > Freshwater > Lake >...
GTCACGTTCCGAGCCATCGCGCGTCTCCTTGCCGCACGCGACGCAACCTGACGAACTGCTTCGTCCACACGGTTCCACCGCAGGACCGTAGTTATCGCAGATTACCCAGCATGGCGCAATCGCCCTGATCGTGTGGGTAGGCCGAGTGGTCAACACAAATCAATGACATCTCGCTATGGGTGATGCAACCAACGACGACGATCAGGGTCGGCCGCTTCGAACGCGGCCAATCTTACAGGCTTCGCGCCGTGCATTTCTTGGAGCGGGCGTCGTGGCGGCGGGTTTTCCGGCCATCGCCGCCCAGGCCGCGAACGACACATCCGCCGAACGCGATCGCCTGAAGGCTATGCTCGCCGCGCCAGAGCCAATTACTTGGGTCTTCACTGGCGACTCCATCACGCATGGCGCAGTACATACTTTCGGTTGTCGGTCGTATCCCGAGCATTTTGCCGAACGGGTGCGTTGGGAACTGGCGCGCAAGCGAGACGCAGTGATCAACACGGGCATCTCTGGCGACACAACGGGCGGGCTGCTGAGTGACCTCGATCATCGCGTTCTGCGATTTCGCCCTCTGGTGTTCTCGATCATGATGGGCATGAACGACGCGGCCGGAGGCCCCGGCGGGCGCGAGGGATTTCGCGCGCGCTTCGACGAAATCCTCACCCGTGCCAAGTGCGAGCCAAGTGTGGTCCTTGTTGTGCATACCTGCAATCCAATTACGTCCGTAGATACGTCCCGCCAGGATTTGCCAGCCTACGTGGATATTATCCGCGAAGTGGCCAGAAAACATAACGCCCTGATGGTCGACCACGACAAGCACTGGCGAGCTCGCAAGACACCGCTCGAATACCTGCTTAGCGACGGTTCGATCCATCCCAATCAGTACGGGCACGTCCTGTTTACGCATGTGCTTTGCGAAGCACTGGGAATCCACGATCCAAATTCGCACGTGGGCAGACTCTTTGTCCCCTAGCAGAAATGCCAACGAGGCTGCGGCGTGACTGTTCTATGTGCCGAACGCAGAAATCGCTTGCCTCGCACGTTCGGATGCGCGTTCCGACCTGAACCCCAAAGGCCAACATGTTCAAGCGAAATGCCAAACGATCCTGGGCCAGCGAGCGACATGTGCCTGCCGCGGATTTCTTGCGTGGCGTCGCGATTGATTTTCACTCGCGCTGGCATTCGCTTCGCTGCCGACGGCAGCTTGTGGTTTGCGCGGCGATGGTCTCAATGTGCTCGCTGGCGCAAGGCGCCGATGAGCATGCCCGTAGCGGCGAAACGAGTCGCGAGCCGGTGGAAGCGATGCTGCCGGGGCTGCATCTGTTGGAACCGCTGTGGCAAACGGACACTATGCATCGTGAAAGCGTATTGTTTGTCGCGGACGCGGATGACAATCTCGCTACCGGCAAGCTTCTGTTCGCGGCCGACAAGATCCTGGAGGTCCGCAGCGCCGATGGTCAGCGGCAGTTCGAGACGGACAGGGATTATCGCCTTCTGCCCGGCGGCCACGAACTGGCATTGCTCGACAATTCGCGAATTCCGCATCTCAAGGCGACCGCTCTGTTTCCGCCCAAGGGGGCCAAACGTAGTATCGCCCACAAAACAGGTGATTCAGAGCGGGCCGTGCTCTTCGACAATGAACATTGGTTCCACGATCAACAGATCGAGGTTACCTATACGCAGCGCACTGCGAAGTGGCAGGGGCCGATTCCCCGTTTCGCGGCGAAGGAACTTCCCCGAACAACCGCAAAATTGCGCGAACGCAAAAAACTGACCTTGGCCGTCAGCGGCGACAGCATCTCGCAGGGTTACAATGCTTCGGCCTTCAGCCGGGTGCAGCCGTGGATGCCGCCCTACCCCGATCTGGTTGTTGCACAGCTCGGTGCGACGTATGGAGCCGACATTACGCTCCGCAATCGAGCCATCGCCGGTTGGAACGTCGAGCGAGGGCTCTTAGATCTCGATTCGCTGCTGACTACGCAGCCCGACCTAGTTATTATTGCTTACGGCATGAACGACGTCAGTGCTCGCGATCCGGAGGGATTTCGCCGGGGCATCGCCAAGATGCTCACGCGGATCCGAGAAGCCAACGCCGAGACCGAGGTGATTCTCGTCGCTCCGATGTTGGGCAATGCCAACTGGTCCCACACGCCGCGCGACATGTTTCCGCGGTATCGTGCGGCATTGGCGTCGCTCACAGGCCCGGGCGTCGCCTTGGCAGATATGACCGGAGTCTGGGAGGAGTTGCTTAAGCACAAACGCGAAATCGACCTGACCGGCAACGGCGTGAACCACCCCGACGACTTTGGCCACCGCCTTTATGCTCAAGTAATTTTAGCCCTGCTCGTCGAGCAGACGTTGGCGCAACCGGCCCGACCACAAGGCACGCATTAACGGACACTTGACCTACCACCTCCCTGGATTGAACTGCACATGGACCTTCGCTTTCCTGTTGCCTGGTTCTTGATGTCGTTGCTTGCTGGCCCGGCTTTCGCAGCCGACGCTCCGATTCCCGCGCGCGAGGCCACTGCGCGTTTTAAGTTGCCGCCTGGATTTCAGGCCACGCTGTTCGCCGGCGAGCCCGACCTTGTCCAGCCCATTGCCTTCACGTTCGATGACCGAGGCCGCCTGTGGGTTGTTGAGAATCATTCTTATCCAGGTTGGAAAGGGGAAAAGAAAGACCGCGTGCTGATCTTTGAAGACCGCGACGCCGACGGTCATTTCGACGTTCGCAAGGTGTTCCTAGACAACGGCAGCAACCTGTCGGGCATTGTATGGGGTTTCGGCGGCGTATGGCTCTGCTCGACACCGAATCTGGTGTTTGTGCCCGACGCCAATGCCGATGACGTGCCCGATGGCGAGCCTGTGACCAAGCTCGACGGCTGGGATCCCAGCGCCCGGCACAATGTCGCCAGTTCGCTGGCCTGGGGGCCCGATGGTTGGCTCTACGGCTGCAACGGCATCTTGTCGAATTCAAAAGTCGGCAAGCCGGGCGCCGTCGAGACCGAGCGCACGCCCGTCAACTGTGGTGTTTGGCGATACCACCCCACGCAAGAACTCTTTGAGGTCGTGGCCCACGGCACGACCAATCCCTGGGGACTCGATTTCGACGAAAATGGTCAGACGTTCATCACCAATTGCGTGATCCAGCATTTGTGGCATGTCGTGCCGGGCGCTCGCTTCCAGCGGATGTTCGGCCAGGATTTCAATGTCAATTCGTACGATTTGATGACAAGTTGCGCCGACCATATTCATTGGGCGAGCGGCCCCTGGCAAGAGGCCCGCGGCGGCCAAAAACACGACTCCTACGGCGGTGGCCACGCCCACGTCGGTGCGATGATCTATCTCGGTGACAACTGGCCCGACGAGTATCGCAATCATCTCTTTACGTGCAACATTCATGGCAATCGAATCAACCAGGACGTGCTCGCGCGGCAAGGCTCTGGCTACGTTGCCCATCACGGACCTGACTTCCTACGCGCGGGCGACCCGTGGTTCCGCGGTATGTCCGTAAAATATGGCCCGGACGGCGGAGTCTATGTGAGCGATTGGAGCGACACGGGCGAGTGTCACAACTACGAAGTGGTGGATCGCTCGAACGGCCGCATCTGTAAGATCACGCATGGCCAGCCCAAGCCGTGGAGCACCGACCTGACCAAACTCAACGATGCTGAGCTCGTCGCTCTTCAAAGTCAGAAGAACGATTTCGTGGTGCGCCACGCGAGACGAATTTTGCAAGAGCGCCACGCCGCCGGATGTTTAGCCAGCGACACGCGGCGTCAAGTGGCAAAGATGCTGCGTGATCCTTCCGCCCCCGCCAACAGACTGCGGGCATTATGGGCTTCGTACGCCATCGGCGCCGCGAACGAATCGCTGCTCGTCGATCTCATGGCCGACGAAAACGACGTAATGCGCGGCTGGGCCGTGCGACTTGTGCTCGAAGATCGCCGGGCCTCTCCCGCGACCCTGGCCAAGGTCGCCAGCCTGGCCCAAGACGATCCATCATCGTGGGTGCGACTAGCGCTTGCCTCTGGCTTGCAGCGACTGCCACTTGCTGACCGATGGACAATCGCCGAGCGTCTGGCAGCGCATCCCGAGGACGCACCCGATGTCAACTTGTCGTTGATGATCTGGTATGGCATCGAACCGCTCGTACCGACTGACGTCGCTCGCGCGATACGCCTGGCGGATGAAGCGAGGATTCCGCTCGTCCGCCAATGCATTTCGCGACGGATTGCCGCACCAGCCGACCCGGCCGGACTCGGCGCACTCGTTGGGTTGCTGTCGCGCGGTAACGATGCACTGCAAGATGCCGTGCTGGCCGGTATGCACGACGCCTTGCAGGGTCGGCGAAGAGTCGCCATGCCTGACGGTTGGCCAGCGTTGTATCCTCAGCTTGCCAAGAGCGACTCGATCGTGGTTCGCGAACGGGGCATGCGTCTGGCGCTGATCTTCGGCGACCCGACGGCTATGGCCGACCTGCTCGCCGTTTCCGCCGACCCTCGCGCGAGTGGCCAGGCTCGGCGCCAAGCCATCGCTGCACTGGCACAAGCCAGCACTCCGAACTTGCCGGCGCTTTTGCGAACGCTACTGAGCGATGGCTCCGTGCGCGTCGCGGCGTTGCGCGGCCTTGCGGCGTATAACGACGAAGCGACGCCGCCGGCCATCTTGAAGCATTACGACGCATTCGACCTGCGGGCTCGGCAAGAGGCCATCAGCACGCTCTCGGCGAGGAGCTCGTACGCGCTCAAGCTATTGGACGCGGTAGAGCGAGGCGCCATTCCGCGCAACGAGATTTCGGCCTTTCATGTCCAACAGCTCCAAAGCCTCCGCAATGCCCAAGTCAATGACCGTCTAGTAAGGACGTGGGGCGCGGTTCGGCCCACGGCGGCCGATCGCGCGGCGCTCGTCGCCGAGTACAAGCGACGCCTCACGCCAGCCGCCTTAGCTTCGGCCGACCTTACGCACGGCCGAGCTGTTTTTGCAAAGACTTGCGCCACGTGTCATAAATTGTTCGACGCGGGCGGCAAGATCGGACCCGAGCTGACCGGTTCGCAGCGGGCCAATCTCGACTACGTTTTATCGAACATGCTCGACCCGAGCGCCGTCGTGGCCAGGGACTATCAAATGACGCTCATTCAAACGGCCGATGGTCGCGTACTCAGCGGCATCGTCTCGCGCGAGGACAATGTTCACCTCTCGGTGCAGACGGCCACCGACTCGGTCGTCGTGCCGAAAGAGGAAATCGAAGTGCGCCAGGCGACGGCCAATTCCATGATGCCCGAAGGCTTGCTGCTGTCACTCAACGACGGCGAAGTGCGCGACTTGGTCGCATATCTCGCCAGTCCCCTGCAAACGCCGTTGCCGAACGACGCTAGGCAAACCGAAAAATGACCGGCGATGCGTCCCTTGGGTTTGGTGCAGCCTGGACGGCGCCCTCGCGCCGCCGCGCGAGCTAGCCCACTTTCATGCGACGGAGACAACGGCAGAGCACCGCGAGAAACTAAGCAATGAGTCCACGGTACAACGAGGTGGTTCCATCGCCGGCATCGGGTTTGGACGCTGCTCCCTCGCCTCGTGCCGACGTCCTCATCGTGGGCGGCGGCATTATTGGCATCTGCTGTGCCTGGGAACTTGCTCAGCGCGGACTGTCGGTGATGGTGATTGACAAACGTGACATCGGTCACGGTTGTTCGTACGGCAACGCCGGTTGGCTGACTCCGTGCTTCGCCCTGCCGCTGCCAATGCCTGGCATGCTGCCGCGCCTTGAACGGTCAAAGTTTTGGTCCCGCGCCCGGTGAGCACGCCGTCCAAGCTGGCGTCGTAATCGATGGTCCCGTCGTCAGCGACGGTGAAGTAGACGACTGCGCCGCCGTAGGTGCTGAAGAAGTGCGAGCCGGGAAGTAGCCGGGCGTCGATAGGCGCGTCTCCGTCATAGGCCACGTAGTCCAATGCGAGGTACGACCCGGGTAAGGCACTGGCGTCGATCTGCACCGCCGCGCCTTGCACGGTCAAGGTGTTGGTCCCCCGGCCGGTGAGCACTCCGTCTAAGCTGGCGTCGTAATCGATGGTCCCGTCGTCGGCGACGGCGAAGTAGACGACCGCGCCGCCATAGGTGTTGAAGAAGTGCGAGCCGGATTCCAGACTGACGCTCAATGGCGTGTTCGAGTCGTAGGCTAGGTAGTCTAGGGCCAAATACGAACCCGACAGGGCGCTGGCGTCGAGCACCTGCTGGAAAGCTTCGGGATCGACAAAGACTTCGGCGAGAGCTCGGTCCCAATCGTGCACATCGCGAACCCGCGAGCCGAAGAACAAGTCCAGGTCCGACGCGCCGGTCAGGTTATTCCCGCCGCCGTTGGCTGCGAACGTCGCCGGGTTCAGCAAGAAGCCCTCATTGCGACCACCGCCGTTTCGCAAATGATCGACCCGCGCGGCATAAGGCGCGTCCTCGCCCCATTCGGCCATGATCGAATCCAGGGCCGCGGGGAGGGCGTCGTACGCGGTAGTGCCGCCAATCAGAATATCATCGCCATCGCCGCCGAGCAGAGTCGAGGCGTCGCCGCCAGCAATCAAAAGGTCACGTCCGGCACGTCCCTCGAGATAGTTGGCGCCGCGTCCACCAACCAACACATTGTCGCCATTGTCGCCAAAGAGTTGATCGGCGCCACCGCCACCGATCACGTTCTCGAAGGCAATTGCCTGATAAACATCGGTCCCCATCCGTGCCGCCAGGTCGACGGACACGTCCGTGTCGTAGCTGGAATAGTCGAGCGTGTCGCGTCCGGTATTGCCGTTGAGATCGAACCGCGGCCCGTCGCCAGGATGTTCGATTGAAAATACATCGTCGCCTTGGCCGCCCTGAACGGACACTTGGTCCACCGTCGAATGGAATACCACCAACGTTCCATTGGCCGCCAGGCTGGGAAAGAAGTTATTGCCAAGCGTATACGTTTGCCCAGACGCTTCGCCCTCGTCGTGCAGGGAAACCGTATCGACGCCGTCGCCTCCCAGGATGGACAGGTTGCCCAAGTTCGAGAGCGTGTTGGCGTCGGTTCCAATGCGATAGTCGTTCGTTCCGGCGCCACCTTCCAATAGCGTATAGTTGGCAGCGGGATTGCCCTGCACGTCAATCACATCGTCCCCTCGACCGGCCGAGACGGTGAGCGATTCCGGCCGCCAATCCAAAAACGCGACCAGCGATTCGCCGGAGCGCTCGACGGAATCGTCGGTGACGGTCAATGTCCGAGCTGTGTTTTGCCCCGCATCGTTAATCCTGACCGATTGGCGAACGCCGGCACCGGTCAGAATTACGCCTCCCTTGATCGGGTCAAGCCCGCCCACCGACGCACCGATGTCGATTTCGTCCAACTCTCCCTTTTGCAGATCGACGTACAACGCTCCCGTCGTACGATTGACCGACACAAAATCGCCCCCTTCCCCCGTGTGCAAGTTGGTGAAGGGGAGGAAACCGTTGAGCACGGGCGTGTCTTGCACGTAAAACACGTTGCCGCCGCTGCCGCCGTAAACGTCGAGACTCGAAGCATCACGAAAGGTGACCGTCCCGGTGCGGTTGGCGCCGTTGGCGTCGGTACGATACAGCGAGTTGGCGTCCATGTAGAACTTCTGCCCGATCCTCTCCCCGATATCGCTGAATTCATAGTTGTTCACGCCGCCAGGCCCGCGCAGATCCACCGCGCCGATGATGCCGGAGAGCCAAAAACTTCCCACGAGGAAATGATTCGCGCCGGCGCCGGCGTTGATCGTCAGTGGCGCCGTCGTGCCATAGATGTAGAATTGCTCTGGGCCGGCGCCGGTCGTGATGTTGGCGTGCAACGGCGTGTTGTTGACGATGAACTGGTACCCGCGGGCTCCCCCCACGAAATCCAGAGATCGCGTGTCGGCGGTGTTATAGCGAATACGGGAGCCGCTCGGTCCCAATCCGCGAACCTCGCCATAGCCGCTGTCGCCGCCCATAACGATGCTGCGCGACGCCGTGGCCGCGGTATCGTCGATCGTCACCTGGGTGTACGACGAATAGTTCGAGATGGTCAACGTCTGAGCGATCGACGGCGCACTGCCGGCCCTGCCGATCTTCACGTCGTCGGCGCCATTTTGCCCGTAAATCATTAGGTTTGCGGAAGTTTTGAGCACCTGGACCGTGTCTTTACCGGCACCCGAAAACAGGACCGTCGTCGCGTTGGCGGGCGTATTGTTCACAAGAATCGAATTGCCGTAGGCGCCGGTCTCGAGCGTCAGCGAGCTCAGGCCGCTAAAGGTGACGCTCGCAGGCAGTATGCCCGTCACGACTGCAGAGTCGAGGGTGATCGACTGTGAACCGACGGCGTCCGACCCGCGCAGGCTCAAGATCGTGGCGCCGGTCCCTTGAATGGTGATGGCCTCAGACTCGCTGTAGTTGATGGTCGTCGATCCCGTCTTAATTTGTGTCCGAGCGACCGACACCGACCCGGCGGGCGCGTTGACCTGAATGGTGTCCATCCCCGCCCCGCCGCGGACCGCGACGACCTTGCCGAGATTGCCGTCGATCACAATCCGATCGTTATTAAAGCCGGCTTCGACCACGATGCCGTTGGTCATGTTCACGATGTAGCTAAACGACGGCAAGGCGCCCGTCAGGTTTGCGTTGGAAAACGGCTGGACGAGGACATTGGCGTTCGTGGCATTCCGGCGCGTGATCGTGATCAGGTCATGCGCTCCGGTGCCAGTCACATAGCCGGGGGCTGTGGGACCGCGCACGCCGACGAACCCCGAGGAGGCCAGCAATTCAAAGGAATTTACTGTCCCGCCGCCGGCCACGGGCATCGGATACCTGCTGAAGAGATTGACGCTGTCGTAGTCGCCGGTCGTGAAGCTGGCGCCGTCCATCACGTCGCCGGTGACGACCATTTGGGTTCCGTCAGTGTGGTCCAAGCCGAAGCTATGCGCCGCCTCGTGGGAAGCCACGCTGGCGATAGCGTTTACCCATGTGCCGACGGATTGCTGGTCCATGATGCTGCCGACGAAGGCGAAACCGGTGTTGTCGTGGGTGTTGCCCAAATCGAGGGGCGCAATACCCAAGGCGCTGGCGATTGCCGGGGCGTCGCCGCAGATGAACATGTACGCGTCATGCGAGCTTGTGGACTGCAAGACGTTCTTTACGTCTTGGATGTTGGCTGCTGCGCGCACGATGATATCGACGCCAAGCGGTTCGAAGGTCCGTTGCATCGTCGCCAGCACCTGGGAGATCAGGAGGTCGGCGTCGGCCCGGTCGACCCTGCGGTCTCCCGTAAGGTCGACATTGCGGTTGCGTACGCCCTGCTCCAGAGAGATCACTGAATAGCCTGCCCCGAAGAGCGCGACTTCGGGGGTCGCCGGATTGTCATCTTGATCAACGCTATTGGGGCCACGCACGGACTTCATCGCCGTGTCGGTGACGTTCCAGGCGTCGTTGGCGAAACCATCGCCGAAATCGACGTAAAGATTGATCGCCATCATGCGGCGGTCTTCCAGCGGTTCCACGCGCAGCGCCCGCGCGCGGCGGACGGGAGAGTTGCCAGTCCGCAATCTTCCACCAAGCCATTTCGAGAGGCGGGACATAACCGTTTCCTACGTTTAGTGGAAGAGAAGCGATCCCAGTCGAGGCGCGGACGTCTCTGTTACAGGAAGTGCGACCTTTCGCGCCAGAGTGGCACCTAGAGCGTCTTGGCATTCAATGGCGCAATGCAACGCCGAATGCTACAGGACGACGATGACGATCCCGCGCCGGGCGGCGGGGTGGGCAGGTTCATGGGATGGCTGTTCCCTGAAAGAGCCCGGTTGTCAGCAGGGCGGATCGCGCAGCGAGAAAGGAGAAACGATGGACGTTGATTTTTGACCGCGGGGTGCCCGGCTGCCCTGGCCAGCTACGAGACGGCGTTTCCGCGGCGGAATGGGGCTGCAACCACGGTGGTCTGATTGAGACCTTGAACTGGCACCGCTATATCAAGGGCTTGCTTCCGCAGGGTCACCAGCACCTCTCGAAAGTTGCAAAAGAAGACCTTGGCTATTCCCGCGTCGAGCGTTGGACCAATGGTATACTCACGTTGAAATCGGCAGGTCGAATTGCCGGTTCCACGGCTATCGCGACTCAACCACTGAGCCGGGGGACAAAAATCATGCAATGGGCTGCGATCGTATTGGCCGTCGCTGCTGTGGGCGGTGCAACTCTGGCGACGATTCGTCTCCGTGGAGGGCTCCGTCCGCCAACCTGGATGGCCTTGGGACATGGAGCCGTCGCGGCCACCGGCCTGGTTTTATTGATCTATGCGGCGGTCACAACAGGACTTCCCCCCTTGGCATACCTCGCTCTTGGCTTGTTTGTACTCGCCGCGGCCGGCGGCGCGACGCTGTTTGTCGGGTTTCATCTCAGAGAAAAGGCCCTCCCCATTCCTTTCGTCATCGGTCACGGACTCCTTGCGGTAACGGCCTTTGTGTTGCTCGTCGCGGCGATACTGCGATCCTGATCAAGCGTCACGCTTTAATCATGCCCGCGTTCGGGAAGTATCGAATTGGAGGTTGCGGCATGCGGTCCAGCGATCCACGCGATCGGGGCCATCACGGTCGAGTGTCGCGGAGACAATTTCTCGGCGCCGTTGGAGCTGCCTGTCTCTCCCTGCTTTCGCGTCAATGCGGCGCGGTGGCCGATGAGAGCCCGGTTCCACCGCGGTTTCTGCTCCAGTGGGGACGGCATGGCAAAGGAAACGGCGAGTTCGACGCCTGCGTGGGCATTACGATTGGCCCGAACGACGAGGTCTACACCGCCGAGTTCCGCAATCAGCGAGTCCAGAGGTTTACGAACGAGGGGCGGTTCCTCAGCACGTTTCCTGTTCAACCGCATGCCGGCGGGCTCGCCGTGGATCGAGATGGAGTCGTCTACGTAGCGCATTGGAACAGCAACAAGGTGGCGACCTATTCGCCGGCAGGAGAACTTCTTCGCGAATGGGGTGCGAAGGGAACCGGGGATGGAGAGTTCCAGCTTCCGGGCTCCATTGCACTCGGTCCAGATGGCCTACTGTATGTCCCCGACCAGGGAAACAGCCGTGTGCAGAAATTTACTCGGGAAGGAAAGTTCGTCGGAAAGTGGGGGCAACTCGGCAAAGAGCCCGGGCAGTTCGGCGGCGGCCAGTCGGCCGGCGGTCGTTTTGCGGGGCCACAGTTTGTGGCCTTCGACCACGCCGGTAACGTCTATACGACGGATGCAGCGCTCGATCGCATCCAGAAGTTCACGGCGGAAGGAAAGCTGCTCGCCTTTTGGGGTAGCGAGAGTGTCGAGCCCGGGGGCTTCGGACCTCCGCCTAAGAACAAGGATGGCACACCGGGGATGGGCGGCCCGATCGCACTGTGCGTCGATCGGCAGGACCGAGTCTGGGTGAGCTCCACCAACAACCGCGTGCAGCAGTTCACAAACGACGGCAAATTTCTGCGCGGCGTGGGAGGCGAAGGCACCGAAGCGGGCCAATTTCATCTGCCGCATGCGATCGCATTGGACAGCAAGGGCTGCTTGTATGTCACCGATACGATGAACGCCCGAATTCAGAAGTTCGATGGCGCCTGACGCAAGACGCCCGTCTGCCAAAGCACACGCCACGCAACCGCGAAGATGATGGACCGCACATGCCGCCAGAAATCCGATTGCGACTCATTGTGGTCGGCGCACCGAGTAGTGTGACGTTTTGCATGCAGCGCGGCAAGAACGAGCTGCTCTCCCCCAGCCGAACCACCCATGGTGAAATATCCTTTGAGTTTACCTTGCGCGTCGGCGAGCCACTGTCCAGCGGCCGGCCAAGGCTTTTGGGTCCTTTCGCGCAGGGGTCGCCGGACGCCAGGTTTCTGTATGTAAACTCCGGCACCTTTGCCGGGCAGGCGGAATCCTGCTGGAGCCGGCGAGCGAAGGTGCCACTAACCGGCATCACCGCGCAAGTGGTCGAAAGTTTGCTGGCGGCACCAGAGGCGGCTTTAGAAGTGCGAATCGTAGGCACGGCTGGAGATGGCGGCCCGTGCTGTGCCAGCGTTCCACTCCTTCGACCTGGCTGGACAATTGTCGGCACACGGTGACGGACTGGCCAGGCGAATCGCGACGAGCGACTACGCAGATGCACAAGCCGAGTGCGTCATGCAGCCGATACTGCTCTCGTCAGATACTCAGATACGCCGCGGCGACGACCGCCGACGCCGGCACTCCGAGAATGCTCGGAGATCGGGATCCGACGTAGCGTTCCTTTCGGGACCGAGAAAACGGTTGGCTCGATTGGACATCGCAGAACTGGGCGGTGACAATGTCTCGTCGAGGATGCGAACTTACTCGAACGACGACTGCCAATAAGAAAGGATTACTCAATGGGAGACAAAGGCGGAAAGAAGGACAAGGAAAAGAGCAAGAAACAAAAGGCGAACAAACAGGATCAGTCAACGAAAGGACAACAGGATAAGAACCGGCCGAAGTGAGCTGGACCCCGATGGCGGGACCAGAAGTATTTTCCCGAAAAAGTATGAGCGAATGACTTGGGGACAAGTCGCAGATTATGCCGAAGTCGCAATACTTGGTTTCATGGTGACGCTGGGAAAAAGCAGTCGGAGTGGATTCCTGCGGACGGGAGGCGAGTTATTTCTGCCGAGAGTTATTTCGACCGCTTCTATCGCTGGCTGGATTTAGAATCGGCGGCCGAAGCGCAAGATCTGGCCGAACGCCGTCAAATGCGCACTCGCAAGACGGCCGAACAAGGAGGCGAAACGATTCTCGACCTCGCGATCGAGGACCATCAGACCGGCTTGGGTGGCCGCCACCTGTTGACGTTCGTCAAACGAAACCGCACCTTGAATCTCCCGTGGAATCGTTTGCGCGTCGGTTCGCCGGTCGTGCTGACGTCCTTGGAAGATACCGACGAGTCGCCGCACAGCGGAGTCATTAGTGCGCGGAATGCGAATTCGATCCAGGTCGCGGTCGACCATTGGATCTCGGGCAAGAATTTTGACCTGGACCTCGCGTCGGACGAGGTGTCGCGAAATCGCGAGCGTGCCGCGCTGCAAACTATTGCCTCGGCTCGCGGACGACTGGGCGAGCTGCGGCAAGTTATTTTGGGCGACCTTGATCCGGTCTACGGAAAGCGTCGGCAGCCACGGTTCGGCGACGTCAGCGCGCTACCGATTGCCGATGGCCTCAATCCCTCGCAACGCGCGGCGATTGAGTTCGCGCTGTCCGCCGAAGACATCGCGATCATTCATGGCCCCCCAGGAACGGGCAAGACCACGTCGGTGGCCGCCTTCATTCGCCAGGCCGTGCGCCGCGGAGAAAAGGTCCTCGCCTGCGCGCCGAGCAACACGGCGGTCGACAATCTTTTGGAACGTCTGGTGGACTGCGGGCAGCGCGTGGTGCGCATCGGACATCCGGCGCGCGTCAAAGATGAGCTGCGCAGCCACACGCTCGATGCCCTGGTCGAAAGCCACGATAGTATGCGGCTGGCGAAAGATCTCTCGCGCGAGGCAGAGGAGTTGTACCGCCAAGCGGATCGATATACGCGGGCAAAGCCGGCCCGCGGCGCCAAGCAAGACTTGCGGCGAGAAGCCCGACAGATCAAGGCGGATTCGCGCCAACTCGAACGACAGGCGATTGATCACGTGCTCGACGGCGCGGACGTGATCTGCGCCACGACATCAATTGACAATGTGGTCCTGGGAGATCGCTCGTTCGATTGGGTCGTGATCGACGAGGCTTGCCAGTGTACGGAATCTGCGTGCTGGGTTCCGCTACAGCGCGGTCGGCGAATTCTCCTGGCGGGCGATCATTGTCAGTTGCCCCCAACGGTGATTTCGACGGTAGCCGCTCGCGAAGGCTACTCGCGGAGCATGCTCGAGCGACTGGTCGAGACCCACGGTGCGGCGATCACCCGGCAACTCGACGTGCAATATCGGATGCACGAAGCGATCATGCGGTTCTCGTCCGCGCAATTCTACCAGGATACTCTTCAAGCCGACACCACCGTGCAATGTCACCTATTGTCGGATCTGCCGGACGTGACGTCAACGCCGCTGACTGACGAGCCCCTCACGTACATCGACACGGCCGGTGCGGATTACGATGAGGAACAGGAACTCGACGGCGCCAGCCGGCGCAATCCCGCCGAAGGCCATCTAGTGCTGGAAAAGGTCCGACAACTACTCGAGGCCGGTTTGCCGGCCGCCGACATCGCGGTGATTGCTCCCTACGCTGCGCAGGTCCGCTGGCTGCGCGAGCACGCTCCCGACCGCGAGCTAGAAATCGACACGGTCGACGGCTTTCAAGGCCGGGAAAAGGAGGCTGTTGTCGTCTCTCTCGTCCGCTCGAACCCCAAGGGGGAAATTGGTTTCCTCGCGGACATCCGGCGGATGAACGTCGCGCTCACCCGCGCCAGACGCAAGTTGATTGTGGTGGGAGATAGCGCGACGCTCGGCGGGCATCCTTTCTACGCGGCACTGCTGGAGTATTTCGAAGCTGCGGACAGCTACTACACCGTGGCGTGGTCTCCTGGCTAGCAGAAAAAGCAGCGTAATGAATCGGTACTGGTCACCAATTGAATCGGAGATTGAGATGAGCTTGCTAGTCAATCGTGTGGCGCTAGTTACCGGAGCAGGTCGTGGCATCGGCCGAGCGATCGCGCTTGCCTACGCAAAGGAAGGGGCCAAGGTGGCCCTGACCGCGCGAACGGCCGGAGAGCTGGACGAGGTGGCTGGTCAGATCCGTGAGCGAGGTGGAACCGCGCTCGCATTACCCGCCGACCTCAGCAATCGAGCAGTCGCCCGCCAGATTGTGGCCGACGTAGAAGCGGCCGTCGGTTCGATCGAAATCCTTGTGAACAATGCCGGCATCGGCAGCAGTTTGAAGCCACTCCCGGTTGTTGATTTCGACGACGACTTCTGGGACAAGACGTTGGCCGTGAACCTGACGACTCCTTACCTGCTCTGCAAAGCCGTACTTCCTGGCATGCTGTCGCGAAAATGGGGGCGCATCATCAATGTCGCCTCGATCAACGGAAAGATTGGCAGTCTGCACGGCGCAGCTTACGCCGCATCCAAGCACGGTCTCCTGGGATTGACCCGCACGCTGGCGATGGAAGTCGCGGCCGAAGGGATCACGGTCAATGCGATCTGTCCTGGCCCGGTTCATACGGTGATGAACGACCGGCGCATCGAATACGACGCCAATCGCCGAGGAATGGCCTGCGAGGAACTTGAAGCTGATCTCACCCCCCTCGGTCGACGTCTCGAACCGGACGAAATTGCCCCACTGGCCGTGTACCTCGCCAGCGACGGTGCGGCCACGATGGTCGGCCAAGCCATCAACATTGACGGCGGCGTACTGATGACCGGATAGCACGTTCACTCATTCGATTGTAGTGTCTTGCGACGATCCGTCGTGGGTTGCTGCACCCCATATCGCTTTTCGAGTTATCTCTCGCAGGCAGGCGCTTCCGCCAGTGCCGCGCGACTGCAGCTGTTGAAGCGACAACTCAATGTGTGAAACTGCAGCTTTCGTATCCGTTTGCAACACGTTTCGCGATCTCCACTGGAGCCGTAATTAGTGCGATATTTGACAGAGACATGCGTGGCGAAGGGAGGCCCGTTCGGTGCCTGCGCGTCCTGGCGCGGCAATAGGAGCCAGACCCAGCCCTTTCAAGCTGTCATTGATGGCAGCTAGCGAGGAGCTTTGAGTTGTTGATGTATGTTGCTTAACTCGTCACGATACCTGGAGTTGGAATGTTTCTCCAGGAGGTGACGCAATGATTCTTTCCGAGGTATTTCAGCAGTTCGTCAAAGAGAGCCCGGTGTGCGTG
>Ga0163150_10005647_pt1 | contig 15842 bp, 24 predicted proteins | sample OliLakLV19P2IB_FD_148628 | JGI IMG/M metagenome (GOLD analysis project Ga0163150, IMG submission 148628) | Freshwater microbial mat bacterial communities from Lake Vanda, McMurdo Dry Valleys, Antarctica - Oligotrophic Lake LV.19.P2.IB | ecosystem: Environmental > Aquatic > Freshwater > Lake >...
GCGGGTTGTGAATCGGCACTCACCCTCGATCACATCCAGGTACCGCGACGGCGGAGTCCCAAGCGGCTTCCACGGCCGCGCCGTCAAATGATACTCGCCGCCCAGCACGCAACTGGAGGCGGCGAGGAGCGCAGCCACGGCAGCGATGAGGGTCGGCGAAATGGTCACCTCGACGGATACCCGGCGCTCGCCTTCACTTCCTCGATCTGCGCCGTGTGCCGCGACGAATGCGCCGCCAGCAGCAGCAGATACTGATAAGCGTCCATGCTCTTGAGGACGGAATGGGGCGTGGCGTGGGCTCGCAGATCATCCTGCGTGGACTTCGCATACCCCACCGTCACCGCGCGAGCCTGCTTGAACTTCTCCGCCGCTTCCGCCGGATTCGCCACGCCGCCCTTGGGCTGAAGCATCTCAGGCGCTTTCCCTTTCTGGCTGCGATCGGCCACCATCGCGAGCACCTTCTCATCCTGCTCGCGTCCGAACGGCGCCGCGGGGGGCGGGCGCTTTGAGAATCTGGCCCTTCACAAACCCCAGGATCACACCGTCTGAAGCGACGATATGCTCAGCACACTCGGCGATGGACCAGCGGGGGCCTCCTTGTAGTTCCATTGCTGAGGAGTGACCCTGGCGATGGACGCCAGAAACTCGCGCGACGACTTCTCCAGATGCATGAGCAGATACTGCCGGTCAGCGTCGGAGATCGGGACGGCGGCGCGGGGCTTTGCCTCGTCACGCTTCCAGTTCAACGGCAGGCTGTTGCCGCCCTGTGACCATGTGCCGCGAAATTCCGAAGCGGCGGCATCCCAATCGCCTTCATACGACGCGTTGATCGCGTTCATCGCGAACTTCAGCTTGCCGCCGGTCGCGTCGATCGTGTCTACCGCGAGACCAGTGGCGCCCTGGTCGAGGCTGTCCAGAGTGGCCTTCAATTGTTCGCCGGATTTGGTCACGTGCAGCAACAGTCGAAGCGTGTTGCCGCCTGCGCTGAGCGTCGCGCTCCAGTCGCCTTCAATCTTTGGGGCATCCGCACCCGCGGCCGCCATCGCACAAAGAGTCAGCAGAACGATCCAGCGTTTCATCCAAGTCTCCTTCAAATCAAAGATCTCACTGTCGGCAATTAAGATCTCACTGTCACCACGTTGCCGCGCGGCGGTTTTCGACATACCAACCGATTTCACCACAATGATCCTGTATAATCGAATACGATCACGCCGCGTTCGCGACGTCGTCGCCCAAGCAAGTTTAGGAGATTTAGATGAACATGCGTCCGCTTCATGACCGCATCCTTGTGCGTCGTCTGGAAGATAGTGAAACGATGCGCGGTGGATTGTACATTCCCGAAAGCGCCAAAGAGAAGCCGCAGCAGGGTGAAGTGATCGCCGTTGGCGACGGCCGCCTGCTCGAGACCGGCGAGCGTATCGCGCCCGATGTGAAGGCGGGCGATAAGATCCTTTTCGGCAAGTACTCGGGTTCCGACATCAAAGTGGACGGCGAAGAGTATATGATTCTTCGCGAGGATGAAATTTTCGGCGTCGTGAGCTAAGCCCCTGACGCGCCGCGGCCCTGTGCTACGGTGGATGTATACCCTAGAGGAGTCTCTGTTCCATGAGCAAGTTTGGATTGCGCGCGTTGTTTTTATGCGCGGTAAGCGTGTTCGCGGCCGGCACTGCATCGGCCCAACTTAAGGTTGCGATCGTCAACGGGCAGAGGGCGATCCTCGAAACCGCCGAGATCAAGAAGGCGCAAGCCGCGCTGGAAGCGAAGTATAAACCTCGTCAAGCTGAACTGGAAGCGATCCAGAAAGAACTCGCCGCTATGCAGGCGCAGCTCGAGGGTGGCAAGCTAAACCAGCAAGCCGCTCAGGAGATGCAGGCGAAGGGAACGCGCCGCCAGCGGGAAGCGCAGCGCCTGGCTGAAGATCTCCAGGCCGACGTCGACCGTGAACGCCAGGAGGTTTTGGGCCGCGCCAGCCAGCGCATGAGCGACGTGATTAAGAAGATCGCCGAAGAGCGCGGTCTCGATGTCGTCGTCGATGTCGGCAACACACTCTATTTCAAGCCGGCCCTGGAAATCACCGCCGACGTAATCGCGGCGTTCGATAAAGCGAATCCGGCAAAGTAGAATTCGAGGGCGCGGGCGCTTCGACGCCTGCGCCACTCTCGTGCATCCGCAGTTCAGCATTTTCAATCGCGCAGTAGGCGTGTCACGAGGCGTGGGTTCGGACACCGGTCCCACATGCTCGTGGGTTCTCAGTCGCTCTTTGTCGGCGAAAATCACATTGTCGGGAACAGCCCGGCATAGAATGGAGTCAATAAGACATAGAGTCTGAAATGACCGGATACCTCGATTCCTATGGCGTGGCCGATGTTCGGCGTATCAAGATCATCAAGCGGATCGCGATCATCACCGTTACGACCCTCGTAGCCGGCCTGATCCTCTTCCTGTTCTTGCGCAATTTCAGCGAGCGCCGGGTGGCTGACCGGTTCCTCAGTACCGTGAAAGCGCGCGAGTACCCCAAGGCCTACGAAATCTGGGGTTGCACCGCGGCCGCCCCTTGCCGCGACTACAAGTTTGAGAAGTTCATGGAGGACTGGGGACCCACCGGGCTCTATGCGAAGGTGAACGAAGGCCGCTTCAGCATTGAGGACGCGTGTGGACCCGGAGTCGTGTTCACGCTTGAGATTCCGGGCGTCGAGGCCGTCGGCATCTATGTCAACCGTACCGACAAGACCATGAGCTACGCCCCCTGGGCACGCTGTCCGGGCCGGCACCTACACCTGTGGGAATTCATTAAATCCAAGTTCTCCTGAGGCTCGCCCGCCCTGAAGTGCGCGGCGTTTCCCACAAGCGGACACAATTACTCGGGAACTATCCACTCGCTCGTGCGTTAAGTTCCATAGAGACAGTTAGATCCGGTTGGCGAACGGGATGGCAGCCGGTTTGCCATGATAGGGAAGAGTCTCCCATGGATATTAAACGTCAGGGCGCCGGCCGGAAAAAGCTGATTCGCCGAATTATCTTCATTCTCATTACCGTCATTGTCGTCGCCGGCGCCATCTACGGAACCAGCCGGCTCAAGCCCGCCGCGCCCACGGTGGAGCGCGCCACCGTCTGGATTGACCAGGTGAAGCGCGGTCCCATGCTGCGTCAGGTTCGAGGGCTCGGCACACTGGTGGCTGAAGACATCCTGGTTGTCCCCGCCCAGTTCGATGGGCGCGTGGAGAAGCGAAATGTTCTCGCCGGCGTGAACGTTAATTCCGACACCATTCTCATGGTGCTCAGTAATCCTGATATGGAGCTCGCCGCAAACGATCTCGAGTGGCAGGTGAGACAGGCCAAGGCCAACTACGAGGATCTGCGCGTTAAGCTCGAAACACAGAAGCTCGATCAGAACAGCACCGTGGCTCGCACCAAGTCTGAATTCACTCAGTCGAAACTCGTTCTCGAACGCGACGTGGAGCTTTTCAAACTGAACTTGAAGGCCGATCTCGAAGTGAAGCTCTCCGCGGCAAAGTTCGACGAATTGAAGGGCCGCCTGTCCAACGATGAGCAGCGTCTGTCGATCCTGGGGCAGTCGGTCAAAGCTCAACTGGATGCTCAACAGGTGCAGATTGAGAAGGTGCAGGCCGCCTACGCATTGAAGCGCAAGCAGGTGGATCAACTGGTGATTCGGGCAGGTGTCGGCGGAGTGCTGCAGGAGATCCCGGTCCAGGTTGGAATGCGCGTCACGCCCGGCATGATCCTCGCTCGCGTGTCCGAGCCCACGCATTTGAAGGCTGAGTTGAAGATTCCGGAAACCCAGGCCCGCGACATTATGATCAATCAGGAAGCCGAAGTTGATACTCGCAACGGCGTGATCAAAGGCAAGGTGATGCGTATGGATCCCGCCGCTGTGAACGGCACGGTGACGGTGGACATCCGCCTGTTGGGCGCTCTGCCGCCCGGCGCCCGTCCAGACCTGAGCGTCGACGGCACCATCGAAATCGAGCGACTCGCCGACGTGGTGTATGTCGGCCGCCCCGTGTTCGGCCAGCCCAACAGTCAGATCACCCTCTTCAAACTCGAAGTGGACGGCAAGGGCGCCGATCGTATCCCCGTGAAGCTGGGCCGCACGTCGGTGAACACCATTGAAATCGTGGAAGGCCTCAAGGTTGGCGACCAGGTGATCCTCTCCGACATGTCGGCCTGGGACGCGCAGAATCGAATTCGTCTGAATTAGGAACTATTTCGCAGCTTGTCCGTATTAGTAGAGAACAACGGTACTCGTTACAGAAACAGTGCGCAGGAGAATTGAATGAACGCAAACGGAAATCTAATCCACCTGGATGGCGTGACGAAGGTCTTCATGACCGATGAAGTGGAGACTCACGCGCTTGCCGGGATTCACCTCGACATCAGGAAGGGCGAGTACATCTCGATTGCCGGTCCCTCGGGCTGCGGCAAGTCGACTCTGCTCGCGATCCTTGGCTTGCTGGATTCGCCCTCCGGTGGCACGTACATTCTGAACGGCAAGGAAGTGCAGTCCCTCAAGATGTCGGAGCGCGCGCGCATCCGCAATCGCGAGATCGGGTTCATCTTTCAGGCGTTCAACCTCATCGGCGACCTGACGGTTTATGAGAACGTCGAGCTTCCTCTCACTTACCGCGGAATGCCTGGGGCCGAGCGCAAGAAGCGAGTCCATGAAGCGCTTGAACGCGTCGGCATGTCGCACCGTGTGAAGCACTACCCGTCACAGCTCTCCGGAGGTCAACAGCAGCGTGTCGCCGTCGCCCGAGCACTTGCCGGCGACCCCTCTATCCTTCTCGCCGACGAACCGACCGGTAACCTCGACTCCGCCAATGGCGAAGCCGTCATGGAACTGCTGCGTGAACTGCACCGCGGCGGCGCCACCATCTGCATGGTCACTCACGACCCTCGCTACGCCCGCTATGCCGACCGCTCGATCCACCTGTTCGACGGCCGCATCGTGGAGGAGAATGTCGAGGCGGCATGATTCGCAACCACCCGGAAGTCGTCGCCATCATCGCCATCCTCGTCACCCTGCCGTGCTCTTACCTGCTGGGCAGCGCGTCGCGCCAGGTGCGCTCCACGGTCGCCCCCATTCATCGGGAACTGCGCCAGGAGTGGCAGCGCGAGCGTGATCGAATGCGCCAGGACATTCAACACCAGCGGGACAGCATCCGCCAGGATCTCCGCCGCGAAACGGACACCTTCCGCCACGAACGCGACCGCATGCGTCATGAACTCCGCGAAGGATTCCGTCATGCGTTCCGTTTCCGTTCCGCCTAATAGCAACTACTAAGAACGCGTCACTCGTCGTTGCCGAACTCGCGCTCGCCTTCGTCCCGCCGATGTCCGGCGGAATGCCGATGCAACTCTTCCTGAAGCTCTCGAAGACGGACTCCGGCGTCGACGCCATAGCCGGGATCGGCATCGGCATCGCCGCGTCTTTCTTAACCGGGCAATTGCTGCGCCGGTACATCGCCGAAGTCGGCCCGGCCGAACCTCTCGTGTTCGCCGGTGTCCCGCTGTTGCTCGGCGCTGTCGTGATCGCCGCTACACTGCTGCCCGTCATCGGCGCGATTCGTGCTGACCCGATGGCGGCTCCGCGCTGGGAATAAAACATGAACAAGCTGCTTCGGCCGTTTACTCGAAACCTCGGCTTCACGATCACCGCCGTCGTCGTGCTCGCACTCGGCATCGGCGCTAACACGGCTATCTTCACCGCGGTCCGCGCGGTGCTCCTGAAGCCGCTGCCCTATAACGATCCCGACCGCATCGTCGTTGTCGCCGAGACCAACAAGCGCGGCGTTCGCATCAGCGTTTCGGGCGCGGACTTCACCGACTGGAAGGCTCAGGCCACATCATTCGACGCGATTGCTTCCTACGGGAACTATTCAGTACCGGTGGTCGCCGGTGGCTCGCCGGAACGCCTCAATGCCGCCGCCGTGAATACGGGATGGTTTACCGCGATGGGTGCAAAGCCGGTGCTCGGCCGGCTCTTCGACCCCGCCGAGGAGAAGCCCAACAGCGAGAAAACGGCCCTCATCAGCGACGGTCTGTGGCGCCGCAGGTTCGGTGCGGATCCCAAGGTGCTCGGCGCCAAGCTCAAGCTTCAAGGAGCGATGCACATCATCGTCGGTGTGCTGCCCGCCGGGTTCCGTTTTCCCGGCAAGACCGACCTGTGGGTCCCGCTCGGCCTTTTCCCCGATTCATCTACGCGCTCGGCTCACAACTACCGCGTCATCTCCCGTCTCAAATCAAGCGTCAGCGCGGAGCAGGCTCAAGCCGAAATGACCGCGATCGCCGCACGGCTGGCGAAACAGTACCCGGAGTCGAATCAGGACATCGGCGCCGCTGTTGTGCCGCTGCATACGACACTCAGCGAGAACGCGAAGCCTACGCTCTACCTGCTCCTCGCCGCCGTCGGCTTCGTCCTCTTGATCGCCTGTGCGAATGTCGGCAATCTGCTGCTCGCAAGTGGCGCCCGCCGCCGGACTGAGTTCGCGATTCGCGCCGCCATCGGCGCCAGCCGCACCCGTCTCGTTCGACAGTTGCTCGGCGAAAGCATCACTCTTGCGGCGCTCGGCGGAGTGCTGGGCATCGCGCTCGCCTGGTGGAGTAAGGACCTCATCATCGCTCTCGCGCCTTCCGAGATTCCGATGCTCTCCGAGTCGCGCATCGATTGGGCGGCGTTCGCCTTCGGCGTTGCCGTCTCCATGGCCACCGGCGTTCTCTTCGGACTATTCCCCGCGCTTCAGATGTCTCGTACCGATCTCAACGACGCTCTCAAATCGAGCGGCAACCGAGCGGGTGTGGGCGGCGCGGGCACACGGATGAGGTCGGTGCTGGTCTGTGTGGAGATCGCGCTCTCGGTGGTGCTGGTGACCGGAGCCGGGCTCGCGATTCGTAGTCTCGTCGAGCTTCAGAACGTATCGCCCGGCTACGATTCGCTTAACGTCATGGTGGCCGACATGGCCGTTCCCGCTGAGAACGATGCCGGCATGCGCCGCTCCATTCGTATCTACGAAGAGTTTCTCCGAAGAGCGGAATCCACGCCGGGCGTCCTTGCGGCTGGGGCGGTCTCCACAGTACCCTTGTCGGAGCTCGGCAGCAGCAACGGCTACTTCTCCCGTGAAGGCCAGAAACAGATGGATCGGTCACAATCGGCGGGCTTTCACACCGCCAGCGAACGGCTATTTCCGCGCTCTCGGTATTCCGCTGCGCTCCGGCCGAACGTTCACTGATAGCGACCGGATCGAGGCGCCGCGCGTCTGCATAATTTCAGAATCGATGGCCCACGGCTTTTGGCCCAAGGGCGACTCCATCGGCATGCGCATTTCCACAGGTTACGACCAATACTCGAAGGACATGACCATCATCGGCATCGTCGGCGATGTTCGCCACATTGGACTCGACCGCGTGCCCCGGCCCGAGATCTACGTACCGTTCCAGCAGCATCCCGGCCGCGCCACCGAGTTGTCGGTAGTAGTCAAGGCATCCGCCGATCCGTCGCGGCTGATCGAGTCGCTGCGCAACGAGTTTCACCGCCTCGATCCTGAACTCCCCATCGAGTTCACAAAGTTCGACTCGGTTGTCGCTCGCAGCATCGGCTCGCCGCGCTTCCGCACCGTCCTGCTCGGTATCTTCGCGGCGCTCGCACTCACGCTCGCCGTCATCGGCGTCTATGGACTGATGTCGTTCATCGCCGTCCAGCGAGTGCCGGAAATCGGGCTGCGCATGGCCCTGGGCGCGACGGCGGGGGACATCGTCGGACTCGTGCTCGGCAAGTCGCTTCGACTGGTAGCGGTAGGTCTCGTCATCGGCGTCGCGGCATCGTTCGCGCTCACACGGTATATGCAGACGCTGCTGTACGGCATCAAGTCATCCGACCCGGCGACGTACGCGTTGGTGTGCGGGATTCTTGCAACTGCCGCCATCGCCGCAAGCTACGTGCCGGCGTGGCGCGCATCGCGTGTGGACCCCGTGCAAGCGCTAAGGAATGAGTAGCAAAACCAGTCCGATAGCGGCCCTATTGCGCGTGAGAAAAACGATTTGCAGTCCCGGCACGCCCAGGCGGCACATCATATCGTAGCGCTGTAGCGGCGATCCAAGCGTCCGCGCACTCGATTCGGCACCCGCGCGATTGCGCTGCCACGGTCACTTCGGCCCATGTTGTGCACAGCCGACGGCTGTATGGCAGCAGCACAAACCGTGCAAGATATAGTCGCAACCATTCGCGGCGCGCCGTTGCCCAGTTAGCTTGAATTGCCCATCGATCAAGTTCCGCAAGCGTCATGAACGAGATCAGGAGTGTACAGTCAACAAGGTCCGGTTCGTAGAGGGCGCCGACCGAGTGGTTCTTGAAGATGAACGAGACGACATCAGTATCGACCACGGCGCGCTTCACGCGGCTGGATCTGCGCGCTTGTGGCCGCGCCATTCATGGAGTGCTTCGAGAAACTCCTCGACGGACTCCTCTTCTGGCCAGAAATCACCGTGCAGGACGGACAGGTCGGTGACCGGACCCTTCCCCTGTTGGGCGATTATCTCATCCAGCGTTGGGTCGGCGTCGAAGCTGTACCGTGGATCTTGCGCTCTGTCCAGCCGCAGCCTCCGCGGTTCGAGTATACCAATCGGGCCTGCTCCCACAGGCTTAGGTGAGCGCGTCTTGCAGGGGAGGCGACGGAGGAAAGAAGTCACTATCATTGAAGTATGGACCCGTTGGTAGTCACCGAAGGCTGAACTCGCAAGAGATGTCCGCTCGATCCTCCGGCGCGTGCAAACGGGCGCCGAATTCATTATCGAGCGGGATGCGCAACCTGTCGCCCTACTTCGCGCTGTCTTACCCGTACGGCCCAAGATCTCCGAGTGTATCGCCATGATGCCGGCCGACTCTACGGGGACGATCGACGCGGACTTCGCGCAGGACGTCGAAGCAGTGATCGCTCTCCACCGGGAGCCGCTGGAGCCGCCCGACGGGGATTGATACTCGAACCGATCATGGCCGCGAGGCTTCAACGGCAGCGGTCGCCGCGGAGCGTCAGGGCAAGAATGCACGCCATCTCCTCGAAGATGTAGCGCTGCAAACCGGGGACGAGGATATCGCGGTTTCAGTGGTGACCGTGCTCGAACTGGCCCATGGAGCCACCCGCGCCGACACAGTCGAACGTCGGCAGCGCCGCCAGCGTTTTTCTTGACGATCTGTTGACCGGTGTCCCCATCCAGCCGGTGACCGTCCGGATCGCCCTCCGTGCCGGGCAGCTCGACGGTCAGATGCAAGCCAAGGGTGTGCGTGTTCCGTTATCGGATCTGCTGATCGGAGCCAGCGCTTTGGAACTCGGCTACGGAGTGGGGACGGCCAACCTTCTCAAGGCTGTGACGGAGGGAATCGCCTTGGCCGAAGCCTTCTTGAACGACTCAAGTGCAGGCGAAAAAGCGCCAGGCCAGAGAAGTCACTATCATTGAGGAATGGAGCCCTTGGTAGTCAGTGAGGCCGAACTCGCCAGAGATGTCCATTCAATTCTCCAACGCGTGCAAGCCGGCGCGGAAGTCATTATCGAGCGGGACGCGCAACCTCTCGCGGTGCTTCGCGCCGCTGCACCTGTCCGCCGCAAGATCTCCGAGTGCATCGCTTTGGCGAAAGCCCACGAGGAAGAGACCGGCCAAGCTCCTATCTTGGAATCCGACTTCGCCGAGGACGTGGAAGAGATCATTCGGAATCGCAAACCGTGGACCCCGCCCTCGTGGGATTAATCCTCGACTCGTCCGTGATCATCACCGGCGAGCGTCGTGGATATAGCGTTCGTAAGATCCTCGAGCAACTTCAGGCGACGCACGGCGACATCGAAATGGGAGTGTCGGTGGTTACAATCGTTGAACTGACGCACGGCATCCAGCGAGCCGCGGATGAACAGCGCCGCCAGCGCCGCCAGGCGTTCGTTGATGAGTTGATACGTGATGTGCCCGTGCATCCGGTGAACCTCGAGATCGCCAGGCTCGCCGGCCGAGTCGAGGGTGAGCAGGCTAGGCTGGCCGTGGGATCACCATCGCTTTCGAAGATCTCCTCATCGGTGTTACCGCCCTGCAACTCGGGTTCGCTGTCGCAACCTCCAATGTGCGTCACTTCAACTTGATCCCCGCCGCTGGCCGAGGTGACAGCGGCAAGGGACGGCCACAACTGAACCATCGGAGTCGTGCACAGAGCGAAGCCGTCTTGAATCGCGTTCTCTCGCCCAAAGACGACGCCTTGATCGCGCTCATCGGCGAAGGATTGCCGAGGCGCGGGACGCCTGCCACGCAACTCGCGGACGCCCAGACGAAGATGACGGCGCTCGTTCGGTTTCCCGCACGCCGCGGCCGCCGGCAGCCAGAGCCGCTCTTGTGCCAGTGGGGCTATCCTGCGGCACCGACGTGGGCAAAGGGCGCGAGTGTCGCACTTTCGAGGCTACGCCTCGGGGCCTAGGAGAACCTCGGCGGGATCCTGGTGATCCTCAGGGACGGCGTCTTCGGCGGCGTTGCCATGTTCAGTCCGGTGCCACCACACATCGATCAGTGCGATCGCGACGGCTAGAACGATGGGTCCGAGAATGATTCCCGAGGGGCCAAAAACGCTGATTCCGCCGATGACGGAGAAGAAGGTCGGCACAGTGTGGAGTTTCAGTTTGTCGCCGACCAGGTGGGGATACAGGACATTGTCGATTGAGGAGACGACAACTCCTCCCCAAAAGACCAGAAATAGCGCCTTGGCGGGACTCCCACTGAGGGCAAGGAAGGCCGCAATGGGAGACCAAACGAGAAAAGTTCCGAATACGGGAATTAAGGCAACCAGAAACGTGACGGCGCCCCAAAGCACAGCTGCGGGAACGCCGAGAAACACGTAGACGATGCCGGCGAGGAGCGCCTGAATAAAGGCTACGGTCAACGATCCGTTCACCGTGGCGCTGATGGTGGAAGTGACACGGGCGAACAGGCGGTCGGCTTCAGCGTCGGACAGAGGCAGGAGTTTGCGCAGAGACTCGGTGGCGCTGTCGCGGTCGCGGTAGAGGAAGAAGAGAACGAAGAGGGTGATGCCGAGTTGGGTGATGACCGCGATAGAACCGGAGAGTACGCTGGCGCCGCGGGCAGCGAGGGTCTTACCGAGATTAGAGATTTCTTCCTCAAGGCGAAAGCGGCCCCCGAATTCAGTGAGTATGGGGCCGATCACAGGGGTGCTCTCGAGCCTGATGCGAAGGCTCGCGATTCCTCCGCCGGACTGGATCTCGTCGATACTATCGATGGCCATCTGCACGATGTAGGTAATGAGAAAAGCGGCGGGCCCTACAATCAGGATGGCGACGAGTATCACCGCTAGCGTCGCTGCCACGGTGGGGCGCGGGATGCGCCGGGCAATCCAGCGATACGGGGATTGAGTAGCGACGGACAAAGCAACGGCGAAGGCGATGGACGGGATGAAGGGCTCGATGATGAGGTAACAGACGTAGACGGCTATCGCGGTAAGAACGCCGAGGACGCCGGTGAGGACTCGATCTCTGGTGAAAACGCGCGCATCGCTCATAAGCGTATCGATAGTTTACGTGAGACTACGGAAGTCTGATGCTGGATTGAAGGATTTAGCAGCTAACATAATCGTATGGGTCCAAATCCAGGCGGGGGAATGCCGCCCAAGACGCCGATTCCCGGCGTGAATCACTTGATTGCGATTGGTTCGGGTAAGGGTGGTGTCGGCAAGACTACGGTTTCGGTGAACCTCGCGATCGCGCTGGCCGGTCTGGGGTATCGCGTGGGACTGATGGACGCCGACGTCTACGGTCCAAACGTCCCGTTGATGATGGGGATCAACGCGACGCCGCGGGCGCTGGGCGAGCGGATTCAGCCACTGGAGAACTACGGCGTGCGGCTGATGTCGATGGGGTTCCTGAATCCCGGCGACAAGCCGCTGGTGTGGCGCGGCCCGATGCTGCACAACGTGATCCAACAATTTTTGCGGAACGTTGACTGGGGCGAACTCGACTACCTGATCATCGACCTGCCGCCGGGCACTGGCGACGTGCAGCTTTCCCTGATTCAGACCGCGCCGATCACGGGAGCGGTGGTGGTGACTACGCCGTCCGACGTCTCGCTTGAGGACGCGCGGAAGGCGGTGAACATGTTCGACCAGGTGCGCGTGCCGATCCTCGGGATCGTCGAGAATATGAGCTACCTGGTGTGCCCGCACTGCGCCGAGCGGATCGACGTTTTCAGCCATGGCGGAGGTCGCCGCACGGCCGAGATGATGAAGGTTCACTTTCTGGACGAGGTTCCCCTGGCGCCGGAAGTCCGGGTGGGTGGTGATACGGGCAAGCCCGTGGCGACGCGGGGCGCCGACGATCCGCAAGCGTACGTGTTTATACAGATGGCGAAAAAACTGGTGGATCGTGCAAGGGAAGTGTCAGGCGCAACAACCGGCCCGGCATTCACGGTGGAGGACTGAAAACGTGAACTTCTACCACATGGATCCGGGCGCCGAGATGCCGGAAGTTGTGCGGATGATCGTCGAGATTCCGAAGAATTCGGCGAACAAGTACGAGTACGACGGCAACCTCGGGCTGTTTCGGTTAGACCGCGCTTTGTACTCGCCGATGCACTATCCCGGCGACTACGGCTTTATTCCCGGGACGCTGGCCGAGGATGGCGATCCCTTGGATGTGTTGGTCCTGGTGCAGGAGCCGAGCTTCACCGGTTGCCTGATCGAAGTTCGACCGGTGGGCATCCTGAATATGGTGGACCAGTCAGAACGGGACCAGAAGGTAGTGGCGGTACCGCGCGACGATCCGCGCTACAACCAGGTGCACACCATGGACCAGATTTTTCCACACGTGCGGCGTGAACTCGAGCACTTCTTCTCGATTTACAAGGAACTCGAGGGCCGCGTCACCCGGATGGAAGGCTGGGGCGGCCCGCATGAAGCTCGTAAGGCGATTCTGGACAGCCGACGGACCTATCTCGATCGTCTCGAAACTGCGCAGCCGGTCAGTTCGGAAACGTAATCGCTTCTACGGGGCAGGCCTTAGCGCATTCGACACAGGCGTCGATGCAATCATCCATGCGCGCGACGATGGGCTTTGCATTGTCTTCGTCCCAGTCGAACACGGACTTGGGGCAGACTTCGTAGCATTCTTTGTCGCCGATGCAGGTGTCGTTATCAATGATCGGGTAGTAGGTGGCTGACATGCCACTCTTAAGTGCAGTCAGCGGGCCGCGAATCAGTCATTTGTTTGCAAACTCCACAAGCCAAATTGGGGCATAAGACCCAGCCGAAGCGTGGGGCATTTCCGAGGCTGGGTGCAACTGGGGTATGCCAAGCTGGTGGTGATGTCGGTTTACCGCGATTATCAGGACGAGCTGGACAAGCACGAGTTCATGATGGGGCTGGAGCGAGGGCGGCTGGCCGTGACGCTCGACCTGCTGACCGATGCTCTCGTGCTGGTGGGTCAGCACGGCGTTTATTGCCAGAGCGCGCGGCAAGCCGGGAAGCCCGCGATGGACATCCAACTCATCGCCAAAGGTCTGGCTGACGCCAAGGAACTGGTGGCCTCGGTGATGGAGAGCCTGAAAGCGAAGAAAAGCGCCGGCTAATTGGTTGCGGGCTTCAGCGTTCCCTTAGTCTTGGCAACCTCGTGAAGCGTTGGGTAGAACTGCAGGAACGTGTTGTCGGAGGCGCCGTTGGTCTGATGACAAGTGAAGCAGCGCCCTTTCGGGTAGGCCGTTGCGGTAGGCGTTAGAGCGCCGCCGCGCCCGAAACCGAAGTACGCCCACTTTTCGGGAAAGCGCTTCTCATCTTTGACAGCAGCCTCGACGGCGACGAGATCCTTCTGATAATTGCCATCCTTGTTGATGGAGCCGTGCGATTCAGAGCCGCGGATCTCAAGGACGAAGATGGTCTTGTCGGGCCACTTGCCGGTCTCCTTAAAAGCGCGATAGGCGTCGGGGTGGACGAAGATATTGTCAAACATCGGCGCTCCGTTGACGCGGGGCGCGGTGGGGCCGTAGGTCATGCCAAGGCCGGAAGTAACGTAGATCCATTCGCGGTAATTCTCGGGGCGAACCAACTGATCGGCGCCGGTGAACCGCGGATCCTGGCCGAATGACGAGATGCAAATCAAGGCGAAGAAGGAGGCTGCTCTGGTCATCTGGAATTCTTCCAACGTAGCACTTTATCGCCGGCGAATGCTCCCCCGGTATTAAACGTGAGAAGAAGATCCAGCGTTAAACTACCAGCCAAACTATTCAGCGCCGGGCGGCGCACTGGTGTTCGAACTCCGTCAGTCGAAGAGCACCGGGGAGCACGTCGTCCGGGCCTCTTACATCACCGAGACTTTGGACGAGCTGCGCAATCGCACCGTCCTGACGATGAACACTCCACCGGCTATCGCGCCGTTGTTCATCCCCGGCTGCAGCGGTCGTAATGCGACCTTCGACTGCACCCTCGCGGATTTTCTGGAGTTGGCAAAGCGCGCGATTGACCGCATTACGCCGACCGGAACAACTAGTCCTATGGACGCGCAGGAGGTAGCGCTTTACACCTAAGCTTCGCTCCGCAGTTCACCGGATTGAGACGTAGGTGGCTTTCCTAACTTGGGTCCTGGGCTGCATATGCCGATATAGCGATAGGGTACCAGTTGTGAATCCTTCACCAAGGCGACCGATCTCGATCAACTTAAAAACTCGGGTGCGTAAGCGGGTCAACCCGAAGGGGGACGCTAAATTTCATATCGTCCTCGGCTTGGCGGGGGCACTCTCAGTTCTCGCCATAATGGTGACCTGGATTTTGTTCGCGAGAGAGTCCACGCCCGAGCAGAGGCTTATACCGGCATGGGCAACCTCCGCGAACGAGTCATCGCCGACGGTAGCGGATGAACGCGAGCCCAGCCCTACGGAATCCACTCGCCAGGAGCCCGATGCTTCGCGGACACCGAAGGCTGTTGACGTGCGGCAAAGGCCGGTTGGGTCAGGCACGGCGAAACCCTTTCGCGGAACCATTTCGCCGGCGGCGCCCGATGCAGCTATGGCGGATGCCGCGGGGGGAGAGGCTGCGGTTGCGGAAGAGGGCGTGACCGGCGAAGAAGCGGACGCCGCACAAAACGTCCCGGAGCCAACATTGCAGGCGGATGGTGAGCAGCGAGCCCCGGCCGACCTCGAAACACGATCGGCGGGCAAGATCAAGAAGATCTTCGGCTCCCTGTTGAAGCCGTTTCGCGGCGGTGGTCGAAAACCGGACGTGAACAAGTAACGGCGCCCAGGGTGTCGGATAATGCACCCATGACTCATCTTGGCGAGCCTCCGAATCCTGGGCGATTTTTCGAGGTCCTCAATGCTTATCAACGCACGGCCGCGCTCACGGGCGCCATTGAACTCGACCTCTTCACCGCAATCGGCGAAGGCAACACGACGGCGGCGGCAATCGCTCAAAGGGTGGGCGGAACCGAGCGCGGCGTGCGCATACTCTGCGATTATTTGACGATCATCGGAATCATCGAGAAACGGGAGGGCGCCTACGCCCTGCCGGCTGACGCGGCGCTGTTCCTCGATAAGCGCTCGCCGGCATACCTGGGTGGAATTTCGCGGTTTATCGCCAGCCCGGAGATGCGCGCCTACTTTGACGATGTTGCGGGACTGGTGCGCAAAGGCGGCACAGTGGCGGAGCGTGAGAGCGTCGCGCCCGACCATCCGATGTGGGTGGAATTCGCGCGCTCGATGGCGCCGATGATGCATATGCCCGCGTCGGTTATGGCCGAACTTCTGGACGACGAGTCCGGCCGGGCGATCCGGGTGCTGGACATCGCCGCCGGTCATGGGCTGTT
>Ga0163150_10005651_pt1 | contig 15836 bp, 19 predicted proteins | sample OliLakLV19P2IB_FD_148628 | JGI IMG/M metagenome (GOLD analysis project Ga0163150, IMG submission 148628) | Freshwater microbial mat bacterial communities from Lake Vanda, McMurdo Dry Valleys, Antarctica - Oligotrophic Lake LV.19.P2.IB | ecosystem: Environmental > Aquatic > Freshwater > Lake >...
CGGCACCACCACGTAGAGTGCGAACACCACGGTTGACTTGAAAAGATCGATGGCGAGGTCGGGATTCATAACAGGGCGAGGAACTCAGGCGCCGAAACTCTGGACCAGCGAACGCACGACCAAATGCCAGCCGTCCACGAGGACGAACAGGAGAAGTTTCAAGGGCAGCGAGACGGTAATGGGCGGCATCATCATCATGCCGAGCGCCATCAATACCGATGACACCAGAAAATCGATGACTAGGAAGGGAAGGAACAGAAGAAACCCCATCTGAAACGCGGTCTGCAATTCGCTGATGACAAAGGCGGGGACAACCACGCGCATTGGCAGATCACGTACCGCGGTCGGTCCATAACCGCCGAGTTGCAGAAAGTACTCCACGTCACGCGTGCGCGTTTGTTTCAGCATGAACTGCTTCAACGGCACCGTGGCTTTTTCGATCGCCTCCACCGAGGTGATCGTACCGTCGAGGTAAGGACGCACCGCCTCGGCGTGCACGCGATCAAAGACCGGACCCATGAGGAAAAACGTAAGGAAAAGAGCAAGACCGACGACGATTTGATTCGAGGGCGCACTGGGCGTCCCCAGCGCGGTGCGCACAAATCCCAGAACAATCACAATCCGGGTGAAACTGGTCATCAGCAGCACGATCGACGGCGCCACCGACAGCAGCGTCATGATCACCACGATCTGCAGCGCCACGCTGACTTCTCCCCGCTCACCTGTCCCCTCCAGGCCGATATTCAATCGAAACGGAGTGCCCGTACCGGCGGCATTCGTCGTTCCGGAGGGCGAGGAGAGTGCCGAAGCGGAGCCCGAGGGCGGTGGCCCACCCGACTGGCCGACCAGGACATTATCGGCGGCTGATGCCGCCGGGCTGGGAGCCAGCTGCGCCTGCGCACTCACCACCACGAGGCCCAAACTTAGGAGCAGCATCGCGGCGATCCACCTCCAGGGCGGAAACCCGCCGGAGCAGCGGACGTATCCAGAATTTAATTGCGCAAGGTTCATTCGGGCGACTTCCCCCGTGCCGCACCGACGCCGCCGTCCAACGGAGAAAGCAATTCGATGCGTCCAGGACACACGCCGAGCAAAAATTTCTTACCTTCGTAGGAAGCCACGACGAGAAACTGGCGATTCCCCAACGAACGCGTTTCGTCGATCGCAAGTGCACGCATGTCCCGGCCGACGGGCTGGCCGCGACGATTCCGCCAAACCATCCAACCGCCGGCCCCCGCGAGCGCGAGTCCGAGGAAAAGTGACATCGAATGCAGCGTCCCACCCGCCGTTGCCGCCGGTGCCGTGGTGGAGTTCCCGCTGCCCGGGAAAATCACCTGATTCTCATCGGCGGCGCGAATTCCGGCCACCAGCATGAGCGCCACGCCAAGGGCGAGACGACGGCACCACCGGGTGCGCCGCAACCTGGCATGGGTTGGAGCGCTCATTGCTTCGCGCTGCCGACAAGTTCCGTAATCTTGATTCCAAAGTTGTCTTCAACGACGACCACCTCGCCATAAGCCACGAGCTTGTCGTTGACAAACAACCCGACCGGGTCGCTGGCATGCTGGGTGAGTTGCACGATGGAACCCGGAGAAAGCTCGAGCACGTCGCGCATCGGCAGGAGCACCGAGCCGAGTTGGACGGTGACCTTCACCTTCACATCGAGCACGATATCAAGAGACTTTTCGTCCGTCAGATTTGCCATGGGGAACTTCTTCGCTGGGAAGCTTGCGGGTGAGTTGGACGGCAACCCGGTCACTATTGAGACCGACGCTGCTGATAAATTTAGGAGTGCCGTTCAGCAGCACGATCGTTTCGGAACAAATCGAAGGCTGCATCTCGATCACATCACCCACGCGGAGGCTGGTGATTTCGCGCACGGAAAGTTCAAAGGCCTGCCACTCAGCCCGCACGGGGACGGCGATTTGATCGTAGGCCGGATGCCATTCGGCACGTTTGACGACGGGCGTGACCTCGGAGTCCTTTTGACGCCGGGCCTGCATTCGCTTCACCACCGGCTCAATGGTATAATACGGAACTCCGATCTGGATCTGTTCCGAGCAATCGCCGAAATTACATTCGAGCGTCATCGCCAGCATGATGGCATCGCGGGCCGACGTCTGCAGGAAGCGACCGTTGTTTTCGTGGCCAATGATCTGCGGGCGGAGTTCCTCTTCCGTTTTCCACTGCGCGCACCACTCCTCGAGCAGAATCACGATCACGTCCTCGATCAGTGCGACTTCAATCTCGGTGAGATAACGTTCCGCCTTCACGGAATGGCCCCGGCCTCCCAGCAATCGATCCGCGATCGTCAACGCCAGCCGGGGATTGATGTCGAGAATACCCACGCCGAGCAAGGGCTCGACTTTAAACAAACTGATATGCGTCGGATTCGGCAGCGACTCGGTGAACTTGGAATAAGTGACGGTCGTCAACTTCGCCATTTTCAGGCCAAACTCCATCCGGAGATAGAGCGACAGGCGGGCACTCAAATAGCGGATGAAATCCTCGTGCAACAGACGCAGCCGGCGCAACTCCGCCTCGGACAAAAAGGCGGGGTTACGAAAATCATACGCCTCAATCTTCGGCGCGATGACATCGGCCGAACCACCCACCACCCCGCCCGATTTCGGCGCCGACGTTTCGGCGGTCTGCGCGAGAATGCGGTCGATCTCGGATTGATCGAGAAAGTCCGTGGCCGGAGGATTCGAGTCGTCTGCCATGGCGAACCTTACTGAATGACAAAGTCGGAGAAATACACCTGATCAGCGACCCGTCGGCCGACCGCCTGATTATAGGCGGACACCAGCTTCTCGCGAATAATGTTCTTTGCTCCCGGTTCCTCGAGATCCGCAAGCGTGAGCGACGACAACACGTTGAGCGTCACGTCGGTGAGCTTTGGTTTCGCCCCGTCGAAAATGGCTTTAATATTGGCGTCCGCGCCCGTGACGATGAAACTGGTTTTTAGATAGCGGGTACCCATGGTGCCGGCCAGATTCACGACGACGTTTTGGAATTCGTAGCTGGGGCCGCCATCCTTCGCGTCTTTGCCATCCTTGCCTTTCGCGGGCGCATGCGCCGGAGCATGGGCCGGTGCCTCCGCGTGACCGCCAGGCGCAGCTCCCGCGACCGCCATTTTCTTCTGCAATCGCGGGACGAGGACGAACTCGATGGTAGCCCACGTGGCCACGGGGGCGAGGATCAGCGCGGCAATGACGGGCATCCAGGACTTGGCCCCACCGCCCGCGGCCGCCGGAGCGGCCGCCGCGACCGGAGCATCATCGGACTTGGCACCACCTTTGGCGGCGGGATCAGCTTTGGAGGGAGTTGACATGAGCGAGTGAGACGAACGAGTGATGGCTGGTGGAGAAACCCGAGTGGCGCCGAGGCGGAACGCGCCTTTCGACTTCCACCCCGAATCCTCAGCCAGCTAGGCTTAGCGCTTCAGATTAACGATGTCTTCCAGCACGGAATCGGAAACCGTGATCAGACGGGAACCCGCCTGAAAACTGCGCTGGGTCGTAATGAGGTTGGCGAACTGATCCGTGAGATCCACATTCGATAGTTCCAGGGTGCCGGCTTGGATGTTGCCCAGGCCGTTGGCACCGGGATCGTTTTCTCCCGTGACCTTCAAATCCGAGGTCCCGGCCGTGGCACCCACCGCGCCGGCCGCGATCATGCCAGAAAAAAGATTGTTTCCTTCCTTCACCAGCGCCGATGGATCGTTGAAGGTTTGAAGCAGGACGCGGCTGGTATTGGCCGAGCTGCCATCTGAATAAAACTCCACCACGTTGCCGCCCCGATCAATCGTCACGGACTGCAGCTGGGCGCCGACCGGAGGCGTCCCGAGCGCCACGTCGCCGACGGTGCCGAGCGCGGCGCCCGTCGCTCCCTGCACCCGCAGGCCCTGCGGGTTGACCAGGAAGCCCTGATCGGTCCAGCGGAAATCGCCCGAACGCGTGGCAAACTCGCTGCCATCGACCGCATTTCGCACGTGGAAAAAACCCGATCCGGAGACACCCAGATCCGTGTCGCGGCCGGTGCTCGACAGTGAACCTTGCGAGAAATTTGTCGCCACTCCCGACAACGTCACACCCGTTCCAACACCGATCGAAGGCGTGTTGGCGGTTCCGGCGCCGGATGGGGAAGAACGTTGGAGAATATTGCTGAAGCTATCAGCGTATTTGGCCTGCGAGGACTTGAAGCCTGTCGTATTCACATTGGCGATATTATTGCCGATGACTTCGAGGCCTTTCATGAAAGTCCGCAGGGCGCTGACGCCGCTGCCCATTGTGCCGATAAGTGACATGGTAGTTGTGCTGGGTTCGAGGATTAAGCTCCACCGGTATTGGCCGGCTCCGGAGCAGAAAGATTAGCTTTACCTGGCTCCACCCGGAGCACGGCGGAAAGCCCGTACGTAAATTCACCGATCGCCAGGCGCGGCGTGCCCTTGATCATTTCAATGGCGGCGACCGGTCCTGAAACAATTCCGCCTTCGCCGTCCGAGACCGTCACTTGATGGCCCAGGTACGAGTTCGCGGTCGCGAGCTTTTGCTCCGACCGCAGTTGGGTCAGTTCCGCCGTCATCACACTCGACTGCTCGAGCGAGGAGAACTGCGCCATCTGCGCGATAAACGCGGTGTCCTCCATTGGCTTCATCGGATCCTGCACTTGGAACTGCACGGCGAGCAGCTTGAAGAAATCATCCTTGCCCAGGCTCTTCTGGGGTACGCGGGAAGGTGCGGCTGAGGCGTCATCAATTCCTGGATACGACGCCGCGGAGGGGGAGGAAATGCTGGTTACAGTGGACATGGAAATCAGGCGAAGTGATGAAGGTGCTGGGAGGTGCCGGTTGGAAACGGGGCCATGCGCGGTGCCGGAATCCCGGCCCCTGGTTGCCCGGCGCGGTTGCGACCTTCCGCGGCCGGATCACGGAGATTGAGCGCCTCGCGTGACTCGCGCTCCTGCTGCCGTTCCTGCTGTCGCGACGAAGCATCGCTGAAAGAATCGTTCCGTGCCGGTGTGTCGGTGCCCGTAATGGTCGGAGGCGCCAAATGAAACGCCCGGCCTTCTCCTCCACTCGCCACCGCTTCCCATTCATGGGCCAAGGCAACGCGCAAATCCGAGGATTCCGTGCGGAATGTCGTCCGCACTTCCCCACCCTGCAATTCCACGCGTACCGCCAGTTTGGCCCCGCCTACGGTAAACTCCAAATCCACCGAACGCTGTTCACGCGACGCCATCCGGTCGGCCGCATCCAACACCGTATCCACGGCTTCATGGGCACTGCTCACGGTCGGTTTGGGAAGGGACGTTTGCCCGATGGTCTCCCCGGCCTCGGAGACCGCCGGCACGATCTCGCCCAAGTGATGGGACGGAGCGTGCGGTTGAGCGCTGTTTGTGAACGAGACCATGGGGGAACGGGGATTAGCAACGGCAGTGCCAGGAGAGCCTCCCGCTTCTGCAACTTCCTTGGATTGCGAGGGAAGAAATGTTTTATCCGACAGATTTTCGAATCGCTTCAACTCGACCCGGGAAACCAGATCCGTCCCGGCAAATTTTGCCTGCTGGCCGCGGGATGGATCGCCGCGAGATTTAATCCGCTCCGTCTCGCTCGAGTTAAGGGCGGACCTCACCTGCGCTATGGCCAGTCCGTTTGCACCCGTTCCGGCATCGTCGCGAAACACCCGGCCTGGCGCCACGTCGCGCGCGCGTCCGCCGTCAGACGTCACCGCGGCCGGCACATCATTCAAGGGACCAAGTCCACCGAAAGCCTTGGCCGCGCCAAAACTGCCGGCAGCGAGAGGTGTATCCTCGTTAACAATACTGGCGGTGCCGCCCGCCAATATTGGCTTTGGCTCGGGCCTTGATGACGCGGAAACCGCGAGTCCGGAGTCTAACTGTGGCGACGCGACGGCGATGGGCCGGCCGTGCGGTTCCGATCCAAACCCAAAGGGAGCCCGGCGAGATACCGCCATCGCCGCATCAAACGGGGGCGTCGCGTCGGCCTGATTCGAACGACCCTCATCGGTCACCAGCGGGAACACCGCGGATGAGGTTACAAAGGCGGAAAGATCCTCCGAGGTGTGCGCTCCCATGGACGATTCCAATGGCGAAGCCGGCAGGATCGCGACGGGGAGTGACTCCGTCGGGGTCGGAATAATCGCGGCAAGCCCGGCGGTTTGCGCCGCCGAGTCATCGCCCGGTCCGGATTTGTTGACTGGTTCGGAAGGCGGGCGGGCGATCCGGGGGGCAACGCCCTCCTTGGGATCTTTTCCAGCGGACGAGGCTGATCCCGAGCGAGCCGAAACGCGTGATGCCAATCCGGATACATTTGCATGCCCGATCGCGGGACGGGGCCGAAAGGTGCCAGGAAAGTTTCCCAACGCGCTAGGGTCGGCAGCTGCCGGCAACACCGGTGCAACCGGACCGGCGCCTTTCGGAGCGGTCGCGATGGGCGCGGGAGTTGCGGGCTGCAGCGCGGCAAAGAGCTGTTCAAAACCCGCGACGACCGGTTCGCCCCCGGGAGCAGCCGAAGGCCCACCCAGCGGGGAATTGGACGTCGCGCTCGGGAAAAGCAGCGCGGCGAGCGAGGGATCAGCGGAGGAAGAGGACAGAGGAAGTTGCATGTGACTTCACCGTCCTTGGTGAATAACCGGGTCGATCCGTGACCCGGGGGAGGAATGATCAAATCGGGTTGGCTTTGGACGCCTTCATCAGCCGGAGCTTTTCGGAGAGCATGGCGGCGCGTTGCGCCAGGGAGCTGTCGGGTCCACCGGGACGGCTCATCTCTTCAAAAATAGGCCCGATGACATCGGCTTTCATCAGGGACAGAATTTTCACCGCGGTGACGTCCTCCATTTCGCGAAGAATGGCCACGGCGGCGCGGGGAGTAAGATTTGTATAGGCGGCGGCCAGACCGCGGATGTTTTTGCTCTCGTCCGCGGAGATTTCGATGATCCGCGATTCGATTTGAGTGCGCAGCACTTCGACATCGGCCCGGAGCTTCGCAAATTCCTTCTCCTCGGCTGCCACGCGGGCAGCGCGTTGTTCGAGCAGTTCAGACTGTTTCGCCAGACGCGCGCGCTCTTCCTTCAATTCGCTCGAAAGATTCTCCATTTCGATGGTCCAGAAATCCCAGCCCTTGCGCTGCAACTCCTCCGGCTCCACCTCGTGCTGCTTGGGCGCGGGCGGTTGTTCAAGCATTGCGCTCAGCGGGCCCCAGCTCAGGCCCACGCCCATACCGACACTCAACATGACACTGAGGCACGCGACCACGACGGGATTTTGCAGCTTCGAGATCATGGCTTAAAGGGAGAAGTGCGCATGGCCTGGCGGTTCGCGAACTCGTCGGACTCCGCCTGCTCCTCGCGAGCGACCTCCTCGCGATGACGGCCGCGGGCCTTTTCCTCGAGTCGGCGAACGACCTCGAGCTGACGATGCGCGGCGAGATAGTCGGCGCGCCGCTGCTCCATCACCGCGCGGGCCGCGAGCATGGTCTGTTCCGACCCGGCCTCGGCTTTGCATTCCTGCCGGTAGGCAAACAACGCCTGCGATTCTTCCGCCGCAGAAAAGGAGCCATGGCGACCCGCGGCGAGGGCTGCCTCGATGCCCGCAACCTGCGCCCGCTTTTGGGCCAGCTCATCCTGGGTTTGGGTGTAGGCCTGCACCGCGTGGGCAAACCCTTCCCTGGCGCGCACCTCACGGTGCGCCCGCAGGACGGCCACCGGGCGAAGGGCAAAGCGAAAACGTTTCATCCGATGATCTTTTTCAAATGAGCGAAGGTCTGCGGTCGCGCCGTATATTCATCCGTCGACTGGCGGAGAAATCCCCGCAGCGGCTCATGCAGCATGATCGCATGGTCAAGGGCCGTGTTCGCCCCTTTGGTGTAGGCTCCGATGGAGACCAGGTCCTCGTTTTTCTTATACAGCGCGATGTGCTCCCGCGCGCGGCCGACCAGCGTTACTTCGTCGGGGGCGCAAATTTCACGCGTGAGCCGACTGACGCTCTCCAGTACATCGATGGCGGGATAATGATTGAAATGCGCCAGCTGGCGCGAAAGCACAATGTGGCCGTCGAGAATCCCTCGCACCGCATCGGCCACGGGCTCGTTCATATCATCACCTTCGACCAAAACCGTATAGAGGGCCGTAATCGCTCCCTGCTCTCCGGCGCCCGCCCGTTCGAGCAGTCGCGGCAGCAACGCGAACACCGACGGCGTATATCCGCGCGTCGCGGGCGGTTCACCAATCGCGAGCCCAATTTCCCTTTGCGCCATCGCGAAGCGGGTCACCGAGTCCATCATCAAAAGCACATTCTTCCCGGCATCACGCCAGGCCTCGGCGATCGAGGTCGCCGTATAAGCCGCGCGGAGACGCAACGGCGCCGGGGTATCCGAGGTCGCCACGACCACCACCGCTCGTTTCATCCCCTCCGGACCGAGATCCTTTTCGATGAACTCGCGAACTTCCCGTCCGCGCTCCCCGACCAGCGCAATCACGACGACATCCGCTTCCGAAGCACGGGCAATCATGCCCATGAGCGTCGACTTGCCGACGCCGGATCCGGCGAACAATCCCAGCCGCTGGCCGCGGCCAAACGGGATGAACGCATCGATCGCGCGCACGCCGGTGACAAACGGGGCCTTGATCCGCTGGCGGCGCAGGGGATGCGGCGGTGTCGTATTCAGTTTTACAACACGCTCGATCGGCAACGCCGCGAGGCTGTCGAACGGTTTGCCCAAGGGATCGAGTACCCGGCCCAGCAGTTCCGGCCCGATTCGCGGAAGCGGCGGCCGGTCCGACGCCGTGACTTCGCAGCCCACATGCAGTCCCGCGGTTTCGCCCAGTGGCATGAGCAGGACGCGGTGTTCGCGGAAGCCGACGACTTCGGCGTTCACCGCAAAATCGGACCGCGGGGATCGGACCATGCAGAGTTCGCCCAAACCGACGTTCGGTCCGTCGGACTCGATGATGAGTCCCGCCACTCCGGTGACTGCGCCCACGCGCTGCACCGCCGGAACATGCCGGATCTGTGAGCGCAAAATTTCGACGAGCGGTGCAACCGAAGAACTCATGTCGAGAAGAGGCTGTGTTGCAGGGCGGTGAGTTTCGTCTGCAAACGAGCGTCGCTCAGTCCGAAGCGGCTGCGGACCAGACAATCACCCGGCACGAGGGAGGCTTCGCCGCGAATGCGGAGCCCCGGGTAACGCTTCAGCCAGTCGGGATTCAACGTTGCGAGCAACGCCGCGTCGCTGACCGCCACGACCAGTTCAAGGTTTTCGCGCTCGGGATAAATACTGGTGAGCGCTTCTTCGCAGAGGCGGGAAAGGAGCTCCGGTGTCGGCTCGAAACCGGCGAGCAGGCGCCGCGCCAGGTCCAGCGCCAGGGCCGGGAGCGCATCGCGCAATTGGGCCACCAGAGCGGGCTCGAGGGTGGAAACCTTGTCGAACAGCCCTTCGCTCAGCTGGCCAATATCCGCCCGAAATTCCACCATCTGTTGATCGGCGAGGGCGCGGGCTGCGTCCACCCCCCGCTGATACGCAGCTTCCTCCCGCTTCGCGACCTCCACTTCCGAGCAGGAGCGTCCTCCTTGTCCGGATACGGCCGCGCCCTGCAGCGAGCGATCAAAGGGAATGAGTTTCGCAAAGGCCATGCCAGGAGGTGAAAAGTTTAGAAAGGGAGTGCGGGAAGGATGCGGGAGAAAGCAGCCGCCTAGTTGACCAGGCCTTGCGCGCCTTCGGATTCGAGCGTGATCTGGCCTTCTTCCTCGAGCCGGCGAACGACCTGAATGATGGAGTCCTGCGCGACTTCGACGTCCTTGAGGCGGACCGGCCCGAGCATCTCGAGTTCGTCCTTGAGGCCCTCGGCGGCCCGCTTGGAAATGGATCCATAGATGCGATCGCGCAGCGGTTCGCTCGCGGACTTCATGGCCACGGCCAAGCTGGAAGAATCGACTTCGCGCAACACGCGCTGCAGGTCCGCCGGTTGCAGGCGACTGAGATCCTCGAAGCTGAAGAGTTTCTTGCGGATCGCGGCACTGAGTTCGGCATTTCGCTCTTCGAGGCGACCGAGCAGATTTTTCCCCATCTCCTTGTCGAGCTGGTTCAACAAATCCGCCACCGCGCGAACTCCGCCGCTGCGATGGAAAGCGGGACGCGCCTTCGCATCATAATGCTTGCCGAGGCTGCGGGCGATCTTGCTCACCAGTTCCAACGATGTGCTCTCAATCGTACCCAGGCGCTCGATCACTTCCTCGCGCAACTCCGGTCCGAGCAGTCCGAAAACCTCCGCCGATTTGGCACTGTCGAGATACGAGAGCAGAAACGAAATCGTCTGGGGCTGTTCATTCTTTACCAAGTTGAAAATCTGACGCCCCTCCATCTCGGAGATGTCTTTGATTACTTCCACGGACGTGCCCACGACCGGACCGATCCGGCCGACAATGGCCGCGGCCTTGTAATCCCCTTTGGCGATTTCGAGCGTACGTTGGGCATAGCCCAGGCCACCCAGGGCCGAGCCCGCACTCTGCGCGACGAGACCGGAAAACTCTCCGATCGCGAGGCGCTGCACCTCGCCCGAGATGATGGAGATCGTCGACATCTCACGACAGAGCACCTCGATCGCAACGTCGTCGAAATGCCGGAGCACCTCAGCGGCGGCTTCCGGACCGACGATAATGAGGAAAACCGCCAGTTTCTGGTGGCGGTTCATTTTGCCGTAATCGAGCTCAGTCATCACGATAATCCTTTGACTCAGTTCTTGCCGGCGGGCGCACTGCCTTCCGTAACCCAGTCACGGAGCGCGATTCCAATATTCGCCGGTTTCTGCCGGATGAGCTCGTTCAGCAACTCGGGTGTAATCTCCCCTGACTTCTGCTGCGAGCGGACGGAGCTTTCGGGTGTCAATGAAAGGACCTCGATTGGTACAGGTTCAGGTTTCTGACGATTGAGCATCCGCCAGAAAATGAGTAAAATCAGGGCGGCACCGGCCATCGGAGCCCAGCGCGTCGCCAGCTCTGCGTAGGTCTGCCAGGCCGGAGTGGAGGCGCGGTCGGATGCAGATTGCGCGAGGCCCGCATCGCTTGCCTGAAATTCCATCTCCTGGACCGAGACGATGGATTCCAAGTTTTGTCCGGCTGCAGGCTTTAGGCCGAGGGCGTTGATCACGACCTGACGCAACGCATCGAGCTCCTGTTGAGAACGCTTCTGCACTTGGGGCGCAGGAGTCGGAGCCAGCGGATCGGCGTTGGCCGCGGCTGGAATCGTAATCGTGCGAGGAGCGATAAAAACGGCGGCAGTCACATTCTTCACCATGCCCGGATTGCGGGTGACACTCGTGGTCGTACGATTGATCTCGTAAGTCGTGGTGCGGTTTTTGCGCTGCTGTTCAGAACTCGAGACCGGACGGGCGGCCGCTTCGGGTGCGCCCGCGGCCCGATCAGGAACATTCGCGCTGATCCCGGTGGCCCCGCCCGTTTTGTTTGCTTCGCTGGAAATGGTGCTATCCTCCGTCTGCGTTTGGGTCCGGACCACTTGACCGTCGGGATCGTATTTCTCCGACGTCTGGGTTGTCGCTTCGATTTCGATTTCCGCGGAAACGCGAACGACGGCGTTCCCTGGCCCGATCACCGTGGCGAGCATCGATTCGACCTTCCTGGCAAGATAGTCTTCCATCTGCTGGCGATACCGCATCTGCGAGTTGGCGGAGCCGAGCATCGGATCCTGGCGGAGATCCTCCGAGAGATTGCGGCCGCGATTATCCACCACCGCGACTTGGTCCGGCGCGAGGCCTTGCACCGCGTTGGCCACCAATTGGCGGATCGCATTGACTTGATCCGATTCCAGACGCCCGCCACCGGCATCGACGAACACGGAAGCGGTCGATCGCACGCCCTGCTCGGTGAGCAGCAGGCGATTCTCGGGCTGCACAATCATTACCCGGGCGGAACGCACACCCTGCAATTGCATGATCGTGCGGGCGAGTTCGCCCTGTACGGCACGGAGATAGTTGGTCCGCTGCACGAAATCAGAGAGGCCAAACTGGCCCTTGTCGAAAATTTCAAAACCCACACCATCCCCACTCGGAATCCCCTTCCCGGCGAGATCCATCCGGAGCTTGTGCACCACCTTGGTCGGAACCTGGACCGCGGTGCCACCCGCAGTAATTTGATGGGGAATATTCTGCGACTGCAGATGGGTGATCACCGCCGCAATGTCCTTTTCTCCCAGCCGTGCGTAGAGCAGCTGATAATCGGGCCGCTGGGACCAAACCATGACCCCCGCGAGGCCGCCAAGTACGGCGACCGCGGCGACGGTCAGGGAAACGCGCTGGTTGAGACCAAGCTGCTTCCAGAGTTCGAGGAGGGATTGAGTGAAAAGCTTCATCGGGCGGCGTTAAGTTTTAAAAAATCGAGCGAACTCACACCTGCATCCGCATCAGCTCCTGATACGATTCCACGAGCTTGTTTCGGACCTCGACCATCATCGTAAAAGCCACCGAAGCCTCCTGCATCGCGATGACGCTCTGATGCAGCTGATCGGAATCACCGAGCAACACCTTGCGGGCCTCCGCCTGCGAGGCGTCCTGCTTTGCGTCGACGCCCGCCACGAGTCCGTCGAGCATCGAACCAAAACCCCCTTGGGGAATAGCGCCATTCGACTGGCCGGTTCCGACCCCAATCTTCGGCAACGGGGCGTCGATCCGTGTAAGCGGAGAAGCGGCGAGAGAGCTGACGGATCCGAGCGGTGACATACAGCGTGGAAGTGAGGTGTAAAAGGGGAAGAACCGGAGTCACTTTGCGGCGACAAAGAGGCCGACCGGACGCGATTTTTATTTTCCGATTTCGAGGGTGCGCATCGCCATTTGCCGGGCGCTCTTGGCCACGGACAGATTAGCTTCGTAGGCCCGCGAGGCAGTGATGAGATCCACCATTTCGTAGGAAAGGTTGACGTTGGGCATGGTCACCAGGCCGTCGGCGCCCGCGTCGGGATGCTGAGGATTGTAAACTTGCTGGCCCGGCGTGCGATCAGCGTCGATCGCGGCCACGCGCACGGATTGCAGGGACGCGCCACCGGCGCGCCGCATTAATTCCGACTCGAAGGAAACAATCTGTCGTTGATAGGGTGTGCCATTCGGTGTCCGGGTCGTTTGGGCGTTCGCGATGTTTTGCGCCACAATGTCGAGCCGGGTTTTCTGTGCGTTGAGGGCGCCTGCCGTGACGTCGATGGCCGAGATGAGATTCATAGCGCGGAGGTGAAAGAATCAGAAAAAAGGATACATGGTATCACGCCGGACGTCCGGTGATCGCCATCTTCAGCTGCTTGATATTGCTCGAGATCATGTTACTCAGGAACTCGTGCTCCACCGCATTGCGGTTCATGATCATGAGCTCGCGCTCGATCTCGACCGAGTTGCCGTCCGGGCGGACGCTGCGGGCACTCTGATCTTCCTGCAGCCCCGGCTGAATCGACCCTGCGGTCCGCCTAAAGTCACCCGCCAGCATCTGCGCCTTCAGCTGGGACGCAAAATCGGGAGCAAGATCAACGCGGCGAAAACCCGGAGTCTCCGCATTCGCAATGTTGGTCGCAATCGCTTCGTGGCGCAGGACAGCTCCGTCCAGAAGCTTCCGCGCCAACTGATAGTTGTCGGTTTGGAAGATGGGATCGATCATGAGATCGCATTTAGCAAACCGAGTGCCACGGCTTTTGTTGATGATCTAAATCAATGCTCTTAAGCTTGATATAATTTATCTTTCCCTCTCCCGGTTGTGATTATGAATAAGACGCCATGGCCGGCGGCAGATTTTGCCGCGGTAACAATTCTCTTACAGAGGGGCCTTTATATTAAACCAAAGGTGCCGAAGGACGAATTTACTGCTCATGAGGGACAGCGAGTACGAATTTATCCGCAGCCTCGTTTACGAACGTAGCCGCATCAGTCTAGGCCCCGACAAGCGTCAGCTTGTGATGGCCCGACTGGGGAAGCGGCTGCGCGCGACCAACGTCCCCACGCTCGCCGATTATTGCCGACTGTTGCAGCAACCGGACGCGGAAAAAGAACTCGGCCATTTGATCGATGCGATTTCCACGAATCATACATTCTTCTTCCGGGAGAGCGCGCATTTCGATTTCCTGAAAAATTCCGCTGTGCCGGAACTCCATGCTCGATCCCGGGCGGAGCGATGGTCGACGTTTCGAATCTGGAGTGCGGCGTGCTCATCAGGCGAAGAGCCTTATACGCTGGCGATGACCCTCGCTGGCTGCCTTCCCCAATGGCCCTGGCAAATCGCCGCCACGGATATTTCCGGACGAATCCTCGAAAAAGCCGCCGCCGCCATTTATCCGGATGAAACCGTCCAGCGCCTCCCGCCTGATCTCCTCCGCGCGCACTTTCAACGTGGGTTCGGGCCCCAGGAAGGCTTTTACCGGGTCAAGTCCGCCCTGCGTGAGCGCGTGAGTTTTAGCCAACTGAATTTGATCGAGGGGGAAATTCCCTTCACAGAGCCCTTCCATGTCATTTTCTGCCGAAACGTCATGATCTACTTTGATCGTAAGACCCAGGAGGAACTGGTAACCCGTCTTTGGCGCCGGTTGGTTCCGGGAGGCTTCCTCTTCGTCGGCCACTCCGAAAGCCTGACTCACCTGTCGCAAACCATGCGCGCCATCCGGCCGGCGGTTTATCAAAAACCGCTCTCCTCTTAAGCTATGACGGCCCGCCGCATTCGCGTCCTTATCGTGGACGACTCCGCTGTCGTCCGAAAACTCGTCAGTGATACACTCAAGAGTGATCCTGAGATCGAGGTCGTCGGCACCGCCGTCGACCCTTATGCCGCCCGTGACAAGATCAAGGCGCTGAATCCCGACGTGCTCACGCTGGATCTGGAAATGCCCCGCATGGACGGCCTCACGTTTCTGAAGATCATCATGGAGCAGCATCCGCTGCCCGTGATCATTATGAGTTCGTTGACGCAGCGGGGCTCGGATTTCGCACTGGAAGCCCTGCGCCTGGGCGCGTTCGACGTTCTCGCCAAGCCCAGCGGTTCCTACTCGTTCGGCGATCTCGGTCCGCAGTTAATCGCCCGGATCAAAGCCACAGCCGGAGCTCGCTTCGGGCGCGCGGCGGCTCGTCCAGCCATTCCCGCCGCGCCAGTGGCTGCCGGACCGATTCGTCGCAGCCCGATGCGCGCCCATTCCTCGCGCAGTCTGATTCTGCTCGGCGCCTCAACGGGCGGGACCGAGGCGTTGCGGGAAGTCCTGACTCGTCTTCCCGCGGGGCTTCCGCCCATCGCCATCGTCCAGCATATCCCGCCTGTTTTCTCGAAAGCTTTTGCTGATCGCCTCAATCAATTGTGCGCGTTCGATGTTCACGAGGCCGTTGACGGCGAACCCTTGCGGGCCGGCACCGCACTCGTTGCGCCCGGCAATTTTCACCTGCTGGTACAATGGACTCACGACCACTACCGGGTTCGAGTCGTGGACGGGCCGCCAGTCTGGCACCAGCGCCCCGCCGTGGATCTGCTGTTTAAGTCCGCCGCCGACCCCGCCATTGCGCCGCACGTGGTGGCGGGCGTATTGACCGGAATGGGACGGGACGGAGCCGAAGGCTTGCTGCGGCTTCGTGAACGGGGAGCGACCACGTTTGCCCAGGACGCGGCCACCAGCATCGTCTATGGCATGCCGCGCGCAGCGTGGGAGAACGGTGCTGCTCAGCGCCAACTCCGCCTCGATCAGGTTGCGGATTATATCACGCGCCACCACGAAGCGCCCGCTTCCTTTTCCGCACAGCACCCGGCCCTATCCTCATGAATTTTCCCGTGCTTCCAACGGGCGCCCCGGC
>Ga0163150_10005653_pt1 | contig 15833 bp, 13 predicted proteins | sample OliLakLV19P2IB_FD_148628 | JGI IMG/M metagenome (GOLD analysis project Ga0163150, IMG submission 148628) | Freshwater microbial mat bacterial communities from Lake Vanda, McMurdo Dry Valleys, Antarctica - Oligotrophic Lake LV.19.P2.IB | ecosystem: Environmental > Aquatic > Freshwater > Lake >...
GCGGGGCTGGACGAGTTTCGGGAGCACATGGGCGGTCGCCTCACGATTCCGATGATTCGCGCGCCCGGGATCCGCGTCGAGGTTCACACGATGGAAGCGGCGCTGGTCGAGGCGTCACTGGTGGAGTTAAAGTCGCGTTATGGCTAAGTTCACCTGCTCGCGGTGCGAGCTCGAGCCATGAGTGCACCCCGGCGCACGGCGGTGCTCAATGTCGTTGGCCTGACGCCCCAGTTGCTCGGGCCGAATACCCCGCGACTGCAGGCGGCGGCGAACGCCGGCGGGCTGATCCGCGTTAAGCCCATTTTACCGGCGGTCACCTGCACGGCGCAGAGCACGTATCTCACGGGCCTGGCGCCGAGCGGGCATGGCGCGGTCGCCAACGGCTGGTACAACCGAGAGTTGGACGAGCACCAGTTTTGGAAGCAGTCGAACCACGTGGTTAAGGGGGAGAAATTATGGGAAACCTGCCGACGGGCGCGGCCGGGTTTCACGTGCGCGAAGCTTTTTTGGTGGTACAACATGTACTCGACCGCCGACTGGTCGATTACGCCCCGGCCGATGTATCCAGCGGATGGACGCAAGGTGTTCGACGTGTATTCGCATCCGATGGGAATTCGCGAGGAGATCAAGCAGGAGCTGGGACCCTTTCCGTTTCCGGCGTTCTGGGGCCCGATGGCGGGCATCGCCTCGTCGGAGTGGATCGCGCGATCGGCTGAGTGGATTGAGGCGCGGCATCGGCCGGACCTGTCGCTCGTGTATCTGCCGCATCTCGATTACAACCTGCAGCGCCTCGGTCCGACAGATCCACGGCTGGCGGAAGACGTGCGGGCGATCGATGCGATCGCGGGACGACTGATTGATTTCTACGCGCAACGCGGCGTGCGCAGCGTCATCCTATCGGAGTACGGCATTACGGCGGTGAAACGCTCCGTGGCGTTGAACCGGATTTTCCGCGAGCACGGTTGGATCGTGGTGAAGGATGAGCTCGGCCTGGAGCTGCTCGATTGCGGTGCGAGCAAAGCCTTCGCGATCGTGGACCACCAAATCGCCCACATCTACGTGAACGATCCGGCGATTCTGGCCGCGGTGCGCCGCGTCGTGGAGTCAGTCGACGGCGTGGCGCGAGTTTTGGGTGCGGAGGAGCAACGCGCGGAGGGACTCGGGCACGAACGCTCGGGGGACCTCGTGGCATTCTCGACGGAGGACGCTTGGTTCACGTACTACTATTGGCAGGACGAACGGAAGGCGCCGGACTTCGCGCGTTGCGTCGATATTCACCGGAAGTACGGCTATGATCCCGTGGAGCTGTTTTTCGATCCGACGCTAACCGCTCCCAAGCTGCGAGCGGCGGCGAAATTGCTGCGCAAGGCACTTGGGTTCCGGGTGCTGATGAACCTGATACCGCTGGATCCTTCGCTGGTGAAAGGTTCGCACGGCACGTGCCCCGTGGATTCCAGCGAGTGGCCGGTCTTAATCGGGACGGGAAATCTGGAACAGGGCGAGACTCTGGCCGCGACCGACGTGCGCGATCGGTTGTTGCGGGTGTGCCTTGGCTGAAAATTGGAAAATTGGAAAATTGGGAAAGCGGGAAATTGGAAAAGCGGGAAAGCGGAAAATTGGGAAATTGGGAAAGCGGAAAATTGGAAAAGCGGGAAAGCGGAAAAGCGGGAAAGCGGGAAATTGGGAACGCGGGAAATCGGGAAATCGGAAAATCGGGAAACTCAAAAACTCCCAATCACGGACTTGTGCCACAGAGTGCACCGAGGTCCGATTCGAGGTCACGGAGGATAGCTCGGAGTCGGGATCGAAAATTGGAAAAGCGAGAAATGGGAAAACTCATGCCCACGCCGGAAACGGCGATCGGACTCGATGATTGAGCTCCGTGACCTCCTCGCCCCCTCAGTGTCCTCTGTGGCTCCTCCGAATTAGCGCCGATGAGCGTGCATCAGCGGTTTCCTCATCCTCATCCTCCTGCTGGATCGATTCCGTGGGTTCCGTGTGTTCCGTGGGCCCTCCGAATCGGCTGTCGTCGGCAGGGTTGCCGCCCGGGCACAAAAAAGGCGGGTCCAAAACCCGCCTTTGAAAACACTCAGTGCCGTCGCTTAGACTTCGTAGCCGGGAAGAATTTTGTCGACCCGCACCTTTTCCAGACGAGCGAACACCGGCATACCGTTGTCGTGCGGGATCACGATCTCGCCCTGAATCAGCGGTTGCGCGTAGCGGAGGAACTGGAAGTTCATGCTGTGGCCATCTTCGTTGATCCATTCGCGGGGCAGCTTCTTCACGGAGTTGGCCACGTCGCTGAGGGGCGCCAGACCGGTTTCGCTCGTGTAGTGTTCACCATCGCCGCGCATCAACGTGACCATCTTGTCGGTGTGTCCGGCGATGGCTGCTTCGACGGCGGCTTCCCCTGCCAGAAAAGCTTCGTCAACGTCGACCTTCGACGCGGCGTGAGCCGCGCAGCGTTGGAGCAGGCCGGGCTTTGCCACGCGAATCTTAACTCCGGGCATACTTTGGCCGAGGATCTCAGCGAGAGCGTCACCGGCGCCACCGAGTTGGGCGTGCCCAAAAGCGTCAGTCTGCGCATCGGCTGCGACGTAGTTGCCATCGCTGTCGACCAAACCTTCGGCGACGACGATCTGACAGAATTTTTCGCGTTTCAGAATGCGGCGGATGTCTTCGACCACCTTTTCCTGATTGAACGGAATCTCGGGGAGGAGAATCAGGTGGGGCGGATCGTGCGGATGATCGCGACGTTTGGCGAGAGCGGCGCCGGCGGCGAGCCAGCCGGCACTGCGGCCCATGACCTCGACGATGGAAATCAGGTCGCCCTGGCCCATCGCTTCATTGTCGCACGCGATTTCGCGCACGCTGGACGCGATGTACTTAACGGCGCTGGCGTAACCGGGAGTGTGATCCGTGATGGGCAGATCGTTGTCGATCGTCTTGGGCACGCCGATGACGCGCAGCTCGTAATTTTGAGCCTGAGCCAGCTTCGAGATCTTGTCGGCCGTATCCTGGGAATCGTTACCGCCGATGTAGAAGAAGTAACGGATGTTGTGCGCTTTGAAGACTTCGAGCACGCGCTCGAAGTCCTGCTGCTTTTTCAGCTTATAGCGGCAGGTGCCGAGGGCGGCGCCGGGAGTGTGACGCAACGCGCGAATCTGCTGCTGTGATTCCGAAGCGAGGTCGATCAAGTCCTCCTGGAGGATTCCGAGCACACCGTTCAGAGAGCCGTAAATTTCCTCAATGCATTCATGGTTCAGCGCCTCCGCGATGATGCCTGCGACGCTGGCATTGATAACGGACGTGGGGCCACCGGACTGGCCCACCAAGACATTTCCTACGAGTTCAGCCATGACTGGGTGTGATAAAGGTTTGAGAGAACGTGAAGGTCAAAGAAAGCGCACGGCGTCCGGATGTGGCAAACTCAAATTTCCCCGAAGCCACGCCCCGCGCGTAACCGCAGGAGCAAACGAGCGTGGGTCGCCGCGTTTGTGGGAGCGAAAAGTCGGGAAAGGAGGCCCCCAAGGGCGGTGAGCGCGTGCCCCTCGGCCGGAGAGAGCTAACTAAGATCTGCGATGGGAAATTTCAGAGCAAGGAGCTGAAGCCCGAAAGGCGATTAGTATGAGCCTAAATTCCGTAGAAGCCGTAACCACAGATGAGCACTAATTAACCCGGATCAATTAGATCCAGATCGATGGGATGGAACTTTCCCTTCACTTACCGGGTGAACCGTCGCTATCGCGCAACTCATTTTGCATCAGTGGTCATCAGTGAAAATCAGTGGTTCAACTGCGTTTTCTCGGATGGAGATCCGAGATCCGAAATCCGAAATTTCAAATTTCAAATTTCAAATTTCAAATCTCGAATCTGAGATTCGCGATTCGCACCGTTCGCCGATTCCCTAACCCCGATTCGGTTCTTTTCCGATTGCATGGGGCATTGCGCGGGTGGACTGGCGCATTATCTTGCGAGGTGATCGGCTTTCTAATAGTCGCGGCGTTAATGGTGCTGCTAATCGGCGGTGCACTGTTTGCTGCGTGGATGGCGCCGGAAGGGGCGGAAACTCCCGAGGGCTTCCGCGTCGTCGGACCGTCAAAATTCCAAGGTTTCCAAGACCGGCTCACTCGCCGTTCCAAACGGGTAATCGAGTGGGCGATGCATCACTAACCGGTCCGGAAGAACTGATACGTGCGACTGACGTGATTTTGACTTTGGCGCGGCAGCGCCGGTAGGGCCCGAATTCCGGGCGGGCCGCTCAGAAAGTGCGACTGCCAGCGGCCCGCCCGGAGTTCGGGCCCTACCCTCGGGAAAGCCCAAATCTTATGGGCGATTGGCATAAAGAACCTCAGAGCAGCTTGGCCGGCTGGTAGTCAGCCGACCCGCGGTGTTTTTTGCCGATAGGCTTCACTTCGGAGATAAAGGCGTCGACCTGATGGGGCGCCGCTCCCACGAACCGCGCGTTTTCCGCCAGAATCGTTTGCAGTGCGCGTTTGCCAAGGCCGATACGCCGATCACCCGCTAGACGCATGAGCAGATCCGGGTCGCCCTCGCCCGTGCGCAGCGCTTTCGCGGCCGCCAAGGCGTGTTCCTTGATCGCTTCGTGCGCCGTTTCGCGCCCGGCGCCGTGTTTCACGGCTTCCATCAAAATGGTCGTGGTCGCGAGGAAGGGGAGATTCCGCTCGTTTTCCGCCGCAATCGCCGCCGGAAAAATCTCCATTTGGCGCAGTACCGTCAGGAAAGTTTCCAGTGCGCCATCGATCGCGAAGAAGGCGTCGGGTAAGGCCACGCGGCGTACCACGGAACAGGATACGTCGCCTTCATTCCACTGGTGACCCGACAGCGCACTGGTCATCGCGACGTAGCCGCCGAGGATGGTGGAAAAGCCGCAGATGCGCTCGCAGTTGCGCGCATTCACCTTGTGCGGCATGGCCGACGAGCCGACTTGGCCCACTTGAAATCCCTCGGTGAGCAGCCCGGCGCCCGCCATGAGTCGCAGCGTGGTGGCAAAACTCGCCGCCGCTGCCCCGATTTGATGCAGCGCCGTGGTCACCTCGAAGTCCAAGCTCCGTGGATACACCTGGCCGACGGCACCGAGCGACGCGTGAAACCCGAGGTGCTTGAGCACGCGGCTTTCGAGTTGGTCGACCTTTGCGGAGTCGCCCCCGAGCAGGGTCAGCTGATCGAGCTGCGTACCCACCGCGCCCTTTAGCCCGCGCACGGGATAACGGGTCAGCAGCTCGTCCATCCGGCGAAACGCGACCAGCAGCTCCTCGCCGAACATCGCGAGCCGCTTGCCCAGGGTCGTGGGCTGGGCCGGGACATTGTGGGTCCGGCCGGTGATCATCAGATCACGGTGAGACTCCGCCTGGTGCGCAATTCCCTGCAAAGCTGCGGCGGTCTTGAAGAGCACCAGCTTCATCGAGCGGAATATCTGCAGCTGCTCGACGTTCTCAGTCAGGTCCCGACTGGTTAGTCCCAGATGAATGAACTGACGCTTGGCCAGATCGGAGAATTCCTCGATCCGCGCTTTGACGTCGTGGAGGGTGACGCGCTCGCGCCGGGCAATCGCGGCGAGGTCGATCTGGTTCTTCACGCGTTCGTAGTCCTTGATCGCATCGGGGGGAATCGGCACGCCGAGCTCGCGCTGGCCCTTCATGACGGCGATCCAGAAATCGCGTTCCAAGGCGACGCGGCCGTGCTGCGACCAGATGTCTTTCATCGCCGCTGACGCATACCGCTCGGCGAGCACGTTGGGGATCGGGGCGGTGGCGGGAGAAGACGGCTCGTTCACGGGAAAGAGGCGAGTGTTATGCGTCGGGGCGATCCAATGGCGAACGGAAAAAAGCTGATGGGAAGGATAGCTGGGACCGCGGCCGCCCCCGGCCGCACTTGGGAATCGAAAAACGAAGAACGATCCGCCGAAGCGGCCGGGGGCGGCCGCGGTCCCAGGAAGACCCGCGCAGCTCGCTACCGTTTCCCGCTTTCCCGATTTTCCGATTTCCCGATTTTCCGATTTCCCGATTTCCCGCTTTTCCGCTCTTCCCCCTACGCGGCCAGGCAGCGCACCGCCAGCTCACGCAAAACCTCTTCCTGCTCATCCGAGCGGCGCACGATTTCCTCGAACGCTGCGATGAACTCCTGCTGGTTGTCGATCAGGCGACGCAAGGATGGCAACTTTGCGCTACCGGCAAGTTTACCCACGTACCAGGGATTCTGCGTGAAAAGATTGTAGGAGCTTTTCTCGGTGGCACCCGTGAAGCGCGCGCCATAGCTGATTGCCGCTCTCGGCAAACCATCCAGGCCGCGCGGCCCCAAACGCGCATCCCCGGCGTCGATCAGCGCTCGCACTTGGAGCAGGATTCGATTGCGATTCTGCAGCGCACTGATGACTGGCCGGGCATCCCCGCCGGAGAAAAAGTGGCGGTGCAACGCCGCGAGCGTCCACTTCAAATCCCCGCTGAAAAACGCTTCCGCCGCCTCGAAGAAATCGCCCTCGGCAACGTTCGGCGTCAGCTCGGCGACGTGCGCTTCCTCGATCCGCGCGGCCTCCCCGGCGTACGCCGTCAGCTTGCGCGTTTCTTCGACGATCAAGCGGGTGTTGGCGCCCACTTTGGCGAGCAGCAGTTCCACCGCGCCGGGAGCGAACGCCGCTCCGAGCGACTTCGCTTCGGCCAACGCCACGCCCGCGAGCGCTTCACCCGCGCTCTCGGCGTCGCCACCGATTAGGGTGAAGTCGGAGTTTTTTTCGCACCACTTGGGAAACGAACGCCGGCGATCCACCGGCGCCGCCGTGATGAGCACCGCCGTCTCCTCCGGATTTACCTTAGCCAGGATCGCTTGCAGGTCCTCGATCAGCTTCAGCGTGCTTTCGGCGCGGCCGGTTACGGTGTCGGCCAAAAAATTGATATCCTTGAACCAAATCGCGCGTTTGCCGCCGAACATCGAAACGGTTTGCACCGCCTCGCGGAAGCGGTTCACGGCGGACTCCACCTCCCCGACATTGGCGGCGAAACCGTTGATGATTTCGCGGGCGAACTCATCCGTGACCTCGCCCGTGAGCGCCGCATAACGCTCTTTGCCCATCCGGCCGACGAGGAAGTCATCGGATCCGCAGACGAAACTAAAATTCTTGGACGGCGCCATGGCGGTATCTGGCGACGAACCGCCGGCCGGTGCACGAAAAAAATTTCGCTCTCACCAGGTAGAGGCGATTGTCCCCAATCGCCCTCGTTCAGCACGGTCTGCCGCAAGACTCGTAACGTCAGCTGAAACGGGAATGCGGGCCCGGCCACGGGCGCGATCGCCCGCATCGCCCTCACCGTCGATCCAACCGCGCAAACAACCACACGCCCAAGCCGATCAAAGCCAGGTTGGGTACCCACAGCAGCAAGTCGGGCCGGTATTGCGGCAGGCGGTCGAGCCACTTTACCACGACGGTGAGCAGGTAATACGTGAGCACGAGACCGAGCGCCAAGCCGAGGTTGGCGGACGTTTCGCGGCGGGAAACTTTAATGCCCAAGGGAACGCCAATGAGCGCAAACGAGAAAACGGCGAGCGAGAGATTGAACCGTTCCTGAACGATGAGCTCCAACTTCATCTGCTGGCGCTGGTGTTCTTCGGTGTCGGCCGGAGATTTGGGGCCGTCGCGCGCCAGCTTGGCCTGTTCCGCCCGTAGTTCGCCAAACGGCTGCCACTCGGTTTTACGGCGGTAGTTGTTTTTGCCGAAATAGTCCTCCAGTGGAATGTGCACTTCCTCCGCCTTTTCGACGGAAGGGGCCCGCGGGGACTTGCTGAAATCTTCCGGATTATCCGAGTCGCGCTCCTCGGTTTTCGCGCGGACGAGGGTGGGAATCAGCATGTTCGTGGCCTCGTCGTAGTCCACGCGGCCCGACTCGGCCCGGACCAGACGGCGCACGCGCCGACCGTCGTCGAGTTCCCACAGCCAGATGTCGCGCAGTTCCGATCCACGTTTTTCGCCCACATAAATCACGGTCCCGCGAAAATCGCGGATAAACGTTTTTGGGACGATGAAGTTGAGAGGATTCGCGCGCACGGCGGCCGTGAGCTCACGTTGCGACTGCGTGCGGGCCCGCGGGCTCGCTTCGAAGTTCACGTATAGCGCCACCGCCGCCCCCAGCGCCCCGAGGACGAACACGGGCCACGCGATGCGGGTGGCGCTGATGCCCGCGGCGCGCATAGCCGTGATTTCGGAATCGGCCGACATGCGTCCAAGGGTCAGCAATACGCCGGTGAGAATGCCCATGGGCAACGCGTAGCTGACGGCGAAGACGAAGATCAACCAGACCAGCTTCAGGAATGCGCTGACGGAAATTGTGCCGGAGAGCAGCGGTCCGAGCAATTCGCGCACGATGTTCGGCAGCGCCACCACGAAGGCGAACAAGCCTACGGCTGCCGCGCAGGTGGCGAGCACGCTAACGAAGATGTGACGGTCGAGCAGGTTCAAGCGGACGGGAAAGAAACGGAGTTCTTCGCAGACCTCGGCACGGTGCACAAGGTTGCATGTAACAAAGGCCACCAGGTAACGAAGCGGACCCTACGACCTCGCATTTAATGGGGCGGCGACGGGCGTTGGCTGGGTCAGCGCCGGAGTTTTATTTCTTTCGATTGAGTGGTGAATTCCCAATCCTTCTGATGCGGCCGGGGGCGGCCGCGGTCCCAGGGAAACGCGTACCGACGGGAGCGACGGACCAGGGGAAGCACGCGCTAATCCAGGCCGAGCGAGAGCTGCGGGCTGGCGGTCGCGGCGGGAGTCGCACAGGGCGGTTCGACGCGCTCAAGGCAGTCGGGGCCGTCGTAGCGCACGCTGTTCATCCGCGGTGACACCGGCGTGCTGGTCATAAGTTCTGCGGGCAGCGGGCCGAGCAGTGGCTCGATAAGCGCGGGGTCCTGAATGGAGGCATCGAGCCACCGGTCGACTTCAACGCCGCGCAGAATCGCGGGCATGCGATCATGCAGCGCGGCCACCACCGAGTTCGGCGTGGTGGTGATCAACGCACACGTTTCCAGCTCCACGCCATCGGGGCTGCGCCAGTTTTCCCAGATCCCAGCCAACAGGAATGGGCTTTCGTCGCGGAGCTGAAAGTACCATGGGAATTTTTGTTTCCCGATCGTCTGCCACTCGTAGAATCCACTCGCCGGGACGACACAGCGACGCTTTCGCACCGCCTCGCGAAACGCGGGTTTGCTCACGATGCCTTCGGCGCGCGCGTTGGAAAGCCGGGCGCCGTCCTGGTTCGTCTTCGCCCACCACGGCACCAGTCCCCACTGCAACGGGACCGCTTCGCGTCCGGAATCACGCGTGCGGATCGCAGGAATGACCGTCGTTGGCGCGATGTTGTAGCGGCTGACGAAGTCGCGCGGATCTTTCACGCCGAGCTGCTGCATCAGCGCCTCGAGATCTTTGCGTTTGAGAACGTAGCGGCCGCACATGGGAGTCGTCGCACGCTAACGCCTCATTGGCGGGAGGCCAGTCCGGCGATAATTTTGTGACGGATCGTCAAGCCTGCTGTTCCGAAGAGACGGAGGGCGGTCGCGGTCCCATCGAACGCCCTGCTACTTGTCCCCAAGCCGCTGGCTCGACAAGTCCGCGAGTGAGGGCCGAATGGCAGACCTGGGACTGAGGAATTGCCGACCTGGGACCGCGGACGCCCTCGTCCGCATCCGTTCAGAGTGCGGCCGGTGGCGGCCGCGGTCCCGGGTTCGATCTCGAGCGGAATTTTAAGTCAGTCTGTCCGGCGAGTTTTCGTACCTTCGCCGCGCGGGCGATTGACGGCAGTAACCTGGCAGTGGAGTGTGTTCAAATGAACACGTCCCCTTCAGAGCGTTCCGACGCCGCTGTTCGCCACCTCCACGGTCGGGGCGCAGCGATTAACCCCACCGGTCGGTTCGAGGCTCTGCGCGTTACGCCCGATCCGGATTACGATCCGAGTGAACTGCCTTCGCCGCGCACGCAATTCTTCAAGGATTCCGCCAGCACGCTCATCACGCGCAACACGAGTCCGGACGTTGGCTTCGAGACCTCGCTCAACATCTACCGCGGTTGCGAGCACGGGTGCTCGTATTGTTTTGCCCGGCCGTTTCACGAGTACCTCGGGTACTCGGCGGGACTTGATTTTGAGACGAAGATCTTCGTCAAAACGGATGCGCCCAGTTTGCTCCGGCGGGAGTTGTCGGCCAAGCGCTGGAAGCCGCAGGTGGTGGTGATGAGTGGCGTGACGGATTGTTATCAGCCGGCGGAACGACACTTCAAACTCACGCGCGCGTGCCTGGAAGTTTTTGCGGAGTTTCGGAACCCGGTTTCGATTATCACCAAGAGCGCGCTGATCACCCGTGATCTCCCGATCCTGGCGGAGCTGGCGAAGTTCAATGCGGTGCGGGTTTATTTCTCCGTGACCACGCTCGATCGGGAACTCGCGCAACGCATGGAACCGCGGGCCTCGTCGCCGTCGCATCGGCTGCGCGCCATGGCGGAACTCAGCGCCGCGGGAATTCCGGTGGGTGTCATGGCTGCACCGATGATCCCGGGTCTGACCGATCACGAGATGCCGGCGATTCTCGAGGCGGCGAAAACCGCCGGCGCACAGTCCGCCGGTTACATCGTGCTGCGTTTGCCGCATGGCGTGAAAGAGATCTTCAGCGCGTGGTTGGACGCGCATGAGCCCGGGAAAAAGGAGCGCATTCTCGCCCGGCTGAAAGAGCTGCACGGCGGCAAACTCTACGATGCGAAGTGGGGCGAGCGCATGACCGGAACCGGACTCGTGGCCGAGCAGCTTTCGCAGCTCTTTGAGGTGACGGTGAGGCGCCTCGGCTTTCGCCGGGAGCTCGCGCCGTTATCCACCGAGTCATTCATGCCCGCCGGCGGCCGCCAGCTCACGTTGTTCTGATGTCGAAAACGGAAAGTAATTATGCGGGGATTGATCCCTGGGACCGCGGTCGCCCTCGGCCGCATCGCTTGGTTCCGAGGTAGGGGCCGATCTCCGAGCGGCCCTCGCACGGGGCACGAAACGGAAAGTCGCGGTTCGGCGAGATTCCTGGGACCGCGGCTGCCCTCGGCCGCAATATTCGGGACCCACGAAAACAAGTGGCTGCCCTCGCGCAAATCGCTTTGTTGCCCGCATGCCGCTCGTCCCTGCCTTGCGCCGCCAGCCGATCACTCGCATTCGCGGCGGTGAGCCCGCCGAGGACGCGGAGGACTTGCTCGCGGTCGAGGAGCCGCTGGAGATTCGGGTGAACGGACGCAGCATCGCCGTGGTCATGCGCACTCCCGGTCACGACCGGGAACTGGCGGCGGGGTTTCTGGTAACGGAGGGAATTCTGCGTCACCGGGACGATGTGCTCGACATCATTGGCTGCAGCGCGGCCAAGGACGAACGTGGCGACAAAACCCCTTATACGGAAAATCTCATGGACGTACTGCTTTCCGGGGGCGCGGTTGGTGATGTCGCAAAGCTGACTCGGCATGTGTTCACCTCGTCCAGTTGCGGAATTTGCAGCAAGGCGTCGATCGACGCCGTGCGGACGCAATTCGCACCCATTTCGCTGCCGCTGCGCCCGCGGCGGGAGGTTTTGGTTTCCTTGCCGGATCAGCTTCAGGCGCGACAGGTGGGGTTTGCGGCGAGTGGCGGGCTACACGCATGCGCGTTGTTCAGTGACGCCGGTGAGCTTGAGTTCCTCCGGGAGGATGTCGGCCGGCATAACGCACTCGATAAGATCGTAGGCCACGCGTTTCTCGCGGAGCGTCTGCCGCTTTCCGGGCGGATTCTGTTGGTGAGTGGCCGCGTATCCTTTGAACTGATGCAAAAGGCGTTGGCCGCGGGCATCCCGTGTGTGGCGGCTATTTCGGCGCCGACGAGCGCCGCGGTTGAGTTTGCGCGGGAAAGTGGGCAGACGCTGGTGGGGTTTCTGCGGGGTGAGCGGATGAACGTTTACGCCGGCACCTTGACGGAATGACCGTGTCGCACTCGCTTCTTCAACGTCAGACCACGCATGACCATGGATAACTCAGGGCGACCGCGCCCGTGCCAGCTTACGCCTTCCCTGCCTCCGTCTCCGTCGGAGGGGCCTGCCCGTACGTGGCTTACCGCCCTGCTGGCTACGTTTCGCCGGCGGATCGGCCCCGCGGGGCGTGGCGTGGCTTGGGTTGCGCTCTTGGGCCTGACGGTTGCCGCGACGCATCCCGGCGTGGCGGCAGAGACGATAAATTTGGCGGAGCGTTCGTTGCGCCGGATTGCGGAGCAGCAAAAGGACGTGTTTGCGCAGGCGGTGAAGCAGGGGGACAACCTCGACGAAAGTTCGTTTCGCACTCAGGTACGCGCGATCGCGCACGAGTACGAGTTGTTGATGCGCAACAATCCGGCCTTTCCGGCCGGCTATGCGGCGTACGGTTTTTTCCTGAGCAAGGTCGACATGCGGAAGGAAGCCACGGCGATGTTGCTCAAGGCCAACCAGCTCGATCCCGACATCCCGCTGGTGAAAAACCAGCTGGGCAACATCCTGGCCGAAGATGGCAAGCCCTTGCAGGCGGCGCCGTATTTCATTGCCGCCATCAAGCTCGAGCCGAACGAGCCTTTATATCACTACCAACTCGGGACCTTGTTGGCGGAAGCCCGGGATGAGTTCTTGAAGACGGGTGAGTGGACGCGGGCGTCGCTCGACGCGGCGATGCACGAAGCGTTCAAGCGTGCGTCCGCGCTGGCGCCCGATCGTTTCGAATTCGCGTTTCGTTATGCCGAGTCCTTTTACGACCTCGAGAAACCGGATTGGGACGTGGCGCTGAAGTTGTGGAGCGAGTTGGAGGAGAAGGCGCAGAGCGCAATCGAACGGCAAACCATGCGACTGCACGCCGCGAATATCTTGATCAAGACCGGCAAGCACGCTCACGCGCGCATGCTGCTCCAGACGGTCAACGAACCAAAGTTGCAGGGCCAGAAGGAACGGTTGCTCCCGCAATTGGACGCGACGAAGTAGGCGGCGGCCGTACTCGCCATGACAGCATGACGATGAGCGAAAATCCATCGTAGATCCTGTTCATCCTGTCGTCCGTCTCGGCGATCGGTCTTTGGGTGACAGGATGACAGGATGAACAGGATGGATGAGGTCCGGGGTGGGGAGATGACGAAGCGACTCGGGTCGGGAGCGATGACTGAAAACCATCCTGTAAATCGTGTTCATCCTGTCTTCCGTCTCGGCCGGACTCATGCAATGGAACTCATATTTTAATCCCGACCGGAGCCACTGAAAGGTGGAGCGGGTTGTCTCTAACCCGCTCCCGTTCGCTCTCACGTTAGCGGCTTGAGGACAAGCCGCTCCGCCTCCATTGCATGAGTCCGGCTGAGGATGCGGCCGGGGGCGGCCGCGGTCCCAAGGGGCAAGCCACGCGATCAACCATACAGCATTCTCAGGGATTGCCCGGGAGTGGGTCGCGGCTTGCGCTCGACGTGGGTCGGTAAGCACTCTTTGGTCGGACGTTCCGATGGCACTTCTCGACAAACTTGAACGCTCCTTTGGCTGGCTCGCGATCCGCAATCTCGCGCTCTACCTCATCATTGGCCAGGTGGCCGTTCTGTTTGCGGCGATGTTCCAGCTGGTTGATCTGGAACGGCTGATCTTTGCGCCGGTGCTGCTGGCCGAGGGCGAGTGGTGGCGCGTGCTCACCTTTCTGTTGGTGGTGCCGGTTCCTCCGCCCACCGCCATCCTGTCGTTCGTGTTTCTCGCGTTCGGCTGGTATCTCTTTTATCTGATGGGTGGCGCGCTGGAGGCGCAATGGGGCGCCTTCCGGTTCAACCTGTTCATCTTAACGAGTTATGTCCTGACGGTGGGGCTGTCGTTTTTCGCCCCGAACTCACTGGTCACAAACGCCTTTATTCTCGGCTCTATCTTCATCGCGTTTGCCTACCTCAATCCGGATTTCGAGCTGATGATGTTCTTCATCCTCCCGGTGAAGATCAAATGGCTGGCGCTGATCGCGGTGGTGTTTGGCGCCTATGGGTTTGTGGTGGGTGGGTTGGCCACAAAACTCCAGACGGCGGCGGCGGTGATCGCGTTCCTGTTGTTCTTCGGCGGTGATATGATTCGCACCCTGCGACAGGGGCGGAGGACGGCGGTGCGCCGCGCGGAGAAAGCCGCCGAAGTCGTACAGCCACGGCATGTCTGTTTCGTCTGCGGCAAGACCGACAAGACGCATCCGCAGCTGGATTTCCGGTACTGCTCGAAATGTGCGGGCGACCAGTGCTACTGCCCGGAGCACATTCAGAATCACGCTCACGTGGTGACGGCCGATGACGCCAAAAAAGCGTGATCTCTTCGCCGCGAGCCGGCTGACGAAGCTGGCGACGCCGGGTGACTGGCTGCAGTTTGCGGAACAGGGTTACGAGCGCGAGGGCTTGGCGCTGGGGCAAGTCGCAACCACTGCGCATGACGAGGCGCTTTACCTGCTGCTGCGCACGCTGGAACTTCCCCTCGACAGCGATGCGCGCGTGCTGACGCGGCGTTTGAGCGCGAAGGAATGCGAGGCGCTGGAAACTGTTTTTCGCCGTCGCGTGCTGGAGCGCGTACCGGCGGCTTATCTCACGCGCGAAGCGTGGCTCGGTGAGCACCGCTTTTATGTGGATGAACGGGTCATAATTCCGCGGAGTTATTTTCTAGAGCTCATTCCGGATCAGCTCGGGCCGTTGCTGCCTGCGCGCACACCGGTGCGGCGCGTCGTCGACGTTTGCACGGGCTCGGGCTGCCTCGCGATTCTGCTGGCGCACGCGTTACCGAAGGCTCGCGTGGATGCATGCGATCTCTCCGCGGACGCGCTCGAAGTTGCCAGGATCAACGTGCGTGAACACCGCCTCAGCGAACGCGTTCACCTGTTTAAAAGCGACGTGCTGGATGCGGTCCCGCCGGCGCGTTACGACATCATTCTGAGCAATCCGCCGTATGAGCCCAGCGCGCACGTCGATACGCAGGCGCCGGAGTTTGCGGCGGAGCCGCGGCTCGCGCATGACGGTGGTATCGACGGATTGGATATCGTGCGCAAGTTGCTCCGGCAGGCGCGGGAACGACTCGAGCCGCACGGCATTGTTGTGATCGAAGTCGGGGGCTTGCAGGCGGCGATCGACCGTGAATTTGCGGCGTTGCGGCCGGAGTGGCTGCCCACGGATGACGGCTCAGACTGCGTGGTGCTTTTTCGCGCGGCGCGTTTGCTGGCGAAGTGATTGAAGCAAAATGCCGCAGAAGTAGTAACCACTTATGAGCACTAATAAACACTGATCATAGATCCAAATCGATGGGATGAAACTTTCCCTTCACTTACCGGGTGAACGGCCTACCTCGCGCATCTCTGTTTGCATCAGTGGTCATCAGTGAAAATTAGTGGTTCAACTGAGTTTTTTAGGGTTATACCAGCGACCCGTGTGATTTTGACTTGGGGCGCAGCAACGCCGGTAAATCCGACCTCCGGGCGGGCCCTACCCTCGAAAAAACCCAAATCTCATGGGAGATTGGTATTAAACGCGAGTCACCGGCTCCACCGTCGCAGCGATTCGGATACGGCCAAAACGTGAACCAACCAACCCGGTGCCGTGGCGGAGGGGCCGGGATGCTGGTCAGCTCTCCGCGGGAGCGTTGAAATAATTCAGCGGCAGCTCGTGCCATTTTCCAGGTGGCGCGTCACCCAACTCAAGATTGCCGAAGCGGTGTCGATGCAGCGTCAGCACCGTCACGCCTCGCGCGGAGAACATGCGGCGCACCTGGTGGAAACGGCCTTCGGTCAGGGTGAGCTCAGCTTCGCGCGGGCTGACAATCCGCATCTCCGCAGGTAG
>Ga0163150_10005655_pt1 | contig 15829 bp, 10 predicted proteins | sample OliLakLV19P2IB_FD_148628 | JGI IMG/M metagenome (GOLD analysis project Ga0163150, IMG submission 148628) | Freshwater microbial mat bacterial communities from Lake Vanda, McMurdo Dry Valleys, Antarctica - Oligotrophic Lake LV.19.P2.IB | ecosystem: Environmental > Aquatic > Freshwater > Lake >...
CTGGTAATCGAATCGGCAAGGCTCGCCTTGCCCTCGTCAACTAAAATCAAACGAACCGCCGGCAGCGATGCCGGCGGTTTTTTCATGCGCAGTGATGTCGGTGCCACGGGTCGGCTCGGCGACCCGTGCGGCAGCGACTTGGATTCACGGGTCGCAGAGCCGACCCGTGGCACCTCGGCCATCAGCCCTCATGCCACTGGCAGTCCGCTGCCATTGCCTACCGTTGTTGTGAAAAGGGTGAACACTGGCAGTGGACTGCCAGTGGCATCAGACAAAAAAACCCGCCTCGCAGCGGGGTTTTGTCGTTTGTAGGATTCAAGCACCACCCTTTCGGGACGGTGCTATCTAGAATCACTTCCCCTTCGCCGCCCCTTCGACCACCGCGCGGGCCACGCTCTCGGGCACCGGGCGGTAATCCAGCGGCTCCATCGAGTAGCTCGCACGGCCCTGGCTCATGCCGCGGACCGAGGTCGAGTAGCCGAACATCTCGCTCAGCGGGCACTCGGCCGTGAGGATGCGGGTGTTGGAGCGCTGCTCGGTCTCGATGATCATGCCGCGGCGGCGGTTGAGGTCGCCCGTCACGTTGCCCATGAACTCTTCGGGCGTGGTGACCTGCACCTTCATCACCGGCTCGAGCAGCACGAGCTTGGCCTTGCGGGCCGCCTCGCGGAAGCCGAGGATGCCGGCCAGCTCGAAGGCGATCTGCGACGAGTCGACGTCGTGGTACGAGCCGTCGATCAACGTCACCTTGATGTTCATCAGCGGGTAGCCGGCGAGCACGCCGCTCTTGGCGGCGGTGCGGCAGCCGGCCTCGACCGAGGGGATGTATTCCTTGGGGATCGAGCCACCGACGATATCGTTCTCAAACGCCAGGCCGTCCTCGAAGTCCAGTTCATCGATCTCGGCCTGGGCCTTGGTGTAAGGCTCGACGGTGATCGTGCAGTCGCCGAACTGGCCGCGGCCGCCGGACTGCTTCTTGTGCAGCCCGCGGGCCTCGGCCTTGCCCGCGATCGTCTCTTTATAAGCCACGCGCGGCCGGCCCACGTTGACGTTGATCTTCATGTCACGGCGAAGCTTCGTCGTAATGATGTCCAGGTGCAGCTCGCCCATGCCCTCGATGATGGTCTGCCCGGTCTCTTCATCGAAGTGGCTGCGGAAGCTGGGGTCCTCGCGGCGGATGACGGTCAGCGCGTTGCCCAGCTTGTCCTTGTCGGCGCCGGTGGCCGGCTCGATGGACATGCTGATGACGGGCTCCGGGAAGTCCATGCGCTCCAGGACGATCGGGTGATCCGGATCGCACAGTGTCTCGCCGGTGATCGAGTTCTTGAGGCCGACGAGGGCGACGATGTCGCCGGTGTCGCAGTGGTCGCGCGGGATACGGTCACGGGCGTGCATCTCGAAGATGCGGCTGACGTTTTCCTTGCGGTTGTTGTTGGAGTTGAGGACTCGGCTGCCGCGCTCCAGCGTGCCGGAGTAGACGCGCACGTAAGTGAGGTCGCCGTGCTGATCGCTGACGACCTTGAAGACGAGGGCGGAGAACGGCGCGGTGGCGTCGTGCGGCCGGGTGAGCTTCTTCGTCTTGTCGAGCGGATCGACGCCCTGCACCTCGGGCTTCTCGGTGGGGTTGGGCAGGTAGTCGATGACGCCGTCAAGCAAGAGCTGCACGCCGATATTTCGCAGGGCCGCGCCGCAGAACACGGGGTGGCACTTGATCTCGAGCGTGCCTTTTCGCAGGGCGGCGATGATCTCGGCCTCGGTCACCGGCTCCTCGGCGAGGTACTTTTCCGCGAGGCGGTCGTCGACATCCGCCGCCTTCTCGATCATCAGGCGGCGGAGCTTCTCGGATTCCTCGCGCATGTGCTCGGGGATCTCCTTCTCCTCGACCTTGGCGCCGAGCGAGTCTTCGGAGAAGTAGTAAGCCTTCATGGCCAGCAGGTCGATGATGCCGTCGAGATTATCGCCCTTGCCGATGGGCAACTGTACCGCGATCGCGTTGGCGCCGAGCCGTTCGAGGATCGAGTCAAAGCTGAAGTACCAGTCCGCGCCGGTCTTATCCATCTTGTTGATGAAGCAGACGCGGGGGACTTTGTAGCGCTCGGCCTGGCGCCAGACGGTTTCAGATTGGGCCTCGACGCCTTCTTTGCCGTCGAACACGACGACCGCGCCGTCGAGGACGCGCAGCGAGCGCTCGACTTCGATGGTGAAGTCGACGTGGCCGGGGGTGTCGATGAGGTTGATCGTGTACTCGACGTTGTCCTTGGTCCACGGGCAGGTGGTGGCGGCGGACTGGATGGTGATGCCGCGCTCCTGCTCGTCCTGGAGGAAGTCCATGGTGGCGGTGCCCTGGTGGACTTCGCCCATTTTGTAGTTCTTGCCTGTGTAGAACAGGATGCGTTCGGAGACGGTGGTCTTGCCGGCGTCAATGTGTGCACAGATGCCGATATTGCGGGTGAGATCGAGACGGGCCATGACTGGTCCTCTGGTAAAAAGATTGTGCGGGATGAAGGTCGGGGAGAAAGCGCGAGTGGGGGAAGCGGTCCGGTGGGATCGAAGCGACGAAGCTAGCGGGGGACTAGCGGGCGATCGCCGGGCCGATCACACCTGGCCCCATCACGGCGTTGCCGTTGGGGCCGGCGGACCGGCGGTGTATTGGGGCGTTGCACCCCCCTGGGGAAAATGTCACGCGGCGGCGACTCATAGCTGCTCCAATCACGAACACCCGACGCCGATCATCACTTCTTCGATGGTGGGGTCGGCGCCGTGCCACAGAAAGCACACACGGGCTGGCGGATGAACCCGACCGTAGCGCCGGGATAGACCTATCAGGGTAGCATCGGTCACGCGGGGCTGTCAAGTTTTTGACGTTTTACGCTGGGGCATGTGGCCGGCGGGTGGCACTGACAAGGACTGCTCGGAGGCTTTGTCAGTGTCGGATGTCCGCAGCGTCGCCGACACTGACAAGCTCCGAGGACTCCGCTTGTCAGTGCCACCCAACTACGCACCCATTTGGTATCATCCCCGCTGCACCAGGAGCTTCCATTGTGGATCAAGTCCTGTCCGTCGGCATCTTCCTCGCGCTTGGGTTCGGCTTCGTGCTGTTCAATCTCATCGTCAGCGGCCTCGTGCGCCCCAGCCTGCCCAACGAGGAAAAGGGCGCCATCTACGAGTGCGGCGAACCGACCATCGGCGAAAGCTGGGTGCAGTTCGACCTGCGTTTCTACATCGTCGCCCTGTTCTACCTGGTGTTCGACGTCGAAGTCGCTTTGATTTACCCCTGGGCCGTGGTGTTCCGCGAGTTTCCGGGCGAGGCCCTGCTCGTGGGTCTGCCGTTCCTCGGCATCGTCGTGATCGGCTACGCCTACGAGTGGTACTCCGGCAGCCTCGACTGGGTCAGGAGCAGCGTGAACACGTCATTCAAGGGCACGGCCGGCATCGACATGAAGTCGCTTTCGCGCCGCGACCCGGAGATGCTCGCGGAGGAAGCGGACGCGAAAGTCATGGCGTCGCGCTGATGCGTGGTTTGATGCCACTGGCAGTCCGCTGCCAGTGCCTTGGTCGCGTGCTGTGATCGACAGTCCACTGCCCATGACATGATCGGGGCGGTTTCACGGGCAACCCCGGGCGGAGCCCGGGGCTAATGGGGTTGCGATGGCTGAGCGCTACAAAACGATCCTCCTCCTCGGCGCCCCCGGTGCGGGCAAGGGCACGCAGGGCAAGGTGCTCGGCACCATCCCCGGCTTCTACCACTGCGCCTGCGGCGATGTCTTCCGCCAGATCGACATCACCAGCAAGCTCGGCAAGATTTTTTACACCTACAGCTCGCGCGGGGAGCTGGTCCCCGACGAGATCACCGTGCAGATGTGGGCCGAGTCCATCCACGCCTACACCGTGCTCAGCCAGTATAAGCCGAAGAAGGACCTGCTTATCCTCGACGGCATCCCGCGCACCGTGGAGCAGGCGAAGCTGATGGAGAAGCACATCAAGGTGCTGAACATCGTGCACCTCTATTGCAGCGACGAGGCCGCGATGTTCGAGCGTTTGCGCCGCCGGGCCCTGAAGGAGAACCGCTTCGATGACGCCAACGAAGCGACCATCCGCCGGCGCTGGGCGGTGTACGAGAAAGAGACGCACCCGGTGCTGGGCTTCTACCCGAAGCACCTGATCAAGAACGTGGATTCGATGGGCTCCCCGGCCCGCGTGCTGCGCGACATTCTGGAAATCGTCGTCCCGATCCAGGATGCGGTGTTTAAGAGTGTTGAGGTGTAATCGGCGGCGAAGGATTCAGGGGTCAGGCGCGATACAAATTGCGGAGGCGTGCGTGGATATCAACGACGATCGCGCAAGGCCGGGCTACCTCGTGATTATTGCATTGATGGGGATCGGAGCGGCCGGCGTACTCGGTGGACTCACAAACGTCGTTAATGGCGCGGTGAGTCCGCTGTATTTCCGCAACATCCTTCGGTGGCACCACATCGACAACATCTGGCGGGCCGCGGTGGCACAAGGCCTTTTTGAGGGCTTGATCTATGGAGTCATTTTCTCGGCGGTGTTCACGCTGGTCGTCGGGCAGGTTACCAAGTTGCGCGCGACGCCGCGATTTGCGGTGAGGCATTTGCTGCTGGCCGGCGGCGTGGTGCTTGGCGCCTGGTGCATCGGTGGGCTGGCAGCGGTCGGCCTGGCGATGCTGAGCCCCGACTTCTACCGGAACACGTTTATCGGCGTTCCGTCGGAACCCGCGGAGATGGCTAAATACGCATGGGTGGGCGGGTCGATTTGGGGTGCTTTGGCCGGGGGCATGCTCGCGGCCATCATCGCGCCGGTCGCCGCAACGGCCGATTGGCGACGCCGCCATGCGGCACAACCCGCACCGTCATGACATCAATTCCCTGATCGGCTCCGTCTGCGTCATCATCTTCAGCAGGTCCGTCGGCACGCTCTGTACCAGGCGCAGGGCTCCCACGTCGAACAGCGTGTGCATGATCGTCGCGGTGAGGTTCGCGATGGTGATCGGCTCCGTATCGGGTTCGCCGCCATCCTTCGTCGACTGACCGATGACCTGCCCCATCTTCAGCCCGCCGCCATAGAGCAGCAGCGGCGCGAGGCCGCCCCAGTGGTCCCGGCCGCCCTTGGCGTTCACCTTCGGCGTTCGGCCCATCTCGCCGCAGCAGACCAGCAGGATCTTGTCGCGCAGGCCGCGGGCCTCGAGGTCTTCGATGAACGCAGATACCGCGTGATCAAATGGGTTGCCGACATATTCCATGCCCAGCTCGCACGGCACGTTGTTCACATCGGCGTGGAAGTCCCAAACAAAGTTGGTCGTCACCGTGACGAACCCCGCGCCGCGCTCGCACAGCCGGCGGGCCATCAGCAGCAGCTTGCCCAGCGTGGCGGCGTTGTCGGCATAGTTCTTGTGGTTGTTCCAGACCTTGTCGATGCGCTCGGCGGGTAGCAGCGCGGCCGTGTCGTAAGCGGCGACGACGCGCGGGTCTTCCTTCGAGAGATCGAAGGCGTCGGCGACGCCGCCGAGGATCGTGTCGAACGCCTGCGACTGGAAGCGGTCGGCCCCGTCGAGCTCGCGCGTCTCATCGAGCGTCCGCTTCATTCGGTCGAGCTGCGCGAGCAGCCCGCGGCGATCGGTCAGGCGCTCGCGCGGCAGCGTGAGCGACATGTTCTTCTGCGCGATGTCGCCGGCGCCTTTCTCGATGGCCGCATTGCCCGGCGCGAACGGCGCGTAGGCGGCTCCGAGCATGCCCGTCGAATCGAACTTGCCGAACTGCGTCACCGCCGGCTGCGCGTTCGCGTTGACCGCGCGAGGGAACAGCGCGATGTTGCTCGGCATCCCCGTCTGCGGGTGGTTCGGACCGGCGACGCGGGCATACAGCGAACCCATGTTGGCGTTGAGCGTGTCGCGGCCGACGATCGGCTTGATGTCGTGGTTGCCATCGCCGGTCTTGAAGGAGCGGACGATGGAGAACTTGTGGGCGAGCTTGGCGAGCCTCGTGAGCGTGCCGCCGAAGGTGACGCCCGGGATGGACGTTTTCGTTTCGCCGGTAGTGCTGCGGACGCCGATGGGGGCGGTCATCTTGGGGTCGAACATCTCCTGCTGCGGCGGGCCGCCGTGCATGAAGAGGAAGATGACCGATTTGTCGGTGACCGGCCGGATGGCCGAAGCCGCCGCCCTGCCCGCAAGCAGCGACGGCAGGGTGAGGCCGCCCAGCGCAAGGCTGCCGACGGAGAGGAACTCGCGGCGATTGGGACGGTCGCGGAAGGTGAGCATGGGCGAACCCCGATGCGGTGCGGCGACAGGAAGCGGACCTACCCGAGCATTGTAGGTCACCGCGGTTTGGTTACCGCCGGCGATCTTCGGCATGAACTGCGGCTTTCCTTAACGTTCGCTTTACATTAAACTTCCTCCCGACGCCGCCCTCCTTTGCGGCCGCCTCCGAAAATTACTCCGTGTCTGGACCTCGCCGGCGCACTGGGCCGCTGGCGGGACGTAAAACCGCTGGCCCAGTGACAGCTTGTTCCCGAGCCGCGACGCAACGCGTCGCGGACGCCAACAGCCTGGTTGGGTTGTCGATCGCGCAATCGTTCGATGTTCGAGAGACATTAGCGCGAGTGACCACCCATCCTGATTGCTTACGTCCGCGAGGCGTTGCCTCGCGGCTCGGCGCGTCCCACACGGAGTCCGTTTCACATGGCTGGATCCATTCTCCCGCTTCCCGTCATGCTCGACGAGGAAGACCGCAAAGTTTACGAGAAGCTCGAAGCCCCCAAGTCGATCGTCGTTCGCTACGGCTACATGAAGATGGTCGCCGAGTACCCCTACGACGGCGACGCGAAGCCCGGCTGCGGGTCCAAGCTCGTCGTCCGCTCGCAGCGCGGCATCGAAATGGGCGAGATGCTCACCACCACCTGCGGCAACGCCGGGTGCGGCAAGAGCGTCTCGCGCAAGGAGATGCTCGAATACATCGAGAACTCCGGCGGCAAGAATTACCCCTTCTCGACGCAGGGCAAAGTCGTCCGCGTCGCCACCGTCGAAGACCTCATCGAGCAGCAGCGGCTCGACGCCAAGCGGCCGGAGATCCTCAAGTTCACCCGGGCGATGATCCGCGAGATCGACCTGAAGATGAAGCTGGTCGACATCGAGCTGCTGCTCGGCGGCGAGCGCGTCATCTTCCACTACACCAGCGAGGACTGGGTCGACTTCCGCGAGCTCGTCAAGCGGCTGGCGGCGGAGTACCAGACGCGGATCGAGATGCATCAGGTCAACGCCCGGGACGAGGCCCGCATCGTCGCCGACTACGAGAAGTGCGGGCAGCACTGCTGCTGCAAGCAGTTCCTCAAGGTGCTCAAGCCGGTGTCGATGCGGTCGGCGAAGGTGCAGAAGGCGACGCTCGACCCGACGAAGATCAGCGGGCGGTGCGGCCGGCTGATGTGCTGCCTGCGTTACGAGGACGAGACTTACGATGACCTGCGCAAGCGGCTGCCCAAGCGGCAGACGCGCTGGATGACGGATGATGGCCCGGGCACCGTGCTCGACACGCAGATCCTGACGCAGCTCGTGCTCATCCAGCTCGACCGCGACGGCAGCAGCTCGGCGTACCCGTTGGAAAACATCACGGCGATCAGCAAGGAAGAAGACGAGAAGTTCCGCGCCGAGCTCGAAGAACGGCAGCGGAGCGCCCGCGAGCGCGAGGAGCGGCGCGAAGAACGCCGCGAGCAGAAGCAAGGCGGGCCGCGCAATGATTCGCGCAATGATCCACGTCCCGAAGCCCGTAGCGGGGAGGGCCCGCCGCAGGAAGGCGGACAGCAGCCGCCACAGGAGCGGCCGCGCGAGCAGGCGCAGCGCCCCGACCGGCCGGCTGTACGGCCGCCGGACCAGCGGGGTGAACGGCCCCAGGAACAACGCGGTGATCGTCCGCAGGAGCAGCAGCGCGGCGACGGCCGGCGTGAGGAACCGCGAAGGAACGAGCCGCGCCGTGACGACCGCCCGCCGCGCCAGGACCAGGCGAAGCGCGAACAGCCGCGCCGCGAAGAGCCCCGCCGCGACGAGCCGCGACGGCCGCAGCCCGGGCAACCGCTGAAGGAAGAGGAAATCGAGTCGCGCGAGGGCGCGCCGATCGGCAAAGACGCTCCGCTGGCCGGTGGCGATGACGAGCGCAACCTGCCGCCGGGCATGGAGCCGGTGGATGAGGGGCCGTTTACGGATGGCGATGATGATGGCGGCGAAGGCGGCGAGAGTGGCGAAGGAGGAGCGGTTTCGGAGGCCGGCGGCGAAGGGGAAGCGGGCGGCGCACCAGGTCAGCCGGAGCAGCCGGGCGAAGGCGGGCGGAGGCGCAAGCGTCGCCGCCGGCGTCGCCGTCGCGGCGGCGGTGGCGGCGGACAGGGCGGGCCCGGGGGTGCGCCGCAGGGCGGTGGACCACCAGCGGCTTGATGAGCCGCGACGCAACGCGTCGCGGGCGCGCCCATTTATCCTGCCGCGCCGGTTGACGCAGGCGATCAAGTGACTGGATCTTTCCCACAATAAATACCCCCGTGATGTCGTCGGGCGTCCGCGACGCGTTGCGTCGCGGCTCGCGTCTTCACGCCAGCACACCCTTCACCACATTCACCTTGCGGTCAACGCCCGTCAGTCGCTGATCGAGTCCCTGGAACTTGTACGTCAGCCGGTCGTGCTGCACACCGAGGCAATGGAGGATGGTGGCGTTGAGGTCGTGGATGTGGACCGGGTTCTCGGTGATGTTGTAGGAGTAATCATCGGTCTGGCCGTAGGTGATGCCGGGCTTGATGCCGCCGCCGGCCATCCACATGGTGAAGCACCGGCCGTGGTGGTCGCGGCCGTAGTTCGTCTCGCTGATGGCGCCCTGCGAATAGATGGTGCGGCCGAACTCGCCGCCCCAGACGACGAGCGTGTCGTCGAGCATCCCGCGGTTTTTCAGGTCGAGGATCAGCGCGGCTGACGATTGATCGACGTCTTTGCACTGCGCCCGCAGGTCGCGTGGCAGGTCGCCGTGCTGGTCCCAGCCGCGGTGGAAGAGCTGGATGCAGCGCACGCCGCGCTCGGCCATGCGGCGGGCGAGCAGGCAGTTGGCGGCGAAGGTGCCGGGTTTCTTCGCGTCCTCGCCGTAGAGCTCGAACGTCGACGCCGGCTCTTTTGACACGTCCATCAACTCCGGCACGCTGGTCTGCATGCGGTACGCCATCTCGTACTGGGCGATGCGGGTGTTGATCTCCGGGTCGCCGAATGCATCGGCCGCGATCTGATTCATTGCCGCCGTCGCGTCGAGCATGTTGCGCCGGTCCTCGCCGTCGACCCCGTCGGGATTGGAGAGGTACAGCACCGGGTCCTTCCCGCCGCGGAAGCGCACACCCTGATGAACGGAAGGCAGGAAGCCGCTGCCCCACATGCGCGAGTAGAGCGGCTGCATGTTGGCTTTGCTGGTGCCGATGGAGATGAGCACGACGTAGGCGGGCAGGTTCTCGCTGTCGGTGCCGATGCCGTAGCTGAGCCACGCGCCGATGGCGGGCCGGCCGGGGAGCTGCTGGCCGGTCTGGATGTAGGTACACGCGGGGTCGTGGTTGACCGCTTCGGTGTGGACGCTCTTGATGATGGCGATGTCATCGGCGATCTTCGTGTGGTGCGGCAGCAGGTCGCTGAACCACGCCCCGCTCTTGCCGTGCTGCGCGAACTTGAAGATCGGCGCGGCGACGGGGAAGTTCTTCTGCCCGCTGGTCATGCCGGTGAGCCGCTGGCCCATGCGGATCTCGGCGGGGAGCTCGGTCTTGTGCAGCTTGGGGTAGGACGGGTGATAGTCGAAGAGGTCCATCTGGGATGGGCCGCCGTTCTGGAAGAGGTAGATGACGCGCTTGGCCTTGGCGGGGAAGTGGGTGCCGTTGAGGACGCCGTCATTCCCTGCCGCTGCGAGGGCCGCTTGCGGTTTAGCGGAGCCCGACGAATTCATCACCGTCGACAGCGCCGCCGCCCCGAGCATCGTCGACGCCGACCGGCTGAACAGTTGCCGGCGGGTCATCAGTTGTGCGTAATTGCGTAGCAATTCCATCGGTTACTCTCGCTTAGTTCTTCGTGATCATCTCGTCCAGATTAATCAGCACATTGGCCACCATCGTCCACGCCGCCAGTTCCGTCACGTCGAGCTTCTCGTTGCGCGGCGACTCCCCCACCCCCAGCAGCTTCATCGCACCGACCTTGTCCGCGGCGTACTGCGTCTTCGCCTTCTCGAAAGCGGCGGCGAGCACCTTGATTTCCTGTGGGCGCGGTTGCCGGGAGAGCGTCTGCCGAATAGCCCATGACACTCGCGCTTCCGTCGTCGCTTGCGGGGCGCCGCCCTGCTCGATGATCCGCTCGGCGAACTTGCGCGAGGCCTCGACGTAGGTCGGATCATTCATCAGCACCAGCGCCTGCAGCGGCGTGTTCGTCCTCGACCGGCGGACCACGCAGTACTCGCGCTCGGGCGCATCGAATGTGGACAGTGCCGGCGGAGGCGACGTCCGCTTCCAGAACGTGTACATGCTCTTGCGGTAGAGCGATTCGCCCTTGTCCTGCACGAAGGTGCCGGCGGTGAAACCCGCGGTGCCGCCGCCGTAGGCGACTTCCTCCCACAGGCCCTTGGGCTGGTACGGCTTCACGCTCGGCCCGCCGATCTTCGCGACAAGCAGGCCGCTCACGTACAGCGCCTGATCGCGGATCAGCTCGGCCTGGAGGCGGAAACGAGGGCCGCGGGCGAGCAGCCGGTTCTCCGGGTCGCGATCGACAAGCTCCGGCGTGACGCGCGACGACTGGCGATACGCCGCGGACATCAGCATCAGCTTGTGCATGTGCTTCATGTCCCAGCCGCTCTTGACGAACTCGGTGGCGAGCCAGTCGAGGAGCTCGGGGTGCGAGGGCGGCTCGCCCTGACCGCCGAAGTCCTCGGCGGTCTTCACGATGCCAGTACCGAAGTGCATCTGCCAGATGCGGTTCACCGCCACGCGGGCGGTCAGCGGATGAGACGGGTCGACGAGCCACTGCGCGAGTCCAAGGCGATCCATCGCGGCGCCCTTGGGCAACGGCGGCAGCGCGGCGGGCAGACCCGCCTCGACCTTCTCGCCCGGCTTGTCATACTCGCCGCGCATCAGGATGAACGTGTCGCGCTTGGCGTTATCGTTCATCACCATCACCGTCGGCGTCGCCTTCGCCGCCTCCGCCTCCTGCTTGCGCAGGTCGGCGACCTGGTCGGACAGCTTGCGGAACTCGGCGTCCTGCGTCTGGAGGTAGTGCGTCAACACCACCTTCTTCTGCGCCTCGGTCCATTTGTCCGGCGCCACCGCGAGGATCGGCTTCAGCGGGTCGCCGCCCGCCACCGCCGCCACCTCCGCTTCCGACAGCGTGCGCGAGTAAAAGCGGACCTCATCGATCATGCCTTTGAACTTCACGCCCGGGTTTCGCGCCCCGAGGTGCGTCGGCGTTTTCACCTTGAACGAATCGGTCAGCCGGTTGTGGGTCACCGTCAGTTCGCATGGCTTGCCGTCGACGAAAATCTTCAACCCCTCGGCCTTGCTCGACCCATCGTAGGTCACGAAGACTTGGTGCCAGGTGTTCAGCTTGATCGGCTTTTCCCGGGTGTTCGCGCGGATCGCGTTGGCTTCCCAGGAGCTGATCATGTGGACGTAGACCATGCCGTCGGCGAGGTAGAGGTCCCAGCCGCGGAAGGCGTTGCCGTCGTTCATGCGCGACATGGCGGCGATGTGCTCGTGCGACGCCGCGTTGACCCACGCGCCGAACGAGACGCGGTCGTTCCGGTCGAACTGCATGGCGTCACCGACGTCGATGAAGTCGTTGCCGTCGAACTTCAGCGCGCCGCCGAACCGGCCGGGCACGCGCTGCGGCTTGCCCTTGAACTTGCCCGGCTTCTTGCCGACCGCGTCGGTGACGGAATCGCCGGTCGTTTCGTCAAACGTGAAGTGGACGGCGAGGTCTGCCGGGGCGAAAGATTTGTCACCCAGCTTCGTGGCCGCCTCCTTCGCCCACGCCAAAGCATTCGGCTCGCTCGCCTTCTCGCGGGCCGTGATCTGATGCTGAATCCCAGTGATCCGCTTCGCGATCGCATCAAGCCGCTCGCGCTGCCCGGCCGCCGGCGCTTTCGCCACCGGCACCGCGTTGCCGTCGCGCCCATCGAGCCCGTTCTCCGCGACCTTGTTGAAGAACGCGTAAAACTGATAGAACTCCTTCTGCGTGATCGGATCGAACTTGTGGTCGTGGCACTGGGCGCAGCCGATGGTCAGGCCGAGCCAGACGGTGGAGGTGGTGCTCACGCGGTCGATGATGTAGGCGGTGAGGTATTCCTGCGGGAAGGCGCCGCCCTCGAAGTTGATGCAGTGGTTGCGATTGAAGCCGGAGGCGACGATCTGATCGGTCGTGGCGTTCGGGATAAGGTCGCCGGCGATCTGGTCGACGGTGAACTGATCGAAGGGCTGGTTTTTGTTGTAAGCATTGATCAGCCAGTCGCGCCACGGCCACATGTCGCGCTGGCTGTCGATGTGAAACCCGTGCGTGTCGGCGAAGCGGGCGGCGTCGAGCCAGTCGAGGGCCATGCGCTCGCCATAGCGCGGCGACGCCATCAATTTGTCTACCAGCTTCTCGTAAGCCTGCGGCGTGTTGTCCGCGAGAAACGCATCGACCTCCTCCGGCGTCGGCGGCAGGCCGGTCAGGTCCTGCGACGCCCGGCGGATCAGCGTCGGTTTGTCCGCCTCCGACGAGGGCTTGAGATTCTCCTTCTCAAGACGCGCGAGGATGAAGCGGTCGATCTCGTTCTTCGCCCACGCCTTCTCCTTCACCTCCGGCGGCGCCGGCCGTTGCGGCGCAACAATCGCCCAGTGCTCCGCCCAGGCCGCGCCTTCTTCGATCCAGCGCTTGATCAGGTCCTTCTGTGCGGCGGTCAACGTCTTGCCGCTCTTCCTCGGCGGCATCAAGTCGTCCGCCTCGGTGGTAATGATCCGCTTGTAGACCTCGCTCTTGTCGAGGTCGCCGGGCTTCACCGCCCAGACGCCGTCGGTGATCGCCGCCAGCGCGCCCTCTTTCGTGTCGAGGCGCAGGTCCGCCTTGCGGTGCGCCTTGTCCGGGCCATGGCAGGCGAAGCAGTTGTCCGACAGGATCGGTCGGATGTCGCGGTTGAAGTCGATGCTGCCGGCATCCACGGCCAACGCTGGCACGGTGAGGAGGAGCGTAATGAAGGCAATCGAGAGACATCGATTCATATTGAAGGCCCTTGTCGAACTCGGCGTAGCGACCCCCTCTCCCGAAGGGAGAGGGGGTGGCGCCGGTTCGCTCGTCCACCACTTTACCGCACCGGCAATCACGTTCCGCTACAATCCCGCACTGACACCTGATATTCGCACACAGGAGCACTGCATGAGCCTTCTTGATCAACTCCGCAAGATGACCGTCGTCGTGGCCGACACCGGCGACATCGACGCGATCCGCACCCATAAGCCGCAGGACGCCACCACCAATCCGTCGCTCCTGCTCAAGGCGGCCCAGATGCCGCAGTACCAGGAATTGGTCGATGAGGCGGTCGGTTACGCCGAGTCGCAGAAGGGCTCGCAGGACGCGAAGCTCGACGCCTGCATCGATAAGCTCAGCGTCAACTTTGGCGTCAAGATTCTGGCCATCATCCCCGGCCGCGTCTCCACCGAAGTCCCCGCCGAACTTTCCTTCGACACCGAGGGAACCGTTGAACGCGCTCACACGCTCATCGGTCTTTACAAGGCCGCCGGCATCGACAAGAACCGCATTTTGATCAAGACCGCGTCGACGTGGGAAGGCATCAAGGCCGCCGAGAAACTCGAGAAGGAAGGCATCCACTGCAACCTCACCTTGCTCTTCAGCTTCGCGCAGGCGGTAGCTTGCGCCGAGGCGGGCGTGACGCTGATCAGCCCGTTCGTCGGCCGGATTTACGACTGGTACAAGAAGAGTAAGGGCGTGGCGGACATCCCCGCGGCCGAGGACCCGGGCGTCGCGTCGGTGACCCGCATCTACAACTACTACAAGAAGTACGGCTACAAAACCGAGGTCATGGGCGCCAGCTTCCGCAAGGTCGAGCAGATCGTCGACCTCGCGGGCAGCGACCTGCTCACCATCTCGCCGGACCTGCTCGAGAAGCTGATGAAGATGGACGGCACGCTGGCGAAGAGGCTCGACGCCGGTGCCGCGAAGGCGATGAAGATCGATCGCGTGAGCATGGCGGAGAAAAGCTTCCGCTGGCACCACAACGAGGATGCCATGGCGACGGACAAGCTGGCCGAGGGCATCCGGGCGTTCCATGCCGATGCGCTGAAGCTGCGCGACGTGGTGGCGAAGCGGATGGGTGTCGCGGTAAGCGTGTGAGGTGATGCGTGCCGCCGAGCGTCGGGGCCGCGCGACGATTCCTAAAGATCAGGAGGCGACCATGATTCTGGGCGTGGAAATCGCGTTGATCGTGTTCGGCATCATGGCCCTGGCCAAGGGCGAGCTCAAGATCGGCAAGACCAAATCGGTCAAGGGCGGGGCGGCCCGACTGCTGGGCCTGGTCGGGCTGCTGCCGATCCCGCTGGCGCTGGTGATCATCCTCGGCATGAAGCTGACGCAGGACCAGCAGACCACGGCGATCCTCATCGAGCTGGGCATCGTTGTCGCGTGTGCGGTGGTGATGTTCGGCGTCGGGGCCGCTTTGGCGACGCCGATTGAAGAGCCGGTCCATCGCCGGGCGCGCAACGTCGAGGGGGAGGACATGCTGGACTTGAGCAACGACTCCCGCAGGTCTTGATTCGTCGAGGCTGCACACGGCCGACGGACCATTCAAGCCGAGTGGGGGTTTGCGGAATCAAGCGGTGCTCTTCGCCGCGCCATGGCGCGGGTCGTACCGCTGGGCGATCGGCATTCGCCGGCCGAAACCGAACGCCCGGCCGGTCACCTTCAGGCCCGGCGCCGCCTGCTTGCGCTTGTATTCGTTGAGGTCGATCAGCCGGACCATGCGCAGCACCGTCTCGGCGTCGATCGTCGTCTCCGCGATGATCTGGGCGGCCGACTGCTCCTGCTCGACGTACCGCTCGACGATCTCATCGAGCACCTCATACGGCGGCAGCGAATCCTGATCGGTCTGGTTCGGCCGCAGCTCGGCGCTGGGCACCTTGTTGATGCTTGCGTCGGGAATCACGGGGCCGCCGTACCGCTTGCGAAGCGGCGAAGCGTCGGCGGTGTTGATCCAGCGCGACAGCTCCCACACGACGGTCTTGGGCACATCGCTGATCACCGCCAGGCCGCCCGCCATGTCGCCGTAGAGCGTGCAGTAGCCGACGGCGAGCTCGCTCTTGTTGCCGGTGGTGACGAGCATGGAGCCGAACTTGTTGCTCATCGCCATGAGCACGACGCCGCGCACGCGGGCCTGGACGTTTTCCTCCGCGACATCGGGCTTGCGGGCCTCGAAGATCGGCCTGAGCATCGCCTCGAACGCGGCGTGGGCTGGCTCGATGGGCACGACGTCAAAGCGAATGCCCAGGCGAGCCGCGAGGTCGAGGGCATCGTCGACGGAACCGCCCGAGCTGAAACGCGAGGGCATGGTGACGCCGCGCACGTTCTCCTTGCCGAGGGCGGCGACGGCGAGGGCGGCGGTGAGCGCCGAGTCGATGCCGCCGGAGAGGCCAAGCACGACGGACTTGAACCCGCACTTACGGCAGTAGTCGCGCAGGCCGAGGACGAGCGCGTGATAGATGGACTCGACGCCGGTGAAGTGCGGGACGATGCGTAGCGAAGCGGCAGCCGAACTCCCCTCCCTCTTAGGGAGGGGTTGGG
>Ga0163150_10005656_pt1 | contig 15829 bp, 12 predicted proteins | sample OliLakLV19P2IB_FD_148628 | JGI IMG/M metagenome (GOLD analysis project Ga0163150, IMG submission 148628) | Freshwater microbial mat bacterial communities from Lake Vanda, McMurdo Dry Valleys, Antarctica - Oligotrophic Lake LV.19.P2.IB | ecosystem: Environmental > Aquatic > Freshwater > Lake >...
GTTCAAGACCGCATTCGAAGCCGAGCAAAAGAAACAAGCGTGTCGGGATTTGGCCGAGCGCGTCGCTATCACGAAAGAGAGCCTGGCCGACGTGAAAGCCGAGAAGCCGGAGGGGCCCCTGAAGCCCGGGGAGTTGAAAGCGTTCGAGGCGGCGAAAGAGAAAAAGGTGAAGGCGCTGGAAGCGAAGCTGGCTCAGGAGAAAGCCGTGTTATGCGGGAGCAAATAAAAACGAAGGAAGGGCGCCTGGAGTTGCTGGACTCCACGGTAGCCGCGGCTGAGGATATCCGCTCCGTGCTGATCGATCGCACCCGGTCGGCGATCCCGGCGGTTGCCAGGAAGGCGAGGCCTTTGCTCACGGAACTGGAGATCGTCGAGGACGATTTGCGTGTCACGCGGGCGCTGCTTGACGGCTCTGCTTCCATCAAGCCGATCCCGGTTGTGGCGGTGACGGAACTGGACGAACTGGGAGCGCTGCTCGATCGGAATACGAAACAGCACGCGATCGCAAGTGCCACGTTCACGGTGCTGGCGCAATCTGTGACAGCTGCGTCGCGTATCGGGCAGATTCTGGATGAGAGGCCGAGGCCTCAGGCGCGGTCGGCTACTTCCGGTCTGCCGGGAACTTCAACTCAATCTTCCTGACCTTGTTGTCGAAGCGGCTGATGGAAGCGGGTTTAGTTTCCTTTTCGCCGAGGCGGGCGCGCACTTCGTAGTCGGCTTCCGGGCTGAGGCCCACAAACACGAACGTGCCGTCCTCGCGGGTCACCGCGCTGCGCACGGAGCTGTCCGTGACGCCTTTCAGCAACACCGTGGCGCCGGTCACAGGGGAGCCATTCGACTCCATCACCACACCTTCCGCGTTTTTGGCCATAAGGCCCGCCGCCGCCACAAGCGACAGCAGAGCCACACGTAGCTTCATACTGATTATTAGACGCACGGGCGCGCCGAAAGGTCCACCTCAGATGGGCGGTCTGGAGCGAACCCGCAGCCCGGCGGGTCGCCTGGCCACCCAGTCGACGAATTTGGCGATTTCCGGGTGCGCCCGGAGCGCTTCCACTGTGTTGTATTCCAGCTCCAGCTGCTTCTCAGTCAATACCTTGTGGATGAAGCCGTGGCAGGGCCGGCATAGGTCGGCCGTACGGGTCCGCACCTCGTCGCGACCGAACAGCTTCTGGTTGCGTTTGTTGGTGTGGCGAGTCTTCGGGATGAGGTGATGCCGCGTCACCTCGATTTCATTTCGCCCGCACAGTTTACATATGCCTCGCTTTGGCATTTAATAGACAAGATGCAATCCAGGCGTAGTTTCCTCATTCAGTCCGCACTGGCGGCTCCGATGGCCGCGCTCGCGCAATCCGGCCGCCGGCCGATGAACGTTCTCCTGATCATGGCGGACGACATGAATAACTCGCTGGGCTGCTACGGCCACCCACTGGTGAAGACGCCGAATCTGGACGCGCTGGCCGCCCGGGGCGTGCGGTTCGACCGCGCCTATTGCCAGTTCCCGCTCTGCGGCCCCAGCCGAGCCTCCATGCACACCGGGCTCCGGCCCGACGTGACGCGCGTGCTCGACAACAATGTCGATTTCCGGGACCACATTCCGAATGCCGTCACCATGCCGCAGTTGTTCAAAAACAGCGGCTACTTCACCGCGCGCACGGGCAAGATGTACCACATGAATGTGCCCAATGAGGTCGGCACGCCCCGATTCCAGGACCCGCCGTCGTGGACGCACGACCACAGTCCGCAGGGTCTGGAGTTGAAGACCGAAGGCGAAGGGCTGCGGACCAACCCCATGCCATACATAGTCGCGAAAGACGCGCGGGGGCAGGCGGATGAGAATGCCGCGGATGAGGCGATCTCTGTCCTTGAGAAGCATCGGAATGAGCCGTTTTTCCTCGGCTGTGGTTTGATTCGACCTCACCTGCCGTTCGTCGCGCCGGGCAAGTATTTCGACATGTACCCCGCTGGCAAAATGGACCTGCGCGTCAATCCGCCCGACGATCTCGACGACATACCCGCGGCACACAAGGCCATCCGGGCCAACCAGTGGAATCACCAGAAGATGAGCCCGGAGCGGCAACGCATGGCGCTGCAGGGCTACTACGCCTCTACCAGTTTTATGGATTACGAGGCTGGCCGGGTGATGGACGCGCTGCAGCGTCTGAATCTGGCCGACCGCACCGTCGTCGTCTTCGTCGGCGACCACGGCTGGAATCTTGGCGAGCACACCCGCTGGATGAAGATGAGCCTGTTTGAGGAATCGGCCCGCGTGCCGCTGTTGGTCGCCGCGCCTGGAATGAAGGGGAACGGGAAGGGGTCCAGAGCGCTGGTCGAGATGGTGGACATCTACGGCACGACAGCCGAGCTTGCGGGCCTAAAGCCGCCAGCCGATTACCAGGGCACCAGCATGGTCCCGCTGCTCCAGTCGCCCGAGCGCAGGTGGAAGTCCGGAGCGTTCACGCAGATCCAGTTCCAGGGCGAGATCGTCGGCCGGTCGATCCGCACCGACCGTTATCGCTATATGAAGTGGGAAGGCCACGGCGACGGCGAGGAGTTGTACGACCACCAGACCGACGCCCACGAGTTCACGAACCTCGCCGGCAAGCCCGAGCACGCCGCCACGCTCGGGAAACTGCGGGGCGCGTTGAAGGCTGGCTGGCAGTCGGCACGTCCGACTGTCTGAGGGGATGTCCCCTTGTGCCTGCGATCTCCGCTCTCACTGTTAGCCGGGCAGCACCGGTGAATCTTCCGAAAGTGAGATCCGCATGCACTTTATTCGAGTGGGACTACTCTGCGTTACCGCGGTTGCCCCGCTGTTCGCCGACACAATCGTTGTTCCCGGGGCGTTTTCATTCGCCACCGGCCCATACGGCAGCAGCGTTCCCTTTACGTGGTTTCCTCCAAACCTGCGCTCTCAGACGGTGTACAACGCTTCGTTATTTTCGTCCATAACGGAGGCTGTAGCGATCACCGGTGTCAGTTACCGGCTTCACCGCGATTTTGACGTGAACTTCAACTACACGATCCCCGACTTTCAGCTAACGCTGTCCACGACGTCGGCCGCCGCGGGCGGTCTCAGCACTACGTTTGCGAACAATACCGGATCGGACGCGACGGTAGTGCGTACCGGACCGTTGACACTCGCGCATACGGTTGGCATGGGTGCTCCGCGGCCTTTCAACGTGTCGGTCAGTTTTTCCACACCGTTCCTGTACGATCCGTCGGCTGGAAATTTCCTGATGGACTATCGCGTTACCGGAAACACGCCTCCCACCGCTTACTTCGACAGCACCTTCGATTTCTCGCCGGGCGGCACGCAGTCGAACGGCATTTCGGGAGTTCTTACAGACCAGCCGAACCAGGCGAACGCATTCCCGCTGAACTGCTGTCCGGCGTCCAACGGAACGCAACCAGGCGGGCTGATCATCCAGCTTGAGTACGATGCCGCGTCCGAGGTGCCTGAGCCGGCGACGCTCCCGCTGACTGGAGCCGCGGGTGTGGCTGCCGTGCTGGCGCTACGCCGTCAGTCGGCCCGCAATCCGGCGAGCCAGCGCTGAGCCAGTGCTTCGGCGCTCGCCGACTGCAGGTCAAGAGGCTCCGCCGCCTGCTCCGCGCCCGATTCGGAGAACACCGCTTCTACGCCTGTGGGCGTGGGACGCAGCTCCAGACGCACTTCCCTGGCGTCGAGCCGCAATGTGCTGCCCATCCACGCCATGTTCACTTTCACACGCAGCCCATGCCCGATGCGCACCGCATGCATCAGCAGATCGTTCACGAACGGGCTCTTCTTCAAAGCCTCCGCATTGGGCGCAATCAGCATCGCCCAGGACTTCTCATCCTGCTGTCGCTGCCGCTGCTCATGCGTGTTCTCTCGCTCCTGGTTTCCTTCCAGGCTCTTCAGGCTGCTTTCGAGATTATCGAGGAAGCTCATAAACACCACGAGCCAGGCAGGAGGCCCGGCAGTAACAGGATCGTAATGTGACCGCGCCCCAATCCGGTACTGGTACCCAGGCGCGGTAAACTGTAGAAATGCGTCAATCGATACTGCTGGTAGCAGTCAGCCTGTTGGCGGCGCCAAAAGCGTCTCCCGCAGACCCAAAGCTCAAGCAGCCGATGAGCCGGAATGAGCGAGCTAAGTTTACCGCGTTCGCGTACAGCACAGGTATTAAGACGGCAGAAGGAGTGCCGCCGGTTCCGAAGCTGACGATCGCCGCCGATCCAAAAGTACTTCCGATCGGTTCTCGCGTCCGAGTCTCAGGTGCCGGACCATGGTCCGGCGAATACCGAGTCGGCGATACAGGTAACAAAATTAAGGGCAATGTTGTCGACATCTACGTTCCCTCCGACAAAGAAGCTTTTGCATTCGGAAGACGAGTTGTCGAACTGATCCTCCTGGAACCTGCACCCCTGAGGTTAGCTTCCCACGCAGGAAGCGTTCCCCGGAAAATTGCACCAACCCAAACAGCCAGAGCCCGAGTCGCTGCCGAAGAAGGCAGCCGTGCCCGGACTAAAACCGCATCAACCACAGCAAGCCCGGCAAACAAAACCGCCCAGTCCGCTTCTTGTTATAGATGCCGCACTCAAGGGAGGGATATCATAGCGGTAGATGAAAGCCGGGGAACAGAGACCGCCGGTGACCCTGCGCCTGGAGACGCTGGAATCAGCGCTGGCGCAAACAATCCGGGGTAAGTCCGAAGTCATCCGGTTGTCTCTGGTCTGTCTTCTGTCCAGAGGTCATCTCCTTATCGAAGATGTGCCTGGGGTGGGTAAAACCACCCTGGCTCATGCACTTGCACGATCCGTCCAGTGCGAGTTCCACCGCCTCCAGTGCACATCCGACATGCTGCCGGGAGATATTCTCGGCGTCACAATATACAACGCGCATTCGGAAGCTTTCGAGTTCAAACCCGGCCCGGTTTTTTCGAATTTTCTTCTCGCCGACGAAATTAACCGTGCCACTCCCAAAACTCAGTCCGCACTGCTCGAAGCAATGAGCGACCGTCAGGTCACCACCGACGGCCGGGCCTATCCACTGCCCGACCCGTTCATGGTGATCGCCACGCAGAATCCGGTGGAGCACCACGGCACGTATCCGCTCCCGGAATCGCAGCTGGACCGTTTTCTGATGCGGATCCGAATCGGCTACCCCGATCTGACCGCTGAACGCGAGATCCTCCGCACCTCGGCGAGACCCGCGGAAGCCGGTGGCGCCCAGCCCATCCTCACCGCTGCGGAGCTGGTCCATTTCCAGACCCTGACCGAACAGGTCCGCGTGGACGACGCACTCATCGACTACATGCTCGCAATTGTCCAGCGCACCCGCCAGCACGAAACGCTCTCGCTGGGCGTCAGCCCCCGCGGAGCCCAGGGATTGTACCGGGCGTGTCAGGCGCTGGCACTGCTGGAAGGCCGTGAGTGGGTGTTGCCCGACGACATCAAGCGCCTTGCGGTCCCGGTCTTTGCCCACCGTGTCATCATCAATGCAAGGGCTTCCCTGACCCAGCGGTCGACCGAGACCGCCGAACGCATACTGCAGGACATCATGACGCTGGTCGACGTACCCGTCTGATCCAAAATTCGGCTCGCGTACATTTTCTATGAAGACTGCCATCGTCGGTCTGCCCATGGTGGGCAAGACCTCACTGTTCACGATTCTCACAGGCGTGCATGAAGCGACGCGCGCCGGTCTGATGGAAGCTCGCGTCGGTGTGACCAAGGTACCCGACCCGCGCCTCGACGCACTCGCCGAGCTCTTCAGTCCGCCGAAAATCACATTCGCCACGGTGGAATATCTCGATTTCCCGGCGATCTCGAAGGAAGCCCTGCGCAACCCGGGCTACCTCGCCAGCCTCCGCAATGTCGACGCGCTGGCCCAGGTGCTGCGTGTATTTGAAGACCAGTCCGTGCCGCACGAATTCGGCTCGGTAGACCCGCTGCGCGATGCGGCGGAGCTCGACACGGAGCTGATCCTCAGCGATCTGGTGGTGGTGGAAAAGCGCATCGAGCGGCTGGAGAAAGACCGCAAGAAGATGAAAACTCCCGAGATCGACCGGGAGTTCGAACTGCTCACCCGCTGCAAGGAAATGCTCGAGAACACCGAGCCGCTTCGCAATCTGGAGCTGTCGGCGGACGACGAGAAGCGGATTCGCGGCTTTATGTTCCTCTCGCAGAAGCCCGTGCTGTACGTGCTCAACCTCGGCGAGGAAGACGCTGCGAAGCTAAAGGAGCGGGAAGAAGAGTTCCGCAAAGGGGAGCTCGGCAACCGGCCGCGGACTGCCATCTCGGGCGTCTGCGGGAAGATCGAAGCCGAACTGGCGGAGCTGTCGCCGGAGGAATCGCAGGAGCTGCTGGCCAGCTACGGCCTCGAAGATTCCGGCATGCAGCGCCTGATCACGGCCACTTACTCCCTGCTGGGGCTGATGTCGTTCCTGACGGCCGGTGAGACCGAGTGCCGCGCCTGGACGATTCCAAAAAACAGCAAGGCGCCCCAGGCCGGCGGCGCCATCCACACAGATCTGGAGACGAAGTTCATTCGCGCCGAGGTGGTGAACTGGAAGGATCTGGTCGGCCTGAACGGCTATCCCGGCGTTCGCGACAAAGGCCTCCTGCGCCTCGAAGGTAAGGAATATATCGTTAAAGACGGCGACGTGCTGGTGATTCGCCATAGCTAACGCCTCGCTCCACTCCCGCATCGGGGTCTCGGCGGTCTTCGCTCTGAACGGACTGGTTGTCTCTACCTGGGTTTCTCGAATCCCCGCCGTGCAATCGGCGCTCATTCTGTCGCCGGCGATTCTCGGACTGGTCCTTCTGGCCACTGCCGCCGGATCGCTGGTCTCCATGCCCATCACCGGCTGGCTGATTGCCCATTACGGCAGCCGGCCGCTGGTACGCGTCTCCGGCATCCTGTTCTGTCTGTCGCTGCCGCCCATGGCAATGGCCCGCAATGCCTGGGAACTCGGAGCGACGCTGTTCCTGTTCGGCATTACCGCAGGCTCGCTCAACGTGTCGATGAACACACACGCTGTTGCAGTCGAACAGGACTATGGCCGGCCCATCATGGGCAGCTTCCATGCTTACTGGAGTGCGGGAGCGATGACCGGCTCGGCGTTGGGCGGTTGGGCTGCCGGAGTCGGCATGGGGCCATTCCCACACTTCCTCGCCGCCACCGCTGCTTTTCTCGCAGTCATGGCCGCGGCGATCAGCGTGCTCCACTACCCGGAACACACCGCGCCGGTCACCCGGCTGTCGTTGCGAATCCCACGCGCCGTTGCCGGACTCGGACTGATTGCCTGCGCGATATCGGTGGTCGAAGGCTCCATGGCCGACTGGACCGCCGTGTACCTGGACTCGGTCCTGCTCACGGGAGCCGGAACCGCCGCGCTCGGCTACTCCTGCTACGCCGCCGCGATGATCGTCACACGGATCCTCTCTGACCGAATTACGCAGTGGCTCGGGCGACCGATGCTGGTGCGCGTCGGATCGCTGGTCGCGTTCGTCGGACTGGGATTGTCACTGCTGACCAACAGCTGGCAGGTGGCGCTGGCCGGGTTCGCGATCGTGGGGCTCGGAGTGGCCGCGATCATCCCGAACATCTTTGGAGCAGCCGGACGAGTGGCTTCCCTGCCCCCAGGCGTCGGGATGGCGGCCGTCACCACCATGGCTTATATGGGATTTCTAGGTGGACCACCGCTCATCGGCGCCTTTGCCGAGTGGCTCGGTTTGCGAATCGCTCTGGTGTTCGTGCTGCTGTGTCTCGTTACGGCAGCCGCATTTGCCAGCCTGGTCCCACCGGTTGGCTCAGGCGAGTAGCTTCTGTCCAGAGGAGAAGGAGCCAGCCAATGGCTCCTTCTCCCCTCGCCGGCCATTGGAAAGTTAGAACTCGTACCGGAGAGCGAACTGAATCTGGCGGGGCTCGCCGAGCGTCCCACCGTACTTACCGAACGTACCCGAGTTGCCCAGGTCGAGCGAAAGCGAGCTTACGTTAAACCGCGTAGTGTTCGTCAGGTTGAACGTCTCCCAACGAAACTGTACAGTGTGCGATTCCGTGTACGGCATCGTGAACCGTTTGGAAAGGCCGAAGTCGATCCGGAAAGCGCCGTCGCCGCGGAGAACGTTGCGCTGACCAGTCTGACCCGGCAGCGTGAAAGTATAAGCTGCGAGGGCTTTGTTCGGATCGGCGAACAGGTTGGCGCCGCCATTGCCGGCGACTGCCGGAGCATTCCTGGTGGACCCGACTTCGGTGGTAAGAGCGGCAACCTGGGTCGCGCGGCCGGTGATGTTCCAGTTCGTGGGCCAGTTTCGTCCGTTGCCGACACTGATGGGCAGACCCGACGTCATGGTCAGCGTCGGCGCCATCTGCCAGCCTCCGATAAACGCGTCCACAATCTTGTTGCTGCCGCCGCCGAACCGTTTGGAACGTCCGACAGGCAGTTCCCAGACCGCGTATCCATTAAGGATATGGGTGGTGTCATAGTCAGACACCGAGCGGCGAAGGAAGGGCGACCATGGATTCTCGAGAATGCCGTTGTAGCCGATGGTCGTCGTGCTGGTGAACTGCGAATCTTCGCTGTTCGAGCTCAGGTCGATGGACTTGCCCCATGTGTAGTTGAGGTCGGCGGTAAGGCTGGCCATCCGCTTGCGAACCGTCCACTGCATCGCGTGGTAACTCCCGCTGCCGACCGAACTGAGCGCACCCAGAGCGGAGAACTGCGGGTTGAACATCGCGTTGCAGCCCAGCCGGCTGCAGGTCCCGCCCTCGGTGTCGAGATCGAACAGTGCGCCGGTCTCATCATTTCGGTTGGAGCGGAAGATGTTGTAGACAGCCTGGCTCGCGGTCAGGGTAGAGGTGGCTGCACCCGGCCAAAGGTTCTCAAAGTACGGAATCTTCGGCACGTTGGCCACGCCGACGTTGCCACGGGCCAGCAGCGCCATCTGCGTCGCTGCCTGGAAGTAAGTCACGCCCGAGGCAGAATCCTTCAGGTCGGTCGGCATCGCCAGATCGCGGCTGACCAGCGAACGGCGCGACAGCCGTCCCACATAAGCACCCTGGACCATCCATCCATGGCCGAACTCGCGCTGGATCGATAAGTTGAGGGGCATACTGTACGGAGCCTTGATGCGGTCGTCAATCGAGTTGGTGATAGCGAAGCTTTCCGGGTACTGCACCGGGAACTTCACCACAGGAGCGGGACGGATCAGTGCCGCGGGAAGGCTGTAGAAGCCCGTGAAGCGGGGTGCCGTGATCGAGGTCAGGCTGCTGGATGGATTCGTCAGAGAAGAGGACAAACCGAACGCGGTGGCGTCCTGAGCCCGAATAATCCCCTGACCGAACAGGTCATAGAACATGCCCCAGCCGGCGCGAATGGAACTCTTGCCCGGTCCGCCGAAGAAGAACTTGCCCAGCCCACTGGTTGCTTCCGGCGAGTACGCGATGGAAATACGCGGCGCGATGTTCTTTTTCTGGAAGTCGTACAGCGGACGGCCCCCCTGGCCGCTGGCCAGAAGGAACGATATCGGTCCGGCGTCTCGCTGCGACTTGCCCTGCTGGGCCAGGCCGCCGCGATTGTTAAACCAGTCGCCCAGCGACACGTTCGCCGAAAGCTGCTGGCCGTTGGCCTCGTACACAGGAGGCATCAGCGAGTGCCGAATACCAGCGGTGACCGTCAGATTGCGAGTCACCTTCCAGGTGTCCTGCGCGTACCACTCGTACTCTTCCGCTTTGAAGTTGCGAGTGACCGGCGCGCCGACCGCGAGCACCGAGCCGTCGACAAGGTAGTTGTATCGAGCCGTGCCCTGGGACAGAATGCCGAGGACCGCCATCACCGCATCGTTGTACGCCACGCGGAAGGTCGGACTCAGATCCGGAACGCCGGTCTGCAGGTCCGATCCCGTGCCCCGAAGCCATGACGAGTTGCTGGTAGCGGAATGGAAGGAGTTGGCGAAGTTGCGCGACTGATTCGAGACAAATCGCAGAGTACCGCCGAACCGGATATCGTGCCGGTTCCTGGTCCACGTGAAATCCTGCGTGATGTTGTGTGTGGGTATGATGCGCGACACGCCGGTAGAAGTACCGTAGCGGCCTGTGAGAGTACGGAACGTGGCCGCCGGAGACACCTGCACGCCTGTGCTCTCCGCGCCAGAGCGCGTGAATCCGTAGCGGAACGTGCTGATGAAAGTATTCGAAATCAGCGACGTCAGCCCGGTGGCGAAACCCTTCGAGTTGTCGAGACCGACGGTGTTCGACGGTTCCCCAGGGAATTGCGGCGCACCGGTGCCACGGTCGTTCTGCAGGTTGCCGCGGAAAAACACGACGTGCTTCGAAGCGCTGTCCACATTCCAGTCGAACTTGGTGATGTAGGTGTCGAACTTGGTGCGCTGTGGAGCGGTGAAGCGGTAGCCGACAATGTTCAAACCGTCGCCCTGCGTGGTGTCATTCGATACCGGATAGGTCCTCAGCAGCGCCTGTGAGGCCGCGTTGACACCAATGCCAGCCGGGTCGATGCGAGTTCTCAAATCGTCCGGACCCAGTTGACCGATGCTGCCGTCCGTGCGCCGGTACTGGACGATCCCCTGCTTCAACAGTTCCGACGGCACGGTGCGGGTCACATTGGTGCCGCTGGCATCGCGCCGGCCTTCGTAGTTGGCAAAGTAGAACAGCCGGTTCTTTACGATGGGACCGCCAGCGCGCGCTCCGAATACATTGATTAACAGCGCCGGGCGCTTCACGCTGGAGGCATTGTTGAAATAGGTGTTCGCCGCGGTCACCGTATTGCGGTGGTACTCATAAAGCGCGCCGTGCAGTTCGTTGGATCCGCTGCGCGTCACCAGTGCGACCTGGGCGCCCGACGTGCGTCCCTGATCGGCACTCGCGTTGGCCGTGGTGGTGCGGAACTCCTGAACCGAGTCCAGTGTGACGCGCAGAACGCTTTTGAATGCGCGGCGCGTCTGCTGGTCCAGCACGTCGACACCATCGAGCGTAATGTTCGACTGGTCCGACTTGCCGCCATTCACTGCGCCGTTGCGCTCGTCGATGGAATTGCTGGTGCCGCTGGTGGACGGGTTGGCGCCGACATAATCGGTCGACCCGGTTCCAAAGTTCGTAACACCAGGCTGAAATGCAAGAAGCTGCGCCGGATTGCGCGCGAAGAGCGGCAATTCCACGATCGGCCTGGAGCTGATCGCATTGCCCAGCGAAGCGTCCGTCGTGTTGATCTGCACCGCTTCGGCACTCACCGAAACCGTCTCGGCAACCGCGCCCACTTTCTCAAACTGAATATTGACCGTTGCGGGGGAATTCACCTGCAACTGTACATTGTTTACAATCACATCCGAAAATCCGGATGCTTTGCCAGACACCTTATAAGTGCCCGCCTGAACCTGAGCGAACGTGTAGCTCCCGGTAGCCGAAGACGTGGTCCCGCGCTTCGTACCGGTTGCTGTATTTTCCAGAGACAGAGTAACGCCAGGAATCACCGCGCCAGACGGATCGCTCACCGATCCGCTCAGACTGGTAAGTCCCTGAGCGAGGCCCACAGTCGCGCATGAGGCGGCTGCGAGCAGTAATATCATCAGTTTTTTCACTTTTTCCCCATTGAGCAATTGCTTCGGCTCCCCAGCACAGAAGCCCTGTTGTCGTAGTTCCCAGTTCCAGTCCAAACACGACGAGATGATGAAAGGATAACTACTTGATTTGCATGGGTCAATGCAATTCTGATGGAAAGGTCTTATGGGTGCGATTGGAACATTCAATCAACTACCCCGGAAGTTCCGGCATCCAGCCGTTCCCCGAGGCGGATCTCAGCCGTCGCGCTATCCTGAATCCTTATGCCAGCGCCAGGCTTTGTTCCGGTGCAGTACGACACCGAGCGCAAGATCCGTTATCGAAACAAAGGCTATTACCGGGTTAACCACTGGCCTATATGGATTACCGTATTCTTCCTCGCACCCGGTCCGCTGACCTTCGATCTCTTTGAAAAAGGCTTCGACTGGCGGATGGCTACATGGCTTGGCGCGGTGCTGGCGGTTACCGGCTACTTCGGGATTCGTGGACTGCTGCCTGGCTGCGAGGCGTCCCCGTACATCATACGATTTACGGAAGATAAGCCAAATCCTTTGTACCGCCGTATTTGTTACACATTCGCCTGGTCAGCCGTGATCAGCTACGCGACGCTGAACCTGACCGGGCTCACCGTCGCGCTAATCACCGGACATTGGTACATGAAGCAGATTTACTGGTATGGCTACTTCCCGATTGCCATCACTGTCTGGGTACTGGGACTGCTGGGGCGATTGCCGCGCGTGCTGCCCTCGACCAAAGGCGAAGGCTACGAGCGACGCTGGTTTTACGGCTCCGTCTGGGCCGTCAGCGTGGCGCAGCCGGTAGTCGGGATTTTGTGGAAGATTCTCGGCAAGGACCCCGCCAGCACCGCACTGAAGCTAGGCGTATTTCTTGGCATCCTCACGTTTATGGGCACACTGGCCTATTTGGGCAGGCTGCCGAGGACCAAGCCGATCGTACCGGGCGAGCTCGCCGTATCCGACTAACTTGCACCTCAGGGACGACTGTTAAAATAGGCCGTCCCCAGAATGCTCCTTACCCTCACGCGTACGCTTTGCATCGTTACTATTTTCTGGAGCGCACTCCTCCTGATCCTGGTACAGCCGATTGTCGCCAAGGCGCTGCTCCCATGGTTCGGAGGGGCCGCGGGTGTGTGGGTCACCAGTATGTTGTTCTTTCAGGTACTCCTGCTGGGAGGCTACCTGTACGCACACCTTCTGAATCGGCTTGCCAGCGCGAAGCTTCAGGTCGCCATCCATGCGGTTCTGCTGGTCGCGGCGCTGACCTGCCTTCCGCTGGGTCTCAATCCTGCGCTCCGGCCCGGACCCTCGTCGAGTCCGGAAACGGCCATTCTCCTGATTCTTGCCTCGACCGTGGGCCTGCCCTATTTCGTGCTGTCGACCTCCACACCGCTGGTGCAGGCCTGGTATTCGTCATCGTCGAGCCGTAGTTTGCCCTGGCGATTGTACGCGGTGTCGAACCTCGGCTCGCTGCTGGCGCTGATCGCGTATCCCCCTGGGTTTGAGAAGTGGCTGTCCGTTCGGGACCAGATGTCGTGGTGGACCATGGGGTTCTGGGCCTTTGGCATCCTTGCCGCCGGTGCGGCGCTGGCGACCGTCCGCCGCACCGGCCAGGAAGCGGAACCCGGGACAGAATGGCCCGGCGCAAAAGCTGTAAGGATGTGGCTGCTACTGGCCGCCATCCCATCTGTAATGTGGCTGTCGATGGCGGCTCAGTTCAGCCATGACATCGGCGCTATTCCGTTCATCTGGACAATCCCTCTCGCCGTCTACCTGTTGAGCTTTGTGCTGACGTTTGAAAGCGACCGCTGGTACCGGCCTGAGATCGTGCGGTGGGTGCTGCCGCCTTTGATTTTGCTGGTGTTTTACAGCATGTTTTTTGTCAATTCCATCCACGTCCTCCTTCTGATTCCCCTCTTTCTGGCGACCCTGCTGGTGGCGAGCCTGATGTGCCATGGCGAACTCGCGCGGCGGCGGCCCGGACCGCAGTTCGTAACCTACTTCTATCTGGTTGTCTCAGCTGGCGGGGCTCTGGGAGGCTTGCTGGTCGGCGTGGCCGCGCCGAGACTTTTCAACGACTACTTCGAGTTGCCGGCCGCGCTTTCCCTGACCCTGCTGCTGGTTGCGATCCTGCTGTTTCGGATGCCGGCGCGAACCGGCATCGCAGTGTTCGCGGCGGTGGCGGCCATTTCGACGACCGTACTGCTCCAGCGCGACCAGTCGAGACTAAAGCACCGGAATTTCTACGGTCTGCTGCGCACCATCGACGTGGAAACCGATGGCCCCTCCAGACTGCGGGAACTCTACAACGGCTCCATCCGTCACGGCGCGCAGCTGCTGCAGCCGGAAATGCGGCGAATCGCCACTACGTATTATGGTGAGAACACCATGATGGCCAACGTGCTTCGCCTCAAGCAGAATGTTGGGCCGGTGCGGGTCGGGGTGGTGGGACTGGGCGTCGGGACCATGGCGGCATATGCCCGGCGGGGCGACACCATGCGGTTCTACGACATCAACCCGGATCTGCCCGCCATTGCGCGCCGGGAGTTCACCTACCTGAACGACTGTCTGGGCACGTGCGAAGTGTTGGTCGGCGACGCGCGCGTGGTGCTGGAACACGAGCCACCCCAGGGCTTCGACCTGCTGATTCTGGACGCGTTCTCCGGCGATTCGGTGCCAGCTCATCTGATCACACGGGAAGCGGTGGGTGTCTATCTGAAGCACCTCAAACCGAACGGAGTGCTGGCGTTTCACATCAGCAGCATTCATCTCAATCTGGAGCCGCAAATCGCCGCGATCTCGGCCTCATGGGGCTTGTCGGCTTACGGTCTGATGAGTATGGCCTTCCGCCCAATGAGGCTCGAGAATGCGCTGTGGGTGATCGTCTCCCGTGACCGGGATGTGGAACTGATCGTCGAACAGATGATGCGGAAGCTGGAACCGGCGCCCGTGACCTGGACGGACGACTACAGCGACTTGCTCTCCGCCCTCAAGTAGCTGGCTATTGAGTCCGCCAGACGGTAATTTCGCGATAGTAATTCAGCATGGACTCACATTTGTGGCAGAGCTCGGTTTCCCGCCGAAAGCGCTGGTCGAGTGCCTGCGTCAGCCGCGCGTGAGTCGGGGGGTCGAAGCCGTGGAACAGCACGAGCTTGCTTCCTGCCCGCGAACCAGACAGGCGCGTTGTGAGCGCCTGGATCTCCGCATCGAGACTGACAGGGTCGATTCGCCCTTCATAGCCGGGGTGCGCGTCGATGGCAGCCGGAATGGACGATGCGACGACCCGCGACTGGGGTCGCAGGTAGTGTTCCACCGGCAGCCGGCTTAGGTTCGTAAAAATCACGAGGTCGTCCGATCCAACATTTGTGGTGAGCCAGCGCGCGGTCCAGCGGGCGTCGCACTCGTCACTGCGCGTGGCTGCCAGCACCAGTGTCAGCAGAATAGACGGCAGTACGACGGCGGCCAGCGCGGTTCGCGAGGAGATTCGACCCGAGATCCAGGTGCCGAGCGCAAGCGCCAGCGCAGGAAGCGCGACCACCGTAAAGCGAGGCCAAAACACAGGCTGCAGGAAGGAAATCGCGAAGGGGATGCCGAGTGCGAGCAGCCACAGCAACCACGGCGTCGCGTCGACGCTGGTCTCCTTTCGCCGGAAGACGAGCCCGACTGCGGCCACCACAGCGGCCGCCCCGCCCTGCATCAGTGCCACCTCAATGGGCGCAGACCACTCCGGGGGCTTCAGCCAGGCAAGGTTATCAGCCGTGCGGCCCGCCTGCGCAAGCAAAACCGGAAGCCACAACGCGCCATAAGGGGCCAGCGAGGGCACCGCGGCGAGCGTCATCCACCCCAGCCGATGCGTTCGCCACCTTGCAAGATGGACCACCGCGACGGCTGCCAGGAGGAAGAAGAACCAGATGTGCGTGAACGATCCAGCGATGTTGGCGGCCACGAACGCTGCCCACCATCTCCATGACAGCCGGTCCTCTTCGACAAAACGAAGCCAAAACAGAATCGAGAGCGCCGCGGTGAGTTCCAGCAGCGTGTACATCCGAACGAGTTGTGCGGCGACACTCCCAAGCGGACTTGCCAGCAGCACGGCAGCACACACAGCGGCACGTTCTGGCCCGAGGCGTCGCTGCGCGGTCAGAAACACGGTCGCTCCAGCCGCCATATGCAGCAGCAGCGACAATGCCCTCGACCCGGCCTCGGTGGCGCCGGCAAGTGGTACCCACAGGCGCAGCAGGAGGTAATAAAG
>Ga0163150_10005660_pt1 | contig 15821 bp, 3 predicted proteins | sample OliLakLV19P2IB_FD_148628 | JGI IMG/M metagenome (GOLD analysis project Ga0163150, IMG submission 148628) | Freshwater microbial mat bacterial communities from Lake Vanda, McMurdo Dry Valleys, Antarctica - Oligotrophic Lake LV.19.P2.IB | ecosystem: Environmental > Aquatic > Freshwater > Lake >...
CAACCAGATACGCACCGCGCTGCTGCTGCAAGCTGAGTCGTTGAACCTCGATGCCATTTATATCGCCAACAGCGCTGACGAAAACTTGCTGACGATGGCACAGTCCGAAATCCCACGAAACCAAGCACGCGAAGCCGCCCTCATGGGCTTAGGTCTGATCGGCACTGAAAGCGCCGGGTTGATTAAAGACGAAGAAACCGGCGGTGTCTTACTGGCTTTCGTCTCACCGCTGAGAAACACAGCAGGACGCAACGTCGGCGCGATTATCGCAGGCCGCATCATCAATACCGCATTCATGGACGAACTCAATTTCCAACGCGATGCCACTCATGTGGCCTTTGTCTATGATGGCGAATTAGCTGCCGTCGATTCATCGGAGCCGGGCGAATTTGACAACACCGAAGATGATGTCGCCGCTATTGAGCAGGCACAACGCGGGCAGACCAGCATTTCTGAAGGACTGTTACTCGATGAAAATGGACCTCACGATCTTGTCGCCTATACACCCGTCACTATCGCCGGAGAAATTCAGGGCGCACTGGCCATCCGCAGCGAGCTAGGGCCGCTGTTCGCTTTCGAAAATCAGTTGATCGGCGCTGTTCAACTGGCATCAGCGGTGATCGTCGTTTTATCAATCATCGGTCTGCTGCTGTTCGTGCGCTTCAGCATCGTGAAGCCCATTGCAAAATTAACGCGTGTCACGGAAGATATCACCAATGGCGACCTACACCAGCGAGCGCCAACGCAGTCGCAAGACGAGATCGGACAGTTAGGACGGTCATTCAACACGATGACTGACCGGATGAGCAATCTGCTCACTGACTTAGAAGTCCGTAACCAGCAAACTGAGGCAGCACGGCAGCAGGCCGAGCGCTCCGATCAGGTAAAGTCTGCGTTCCTCGCCAGCATGTCTCACGAACTACGGACACCGCTCAACGCAGTTATCAATTTCTCGCGTTTCGTGGTCGATGGCGACATGGGGCCAGTCAACGAGCAGCAAGCAGATATGCTCAACGAGGTCATCGGCAGCGCACGGCATCTGCTAAATTTGATTAACGACGTACTGGATATGTCCAAAATTGAATCCGGTTCCCTCACTCTGTTTGTCGAGGATAACATCAACCTCGATGACTTATTGAAGAAAGCGGCGGTCATAGGAAAAGGCTTACTCGCACAGAAACCGATTACACTGAGCTTGAACACCGACGTTGATCTGCCCCGAATTCGTGGTGATCGCCAGCGCATTTACCAGATCATGCTCAACTTGATTTCCAACGCTTGCAAGTTCACTGAAAAGGGCACGATTGAAATCGAGGTGCGCCAGTCGAGAGACGAAATCATCATCACCGTCGCGGATACCGGGCCGGGTATCGCACTTGCAGATCAAGCGCTGATCTTCGAAGCCTTCAAACAAACCAACACCGGACTGCGACAAGGCGGCGGAACAGGTCTCGGCGTGCCAATTTCCAAGAACTTGGCCGAAGCACACGGCGGGCGTTTGTGGTTGGAAAGCCAACCCGGCAAAGGGGCAACGTTCTACATCGCCCTGCCTGTTAAATCGGACAAGCTCGTGCCTGCATTCGCCTAGTATTGTGATGATGACTGTAGAGGCAAAATGAACGATCAACCTAGCATCTTATATGTCGAAGACGACGCGCAAAGCCGCCGCATCATGCAGCTAACGCTCGTAGGCCGCATGAAGCTGTCGCATGTAACGATTTTCGAGGACAGCAGCGATTTCTTGGAGCATGTAAAAGCGCTCGACCCCAAGCCAGATTTGATCTTTCTCGACATTCATGTGCGGCCCTACGATGGCTTTGAAATGCTGAAGATGCTGCGCGAGATGGATGCTTATAAGACAGTGCCTATCGTTGCGCTGACGGCCAGCGTAATGAACGAAGAGGTTTTCAAACTGCGTACAGCCGGCTTCGACGCTTGTATCTCGAAGCCGATTGATATTACGTCATTTCCTGTGAATATACAGAACATTCTCGCCGGACAATTCGCGTGGAATGTTAGTTAAACGGAGCTATAGTATGGATATGCTGTTACAGGGTAAAAACCTGTTTCTAGTGGAAGACAACCTACAAAATCGGGTTATTTTCCAAATGTGCTTAATTCGGCACGGCGCGATTGTCGAGTTCGAACGCTGGGGCAGAGATACACAGAGCCGTTTGAAGCGCATGACCCCGCCTGATGCGATCATCCTTGACCTGATGCTGGCGGACGGCGTGAGCGGCTTCGACCTCATTGATGAAATCCGTGGTCTACCGGCATATAAGACGACACCTATCGTCGCGGTCTCAGCGATGGATCCCGAAAGCGCCATTCCGAAAGCGCGCACCAAAGGCTTTTCGGGGTTTATCGCCAAGCCGATTGATGATCGCCTGTTCGCGCTGCAAATCGCGCAGATCATGAGCGGTGAGTCAGTATGGTATACTGGAGAACGCTTTCTCCTGTAATTGGGTTCGTAATTTACTCACACATATCAAACTTGAAAGCAGGGGAAATGACTCAACCACACGCATTAATCATCGACGACAATTCTAAGAACTTGGGTGTGCTGTCGCGGATGCTCGCTAAACAGGGCGTAACCTGTACCGAAATGCAAAATCCGGCCCAGCTAGAAGCTTTCATGGCCGATACTCCGCATATCGATGTCGCCTTTATCGACCTCGAGCTGCCGAACATTAGTGGCTATGAAATCCTTAACCTATTGCGAAGCGATGAACGTTTTGACAATGTGCCCCTCGTGGCGTACACCGTCCACGTCAGCGAGATCAACACCGCGCTGAAGGAAGGCTTTCACAGTTTCCTCGGCAAGCCGTTGGATGCCACACGCTTTCCCGATCAGCTTCAGCGCATCCTGCGCGGCGAACAGGTATGGGAAGCGGCATAGGACTTAACGCCATTCAGGGTCAGCGTTTTCTAGCCGGGAATTTCAATGCTCCGGCTAGAGGAAAACGTTCCTAGATTGCGCTGACACTATTACGGATTTCCGAGTAGAACAAACGAGCGAACAAAAAACGAGCGCAGAATTCTGCGCTCGTTTTTTGTTTTGTAAGGGCAGGTCTGAGACCTGCCCCTACGATGACATTTAGGCTTCGCGTTCGACGAACTGAACATCGTCAGGATCGTTACGCGGTGTGTTGTCCAGCGGATCACGGCCTTGGAGCGCGTTCTGAAGGTCAATCAGGCCGCTGTCCTCGCCATCGGTGTGACGTGTCTCGGTAAGCTCTGCGCGGACGATCACACGCTCCGTGTAGCGGCGCAGGGCTTCGTTCCAACTGGTGCAAGTCACCAGCGTGAGAACCGTTCCCGGCAGTGGCAGCGCGTACTCGATGTCGGTTGGGGCTACATCGCGCACGAAGGACACCGTGTAGCGATACTCTACCCCTTCCCCACGAGCGATGATAACATCACCTTCTTTGAGGTTGGCGATTTCATAGAACGGGCCGATGCCACGTGTCGTTGTGACGTGCCCCGCAATGACCGCGTTACCCGTCCCGCCGAGATAGGCCGTACCTTCGAGATGTGCAATCTCCTCGAAGAAGCCCGACACGTCCCACGTTTCGCCCACGATAGGCGCTTCGGTGATATTGGTGTCGATGTCCAGCGACGGGATGATGATTCGCGTAGCTGGAACGGGCGGCGGCGCGAACTGGGCATTCCATTCAGCCTGACTCACCGGGCCGCTGCTGACGTTCGTGCTGTTCGATGACACCACCTCTGGCACGAGTGTCGCGGTTGGCGGGATCGTTGCCGTCGGTGATGGCGTAGCTGTCGCCGTCGGCGCGAACATCACCAGCGTTGGCAGTGGCGCATCCGGTTCGGCTTGCATCCATGTCGACCCTAGCGCGGCCAAGCCGACGACGCTAACAGCCAGCATGATAGACATCACCCACAGCAGCAGTCGCCATTCGCGGCGGGCCAGTGTGAAGCGGATGCCGCGCTTCGTCCATGCGATCCACAAGAACATCACGAACAAGCCGACGATCAGCAGCACAGCCATCAAAGCGAGGATAGCCGTTGCGGCCTGCACACTCTCCGGCACAGCCGCGAAGCGCTGCGCCAGCGTGGGGTCTGTAGCGCCCTGCGCGTCCAGACCCGTGAGCGGTAGTGTTGATGGGAAGCCGATTGGCGTGGAGATAAGCACTACGCCAGCGCTTGTTGCCGTAGCAGCGACTGCCGTGGCGTTTGCTTGTGCTGTCGCAGTCGCGTTGGCTTCTCCGCCATCCGGCACGTCGAGGTCAACGGTGACACTGGCGGTTTCATCCGGCCCTTCGTCGTATTCCAAACGAGCGCGGTTCACCATGTTGTCGTCGTCAACATCGTCTGAGGTCAGGTCTTCTTCAACCGTTACTCTGATGAGGATGATGGCCGTCTCGAACGGTTGTAGCGTACCGATGTCGCAGGTCACTTCATGGTCGATAGGATCGTAGTCGCAGTCGCCATCCGAGAATAGGATTTGCTCGATGTCCACGAAATCGGAGAGCGGGTCTGTCACACGCACATTGGTGATGGCGCTCGACGAGTTGTTGGTGACGACGATGGAGTATTCGATCTCGTCGCCGGGTTCCGCGTCGTCAACATCCGCGAACTTGGCGATGGCGGGGTCAAAGACCGAGACACCGAAGTCAGCACTACCGCAGGGGAACCCGATGGTAATCGTGATCGTCTGCGTATTCTCGTTCGGGTCGATGAAATCGATCTGGCCTTCCGGCAGTGTCGACTCGTTGATGACAATTTCGTAGTCACCCGGCGGCAAACCACCGGTATCGTATTCGCCGTTCGAGTCCGTTGTCACATTCTGTACGAAGTCGCCATTCTCATCGAGGATGGTCAGTTCGACACCTTCCAAAGGCACATCGTCGCCATCATCGAAATTGCCGTCCTCATCGAGATCGATGTAGACGATGCCCTCGATACAGGCAGCAGCCACAGTTGTTACGTCGGTGACAGTACGCTCGATGTCGGGGATGGCATCATCTTCATCCGCCGTATCGCTGCTGGCAGTGATGGTGGTCGTGTCTACGTCGCCATCTACCGTGCCAATCGGAACAGTGATGGTATGTTCGATAGTCACAAAGTCACCGTCGGCAAGGTCAGGGATAGTGCAGGTTTCGTCGGGTTCGACATCGGTGCAGGTGGCAATCGGGTCGCCAATGCTGTCAAATGCCGAGATCGTCTGCGGCCAGTTCTGTGTCCCATCCGGGAAGCTGAGGGTGTAGCTGTCGGTTTGCGTACCTGTGTTGGTGAGGGTGTGTTGGTAGGTGAACGACTCTCCCGGCGACAGGATTTCCGAGTTATTCGGGACGAATGTGAAGTCAATATCGCTGTTGAACGATAGTTGGGCTTCGTCTGTTGCTTCACCTTCAACGCCATCACGCGAGGCGATGGCCAAGTTAGACACGATATCGTTGATCGAAACAATCGTCACCGCGAACGGGACGTGGTTGTTCGTTATATCGTCATCGAAGCGATCCACATTGAACCTGAGATAGAAGATGTGCGTACCGGGAATGGTGTCGTCAATCGGCGGGTTCGGCGCGTGGCTGAACTCGACAATTTGGCCGCTGCCTTCGCTTGAGCTGCCGACAAACGCCGCAGGCTGTTCATTGACATTCGGTGACGGATAGATCACGTTATCGGGCAACGTGGCTGTATCGACCACGAGGAAGAAGCAGCGCTCATCGCCGTTACTCGGCAGCCCGGTGGAATTGCTGACATTGATGTCATAGCGATAGCCGCCGTCCACATCCGATACCTGCGGGCTGCCCAATGTGTTCTGCTGCACGGTAGAGGCCAACACGTCCACACCCGCATCATAAACGCAGTTATCGTTGGTGTCCGCATACAGATGCGTAGTGACACCTGCGAGCGCATTACCTGTGGTGTCGATATACAAGATACCGGACGGGTCGAACGGGTCGAGGTAGTTTGCAATACCGTCGCTGTCGCGGTCAGATGTGCCTTCAACACCGTCGGGTGTTTCGTCGCCGTCGGTATCTAGCGCGAACGCGAATGCAGGGCCTTCAACTTCTGGAACGTCGACAACCTCGCCGCCGTCTTCGACAATGGGTTCGTCAGTGAGTTCAGGCGCGGGTGCGGCTTCGTCCGTCGCTTCCGGCTCAACCGTTGGTTCGCTAAGTTGGTCTTCGGAGATGCTCACCAGCGACGGATTCTGCGGGTCAAGCCCACCGATCTCGAAAGTGTCTACATAGTTCTCTGGCAGCGAACCGTCTTCTACTAAAATCCAGTAGTCTTCGGCTTCGAGACCTTCAAGTACATATTCACCGTCGGGGCTGCTGCTGGTACGCGCCCGCTCAACGATGTCAAAGGCGGGGTCGAACTGACCGTCGCCGTTATCCACCAGCGCGATAACTTGAACGCTGGAGATACCGCCTTCGGTATCGTTCTCCTCGCGGTTGGAGTCGCTGTCATCGTACACCTGACCACGCAGCGCCACTTCGCCCTCACCCACCACTTCGGTAGGCGTCTCGGATGGAGTCGGGGTCATCGTCGGTGTTTCGGTAGCAGTCGGCGACACTTCATCAGTGACTTCCGCTGTAACTTCTGCCGTGCTTTCTTCGGTAGCGATAGGCGTGATTTCCGATGTGCCTTCGAGCGTCGCCTCGTCGGTGACTTCCGATGTTGCTTCGTCGGTGACTGTCACCTCAGATGGTGTTTCGGTAGCCGTCGGCACGTCGGTGTTCGTCGGCACGTCCGTGTTTGTCGGCATATCCGTGTTCGTTGGAACATCGGTGTTCGTCGGAACAGGCGTATCTGATGGCGTTACGGGCGTTTCGCTTGGCTCTTCGTCGCCGCTGGTGTCCTCGCCACTGGTGTCTTCGCCACTGGTGTCTTCGCCGCTATCGTCGTCGTCGTCATCGCCCTGTTGTTGAGCGCTGACATCCTCACCACCCTCTTCCCCACTATCATCTTGCGAGTACGCGGGGAGCATGGCCATCAGGATACCCGTCAGCAGCACAGCGACGAGCATGAAGCGAGTGAAGCGGCTTTTCATTTTCTTCCCGAAAAACGCCTGCACGATGAACAGACCAAGCAGAACTTCGAGGCCACCGCCCGACCACGTTGCCGGGTCGGTGACGGTGGTCTCGAAGTACAGCACTGCGAAGTCGCCAGAAGGTACTGTGCCGACATTGATCTCTATCGTGGTGTCGTCCAACTGCTGCGTCAGGTTGATATCCGCTTCCGCGTCCGTTTGGTCAGTCGGGCACGCATCGGTTATGCCTGCGTGGATGCTGTTGCTGACGAGTGCCAGTTTTACTGGGTCGATGTCGTCGGAGATGGTCACGTTTTCGGCTTCCAGCGCATCCGTGTTCTGCACACAGACCAGCCAGAACACCACATCACCCGGTTGCAGCGTCGAACCGTTCTCGTCAGTACCAGTCTTTACGACCAGCAGTTCTTCAGGTGCGCGGAACGGATAGTGAACTTGGACAGTCGCATCTATGGCGTTCAGTGTCACGTCGATGCTGGCAACCGCACCCGGAGTGCCCGGTGTGAAGTCTACGTTCGGGTTGATGCCCGGTGCGGGGTCGATGAACAGCTCGATTTCTGCGTCGGTATCATCCACGACGACTGTGTAGTCACCCACTAGCAGGCCATCGAAGCTGTAGAAGCCGGTGGGATCGGTGGTCGTCGAGGTAATGAAGGCCCCGTTGCCGTCCAACAGCGTCACTGTGACATCCTCGATACCCGGATCACCGCCGGGGCCGTCGGTGTTGTTAGGATTACTGCCATTCACGTCGTGGTACACGTAGCCGCTTATCATGCCCATAATTCGATCTCCGAAGTCTTGGTCGTTGACAAGAGCGCCAGCAACTCCGATGTTGAGAATGTTGTCCAGTCCGCCTTGAGCAGCGCCGTCAAAGTCGAACGTGCTTTCGTACTGCGGTGGCTGCGTCTCACGCACCATGTAGGTGCCATCAGGCAGGTTCGTGAACAGGTAATGCCCTTCATCGTAGGTCACACCATTGTAGACGATTGTCTCACCGCTGCCCAATGGGGCCATGCTGGCGATAACCGCGCCATCCGGTATACCGTCGCCGTTGTTATCAAGGAACAATTCGATGAGGAAGCCTGTCGAAAGCGGCGACTCACCGTTACCGGGTTCGTACAGGCCGTTCGCGTCAATGTCATTCCACACGAAGCCCTCAATTGCACCCGCCGAACCGAGCGTGACTACCGCTTGGTCGATCTCGTCGCCGTTACCCGGTGTGCCGTCAGGGTCAACGAAGGTGTCACGGTCATCAGCGAAGTGATCGTTGTTGTCCGCCGGGATCGGGTTGCCAACCGTGTCGATGCCGGTCACACGAGCGTCGTTGCTGTACGTGCCGCTCACCGGAGACGGTGCGGTCATCTGATAGGTCAGCGTCCACGTCTCGCCAGCATCCAGCGTCTGTGCCGAGCCAAGTATCGCGTCGATGTCCCACACCAGCGGCGCTGCGCCCGCAGGGTTGACGTTGCTCGTCAGGCTGCCCGTGTTGATCGTGGTGCTGTTTAGTACATAAGTCCAGCCTGTCGGCGGCGTATCGGTGACGATGATGCCCAGCGCGTCCGCCGTACCCACGTTCTCGACTTCAACCGTGAAGGTAACAACCTGACCCGGATCAACCAGATCGTTCGCGTCGTTCTCGGTCTTGGTGATGGTCAGCGCCGGGACAACCACGATCACATCTTCGTCGTCGGTATCCGCAGGGTCTTCAGTGATGGTGACGGTGCTTCCGCCTGCGCCGCCATCGGTGTAGTCCGCGCTGACAAGGTTGTCCAGTTCGTCGCCAGATTCGTTATCGCTGCTGTCCACAACTTCGGCGCGCAGCCGGATGATGATGAAGCCGAGCGTATTGGGCGCAGAACCGGATGGGTCGTAGGTGACATCACCGAAGTCGTATTCGACCTGCTGCGGTGAGCCGCCGAGATCAGTAGGTATGAGGCTGACATCGGTATCGCCTGCGTCGAAGGTCGCGTCGCTACTGCGGACGATCTCCGTCGTATCCACATAGACCAGTCCGAGATCGCCCGCGTCGCCTTGCAGCGTGTCGGTCACAACGAAGTCGGTGCTGACGCCTGCGGGCAGTTCCACGATCAGATCATAGGTGATGATCTGGCCGATGGTGACTTCCGCCGGGGCTGCGCCAGCCGGGTCGATGCGAATCTTGTCGATTTCCGGCGCGGCGGCGGTGATGCTGTCGGTGTTCGGAAGCGCCTGCGGAGCCGCTGGCGAATCTTCAACCGTTGTGTCGCCCGTTGGCGTACCCGGTGCGCTGGTAACAGTACCCGTGACACCGTTGGTCAGAACGAAGCCCGCCGGGATCGTCGGCTGTACGACGACTTCGTACACGCAGGTCAGGGTTTCGCCTGCAAGCAGGTTGACCGTGCCGAGTACACTGGCATCCAGTACCAGCGGATCGCTGCCATTCGCCGGAGCAGTGACCGTGACAGGTGTACCGTCGATGTCACAGATCAACGAGCCGTTGAACGAGACATTAGCCGGTAGATCGTCGGTCAGCGTCACGTCGTAGGCAGTTTCGCTGCCAGTGTTATCGACGCTGCTGGTGTATTCAATGATGTCGCCCGCTTCAACTGTCACGCTGGTGTCATCGCAGGTGGCTTCGTCGGTGCAGAGATCGGCTGCGCCGCGTGTCACGTTGGTGATCGCCGTCGTGGTCTCCTGCGTCACGATTTCCACCGTGATAACTTCGCTGTCGCCCTCGGTGTCCGTCTGGCCGTCGTCTTCGCGTGTCCAGTAGACGTTGGCGGCGTTGGTCAGCGTTGCGCCGTTGGTGGTTTCCGTCACCAGCGCGAGATTAGCGATGGTGATGGTCTTGAAGTCGCCGTCCTGCGACAGGTTGTTGTCGTTGGCTATATCGTCCAGAACCAGCGGCGTTACGAACTGGTAAGCCACTTCCGTACCAACCCCGCACAGCGTTTCCGCAGCAGCGCCTGTGAGGATGGTGTAATCGGTGTTCTCGACGTAGGTGACACCATCGCTGTTGACCACACTGGTCGTGCTGTCGTAGCTCAAGCCTGTCGGCAGGTCGTCGCACACCAGCAGGTTCGTCACCGAGCCTTCGGGGATGCTGACCACGATCTCATACGGTACGAGCGTACCGGGGCCGTAGGTGTCGTCGGACTGGTAGTTCGTGTCACCGTTGTCGTTATTCTTGGTCACGTCCAGATCAGGCGTGATGACCGTCGCGCTGACTTCTAGGTCGTTGGGGTCAATCGGATTGTTGAAGCCGTCAACCGCGTTGATGGTGTCTTCGTTCGCGCCCTGATCGTCATCCGCCGTGTCACCCGATGCGGTGACAAGGTTGACGATTGAGGCGCTGGCCGGCGAGTCTTGACTGAGGACAACCACGTAGGAGCAGGAGATGGCTTCACCCGGCCCGATGTCCCACGTATTGAGGTCTTCATCCAGCGAACCCGCCGCGTAGAACTCATCCATGTCTGTGGTGTAGACATCCGTCACACCAAGAGCATCGTTCAAGTCGTCGGTTTCGACGCTCAACGGCCCATCAGTGAGGTTCTCGCAGGCCATGGCTGTCGTGGTGACGACATCGGTGTTGTCGTCGAGGTTTTCGGTCAGCGACACATCGTAAGCCGTAGCCACTGTACTCGTGTTGGTGATGTCCACGAAGTACGTCACCTCGTCACCAGCATCACGCGGGCTGCCACTGCTGTTATCCAGCTTGGTGATGGTCAGCGCTGGCGCAACCACGTCAACCGCCGCGTCATCCGTGCCGACGCTCACATCGTCACCACCCGGCGGGTCGTAGAACACTTCCGCCGTGTTGATACTGTCGTCGCCGTCACCGAGCGGCGTCGTGTTGATGGCGGCTGCTGGCGTGACCAGTACCGTGTAGGTGATCGTCACCGTGTTATTGGTCGTATCATTGTCACCGGGGTTGATGATCGTACCCAACGGCCATGTGATCGTTGGCGGCGGCCCCGCAAGGAACGAAACGACTGTGGCGATACTGCCGCTATCCCATTCTTGGATTATGCTGGTCGTGGCATCGTATTCGAAGCCTTCGGGCAGCGTATCGACCACTGTGAGATCCGTTGTCGTGCCTTCGGGCAGCGTGATGACGATCTCATAGGTCACAAGCTCGCCGTGCTGCACGATTTCGCTGCTGGTGCGGTTCTTGACGAACACCGGAATGGCTGTCCACGTTACGGCGCGGGCGTCATCATCGAACGCCGTCTCACCGAACTGATCGCCGTCAGCGCTGTCGAACACGCCTTCAACATTGTTGACCAGCGCGTTCGGATCGGCTGCGCCCGTCGGAGCGGCATCAGTCAGCACCACCGCGTAAGAGCAGGTGATCGATTCGCCTTCTGCCAGCGTCCAGTCGTTCAGGTCTTCATCCAGCGAACCGGCCACGCGGAAAGTATCCGTCGCCGCGTCCAGCACTTCGGTGGTGGTAAAGACGCCATCGCTGTCGGTTTCGATTGGCGTCAGGTCGCCGTCGATGCTGTGTTCGCAGACCAGCGTGAACGTCGGGTCGTAGTCGGTGAAGTTGTCGAGGTCTTCGTCGAAGTACACGTCATAGGCTGTGCCCGGCCCGCCGTTAGTGATGGTGACGGTGTAGACCACCTGATCGCCCGCGTCCATACGCGAGTTGGTATCCGGCGCGGCCACCTTATCAACCGTGATGCTCGGCTCGATGACATCCACTGCCGCCGTTTCCGTGCCGATGTTCACATCGTCTTGTCCCGGCGGGTCGTAGCTGGCCGTGACCGTGTTGATGCTGTCGTCGCCGTCAGCGAGCGGCATCGTGTTGATGGCCGCTGCGCTCGTCACCACCACACTGTAGCTGATAGTGATGAAGTCGTTGGTATCGTCGCCGTCAGCCGGGTTGACGATGTTGCCTAACGGCCATGTGATGGTCGGCGGCGGGACTACGAGGAAGGAGACGGTTGTAACGATACCCGCGCCGTCCCATTCCTGAACCATGCCGCTCGTAGCGCTGTACTCGAAACCTTCGGGTAGTTCATCGACCACGTTCAGGTCTGCCGTCGTGCCTTGCGGTACGTCGATGACAACCTCATAGGTCACGATTTCGCCGTGCTGTACGGTTTCGGCACTGGTGCGCGTCTTGCTCACCAGTTCAGGCGCGGCAGCGGTGATGCTGTCGGTGTTGATGAGGATGAGGTCTTCATCCGCGCCTGTGCCGTCATCCTGTGGTTCGTCGATCACCGTCACTTCGCCGCCAACCGTACCCGGTGCGCTGGTCGCAGTGCCTGTGACGCCGTTGGTTAGGGTGCTGCCAAGCGGCGCGGTATCATCGACCACAACTTCGTAAGTGCAGGTCAGCGTTTCACCCGGCAGCAGGTTGACCGTGCCAAGTACGCTGGCATCCAGCACCAACGGGTCGCTGCCATTCGCCGGAGCGGTAACCGTAACAGGTGTTCCGTCGATGTCACAGATCAGGTTGCCGTTGAATGTGGTATCAGCAGGCAGATCGTCACTCAGCGTCACATCGTAGATCGTCTCGCTGTCGCTGGTGTTCTCGATGCTCGTCGTGTAGGTGATAACATCGCCCGCTTCGACCAGCACCGTGCTAGCATCGCAGGTCGCTTCGGTTGTACACAGGTTGCTGAGGTTGCGCGTGACATTGGTGATCGCGGTTGTGGTTTCCTGCTCGATGGTGTCTACCGTAATGTCTTCGGTATCGTCGTCGGTATCGGTATTGTCATCGTCGCCGCGAGTCCAGCTTACCGTCGCCGTGTTCGTCAGGGTCGCGCCAAGCGTTACCGATGTCACCTGAGCGATATTGGCGATGGTGATCGTCTTGAAGTCGCCAGCCGCCGTCGTGTTATCGGCGTTGGTCACGTCGTTCAGAACGAGCGGCGTTACGAACTGGTAGGCCACTTCCGTACCAACACCGCACAGGGTTTCCGCAGCAGCGCCTGTGATGATGTCGTATTCGACAGTGTTGGTGTAAGTCACAGCGTCGCTGTTGACCACGCTGGTCGTGCTGTTGTAGATCAAGCCAGTCGGCAGGTCGTCGCACACCAGCAGATCAAGCACCGCGCCTTCGGGGACAGTAACCACGATCTCATACGGGACGAGCGTACCCGTCGCGTAAGTGTCGTCGGCTTGGTAGCTCGACGCGCCGCTGTCGTTGTCCTTCGTCACGCTCAGATCAGGCGTCTCGAAGGTTGTGGTATCCGTGCCGCCATCAACATCGTCTTCTTCGTCGTCCTGATCGTTGTTAGCGGTATCGCCTGCGCCCGTCACCGTGTTGGTGAGGTCGTCGCTGGCCAGCGAGTCCTGTTCGAGGACAACTGCGTATTCGCAGACAATCGTGCCGCCTGCCGCGATGTCCCACGTATTGCTGTCTTCGTCCAGATCGCCCGCCGCAAGGAAGTTGTTGACCGACGCAGCCACAGGCGTTGTTTCTGGCGTTCCATTGCCGCCCGCCGGGTTTAGAAGGTCGTCAATTTCGATTGGCAGCGCGCCGCCTGTACCATTCGCTTGGCAGAACGGTAAGCCCGTGCCGCCGTTGAACGTCGGGTCAAGATGCGTGTCGTCGTCAAGGTCTTCAATGAACGACGCATCGTAGACTGTGCCCACCGCGCCGGGGTTGGTCAGTGTGACAGTGTACGTCACTACGTCGCCCGCATCACGTAGGTCAGTCGCATCACTGATCTTGCTGATTTCCAGTGTCGGCGCAATCACGTCAACCGCCGCAGTTTCCGTGCCGATGTTTACGTCGTCTTGTCCCGGCGGGTCGTAGGATGCTGTCGCCGTGTTGATACTGTCGTCAACACCGTTGATTGGTGTCGCGTTGATCGCGGCGTCAGCCGTCACCAGTACGCTGTAGCTGATGGTGATGGTGTCCGGGTCATCGTCATCGGGGTTGGCAACACTGCCAAAGCCCCACGTAATGACCTGCGGATCGCCCGCCGTGCCGATGCTCGGCGTTAGAGTAACACCGTTCCAGTTCGATACCGCGACGGTGCTGAGGGCCACATACTCGAAGCCAGCAGGCAGCGTATCGGTCACGTTCAGGTCAGCCGTCGTCGCTTCGGGCACGTTGACCACGATCTCGTAGGTGACGGTTTCGCCGTGCTGCGTCGTCGCGGCGCTGGTGCGCGTCTTGCTCACCAGTGACGGTGTGCCCAAGCTCACGCTGTCGGTATTGATGAGATTGAGGTCTTCATCCGCACCCGTGTTCGGGTCTTGCGGCGAGTCAGTGACAACGCCTTCGCCCGCCACTGTGCCCGGAGCGCTTGTGCCGACACCCGTAACGCCGTTGGTCAGTGTGCCGCCCGCCGGAGCGCTGGTATCGACAACCACGTCGTAGAAGCAGGTCAACGTTTGACCCGGCAGCAGGTTGACCGTGCCATTAATCATGGTGATCGGGTCGCTGCCAGCCGCAGGATTGGCATCCACTACCGTTCCGAAGCCGCTAATCACGCAAAGCATGGATGGGGTGTACGACACGTCATCCGGCAGATCATCGGTCAGGGTCACATCATAGATCGTCTCGGTAGCGCTGGTGTTCTGAATAGACGTTCTGTAGGAGATGATGTCGCCCGCTTCAACAACGGTGCCGTTGCAGGTCGCCTCGCTGTTGCACAGGACATTGCCGTCACTGTTCACGTTGGTGACAGCCGTTGTGGTTTCCTGCTCGATTTCAGCAACCGTGATAGCTTCGTCGTCGCTGTCGCTGTTGGTTGTACCATCGTCGCCGCGTGTCCAGAACATCGTCGCCGTGTTGGTCAGCGTCGCGCCAACGGTGCTTGATGTCACCTGAGCGATGTTGGCGATGGTGACGGTCTTGTAGTCGCCGCCAGCCGTCGTGTTGTTGACGTTGGTCACGTCGTCCAGCACCAACGGATTGACGAACTGGTAAGCCACATCCGTAGTCGCAGAGCAGCCAGCCGTCGGGAAGCCAGCCGTGATGATGGTGTAGTCCACGCCGGATGTGTAGGTCACACCATCGCTGTTGCTGACACCGCTGGCGGGAGTGCTGTTGTAGACTCCGCCTTCGGGGACAGTAACCACGATCTCATACGGCACAAGCGTACCCGTTGCGTAGGTGTCGTCCGCCTGATAGCTTGCGGCGTCGCTGTCGTTGTTCTTCGTCACACTCAAATCAAACGTGTTGACCGTTGTGCTGACTTCGAGGTCGTTCGGGTCAATCGGATTGTTGCCCGCGTCAACCGCGTCGATGGTGTCTTCGGCTGCGCCTTGATCGTTATTGGCCGTGTCGCCTGCTGCGATGACAACGTTGGTGATGTCGTCGCTGGCTGGCGCGTCCTGCGTCAGAACAACCACGTAGGTGCAGGTGATGACTTCGTTCGTGGACAAGTCCCACGTATTGCTGATCTCGGTTAGGTCGCCCGCCGCGAAGAAGCTGGCCATGGTCGCCGTGTATTCGGGCGTGGTGTCGAAGCCATCGCCCAGATTGTCGGTTTCGACGTTCAGCAAACCATCAACGCTGCTAGAGCAGACCATCGGTGTCGTGGCTACGATGTCCGAGAAGGGATCGAGCGTATCCGTGAAGTGGGCATCGTAGACCGTGCCGCCGCCGCCGTTGGTGATCGCTACGGTGTAGGTCACAAGATCGCCCGCGTCACCGGCAGTGATGCTGGCCGCTTTATTCACGGTCAGGACGCCGGGTTCGATGATGTCCACCGCCGCGTCATCCGTACCAACTGAGGTCGAAACGCCGCCCGCAGGGATGTAGAACACTTGCGCGATATTGATTGAGTCGCCACCCGCGCCGATGGGCGGGGCAGTGATAACCGCAGCAGGTGTCACACGCACGTTGTAGGTC